>Ga0315277_10004207_pt1 | contig 19273 bp, 25 predicted proteins | sample YL17G05_15_MG_FD_203695 | JGI IMG/M metagenome (GOLD analysis project Ga0315277, IMG submission 203695) | Sediment microbial communities from Yellowstone Lake, YNP, Wyoming, USA - YL17G05_15 | ecosystem: Environmental > Aquatic > Freshwater > Lake > Sediment | place: USA: Wyoming | collected... | reverse complement strand
GACCCTCTACTTCTGGAGCATTAGAAGGCACAAAAAGGGTCGGCTTATACTCCAATTTCTGGTGTATCCGCCGACCATTCTCGACCCCTCGGTAGTAGATAAAATTTCCCTGACATTGTACATTCGTGTAGAATTTCATACAAGATTATATCATACTCCAGTGGAAAATGCAAGCAGAATTAGACGCTATGCAGGCCTGTGGGCAAGACCAATCCGCTGCCGAATTGCGCGTTATAGGCATTCAGGAGTTCACGTACCGGTGTGTTCACGGTCAGCACATCCCTGGAGAATACCACCACACCTGTTTCCCACTCTTCGGTATAACGAAGGAATGGTGCAAAGGCCAATCCTGCCTTCCCCTCTTTCTGATCGGCAGGGGTCATAGGCACATTGACCAATTGAACAGGATTCTTGATCGTCACGGTACCTAGCGCCGCATCCTTTTCACCCAGTTCACCCAGCACCTGTAACCCATTGTTGAATACCAATAATCTGATATCACCCATGTTATGAACCCTCCTTGTTAATAAGAACCGTCACACTACCTCTCTATATAGCCTCTCGATTGTCCCGATTCAAGTATTTTTTGAAATTCGGCTTCTTCCAACCATCAGGCTTCTGGATCTTTCCATCAGGTCGGCGCTTCAATTGCCCATCCTCATCGAACACCAGTTTCGCCATATTGGCACGATACAACTCCTGCCAGGCGCCTGGAATATCCCAATCCCTGGTGATCGCATACCCAATAAGGACCCAGATCAGATCCATGGTCTCATTGAGTTTATTTTCTTCGGTTTTGGACTCACAGAATTCTTTATATTCCTCATGTACCAATTTCTCATAGAGATCAATCTGGGCTTGGGGTGTCTTGACCCCTGTCTTCACGGCCCCCATGATCTGTAAAAAATCGAATGTTCCGTAAATCATTTCCATAATATTCTCCTTTTACATTTATCAAAATGCCACCTAACCATACCACCTTGTCCTCCTACTCTATGGCAGTGTGGACATTCCACCGTCTCATGATGAAATCTATTTCCTTTGGACCTAGTATTTCCCAACATTCTTTTAGACTGAGCCTCACATTTTTCTTTTGAACCTCTAGATCCTAAGGCATTCTTATTACCCCTCGCCTGGATTGAATTGGCTTCCGATTTATTATACACACGCACCGCTTCTAACCTTGCTTCCTCATGGTCTATCAGCCCCATCATGGCCTTGCCGGCGATCAAATCATACCTCGATCCTTCTAATCCATACCTCATATGAATTTGGGTATGATTTTCGAGACTCAAGTTCACAAGGTTATCGTTCACATTGAATCCATCAAAGTTTCCAAACCGCTTCTTCCATTCATGTCTCGGAATAATGTGATGCCAGGGCATTAGGGTGCCCCTGTCGCAGGAGTCACCAAGATAAACACTTCATTCGACGGAAGACTATCACCTGCATCATTAAACGAAGTCACAACATAGTAGTATGTAGTCCCGATAAACACCGTGGTATCCGTGAAGGTATTGGTGCCGTACAACACGGTACCTACTGGAGGACCCAGGTTCCAAGTGGGAGAGAAGTTCTGTGGTCCTATTGGATAGACACCAGGCACTAAGGAGCGCCATACATGATAGCCTGAGACGGTCACCGGTGTGCCGGGTCCCCACACATTTGTACCATCTGGATTCAGCACTGGTGTGCCATCAGGGTTGAGCAATGGCGGACCATGATTCATCAACACGGTCCCGTCAGCATTCAACATAGGTACCGGTAAACCATCCCATGCGACTGATATCTTGCCTGGCACTGGAGCCGGAAGCACCACGAGTGTCACGGTAATAATCTGAGGAGAATTTGACGCGCCAAGGGACGCAATCGACACGGTACCTGTGTAGGTACCAGGTAGTAATCCAGCCAGCAGGATGCTGACTCCAGGTCCACCGGTGGCGACCGTACCTGACACCGGTGACACAGAGAGCCATGTGGCAGACTTGGTGGCAGTCCAAGACATCACCCCTATCCCTGTACCAACATTCGACACCGTGACACTGAATCCTTGAGGATTAGGTAAGGTCACTTGCCCCTGGATCGTGACATTTGTTGTATCCAGCGCAATCGTCGCCGGCGGCACCACAGTCAGATTCACTGTGGCAGTGATTGGTGCAATAGACGCCCATGGTGCAATCGGTGTCATCGTCACCGTGCCTGTATAGGTGCCAGGAACCATCCCTGCGGTATTGAGGGTCAAGACTGATGTTCCCACCTGTGAAGGTCCTGTGAGTATTCCAGGACCAGCAGGGGTCGTGAGCCATGGGATGGCTTCTGAGGCGAGAAACGATATCGTACCGAGACCTGTATTTTGAACAGGTAGACTGATTGATGCCCCCTGGTTGGGCACCATGGTGGCCGACACCACAGGGGTCGTGAAGACCAAGACAGGGGTGCCTGGGGTTTCTAGACGCATCGTGACCGAGAAGGCCTTCGTGGAGGCCCCACCAGCAATCGAGACGGAGCCTGTATATAACTGAGGGGGAAGAGGGCATCCCCCGACACAGCCCCAAGGCGTCTTGGACACCGCAAAACTATAGAACCCTGTGGCACCTGGAGCGATGGTGAGTTGTCCATTCGCTGGAACCACATCCACAATCCATGCCACAGGAGTGGACCATGAGAGGGTCAGCCCCGCGGTACCGGTATTCACAATGCTGACCACAAAGCGAGGATCGGGGGCATTAGGGTCTTCGGTTGTTTGCCGCGTGACACTGACACTGGCCGGATTCAGCGACCAGGCCACCGTGCCTGTGGCTGGGGTCTTCAGGGTCAGTATCTCCGACCACGCAGAGAGATTCCCTGCCCAGTCACGGGCTTGTAGTCGATAGACATAATCGGTATTGGCCAGGAGACCTCCCTGAAGGAACGTCAATGCTGTAATACCTGAGGCAACAACAGTCCATGGATTACAGGTACTCGATACCCCCACACAGCGTTGGAGAGTAAAGGAGTGCACCCCTTCATTATCGGTGACCTGAGGCCATTCTAGTTGCAGAATCGTCGGGCTATGAGCATAGCCACGAAGGATAGGGGCGGTTGGAGCGACCGTATCAGGGACCACTGGTATAGCCAACTTGAAGGTGGCCCGTACCTGTACATGTTGGTTGGGCATCGTAAACTGACAGGAGGTGAGCGCACAGGCCACAGGTAATCCCACCCAACCCGCAAACACTGATCCTGCTGATGCCGTGGCGGTGATCGTGACAGGTGTACCCACTTTCAATCGGAAGGTCGAGAGACACACGACTGGTGCCGGGGCAATCGCACAGGTGACATTCCCCACACTGGTCGTGACCACACCTGTACCGGTCCCCACTTTCGAGACCGCGATACTGCGACCGACAGGTGGCGCCGTGGGGCTGATCGCAGGCATGCCAGGATCAAGGCCGATGGTGAATCCACTCCAATTTTCCACGGCCGGGGTCGTCCAGGAAATGGAGGACATCGTACCAAGAAAACGAATCAGGCCGTTACCTTCACGACCTTCAAGAATGTTCCCGGTTCGCGTCAATGTGCCATTACCGAAGTGACCTGGACCAACTTTCAGGATCTCAAAGGGCTGGCTACCAAAATTCATCTGCACGGTCGAGAGACCACCGAGACTTAAGAGGGTCATCACAGGATTCGTGACCGGTTGAGAAAAGGTCAAGGTTTGGGTCCCTGTTGTAGGACCTCCGATAAATCGAATCACATCTTTATTGGAAGGAGGAAAGGGTACACCAGGTCCTGTATAGGTGGCGGAATTGGTATTCCAATAGGCAGGATCCGCTGCGGCGCCGAGTTGTGGCGCCAACGACAGATCCCCGGCAAAGGTCACTGTCACAGGACCTATCGATCCTATCACCGTGGGCAGACCAGCCGGACCGGCCGGCGTCACGGCCGTCCAATCAACCCAGTTGATATAGCCTATCGGTGGTGGAGTTTGGGCCCAGACCGGGGAGGTCATGAGCAGCAAGGCAAGCAGTAGACCGATCACAAATTTCATCTCAGACACCCATAATACAATCTTAGGCGATCAAGCCTTGATGATAGACTGTTTTTCCATTCTCACGCAACGCGGTCAGACATTCCTTCTTCTGAAACTCCTCCACAAACGAGATATGCACCCAACCTGAATTGGGCTCCCCAGGCGTATAGAATTCTAGGATAATCTGGTGATACTCAGGTAGATGATCCCGGCACCAGGCGGCGATTTGAGCATTGGGAATCCCGTCGACCTCAAAATCCACAGCCTGACCCGTGCAATGGCGTGACAGTTTGTTGATTGTGGAGGTCATGGGGTTCACGCTCATGTTCAGGGCCAAGGAACGATAGCCTGAATTGACTCGGACCGGTCCCCAGACCTTTCGGATCGGTTCCAGGACATGCACACAGAGTAAGGTCAGGTTCTTGAGATGCTCCTCGGTGGGGGTATTCTCAATACCCAGACGCAGGGCCGTATCAGACCTGGTCAGTTCTCTATACGAAAAATGAGGTGTAATTAAGTCCATAGGTGCCCCCGTATCTCCACAAGAATCTTCAACATCTCCGTATCTTCTTGTGTATATTTATCTTCCAATTGTGACTGGGAATCCAGGTACGCGGAATATTCAGGTGAGAGATGAAAGTGACCGTCCTTAAAAATTCTATCACGCTCAAATTCTTCTCCACCGGTACTAAAAGGATCGATCCTCGCAGGCCTGGAGCGTGTCCAGAAACGATAGAGCATGAAGATGGTACGGGCAGACTCGGCCTGGGAAGGCATGTCCTTGAGACTCATGGCCCAACGGAGATGGTGCAGACCCCGGCGCACATTACGGCCATGGGGCAGGAACCAGTGGAGCACAGGAAGGGTTGAAATGATACGATAGACCTTTTGTCCAGGTGTCTCAAAGTGGTAGGGACCCCAATGTGAGCCTAGTTCGATCTCCACAAAGTCCACCAGGACCTGGAAGGCGGCATAGAGCAGGATCGTATCAGCATCACGGTACCGACCCTTGGGGCAGTCAGCGTTCCTGATGGTCACACGGTGCGAGGGACAGATCCACCTATTGTGTATATAAGCGCAAATACTCTTGAAGGGATTGTTGTGGTAGTTCATAATGTAATATCCTTATATTTCTGATAGCGTATCTTCGCGGCCGCACTTAGCTTGGCCCTGTGTTCTGGTGTAAAAAGTGTCCCCTTCTTGGTCGCACTTATCTTGGCCCTGTGTTCTGGTGACACAGGATATCCCTTCTTCCCCTTCTTGGCCGCACTCATCTTGGCCCTGGTTTCTGGTGTTAAAAGTGTCCCTTTATTGGCCACACTTATCTTGGCCCTGGTTTCTGGTGTTAAAAGTGTCCCCTTCTTGGCCACACTTATCTTGGCCCTGGTTTCTGGTGACACAGGATATCCCTTCTTCCCCTTCTTGGCCACACTCATCTTGGACCTGGTTTCTGGGGTAATAGGTCCTCGTTGATAAAAAGGTCCTGTCGCCAGGGACTGGTTATAGTACCCAGGATCCTTGTGAGCGTTGGTCGACTTGATAAGGTCCTGCTCAAAGGTGTGCATCTCCGGCTGAGAGCCCTGGGCCACAATTTCCCTGGTGAAGTCTTGAGGCCTCATGTTATATTCCGTGAGCATTGGTTTACTGGAACACACATACCCATCATCAGGAGTTCCCTTGTGATACCCGATATATCGTTTACTGGTGAGAAGGTCTGTCCATATGTAGACAAAGGAATCATTCATATTCTATACTTCCGGTAGGTCGTTCGGGACTTTCGTTTCTTCTTCTTTGGTGTAGTAGTTTTACTTCGTTTAGGTAGGCGGCGTCCTCGACGCTCATTCTTATGCGTTTGAAGTGCCTTCGCGTTTCGTTTGAGGATGATGCCCATACAGGCATGATAGGCCTGGAGGTCCAGATCATTGGCATTCAGTTCATAGAGTAGGAGGTGTACCTCTGCATGTTGGGCCATGGTGAGGATAACCGTGTTATCAGGTGCATTAACTCCCTTGAGGTTACCAAATCGTTCCTTCCATTCATAACGAGGAATGATATGATGCCTAGCCAAAGTACCTCCTAATCGGTAATTAAGAATATGCGTACCTAGGTATTGGAGCAGGATATAAGGTTTATCTAAGGCGACTCTATAAGGTCTTGCTTTCGCTGTCGCTCAAGCAAGTTGGGATTATCTAAGGCTCTTATTAGGCTTCATCTATGAGGTCTTCAGGTAGGGACAGGAGGTCTCCGGATATGTATCCAAACATATCTCTATTTCTATATAGCATCTTTTTTCCTGGATCCAGGAAAAAACGCCTGCCATTTTGGCCTTGTGTTACGATTTATTTAGTACACATTATGAAGGGGTGTCTTCATTGCGTTTCTTGCCAATCGTGTATTTAGGGATGAGTTGCCAGTCTGCTTTTTCTTTATGGGTAATAATCTTGATCTGATGCAGGGGGGCCACATCACCGAGAATGGTCGGATCCAGGATCTTGGCCAGACCCCATTGCTCAATCAAACCAGCAATCGCATTCCGGCGTGCAATATCATTCTCTGAGAGATCAGTGGGTTTACCATCAAGGACAAAGAGTTCTTTGAAGTGAAGGATCGCATATCGACCGCGCTTGTGAAGAATATGGCAAGATTGATAGAGAATACGTTCTTTGCGTGAGGCCACACCGATACGGCTCAGCGTCTCACGGACCTTGAGGAAATCATCGGGGGAGAAGAGGGTAATTTCAACACCTGTACCTCGAAAAATGTCTTCCATAATATAGTCCCTTCATATTGTTAGGACTATTTATGTTTACCGGTACCTCCCTCTTGGGTCACGGCAATAATCTGTTCAAGTTGCTCAGGGGTCAGGATTCTCAGGGCTTCCATGGCCCGCTTGTCAGAATAATTAAAGAAGAGTTTGACGGCCTCAAGGTCTTCTTGCTTTTCGGGTTTGGACCACTTAGGGTACCCTCGTTTCCTGGAGCGCACAACACCCAAGAGGTAGTGAAACTGAAGTTTATGGTCGATATGAGACCTTTGGTTCATCTCAGAGGCCTGCATAATACAGTCATCCTGATAGGACAAGGCTCGGTTGACCAGCCAGGGCACATACTCCTTCTCATACTGGGGATCCTCCATCAAGTCTTTCTTGGTGGTCTGAATTTCCTTGACGAAATCGAAAGGATTGGTTTTCATATAAACTCACAACTCAACATGAGTTCGACCAGGAGTGCCATGGTATTGATTTGGGGATCTGCGGCATTCATTCCTTTGAACTGATAGTCGGCCAACAGTAGAATTGCCTGGGGTATCGATTCCTTCTTGAGGACCTCATAGAGATTGTCATAGAGTTTCCGATACAGGACCACAGGTTCAATGTCTGTGCTGCCGACCCATTTCCTTAGGGCCGCAAAGTCTTTGGCTTTCAGGTACCCCACGATCTGCCCAAGGTCCAGTTCACCCAATTGGCTGAGCACACCCACATCGATCTTACCGAACTGTGAGAGCCGCTGAAGTTCATTGAGAATGCGCCTGAAGTCAGGAAGAAACTTGCTCACGATTTCTGCAAGGACCTTGGTCTCATAGTCGATGCCTTCAGTGGTCAGAATGCCCTTGACCCTGGTAAAGAAGGCGCCTGCCATGGCCTGTTGCTCTTTGCGATGCAGGGTGAAATCGACGCAGGCACACCTGGAATGTAGGGGTTCGATGATTCGGTTCTTGTGATTACAGGTAAAGATGAATGAGCAATTACCGGCAAACTCTTCCATGGCGCCACGCAGGGCCGGTTGGGTTGAGTTAGGATTCAGATAATCACTTTCATCTATTATGATAACTTTGCGCCCCCCAGTCATGGAGAGACTGGACGCATAGTTCTTGATCTTGGTTCTGAAGGTATCAATTCCCGATTCATCGCTCCCGTTGATGACCAGGTAATCACATCCCACTTCTTCACAGAGGGCTCGGGCTACTGTGGTCTTACCGACACCCGCGGAGCCTGACAATAATAAGTTCGGTATGATGCCTGATTTGACATACTCCTTGAATGGTACCTTTAAGCGATCAGGTAAAATACACTCTTCTATTGTTGCCGGTCTGTAGGCCTCCACCCAGAGTACATGTTTGAGATTCGTTTCCATGCTAATCCTTTCAATGCTCTATAACGCGCTAGAATGCTCTAGGACGGTCGATCCCCCAAAAGACATACTAGGGGTCATCTTTGACAAAAAGCCCGAATTCCTGTCCTAGAGCCATTGAAAATTCAACAACTTAGAAACCGAAATTCGGGCAATTTGCTTGTCCACAGCCCCTACTCCTACCTTCGATTCACTAATTCCCTGACAATACAGAGCAAATCATAGATATGCCCCTGTTCCACCTTGGTGGACACGGACATTTTGCCCTCTAGGACACTAAGTTCCTGAAGCAATTGGATCCTGAGGTCCAGGCGTGACGCCTGAATTTCTCTGAGTCGTTCCTGCCGGAGTTCTTCTTCTAGTGACTGGTTGACATGGCATGACATGGAAGAGGTTCCTTTCGTGATATGATTAGGCCTTCTTGGCTTCTGTGGCGATCCAGTAGGCCAACTTTCTAGACTGATGTTGGAAGTGTGCCACACCTTTGGAGGAGATGGCAACTGTATAGGTGCCTGAGGTTTGCTTCCAGTTCTCGGTCTTGAACAAGAAGTAGACATTCGCACCGCTGTGAGGACCCAAGTCCAAGGTATCAGTATTGGCTGAGTCATTCTGGGCATCCAGAATTCTCAAGGACAAGGCCCCATCAGCACCAACCACAGCAATGTTCGGGCTGGCCAGCACCCCTGCGGTCTTCATGACCCACTCAAGGTCTGTTTCTGAGAGGACGAAACTAACCTCTTCACTGGGCAAGGTGATATTCTTGTCCGGTGGGGTTTTAATCATCGTGGCATCACAGCAACGATAGGTGATCTTGGAGCGACCACCGAAACCATGAACGACCAGATTGTTACCTTCGATGGACAATTCTGGGGCATCCTTATGCAAACTCAGAACGGACAATAACTGATTCAGGTCAAAGATACCAAAATCAGAAGGGAAGGTTTCATCAATCGTGGCTTCCGCGAGTACGGTCTTGAAAGGTGAGACAGTCCGTAGGACATTCCCTGCCTTGAAAAACAGACCGGTGTTAATGGTGGAGAAATTCTTGATCGTGGACACAGTGTTTTCGGACAACTTCATAGGAACCTCACATGGGTGAATAATAATATATTATACAGTAGTCCAATGAGAATGTCAACTACATTCGTATGGCTTGATCGGCAGTCTGCCTAGTGGGCACATCATGTTCAAATGTCTCTGCCATGGCAACAATGTGACGCACATGGTCACGCAACGATGATAACGTATCATCATTGTAAATGACATTTCGTATGGGGGACCCGACCCAGTCCCACTCAGATTGGTGGATACCTAAGGTTTTCATTTCCTCTACGGCAGCCGTGTTGCCTCTATTGGCACAAAACGCGGTATGGAACCATTCAGGCTCAGGACCCCGACGGACGCGCACGATAATCCCGCCTTCTTGGTGGATGGCTGCCACTTCGTTCTTGAAACGAACATCAGTGATAACCGTATTCTCCATACGCTTATTACACCGATTCAACAGACTCGCCACCCAAATGTCGGGATGAAACACATTACGGCCTGCTTCAGTCCCCATCAATTGTAAGGCCATTCGTGGTGTGAACGTATACCCAAATTTCTCTGTCCAGAATTGATCGGGTTGTTCACGCCACGCTCTAGAGGATTGTGATGCCCCTTCGACCATCTCCCGATCCCATCCAAAGATGAGCGCCACAGCATCTTTGAGAGGCGCCGCAAAGGAATCTTTAATGAAGTGGTGATCCTGCTCCAAAAAGTCCCCTACGGTGCCTTTTCCTGCCCCTATAAAACCCACAAGACCGATAATCATAATAAAGACTCCCTTAGAGTTTCCCAGTGAGGTCTGCAATCTTTGCCATGTTCCCGGTAAACGCATAAGTCCCCACATGCTGCGTCTGGACCCAGGGGCACAACCAGACCTGACCACCAATTCGTCGGAAATATTGACAGAACATATAATCTTCTGACAAGTACCGTTCTGACTGTGGGTCAATCACGGTATCAAAGTACGCATGGATATACCGAGTACCATCAAAGTTCGCCTGGCCCACATGGTCGGGGCGATACTTGAGTTCTGGATAGGCCGCGGCAAACTTGGGGAATACTTCTCGCTTGACGAGCATGTACCCGGTGCCGATTTCCATAACCTCCAAAGGTTCAGAGACCTGGAACTTCTCGGTGCCTTTGACCACATTGAACACATAATCACCCACCACCGCTTCAAGTTCCTTGGGATCAAGGTTTGGATGATTGCGAGCCGCGAGCGCAATGTTGTGCCAGTTCAATGCTTTCTTGGGATAGGGTGCACCGATGATCTCTTTATCCAACGCCAACATAGCAACAATATCTTGGGGGTTGAAGTGAATGTCGGCATCCAAGAAAAGAAGATGGGTAAAGTCTGTACGCAGAAATTCATCGACCAGGTAATTACGCGCCCTGGTAATCAATGATTCGTTGAAGATGAACGAGAACCGAGCAGGAATGCCATACTGTTGGAAGATCGTCTGGAGGTCCAAACAGGACTTCATATACATTCCACAGGCCATCCCTCCATACATTGGAGTGGCAATGAAAATCTTATTCTTCCGCAACTCTTCCACATCAATCTTTATTTCCACATCAAACCTCCTTGATTATAATAAACCCATGCTCCTATATAGTCATCCTTTTTTACTAAAAAATTCAATGATAATGATGGCAACACTGATGATGATACCAAGTAAACAGACTAGGGTGAAGGTACCGGATACGTTCATATTAGTCCTTGGGGAGATAATAGTCTAGCAACGCCGCAAAGACGACCAGTAGAAGAAAAAAGACGATGCCGACCCCCACACCTGTAAGGACCCCTGCAACAATGCTCATCCCTGCACCCCAGGTTCAATCAACCCTGGTAATAGCACCACTTGGGCACCCACTTCATGGTACAGGGCGCGGCTCAAGGCAATCGAGTCATTCCATCGGGGGTTGTCGTTCAGTGGGGCGACCACACGACTGATACCCGCATTGATAATGACGGTGGTACAGTGGGAACAGGAGAGAAAAGGCCAGAGATACAGGACACAGTTATCAAGGTTCTGTCGGGCAAACATTAGGGCATTGATTTCAGCGTGAACCACCATTGAATACTTGACCTCACGCTCTTGTAAGCGTTCAGGAGTATCTTTAATCCCACTGGGAAACCCATTATACCCCAAGGAAATAATTCGATTTTGTTTGTCGGTAATCACGGCGCCGACTTTGGTACTGGGGTCTTTGGACCATTGGGAGATATGCTTGGCGAGTTCGACAAACCTGATGTCCCACTTGGTGTGCCGGTACAATTCGTTGCCGATCATAGTGTGCCTTTAGATTGGTGAAAGGAGAAACAACGAAGCGGAGGCCCCTCAGAACGAGAGGCCTCCGCCGACTAGAGAAAGGGAAAAGGCTGATTAGGCCTGTGGTCCCTTTGCAGTCACGCCAGCCACTTCACATTCGTTGATGAAGGACGCCGAAGGACGGCCCCAACGATACAACGCCAACCGATTGCCCTGGGCAGTCTTCTTGGAGTTGGTGTAGATGGAATACCCTTCTTGGCGGAGTTCAGCAACCCGCGCAGCGACATTGCTGATACCAAAGCGGGACTGTGCCTGCCTGGTTGTCAGGGTGTTATTCACACCCTTCGGGGACTTCTTCGCCAAATAGTTCAAAATGCGTGACTTTGCTGAAACTGTACTAACCATAAAAACACCTCATAATAACTGGGGCGAATAAAAGAGGTCGCCCCTTCCTCTATCGAAACATTCGATGCACAGTGAAGATACATTATAGCATAGTCATCGTGCTATGTCAAGAACTTTTCGCTGCCATTTTGTCTATGCCGGCACCTCTACTTGATCGGCAACCACAGTGGTATTGGCCGCATCTATCGTATTGGCCACTACCACGCTCGCATCCACTTTGGTATACAAGTCAATGAATGATTTCTTGGTCTCTTCATCGAAACGATTCAAACAATAAGTAATCGCTTTCATACGATCACCGTTGAAAATCGGGTACGCTCGGGCAATGTGCACCAGGCGCCTCGTGGAAATGACCTCACTGGAGGCACCTTCTTCATCATACGCCTTGCGGATCGTGGCAGCCCAAATAACGAGGAAATTGGCAAAGTCATCATCCCCGCGCCCTGCGGCTTCCAATTCCTTCTTGACGATCTTACGCTCCACCACATTCGGTGCCCATTCCTGCTCAAAGGTAATAGGGAATCGCTCAAGAAACGCCTCGTTGAGGACATTGGTAAACATATAGCGACCATCCTCGGAACCCTTGCCCTTGGTATTCGCGGTCGCAATGATCTGAAACCCAGGGGCCGGTGTGACAATCTCGCCCTTCTTTTTCAAGAGGAACGGTTTGCCTTCCAGGACCCTCTGGAGACAGGAGAGATTCTGGGCACCATAATCGATTTCATCGATGCAGAGCACGGCACCACGCCGAGCGGACACGGTCACCGCACCATCGCGCCAGACCATCTGGTTGTCAATGAGTATGTAGTTGCCCAACAGATCGCCCTCGTCGGTCTCAGGTGTCATGCTGACGCAGACATATTCACGACCGAGCAAGGCACAGACTTGCTCCACGGACATAGACTTACCGTTTCCAGATGGACCGGTAATAAAGACAGGATAAAACTGGCGTGAGACAATGATGGACTTGAGATCCTCAAAGTTACCGAAGGGCACATAGTTCTTATACTTGGCCGGAACGATCCCTTGATCCTCGATATCCGTCACCATAGACTGTACCCGCGGCTTGGCTTTCATCGTCAACGGTTGCATCTGAATTTCCTCTTCCACAGTTTCCTCCACAGGAGCATTAGATTGTGTCTTGATATTCAATCGACCAGTTTTTGCGAGATTCTTGACCACAGAATTTTGGACAAGATAGGTCCCGCGCCCGGCTCGGTTCTCAGGATCCTTGGTGAACCACTGGGGGACTTTCAGATCGTTGGCCTCACAGAGATCCTTGATTTCCTGGATCGTGATAATGCTCCGACCGGAGGATGCCAACAGACTCAAAAACTTTTCGCGGGACTCAATTCTGGCACTCATAATAAACTGCTCCTTGTTAAATAACTCTCTCAATCACTATGCTATAAGAATAACATAGTACCGATTAGAATGCAAGCAAAATCGACGGTTTCCACATTATAAAAGTGACAATTTTTGTCATGAGGTGTTCAATTCTGAACAACCCCACAAAGGGTCTAGGACCGTGGATCTTGTGGCGTCCATGCTATCATAGACCTGTCCAATCCTAAGCGGTCCTAGAGTCACCTTGTTCGTCCTACTCGGCAATCATCGTGATAAACTTTGTCACCAAGACACGGGAGACAGACTTTCGCTTGCTGACTTTTTTGAATGCGGTCAGCAAACGGCCCGGCGTCCACTTGTACCCATCGACCGTCGGTGCCAGGAGCCCAGACTCAGTTTTGAGATCGTGGCTTCCAGGTATGAAAAACAGTCTGGTATACCCATCAGCAAACGATTCCAGAAACTTGGTCTCGATCAACTGGTGGGCCAGTTTATCCAAGGCCACGGTCTGCTCAGGTGTCTGATCCCAACGCCCTGTAGGAATTCTGAACCCATTAGGACCAGTGTACAACTTGGCCACTTCATGACGAACATCCTTGACTCGGTTGCTGGTAATGTAGAACCCAAAGACCCCCGAACCCGTGGTCATCTGGATCCACTTCATCAGTCCAATCGTCACCCCAGTGCGGCTCTTGGGCAACTTGATCTGGACTTTTTCCTTGGTGTCAACCAAGGTCACATGCTGGTGTTCCACATCAAATGCTATCCGGTCTCTGCCAAAGGCTCCCTTGGGGGCCGTCCAAAAATCACGGTTTCCGTCCGAATCACCGTCGTGAACGATGATCGTATTGACCAGGTCCAAACGATAGGAGGCCTTGAAGGCGCGGAGCATATCCCTCAACGGCACAAGGGCCTCGTTCAGTGGGGTCGAACCCATTCCCTCATGGGAAGGAGCCGAGCACCGATTTGACCGGCTTCTCAACCCATTGGCCAATGACAGGTGATTGATAACGGCCGTGATAAAATCGCTCGCTGACATACGCGAATTGAACATTTCCCGCAGGCTCAATTCACCCATGTGCAAATCACCAGTATTCAGAGAAAACTGCTTCAGCGGCTTGGAATCATATTTTCCCCTGTTAGGAAAATCGACATCCGAGCAGGAGCCGTTTGCCGTAAAGGTATACGCCACAAACGGAATGTTGACCTTGCGGCAAAACATCGCCATGACAAGGATCTGTTCCATGGCCCCTTCAATGTGCTCGCTCATGCTGCCAGACTTATCCAACAGCAAGACCAAACCATGTGACTTTCCTTTGTGCACCACCATCATCTTGCGAAACATATTGTCTTCCAAGCGATAGGTGGCCAGTTTGTTCAGATCAATGTCCCCACTGTCAGAAATCTTCGCCTTGGCGTAGCTACGGGCCGCCTTCTTCATTTCAAATTCTTTGGCAAGTAATGAGATATAATCTTCATTCTTACGCTTGAATTCATTGAACAACGCCATACCGACTATGCGGTTGGGCGAGTAGAATTCCGACAACAGTTTATTGACCTTGGATGCAGGGACCACAATATCTTCCAAATTAGGAGTAGGGATATTGACATAATGTGAAGCCATATCATCATCCTTGGCCAATGATTGCTCCATATTCCTAAAGGCTTCATCGGTCTTAGACTCAGGAATAAATTCAGAATCAGAGGTCAGTGTGCCCCCAGTGCCCTTGGCGCTCTGTGCCATGGCAGGTTTCTTGGACTGACTACGTTTACCCTGCGCCCGGTCTTGCTGTTTTTCGGTCGTGGCATCATCGGCTTCGTCTTCTTCATCGTCGGCGTTTTCGCCTTTGCCTTTGCCGTCTTTGCCCTCGTCTTCGTCGCCTGAACCCCCGCCCTCGTCGCCGTCTTCCTCGTCCTCATCGAAGGACCAACCGTCTTCTTCCTCTTCTTCCTCTTCTCGGTCATTCTCTGCGTCTTCTGCATCTTGCTCGTCGGCATAGGTCTCTTTGAGGTGATCGGCCAATTCCTGTTTTTTCTTGTTGCCTTCTTTTTGTTCTTCTTTGCTGTAGGTGAACAACTTGTTGGTCAATTCGACCACTTGTTCCCAGGTCTCCAGTGCCATCAGTTCATCATAGTACGGCTTTTCCTTCGCGGTAAACCGAATGTTCATCGCGGTGCCGAGTTTGGCCGCAAGGTTCAGTTTGTCAATAAGATACAATTCATTCGTATCAGCAATCTTGGAGAGTCCAAAAAAGTCCCGCGCCATCAGTTCTTTGTAGCCCTGGATCATCGGACGGCGCAGACCAGGATAGGTTCGCTTGATTAGTTTTTCGATGCGGGCATCTTCCACGACATTCAAAAAATGACCAAACGCCTTCTTGGAAGCTGGTCCTACTTTCTTGTCCTTGCCAAAATATTTCTGGGCATCATGCCAGCCGTCTGCTGGTGTATTCAAGGCATGAGAAACTTCATGCCCCATCAGAAGATCGTATAATTCACCTGAAATGTCTGACCAGACCGGCACGGTCAATGTGCGGGTGGAAGGATTGAACGAGGCGGTACGAGTCCCACGTTGCTCGATGGTCAGGTTTTCCATGGCCATCAGTTTGGCTAACATACTTTTTGTCTCAACCGTATACATTCCCTTGCGCCCCTCTTGTTTGTTTGTGTCAATCATCATGTTTCTATACTAACATAGTGACTCCGGAGAGTCAAGAACTATTTCACATCTAACTCGTTGATTTTGCTGTTCTTTCTAAAAAACTATGTGTCGATTCGTTGAAATTTATGAGTTTATCGTCCCAGAATGCTGTTTTTCTGACTTCTTGCGTTTCTGGCTCGATCCATGCGACCCAGACATAGTGCCGACCGTATTTTGTGCCAGCATCTTCCACGACCAGTCCAGACTGGGTTTTCATGGCAGCCTCGTCGCAATGACGGACAACAGCACCGAGGGAAATAGTAGCGAGTTTTTTGGGGGTGTTCATACACTAATCATAACATAGGGGAAGGAAGGAGTCAAGAATTCTAATGTAGGCGTAAGTGTGTGAAAACGCTAAAATGTGGGTTTTGCGTTGGTGCGGGGCTTGTATCGAGTCATGAGGGGATCGTGGTTCCTGGGCCTTCCTCAGCGGTCCTATATGGGCTTCCGAAAAATCATTATAGGCTCATACTTCAGCCACATATCCCCCTTGCCAGATTCCGACAAGACTTTACAGAAGTTCTTGGCCTTGGGCAGCCCTGTCACAGTATCCAAACGATTCCCTCCTGGCATTTGTGCCAGAGTCATTTTGACTGTATCTTGGTACACCATACCCAGGGACTCAAGATAGGTCCTGGAGTCGGCTTCCAGTGGTAGCATCTCTCCACCGAATACCGCATCAGCAATATTCCAGGCCAAGTAACCACCAGGACGAAGCCATTCATAGGCCGTCTTGAGTGTCACATGCAGAAAACCGTCGCGCCAGAGGTCATACTGTGAAAATTTCTTGTATGATTGGGCTGGATCTTCTGAGTAGGCCTCTTTGGCAAAATAGGGAGGACTCGTAAACACCAGCGAGAGTTTTCCTTTATATTGCTGGAAGTCAGGCTCATACTGCATCTCTTCGGAACCTTGTTGCCAGAACTTGAAATCGGTATGGGGGAGTCCAAAAAAGCCACCTTTTTTAACATGCTCGGTATAGAAGTCATGAATCTCATGGTACTTCGTTCGCCCAGGGGTCGTGGTGTGGTCGGTGTTGGGATCGTTACCCAGATACACAAGATGCCGGCGATCTTCTACGGCCATGGCACCCAGAAGACGCCCACCCCAACCACTTGACGGATCCCAGACAAAAATGTCCTCTTCATGCTTCCATTCTTCGGTATACTTCTCATAGATGTACTTGGCCGTCAACGGCGGAAAGTTGGTCGCGTATTGACAGAAGGACACCCGAAAGACCTTCAGGTTGATAGGGAATACTTTCTGTCCCTTTTCAAAGACCCTGATGGTGTAGTCTGTGCGAGTGTCAAGGACATTGGTCCGGCAGTTCTCAGGAATCAGATCCCCCAGGCTCTTGATTTGATCGAGACTCAGGCGCAAATACTTCACGTCCTTGAGGTCCTCATTATACCCCGTATAACCTAATTCCTCATCGTTAGGGCAGACCCAATAGTCCCACTTCCCTCGGTCTCTCCAATGACCTGATTCAAACGACTGAATCCACTCGATACCTGTTTTGGCGACGGGAAGGTATTCATAGCGTGTGATATCGGCAACCTGGATGGGTACCGAGAAGTGATAAAACGAATCTCGTTTGAAGTGTCGGCTTGCATAGCCAACAAACTTATCAATGAGCGCAGGATCGGCAAAGTAGTCGTAGATAGATTTTCCAGCCGAGGTGTCTTTGGAGTAGTTGATTCGGGTCTTCATCATACTGGGAAAGAATTGATTGACCGCGTTACCCAGGTTTGAGGTGTTGCGGACCACGTTCTTCTTACCTGTGAGTTCATCGACTTTTAGAAACCCCTCCTTAGGGTGTCGATCATCAGCACTAACAATAAAGGGTTCCATTAACCTAAACTGTTCGATGATCTCAGACTTATCATACCCCACACGAGGAGGCTGCCCCTTTTCGTCCCAGAGATAGACCACGACCCTACGCAACTCAATCACCCAATCACGAAACTGAGCGGGAGTCATCCAAAGGAGTTCCTCAAAGGTCTTGTTGACTGGGGATTCTAACAGTTCGGTATTCTTTTCATAGAACCAATTCATATTGTATAGACCTTTCAAAAGGGTAATGAGCGCACAGAAGTAATATATTTGGAGGAAATTGATCCGGGGTTCTTTCTGGAATTGCTTTGCTTATGGGCTCCGTTCATGCTTGGGGCGCCGCCCCATCGCAAGGTATAATCGAGAATCCCACAGGACTCAATGGCTAAACACATAGACCGTGTGCCTTCAAGGTCCGTTTCGTTGATATCAGGCGCAACGAAACAGATCCAAAGTGTCAACTCTGGGTCGGCGTCCATCCTTTCGACGATCTCGACATATTTTTTATTTTTGTTGATGCCGCGTCTTACCAGGGATATTTGGTACCGATGTGCCAGTACACGCTTGACCATTGTATACTTTACTTGTCCTTTTCCCTTCTTTGATTTTCTATCAAAGCTGGGATCACCAGAGGATTGACCTATGTATAGGGCATCCGGATAGTCACATGGAAGCATGGAAATGTGAGGCCGTTGTTTTGCCAATATAAACCCATACACGCAACAGGGCACCAAACGGGCAGCATCTAGTGCCTCCTGATCGGAAAACCATCCTTGGTGGATGAATTTCATATCATAGATCATATGTCTCATATATTGGCTCTGAATTTGTTTCATAATAAAGTGTACCTTGTTTCACAATAGAGTGTACCTTTTGAGTTATAGACCTTCAGTGGAATTTTCCGTTTCTGGGTTTGATTCACCATGTCCAATGTACCTCTGGAGTTCTGGAGGTCGTCATGGAAGGCAATGACAAGATCGGGCTTTCCCTCGTTGAGCATTCGGGTATTGCGAATAGGTCCTGCCGCCTTGCCGTACTTGTCCCACTCGGCAGGGAAACTTTGTACGCGCACATCGAATGCCTCTGCGGCTTCAAGGGCTAAGGAATCGGCACCGTTGGCGCCACCCTCGATCACGACCGTGGGTTGATGCTCGATCATTACATCACAAATAACTTTGTAGTTGGTCCAGCTACGGTCGCCGCAGAATAAAATTCTCATGTTGTATTATCTCATATCTAGGTGGAAAAGTCAAGAGGTTAAGAGGCCACATTCCAAAATAACACAACCTGTTGTATTATCTCATATCTAGGTGGAAAAGTCAAGAGGTTAAGAGGCCACATTCCAAAATAACACAACCTGAGGTTTAGGGTGGGTCTGATACCATTGTGTCATGACATTCCAACCCTTGGCATCATAGGTCGGCGCCGAGGGAAACGGAGGGGCATCACAAGGCTTGACGGGACGATCAAATTTATAGGGGCTCACATGATGAATCGCTCGCCCAATCTCTCTGGGTGTCATGGC
>Ga0315277_10004206_pt1 | contig 19276 bp, 18 predicted proteins | sample YL17G05_15_MG_FD_203695 | JGI IMG/M metagenome (GOLD analysis project Ga0315277, IMG submission 203695) | Sediment microbial communities from Yellowstone Lake, YNP, Wyoming, USA - YL17G05_15 | ecosystem: Environmental > Aquatic > Freshwater > Lake > Sediment | place: USA: Wyoming | collected... | reverse complement strand
AAAATAAAGGTTTTGGGAAATCCCCATTTCTTTGCCATATCGCTTGAGTTCGCTACTTGTGAAACCAGTCTGTATCCAATCACAGCCAATAATCAGGAATTGGACGTTGCGGTTGTATCTATGGATAATGCTGGAAGCGTGAATAAAATAGTGATATCCTTTAACCTTGTGTATGTTTGCAACCATGCCCACCACAGGAGAGTCTGGATGAATTCCAAGTCCCTTCTTTAAAGCAGTGCCATCATGTCCATTTCCATAATCGACGGTGTTAATTCCATTGTAAATGGTGAGCATCCTTTCCTCAGGAAACCAACGGCGTTTTACCACCTCTTGCCTAACAGCATTGCATACAGCGATCACCGAGTCAAAGTATCTTCCCCCAAGTCTATAGGCAAGTCTATGGTGTGCCTTTGTTTTAAAACTCATGTCCCGCCTGCTGGATATGACAGGAATATTACAAATAATAGAAAGAACTAGGCCATAGAAGTCAGAGCTTTCATGGTACGTTACGATGAGGGATATCTTCTTTTCCCTCACGAATCTCTTCAAAAAGACAAGATTTCTCAAGCCGGAAATAGTATAAATACCAGCCCCACTGAGCTTAATGATAGGAAAATCCCTATCTCTTATATTTTCCGCAGGTTCAACAGATGCAAATACAAAGCGTGCTACATAGAGCTTGAACTTGTTCTTGTCCATACCTCCAAGGAGCTGAGTAATATTTCGTTCAGAGCCACCCATACCATGAAAAGTATCCGTTAATAGTAATATTCCCTTCCTCTTATACATCGAGATATCCTGATCCGGGATCACTTGCTTTTCTTTTTGTTATCAGCCCATTTAGGCCCGGTTTCCATCATTCAACCCAGAAAGCTCAGTCCAGGCTCGTGATGCCCTGTCTATTAAGCAAGCACTATCTCACTGATAGGGCCCCGTCATTCTTCGCAACCGATTTAAGTACCCTTCATTTATCGGCAAACGTTTTATGATTGGCCTCAAATATTTATATCCCGTAACATATAAAAGAGCGAGGGGCCTCATCGGGTACAATACATAGGTACAATAGGAACCAGCATCCGTACACAACTCATTTTTCCAACGGGCGTCCCCACCGAGCAACTCTACCCTTGATATACTTGTGCCATCTGAATTTAATTTCTCCAGCACGCGAAAAAACAATACCGTGCCCGGAGAAAGATTCGAAACACTTTCCTTAAACGATGTCTTTAATGCGTAATACTTTCCCTCAAATACAACCCCCAAGACATACGTCACGGGGGTATTCTTGTGATATAAGACATAACCCTTCGCTGCTGAAATGCCTGAATACAATTTAAATACACTCTTATAAAAGCCCTGTTCAGATTCACTAGAGATGATGGCCGTCCCGGTTTTACATTTCCACGAGTCATTCTCAACATCTTCTATTACCTTAAATAGTTCCTCCAGCTCCCCGGGTTTCTCAAAACAGCGTAATTCTGTAACTCCCTCTTTCTCCATCTTTCTATTTTTTCTTTCTAATTCATGACGAAGTTTTTTACTTTTTGCATTTAAATACGATTCGAAGTCGCCCTGTATGGCTATTGACCGCATCATATGTACATTTTTTTCAAGGATTTGCCAACGCATACCCACTGCCGATTTAATTTCTGCCAGGGAGGAGTCTTCCTTAGGGGACTCCACCAAATGGATAGCCGCAGCGTTATACCCTTTCTTTAAATGCTGAACAATTCCCTGCAGGGGTGCCGGACGTCCTTTTTCATGCAAAATCCCTGGGAAGTGGGAATACAGGGTATCAATGAAACCAATACCGCCTTCAGTTATTTGAAAGATCCCAGCCGCTGAGAAATCATTTTCATCACGCAAGCGTTCTACGATTACCACCCAGCGATCTTTCCCAAAGTGTTTGACCCAATTAACAAGCCACCGGTGGGTGAGAAATAGATTACTGGCCCCTGACATCATATAAAGTTTGTCCCATTCCCTTCGAATGTTTTCGAAATCACTAATATTCAAAATGCTTTGGATCATACCTTACCCTCCTAATACCAAAACAATTTCTTTGGGGAACCGAGAATAGCGGATGAACTATTCGTCAAGTTGACAGGCCTGTAATATATATTAGCGTCGCCAACGCTGCTTTTGTCGCCTCAGTTAAAAATTGAAAATCTAGGGAATCTATTCTGTCTTCGGGCGACTCATTATAAGGGTTTTTATAATAGGAAACGATATATATTGCGCCATATCCTTCTGCCCAGAAGGATCCCTCGTCCCCTCATCCACAGTCTTTACCCACCATTTCTTTTACTTTTAGCTTGGAATAATTTTGCGTCAGTGCAGAAGCAGTTTTTACTAATCCCTTATTGGGCGGACGCCCTGCAATCACCACGATACCATCGGGGTAAAGAAATCTTAGTATATGATTTCTTATCTTCTTCACTCTTAATTTCATCGTTCCCATCATCCCCCTGATTTCTGAAAGCTTATAGGATACGCTCCCTATGGGATCGTTATAGCCAATGATGTCCAGGTTGATGACGCCTCTTATATTCAAATCCTTCTCATGTGCCTTTCTGGCAAAATCTTTACTCCCTACCCCCCCCTGTTCTTCGTTGGAAAATATCCCAAGTTTAACAGTGGCATTCAACGAAACTTCTTTTAAAACCCTTCCAATCTCAAGCACTGCTGCAGTACCGCTCCCATTATCATCCGCACCCGGAGCACTTACTTCTGGTTGTTTAGAAATAGAATCAAAATGAGCTATCACCATGTAGATAGCGTTGGTTTTCTTCTTACCCTTAATTGTTGCAATGACATTCTTCCATTTTTTTTTCCTGAAATAGTACTCATCGAATTCGACTGGAATGCCATACTCTTGGAATCTCTGGAACAAGTAATTTGCAACTTCATCCTGTTTTTCCCAAGAATATCTTGTTTCAAATTTTTGCAGTTCTTCAACCGTCTTGTAAATATTCTCTTTGGAAACAGAACCCAACGCTTTCAATATAAGATCATTCTTCTCATAATTTCTTTCAAGGTGATCCGATTGGCAGCCTAATATTAACCAAAGAAATACAACTTCTAGAATGACTACAATTTTCCGCCCCATACACCACTTTCCAAGCTGTACAACTCATCTTTATTCTTAGGGCTTTTGATTTTAGAATTTATCTCTTCCATATAGTCCTTTTTCTAATAGCGATCAAACCATTTTTTTTAGCCAATCAGTTTTCCAATAATGCAGACAGCACATATCACATCCCTCTTCTAACAACATACCCTTACCATCACAGTAAAGACCACGAAGTATCACTACATCCTTGCACCTATTTATTTTCCTTCCTCCCTTATCTAATACATATTGGGGGATTTTCAACACTTCGTAAGTGTTATTGCAGTACTTCTCCATGCTTTCCTGAAAGGTTAACCCTTTGAAATACCCCTTATCATTTAGGGTAGATTTAATTTGAGAATAGGAAAGAACTTTTACCATATCACCTATTTCTAGTCTATCTCCTGAACTATCGGCAGGTTGATTTTCATTTATTATCTTCCCCATATCCAACCCTCTATCGCTCTTTTTTCGAAAGTTATAACACCACTTTCGTACTCGACGTTTGATAGCTGGATATACTCTCAACACAATTTGGTAGAATTTTGCAATACGATTTAGCTCCCTTCCTATATCCGTCATCCCCGTGTATTGACAAATGTATCCTAAATCTCTTCTCTTCACTAATTGTAAATTACCTTGTTCAAGCCTCATTCTATTTGTTCCTTTGGCCATCACATCTATCTTTCTATAAATTAACTATAAGAAAACCGTAGTTTATCTTATTCCTTTTCCAGCCATGTTGTTTTCCAAAAATATGGACAACTCCTGTCACAATCCTTCCCATCTAGTATTCCTTTTCCATTACAAACTAAGTCCTTAAGCACAACAATATCCTTGCACCTAAGCATTTTCTTACTGTACTCATCATATAACCATTTAACCTCTCTCAGAACCTCATAATCTCCGCCGCAAAACTTCGCCATACTTTCCATAAAAATGAGGCCTTCATAACAGCCCCTCTCATCGAGAGTCTCCTTTATTTTTTCATACGATGAAATTCGAACCCGCTCCCCTCGATTAAATTTCACTTTCCCCTTGCTTTTCCAAAATATCAAATTGCTTAATAACTTCAAGAACTTCCTCACAATAGGATGCTTTTCATGACTTTCGTCTGATTATCTTGGAGCTCCCTTGAATCAAGTCCTACTAATGTTCAAAAAACCATGTTTCATTTGTTCAAAATGATCAATTCGGGTTCAAGTTTCCCTACTTTTTCTGCCGATTAAATGATATGTTTGGCCACACGGTTTTTTATACGTCCACCGGGATTCAGGAATTCAGCCTTGGCAAAAACATTTCCAGAGGACATCTTCTTCAATTGAATCAGAGGCACAATATCCCACTGCTTCCGGAGCACAACCTATATGAGCATTCAACCCCCCTTGTATGCTTAAATAAGAGCAATCTTATTGAAATCGTGACCATGATAAAGATTAATTGATTAACCTTACTGAATTAGTTTTATCAAGAAGTCCATTCCTAAAGTCAAACAATATGGAGGCGGCCCCTGGAGTTGAACCAGGTAAAACGGAGTTGCAATCCGTTCCCTTACCACTTGGGTAGGCCGCCATTTAAACTGATTGTCATCTGGGGTCGGTTTTTTTAAACTCGATTGACAACAAATGCTCCTTCAGCCTTTCCCTGAATTCTTTTGACATCATTATTTTCTGCACTTGAAACTTATTTTTTCCTTCAAACAAATGGTCAAACTTAGCTAAACCCTGTCTTTCCCATTCTCGATAACATTGCTCTCTATATTTTTCTACTGTTGAAACCTGAATAGCAGGATTTCCGATGACTATACTTCCCGGTTTAATATCTCGAACAACAACTGCCATTGGACCCACAATGGAACCCTTACCGATTCTCACCCCCGCTGTTACAATCGAACGGGCCCCAATGAAGCAATTGTCCTCAATAATTATCTTCCCAAAAAACCGAAGGGCGGGAAATTCTTCCCTAAAAATAACGCTTGCACCGTCATGTGTAATGAATGTTACACCCGGAGCTATTGCTACATTGTTTCCAATTTCCACGAGATAGGGCTCAGAGGCCAGGTAGTCAATCTGAAGAGAACAGTTTTCCCCAACTTTTGCCCCCTGCGTTCGAAATTTTTCGGCAATATTTGAAGAATCGTATTTGCATGCCTCATAGTTACGTTTAAGGAACAAAATAATTGCTTTCAAAAATCTAATAATTGTCACAATTCTCTCCCTAAAATATATTAGTCACAATCCAAATACCCGGAACACCTTTTGATCCTTCATTATCGCTTTCTAAAAGAAAGCGGGCCAAACCGACCTATATCTTCAATGCTAAATTTCACGAATCCTTCGGTAATTTCATAATCATCGGCTAAAAAAACCTTCCACATTTTCTTCATCTGTCACTTTCTCCCGGATAAACTACTTTAATGGGCATTTTCATTTCCTTATTTCTATCCCGAATTTACCATGAAGATTACTTAACATCACACATAAATCCATCTAAGTCATCAATCAAGCAGGTCCTTGGTATTACGGTCATGATCATCCTTCTGAAGGTCGCCATTAACCCCAGCGTTTTGCAGGCATCGTAATCCAAATATGTAGCGTTCTCGATTACGACACTCTTTGCGCCGATCTCTTCCGCAAAATTGATCGTTTCCTGCAGAAGGGCAGTGATATAATTACCATTCGTATCTTCCGAGATTAGGAGTTCAACAATAACATACTTGCAACTCTTATCTCCTTTGATTATATCCATCGCATAATAATTATTAAATGCCTTAATGGTTCCGTTACTTTCAATAACAAAAGTACGATGATCGGGATGCCCATCGAAATGATGTCTTAACTCCTCCTCCGTCATTTGCATACTAAGACCCTTTTCTTCCCCCTTTCTGTTAAATAGCGCCGTTATTTCTGCATAGTCACTCCCTGAGGCAGGTTTTAGTTGCAAATTTCCTATTTTCCCAGAATGCTCCTGAATGCTTTTTCTGAGTTTGCCCGGCCCAACTAAGAACTGATTAAATGCTAGCTGGCGGGCATTCTTAAAGTCGATTTTAGTATATGTTTCACCCAACTTCATCAAGTTGTCCCTAAACCCCTTTCTTTCCTCGCTAAATCCATATATTAAATCACAATCGGAAGAAAAATAAATATCCTGAATGAGATGAAGCATTTTTAATAGACCATCGAATCTTACTCGCGAACTTAAATGAGGAGAGATTGTTATATGCGTGTAGAGATATCCATTTATGGTTCTTCCACGGTAATAAATTCTGCGATATAGAGAACTTAGATAACCTACCAACTCATCATCTATTTTACCGCCAAGGAGAATATGTTTATTGCTATTGGGACCGCCGAATACCCAGTGCAAATAATCTTCTCGAAACTTCGGAAATCCCATCCTGCCATAATTCCCTGGCCAGACAGACATCAGTAATCTACTTATTTGAGGAATATCTGCGATAGAAAGCCGCGTAAACCTCACGAGAGACCCCCATGTGTCGACTCCTCAAGCATTGCTGAATCGGTTTACTTCCCCTTATCTTTAATAGTGATTTCTGGTACCTAAATTAATACAGATGGTCTCAAGTAATTTTTTTGAGTTCATTAATTTTCATAGAATTAAAGCTATTTGATATCACATCTGAACCCGCCGATATAATCCATGATCTTCCTTTTTGAAATCACCGACATGGTCATCTTTCTAAAGGTAGGTATTACACCCAAAGGTCGATAAGCATCATATTCTAAATAGCTTGCATTTTCAAATACAATCCCCTTGGCCCCAATTTCCTCTGCAAAATTCACGGCTTCATTTAACAAAAGAGCAATATATTCTATATTCTCATTTCCTGATATGAGAAATTCGATGACAACATACCCGTAATTCTTATCCTCCTTTATCATCTCCAATGGATAAAAATTAATGAAAGCAAGAATAGCCCCTTGGGCTTCAATGACGAAAGTTCGATGAGCCGGATGCCCGAAAAAATGATGCCTTAATTCATCCTCTGCCATTAATCTAACAAAGTGAGGTCCCTCAGGTATTCGATTGAATACTTCTGTGATTGCAAAAGAATCTTCTTCATAAGCAGGTCTCACATGAATCTTTTTCCCTCCGATATCTTTCTCATGCAAATATCTTCTTAGCTTATTGGGAGTAACTACAAATTGATTAAAAATCGAGCATATCTTGGTTTCGATCTGAGAATAATCTCTCAAATATTTTCCGCCAATGTCTCTTAGAGTTTTCCTTTCTTCATGAATTTCATATACGATCTCACATGTATCGTCATAAAATATCGAGTTTTCATAGAATATAAGTTGTTGTGCCAAACAATATAATCTCAAGCGAAAATCTAACTGCGCCGAAATTGCTAAGTGTGTACCCAGATAGGCAGCTAATTCTTCCCCACAATAAGATATTTTCCGAAAAAGAAAGCTTTGATAAGCCACTAATTCATCATTTATCCTTCCACCAAACAAGATATGTCTATTGCTATTAGGTCCTCCAAGAACCCACCTTAAATACTCATCGCTATAAACCGGACATCCCGTCTTGCCATAATATTTTGGCCAAACAGACATGAGAAGTTTGTTAACCTCAGGCAAATCTTCAAGAGTAAGCCTCGAAAAGTTAATTGGCGACTCCTTAGGCATTTTCCGCAGGAGATTCAATAAAGGTTTTTCTTTGCTATTCTTCCCAATGATTATCATAACTTGCTAAAGGGTCAGGCTCATTTAAATGTCATTTTCCCTTTGCTCATTATCTTCAATTCCTGATAGTTTTATATTGTTCCGTACTTTTCCTTTATGAGTGCCCTATCTGTTTTATTGCTCTTATTTTTAGGAAGTTCGTCAAGGCGAAGAAAGTATTTGGGGATCATATAATTTGGGAGATTATTATTCAAATATTTTGAAATTTCTTTGTCATAACCTCTCTCTGCCGAATAAACCAGTTTTAATCCTTCAATCCTCCCTCTACCATAAACGGGAATCGCTACATTTTCCTTAATAAAATCCAAGCATGAAACCATGTGCTCGATTTCGCCCAGCTCGATACGATATCCCATGAACTTTACCTGATTATCTTTACGGCCATGAATAAAATAACCGACTTTAGGGTCAAAAGAAGCAATGTCGCCTGTTCTGTAGAAGCTTTCTCCTTTATTATTAACTCCAAATGCTAACTCCGTTTTCTCCGGATCATTCCAGTAGCCCTTCCCCACTTGCGGGCCGATAATAATAAGTTCTCCCTTATTCTCTTCTCCGAGGAATTCCCTTTTATCCAAAATAAAATAATTGCCCGCTATAGGGAATCCGATGGGAAGCAATTTCTCGTCTGGTTGCGGTAGTCTTTGAAAGGTGTGTTTAGCAACATACAAAGTAGCCTCCGTCGGCCCATAACCATTATGAAATTTCGTATGAGGCAGCTTATTCATTACTTCAATCAAGATATTAGCTGGTATTGTTTCCCCACCCAAAATAATATCTTTCATATTTCCTAATAATTCCGGCTTTATAAGACCACTTTTAACAAGCAAATTAAGCGAGGATGGAACTAAGTACATCTTTGTGACGCCATATTCATAAGTCAGTTGCAAAATATCTTTTGGAAATAATATTTCTTCCGGGTATACGCCCAGGATTCCCCCAGAACAAAAAATAGGAAACATTTCGGCAATCGACATATCAAAGGCTGAGGCATTCAAGGCACTGCCAACATCGCTTGGCCCATAATTGAAATTCTCTATGGTCCAATTAATGATGTTATACAGGTTTCCATGGGTAATCATAGCGCCTTTCGGCATTCCCGTAGACCCTGAAGTAAAAAGAATTAACGCCAAATCGTCTGGACGAATAGACGGAAGATCGCTAAAATTCCTTACTTGCCTATTCTTGAAATCAAATTTCCTAAAATATTGACATTCTTTGTCATCCAAAAAGACCGTTTCCAAATTTTTCTTCAGAAATTGCTGACTATCCCGATAATGATCAACATGATAGTGATCAATAAAAACTACAAAAGGCAAGATGTCGTCCAGCATTTTCGCCAATCTTAGAGATGGTGCTCTAGTATCTAACGGAACATAGACCCCGCCAGCTCTCATAATTCCAACAATCGCAGCATATAAGAATATCGATTTGTTCATCAAGACAACGACTCTATCGCCCTTCTTCATTCCTTTTTCGAGTAGAAATGTAGCGATTTGGTCAGTAAAACTATGAAGATCACCATAGGACAAAGATTTATCGTATATCCTTATAGCTACCTTGGATTTGTATCCCAAAAAGCTTCCATTTATAAGATCTACTACAGTTTTCATAAAAGAATACCCCATTGGGTAGTTTGAATATCTATGTTTATCAATATCCTTATCTTACGTATGCCCTTTCCCATCTATAAGAAGTACCAACCTATTAATAATCAAATTAATTTTTCCATGGGCAATGGATGACTTAGAAATTTCAAAGGGCTGGCAGAAAAACCATACGCCCCGGAATTAAAAAAAATGATCATATCCCCCTCATTCACGCAGCAGGATACGTTAAGGTCCGTAGCAAGAATATCATCTGGAATACATAGGCATCCTGTTATGAAATATGCCCTTTTCTCTCCATTATTTTTCTCTTCTGCCAAAATGTCGATTTCGTAGTTTCTTCGGATAACTTGCCCAATGCCTCCGACTGCAGCATAGTGCTGATGCATCCCTCCATTTACTACCAGGAATTCTCTCTGATACCCCTTTTTCCGGTATAGGACTTCAACAGCATATAGACCGGCCTCCGCTACCAGAAAGCGGCCTGGTTCAACAATGAATCGTACATTCTCATCAAAAGCCTTGCAAAGTGGATCAGCGAATAACTCGGCAAGTCCTTCCTTAAGAGCGGATAAATCAAGGGGTGGTTTCTTGGCAAACATATCAATTCCCCATCCCCCCCCGAAATTTATCTTCTTAATCTTAAATTGATACATATCAACTAAATCATGAGTCTTTTCAATAATAAAGCGGAAATTCGCTATAAGTTTCTCAGCGTCCATAAATTGAGAACCCAGGTGCATGTGTATTCCGGTAAAATTTACAAATTCTTTTTCTGATTCAATTACCTTGAAGGCTTCATCGAGATCCTCTTCGATAACACCAAAATGGGTATCGCTACCCATTTTCATGGCCGAGGCTGTTGTTTTTGTTTTCGGATTCACGCGAATCCCCACATTGGCCTTCTTATTCTTTTCCCGGCATATATTTACAATCTTATTAATTTCAGAAATGCTCTCCACATTAATCGAAGAAATACCCAGATCGATTGCCATTGTTAATTCTTCAGTTGTTTTGCCAGGTCCGGTAAACTCGATTGTTTCTGACAAATATCCAATTTCCTTCGCCAGCATAAGCTCCCCAAGAGAGGCCACATCTGCGCCGACACCAAGAGTTTTAATGGCTTTTAGGACATCTTTATTGGGATTGGCCTTGAAAGCATAATGGACTTCGAAATTTTTGGGGAGACAATTCACCAGTTCATTATATTTTTTTTCAATAATGTTCTTGAAGTATATAAAGGCCGGAAGTTCGATTCTTTTTACTATTTCCTCAACCTTCTCTTTTGAAACGATTTCATAAAATTCTTCTTTCTTCATACTTTTCCTTCAGTTTCGAATAATTTATTTTCCCGTTTTCGGTCATCGGCAGACTTTCGACGACATGTATTTTTTCCGGGAACATATAAGAGGCCATCCTATTTTTTAAATAAACAATTAATCCATCCACCTCCAATTTACCCTTGGGGACAACCTCGGCCACAATATACTGTCCTTTGTGGCTATCTCTAACGCCCACTACCGCAGCGTTCTTCACCTGTTCGTGTTCCAATATATATCCTTCTATTTCTTTTGGATATACTCTATATCCCAGCGTCTTGATCATTCCGTCTTCACGTCCCAGGACATACAGATATCCTTCCTGGTCTATCATGCCGCGGTCGCCGGTATAGATAACATTACCCTTCTTGACTATATCCTTAATTGTTTCCGGAGCTTTCCGTTTTTTTTCTCCCGTCCCTGGTAAATCGTTCAAATACCCAAGCATCATACCAGCGCCATAATGCACAATTTCACCCTCTGTATTTGGCTTGGCGATTTCCCCCTTCTCATCCATGATAAATACCCGTGTTCCTTTAACGGGCAAGCCTACAGAGGTTATTTTTCTCTCGAAATCGCACGGCTTAAGAATGCTGCTCCTGAAGGTTTCAGTTTGCCCATAAGTCTTGTAGATCTTAACATTCTCAAAATACTCTCTTAGTCGTAATAACTGATTCTTGTTGAGATCCCCTCCCGATACGGTAATATATCTCAGCTTTGGCTTATTTTTGCTAAATTCCTGGTTCTTGGGATAGGTAATCATCTCTGCCCATATTGATGGCACAGCCGAAATCCCAGTGATGCCCATTGAATCTATAGCTGTAACTATGTCTTTTGGAAACCAGGAATTTAAAAGAATAAGATGGGCTCCGCTCAAAAAACATGAAAATAATTGGTTGAGTCCAACATCGAATGAAAATGGAAGAAGGTTTAGAAGACAATCTACATTGGTCAGTTCATAATCTTCAATCTCTGTTTTTGCTCTATTATACAGGTCATCTCTTGAAATCAACACGCCCTTTGGAATACCGGTAGAACCAGAGGTAAACAAACAGTAGGCAGGAGAATCGCCACGGTAATACATATTCGTGGGTGAATTGGCCTGGTAATCTTCCTCCTTGGCATATTTCTTTACATGAATAGTAGCACCACTTTTCTGTCTTATCGAATCTGCGTAGAATAATTCTTTTTCCTTTAAGAAAAGTATGAATTGATAACTCTCTTCAATCACTTCCTTCGATTTTATTATACTCATCAACATACTTTGATCGAGAATAATGAACTTAGGTTTAGCATTCGAACTTAGCTTTAAGACTTGGAAAGGTCTTAACCTTGAGTTTAAACAACAAGCGACTCCGTCATTTAGAATGATGGCTAGGATGATGGCAACTAATTCCGGCGACTTGTTCATATAAATGATTGATAAATCCCCGGAATGCATCCCTTTTTGCATCATAAAATAACCGAAATGTCTTATCTGCTCTTCGAGTTGACCATAGGTTAAGGTGGATAAGGAATTCGGCGGGGTAAAGCGAGAAACTGCAGGTTTTTCCCTATACTTAGAAAAGGTGTTCTCAATTTCCCGAAATAATTTCATTGTCTCGCCCATCGATTTTCATTTGGACAAATTGAGAGATTTTATTTATGCTGTCAAAATTCTCCAGGGAAAGTTCAACAGGATGAATCATGATATCAAATTTCATCGTGCACTCCTCAATCAGCTGGACTGCCAGAATGGAGTCTATTAGCCCACCTTCAATCAAGGAGTCATCCCCGTCAACCTTAATTGACTCTGCTCCGACCTCTTTTTCGGAGGCAATAATTTCCATAACTATTTTTCTTACAATCCCTTCAATTTCAGTCAGTTCCATAAAGAATCTCCCTCGATGTGTAAATTAATAAGAAGATGTTTTACTTCAAACTCATAATTGACTTCATCTGACTCCTGGTTTCATTGCCTTCTACTATTTCCGCATTTTTTCCCATGCCAACTTCAGAATATGATTAGATGTTTTAGAATACTTCTCGCAATTTAAAGATATATCTATTCATGAACCCAGGAAAGTGGGAAAGTAATTTATATTTCATCGGAATATCTATATTTTTTCTTATTTCTTTTCGCGCTTCTTGCGGTCTTCCGAGACAAAGGAACTCCCTTATAAGGCTCTTATGAACATGATTATGGACCGTTAGATATTTCTCACGGTGATCTTTCAAATATTCAGTATCCGCCCCCCAAACCCTTTCAAGCAGTTTAATCCGGGCCTCTAAAAAGGTAATATATTCAAGCTTGGTAAGCTGCGCACCATCATGCCGATAAACCCAGGAAGTCTCACAATCGAGATAGGCAGCTAATCTTTTTCGTGCCAACTTCCCTACAAACTCCCAATCTTCTCTAGTAGGGAGATCTTCAGGAAATTTCGGATCCTCTTCTTGCTTGGTTCCGCGTCTGTATATGAGAGTGTTTACTTGAACTAATTCTTTTTCCATTTGTTTCCCGTATAGATCCCCGATATGGACCATAAAATCATTATAACCTTCCGGGAGAGGTGCGATGGATGAAAAAGGAATTCCAGGACCTAAAATATGTTCGCCAATTAACGCGTCTTTATTAAAATATGATAGTAACCGGTGCTGTTCCATGCCTGATGAATATCTATATGCAAGGTCACTAAAACAAAATAAAACATCAGGCCTAGCCTTAAGCAAAGCGCGTTGAAGTTTCATTTTCCCCGGCATCCACTCATCGTCCGAATCCAAGAATCCAATGAGGGGGGTACGAGCAATTTCGATTCCTTCATTTCGGGCTCTTCCCGCCCCACCATGAGAAATGCGACGGTAAATAATTCTATCTTTAAAATTATTTAGTGCTTCTTCGGTCCTATCCGTTGAACCGTCGTCAATGACTATAATTTCGTCATCCATTGTAAGCTGAGATATAACCGAATCGATTGCGCGACAAATCATTCCCGCGCGATTATAAGTTGCTATAATTACGGACAAATCCAAATTATCTGTCTTCATATTCGCTCTCGCAATTTTTAATAAAATCTTCCATTTTAGCCCATATTCATGACATCCTTATAAATACCCATGTAATCCTTGGCCATTTTCTCTGAAGAAAAATGGTCTTTTACCCTTTGGTATCCCTTTTGTCCCATTCCTTTAGCTATCACACGGTTTTCTAATAAATAAAACAAAGCCTGTTTGATACCTTCTACATCGCCAGGTTCCACGAGAATGCCGTTCTCTCGATTTATCAACAAAGGAACCTCCCCTACACGCGTCGCTACAACCGGAAGTTTTGAGGCCATGGCCTCTAAAATCACCATCGGAAAACCTTCATTAAGGGATGGAAGCACTAAAAAATCCATACACCGATATAAATCAGGAATATCGTTTCTGATCCCAGTAAAAATAATGGATGAGGAGTTAAATTCTCTTTGCAACTCTCTTTTCAAAGGGCCATCTCCAACAATGATGAAAATAGCTTCTGGAAACTGTTCAAAAATAGCTTTTCCAGCTATTAATAGGATTCTATGGCCCTTTTCGGATGAAAGTCTTCCGACTGCTCCGATCACAGCACTCCTATCGGTTATCCCCAGTTCCTTCCTAATATCTTTTCCCGATTGACAATTATCAAAACGGTTCAATGATATTCCATTCTGGATAACAGTCACTTTCTCGGCAGAAACTCCACTTTCAATATTTTTTTGTTTTATGTTCTCTGAAACAGCAATAACTTTATCAAATTTGCGCAGGAAAAATCGATCCAAGGCAGCATAAAATTTCATCTTAGACTCATCTCCCAGCCAGTTATGGCAGGTGGCTACATGCAACGTTGACAAGCCATAACTAGCGAGGAAAGAATAGACATTTGCCTTGTATCCATGGCTATGAACGATATCTATTTTCTTCTGTTGAATGAACTTTCGTAATTCCCTGATGGTTCTGAAATCAAACTTTCCTCGACAGCGAAAATTATTTGTCGCGATCTCGTTTTTCCGACATTCTTCTATAATTTCCAAATGTGGATTCTGCAAATTTTCAAAAACACCGATAACCGGGTTACAGAACCCACTCTTCCCCAGTTCAGCTGAGAGTTGTACCAAAACATTCTCTGCCCCAAAATAGCCAGCGCTACTAATTAATTGAAATATATTAACCAGCTGTTTATGAGATTTCATCAAAGAACGGAAGATTCTTTAGCTCCAATATTTAATGTGACTGAGTTATTTGTTGACAGGGGCAATGGTGCTCCAGTCGAAACCGATGGAATTTTTAATATTTGCTCGAATATAAATGAGCAAGAGCAGAGAAGGGGCGAGCGCCATCCGAACTTTCCTGTTCCAAATAACTATTTATTGCTTTTTTGGCAATGCATTTAGAGAACTGGGACCAGCAATTTTCTTTTCCGCAGTAACTCATCTGTTCTTTTTCTCCTTGTTTGACATAATGAAATTCACATTGAAAGCAGGATTTTATAACCATGACTAACCTCCAAAATTAATTTTTGCGTAAGGTTCAGGGGTGAGTCCAAGAACAGAACCCACAGAGCAAATTGCATTGTGCTTACCACTTGGCCAATTCATTTGAGGAAAATTTGTAAATCAACAATTTGGCCGACAAAGATAATCAAGATGAAACAACTCGCCCATTGAATAGGCTACCGCCCTCTCGTTTACATTAGGGTATCCGATGGCTGAAAATACAAAATATATTGCTGACTTCTTTAGGTACAAATTCAGGTGCTGCTGCCGAGTTTTTCTCAAACCTGTTCAATAACTCTCTTATCGCCCGCCTGGTCGAATCTCTTGAGGCCTTCTTCTCGAATTTTAAACGGTATTGGCCCCCCTATTTCGAGTGATTAAGATTACCGGCAAATGATCTTTTACCCCTCATAAATGCCGGCACTAAGATCCGTTTTTCGAGGTAGTCTATTCCTTGTTATATCGATAATACCCATTATAATAATTCACAGAATACTTCGCATCCTTTTGATTATAAACTATGCCGATGATCTTCTCCCTTCCTATCAATCCAATTGCCTTGCGAACGGCTCCTTTCGGAGTATGATCTGCTTTTACAACCATAATTACTCCATCCACTAAATTCGATAGCAAAATCGGCTCCGGAGTGGCAAGAATAGGGGGGGAATCAATGACGATATAAGCATCCTCGAAAAGCTCATGCAGGGATTTCAGCAATTCCTTCATCTTCTTTGATCCGATGATTTCAGAAGGTTTGGAAGAAGGTTTGCCCGCCGGGATAACCCAGAGTTTTTCTTCATCCGAATTTTTCAAAATCTCCGATAAAGGGATTTCATCTTCTAAATAATTTGAAAGGCCTTTGGAATTTTCAAACCCCTCAATATAGATTTTTGGCTTTCGCAGATCCGCATCGATGAGGATGACTTTTTTATTGATCTCGTGAGAAATGGCGATGGCCAGATTAACCGCTACTATTGTTTTTCCCTCTTGAGGAATCGAACTGGTTATCAGCATTGAGTGAGGAGAGATGGCTGATTGGTGAAAAATATGGGTCCTCAACTTCTTGAATTGCTCGGCCCCAAAAGAATTCGGAGGGGGAATTAGAATAGAGCCCTTTTTAAACGGGAATTCTAATGCTCCCGCTCCCTCTTTTATGTATTCTTGATGCAGCTCTTCTCCTCCAAAGATTTTTCCTTCGTTGAAAACGTTAAGCCGGGATTCGCCTTCGGCCTCCTCTTGTTTTTCTCTTTCTGCCTTTTCCAGAGCTCGATATACTTGACTCATCTTCCTTACCACCTTTATCTGAAGAATTGAAGAAAACGTTCTAACGGGGTAATGACTAGCCTTTGAAGCCCCCCAAACCATCCTGTAAAATTGTATGATCGATACCCAGTCTCTCCGAATTGCAGGATTAATAGAATGACTCCGGCGATGGAAATGCCGATGAAGATCCAACTCCAGATCCCGAAAAGTCCCCTCCCCATGCGCAAAAGAATCCAGCTCCAGGTCCCGAAAATTCCCCTCTTCAATTTCAAATCGTTGGCCGCCTCGTTTACTACTTTTTCATCGATGATGATCTTGTCAGAAGCATATCCAATCAAAAGAGAATTGTCGCACAAAATATTGATCAGGCGGGGGATTCCCCCTGTCCTTTCATGAATTTCCTCGATTGCGCCTATCGTAAAAATAGATCTTTTCGCGCCCGCGATCCGCAATCGATTGGCGATATACTCTTTTGTCTCATTCCCGTTAAAGGCCGGAAGGTGGTATCGCATATTGATCCGCTGTCTAAGTTGACGAAACCCGGGTTGCTCGAGCGTTTTATTCAATTCGGGTTGACCGACCAATACTATTTGAAGCAGTTTTGATTTAGAAGTTTCCAGGTTTGAGAGAAGCCTGATTTCTTCGAGAAGCGCCGGATTCAGTCCCTGTGCTTCATCTACAATCAACACCACCTTTTCATCATTTTGATAGGCTTTAAGCAGATTTTGATGGAGGAGATGGAGATAATCCCCTTTGGTACCCTTTTGAACCACCACTCCCAGATCTTTCAGGATATATTCGATAAAATCGTAGACGGTCAACTTTGGATTGAAAAGGAAGGCTGTTTTCGTATCATCATTCCCATTGAGTTTTTCAAGCAGATAATGGATTAAGGTCGTCTTCCCGGTACCGACTTCCCCCGTCATGACGATGAACCCCTTTTTTGCTTTCACGCCATATAGCAATTGGGCCAAAGCTTCCCGATGGCTTTTCCCAAGATAGATGAACTGAGGATCCGGGGTCACGTTGAAAGGGTTTTCCCTTAAACCGTAGAAAGTTTCGTACATGAGAAAATTTTATTCTTTTAAAAATATATTTTTGTCTTTTTCCAGATTTGGAATGATTACTAATATTGGAAATCCCAAATCGGCTTCCAATTCGGTTTCGGAATGAAAAGATTGGTCCGCCGTTTCTTTCAGCCAAGCCAGTCCCAAACCAGCCGTTAGCCCAATAAAGGAACAGATGAGTAAAATCTTGAAAGGATCTGGCCGGATGGGTTTTTCGGGCAAACGAGCCGGGTCCAAAACCTTGAACTGCTCGCCCTGTTGTTTCCGCTCGAGATTCTCCGCCATCTGCGCTTGCATCTTCTTTTCCAAAAGAGACTGGTAACTGGTCTTCATCAGGTCGTAATCCCTTGTTAACAAAACCATTTCTTGTTCCCGCCTGGGAGTATCTTCAACCCTTTTTTGATAAAGGGTCATCGTATCTTGCAAGAGCTGCACCTCATCTTTGAATCTCTTCACTTCTATTTGCGCCGCGCGGTATTGTTCCATGTACTGGGAAAGAAGCCTTGTAACTGCCGGATCTGTCCCAAGGGTTGGGGTCGGGATATTCTCTTCACGATTCCTCGCCAGACGGGCCATGAGTTCTCTACGTTGGGTCTCTCTCGCGGCCTCTTGCTTTTTTAAAATTTCTTTCACCTTGGGTTCCAGCAAGGCAATTTTTCTTCTTAAATCAATCACATCTGGATGGTTCTCGGTATACTTTGACAGGGCAATGTCAAGGTCCTTCCTGAGGTTGTTCCATTGGGTAATGAGGGGATCTTCAGAAACTCTCCCTTCGCGAATTTCTTCCTTATCCGAATTTCCTTCTCTTCGCACCCCTTCGGAGATTCGAGGGAGTTCCGAACTCCTTAAGCGTTCGATTTGATCTTGAAGGAGTATACTTCGGTCTTCCACCGCCCTGATGTTATCGCTGGTTGTTTTCAATTGTTGTTGTAGTCGTTCCAGAATTCTCAGATTGGCATCCAATTGCTGCGGGAGTTGGCCCATATATTTTTCTTTGTATTTCCGTAACTCCTCTTCCTTCCTCTTTAACTGCCCCTCTGTAGCATAGAGTTCTTTAGCGATAAATTCAGCTGTTTTTTCGGCCTGCAACTCTCGAACTTTCAGGTTCTCTTCGATAAACAAAGAAGCCAGGTTGTTGGCCACCTTCATCACTTTGGCGGGATCCTCTCCCTCAAAAGAGATGGAGAAAGTACTTTGAGTCGCGCCTCTGCTTTGAACTCTAATGTCGATCATCTTCCTCATCTGTTCTATAATTACTTCCATGGGGACTTCATTGCGAATATTCGGAAAAACGTCAAATTCTTTGATTACCTTTTCCAGGCTGGTCCGGCTGAGAATCTCCTGACTAATGGTGTTGAGCCGTTCCGTAATAGGGGCCGTGATGATAGAACGAACATAAGCTTCCGGGACCTTTTGGGGTTGAACAAGAATGAGAGTCGTAGCCTTATAAATCTTCGGAAGACGTTTGTAAACTGGAAAAGAGAATAGAATTGAGATTACCAAAGGAATAAGAATGTACCATTTCCTCCGCAGGGCAATCTCAAGATATTCTCGGATATCGAAATTTTTTTCGACATTCTTCATCTTTATCCTCTCGCCTGTATGAAGGGATGCAATTGAATTAAAGAGCGGCCCTTATTCGTAATATCCCCCGGTTTTCAGTATAGGATAAATCATTAATATTTGAATTATTGTCCATGTGATAGGCT
>Ga0315277_10004205_pt1 | contig 19280 bp, 15 predicted proteins | sample YL17G05_15_MG_FD_203695 | JGI IMG/M metagenome (GOLD analysis project Ga0315277, IMG submission 203695) | Sediment microbial communities from Yellowstone Lake, YNP, Wyoming, USA - YL17G05_15 | ecosystem: Environmental > Aquatic > Freshwater > Lake > Sediment | place: USA: Wyoming | collected... | reverse complement strand
CGTGAGGATTGCGATGCGTTCGCATCCGTGAGGGCATTCCCATGAACGTCGGCGGCGTTTACATTCCGGTCAGCGTGATGATGTTTCTGGAGTATGCCGTGTGGGGCGCGTGGGCGCCGGTGCTGGCGGCCCGGCTGCTGGGCCCGCTGAAGATGAGCGGTAAACAGACCGGATGGATCTACGCGACGCTTCCCTTGGCGTGCATGATCTCGCCGCTGGTCGCCGGGTCGCTGACCGACAAGTGGGTCAACGCCGAATGGGTCCTCATCGTGGCCCACCTGGCCGGCGCCGCGCTGCTCTTTGCCGCGGCCCGATGCCAGCGGTTTACCCCCTTGTTTGTTGTGATGCTGCTGTATTCGATTTTCTACGCCGCCACGCTTCCGCTGGTTAACGCCGTGCTCTTCTCGCACGTTGAGGGCGTCGGCGGGGACGTCGGCAAAGTGTTTATCTGGGCGCCGGTGGCCTGGGCGCTGATCGGGTATATCCTGACCGGCTGGCGGTGGATATTCAAGACCGAGGGCGAGGGCCGCGACTGCCTCTACCTGGCCGCCGTGTTGTCGCTGCTGATGGGGTTGGCCTGCCTGTTCCTGCCGGCCACGCCGCCGGCCGGCAAGGGGACCATGCCCCTCGCCGGAATTGTGGAAATGCTCCGCGACTCGAACTTCCTGGTCTTCTTCATCGTCTCCATCGTCATCGCCGGCATGATGCAGTTCTACTTCCTCGGCACCGCACGGTTCATGCAGGACATCAAGATTCCTGGCAAGAACGTGCCGGCCTCGATGGCGATCGCCCAGATTGTCCAGGCCGCGGCCACGTGGTTCGCCTTGGGCTACTTCCTCGAAGTCGTCGGTTTCAAGAACACGCTGCTCCTCGGCGCCGGATGCTGGCTGGTCATGTATATCCTTTACGTGTCGATCGGCTCGCGCTGGCCGGTCGTGGCATCGCAGAGTCTGCACGGCCTGGCGTACGTGTTCTTCATCATCGTCGGACAGATTTTCGTCGACGCGGTGGCCCGGCCGGAAATCCGCAGTTCGATGCAGGCGGTGATCTTTTTCGCCACGGTCGGCGTGGGGATGTTCCTGGGAACCCAGTTCGCCGGCGTCGTGATGGACAAGTTCTCCGTCGATGGCCGGTTCCAATGGCGCAAAATCTGGCTCGTGCCGATGATCGTCGTTCTGATCGGCATTGTGTTGCTGGCGACGCTGTTCAACTATACGCCGCCGGCCGCCTGAGCCGTGTGCGAGCGGGCTCGGCCGTGTGAGAAAGCGCGGTGGGTCTTCCGCCTTCGCCGAGGCTACGGCGGACAGGCCGCACCCACCGTGCCCGTCGGCACTCCCGGTATAATCCGGCCGTATGGGAAATGGTGCCTGTCCCCTTTCCCAAGTCGCATCGGAATGTATTGGCAAATGCCGAATCCGGTGTGTATACTTCCGGGTGAGGTGTAGGGTCGAGTTCCAAGGCGGGTGAGTCATGTGGCGCATGTGGCGGTCGATCCGTATTTGACACAACAATTAAGAATAGCACCTCGACGCAACAGGCTGATATGCCGCCGGTTACGACGGATGCGACACTTGTTTCCAAGGCGTCTTATACGGCACCTATAACGGTATCTGGCAAGATATACGGAGCAGTATAATCAATGTTCGACAAGCCAGAAGATAAGGAGGGACTGACAATGCCGGACCCGAAGGTGCGTTATCCATCCATTACTACCTTTGGTGGTCGGACTGAAATGCAGAAGGTTGATAAGGAGGCGGTGGCCAATCGCGTCGTTCAGCGATTCCTAACCTCCGGTACTTCCGTTTTCATTGGTGACGGCAGCAGTACATTTCCTGTTGGACTCCGCATGTTTGAGCAGAATCTGCAGTCCACAATTTGGACGAACCATCTTGCCATCGCGCATGAGTTTCCGCTGTGGGCGTCAGCAAGTAGTACTGACCTTCGCCGAACCTCTGTCTGGCTTGCAGGAGGCGAGGTAGATCGGGATCTGATGATGACCTGTGGAGACGATGCAGATACCTTTGCAGAAAAGTGGGCAAAAAAGGCACAGTACATTATTCTGTCGGTACGCTGCCTCTTCTCGGAACAAGGACCGGCAGGCATGGAGCAGAAGTCGCTTTCAATCAAACAAGCAGCCGCCAGGGCTGCATTGCAGACTGGAGGTAAACTGATCTTCATCGCTGACCATGACAAGCTGTCCAAAGGCTACACGAACGAGCCACTCGTGTTTCCCGCCGCTTCCGACTGGGCGCAGGCGTTAGAGAATCCTGCCGTCTACGTCGTGACCACTCAGCCTCCGGGGCTTCCTGAAAAGAAACTTGTCGCGAGGCCACAAAATGCGCTCGAGTGGTACCAACATCACCAATGGAAACTCGGCGCTGCCATGCACAATCGCTTCATTGAAGTCACATGAGTCAAATAACCGCATGTGTAATCGTGGGACGCAATACTCATTTCTCTCCTTGCGAGGCCGGCCTACCGGGTCCGGGTCTTGCGGCGCTTGCCGCGCGTCAGGTCCACCATCCGGCCGTTTTTGATGACCCAGACCGGCGTCGCGCGAATGACGAATGGCGAAATTCGAATGACGAATCAAATCCGAAATCCGACCCGCCGTCGCCCAAGGCTATAACGGGCAGAGATGCCGAAACGGAGGCGCGTCGCTCGACCCAGAGGCTCTCGACGGGCGGTTCGGATTTCGTCATTCGGAATTCATTCGTCATTCGGGCTTCGTTATTCGGATTTTCGGTGTTCCCGCCGCAATCCGTTTGACCTCGCCTCGCAGTGCCGCTAAACTGGCTGTCCAGCGAACTGCGGGCGGAGAAACCCCATGGCGGACGAACTCGCGTATGTGATGATCACACCTTACAGCCTCCACAAGAGCCGGACGGGCGGCATCATCGGGCGCCTCGTGAGCCTGGCGAAACTCGACCTGGTGGGCATCCACGTGTACGCCCCCAGCGACGCCTGGGTGGATGAGTACCTGGAACTCCTAAAAAAGAGCGACCTCGGGAACCCCGTCCGCGAGGCCTTCATCCAGTACGTGGACGAGAACCTGCGGCGAGATAACCCGCAAGGTCTCTCCAACCGGTGCCTCGTGCTCCTCTTCCGCGGCGAAAACGCCCTCAATCACCTCGTGGACGACGTCGTGGGAAAGGCCGGCCCCAAGGTCACCGGCCACACGGTCCGGGGGACGTACGGCGACTTCCAGAACGGGCCGGACGGCCAGGTCCGCTACTTCGAGCCGGCCGTCATCTGCGGCCCGGACCCCGAGACCGTCCGCGAAGAGTTGGCGTTCTTCGCGCGGACGACGCCGACCGACGGCGGGGTGGTCGAGTCGGCGGTGAATTTCCTCCCCGGAAGCGAACGGTTCGAGACGGAACTGGTGATCCTGAAGCCGGAAAACTTCGAGAAGCGCTCCCGCCGCCCCGGCAACATCATCGACGTCTTCTCGCGGACCGGCCTCTACATCGTGGGGGCGAAACTGCTCTCCATGTCCTCGGCCCAGGGCGAGGCGTTCTACGGGCCCCTCCTGGACCAGTTCCGCGAGAGGCTCCAGTTCCTCATCGAGCGGACGATGCGCGAGCGGCTCCAGGGCGCCTTCGACTTCGCCTTGCCGGACGAGTTCTATAAGACCGCCAACCGCATGCTCGCCGACTCCAACGCGCGGGCCGAGTTCGCCAGGATCGTCCAGTACATGACGGGCGTGGACCCGCGCAAGGTGCGGAGCGAGGCGGAGCGGAAGCGGCCGGGACCGGGAAGGTGTCTTGCGCTCCTTTACCGCGGCGAGGATGCCATCGCCAAGATCCGCTACTGGCTCGGCGCCACGAACCCCGACCAGGCGGAGTCGGGCACGGTCCGCAGCGACTTCGGGCGGGACCTCATGCGCAACGCCGCCCACGCCTCCGACTCCCCCGAAAACGCCGAACGAGAACGCAAGACCATCGGCATGTGGAAAACCGAGGCGGAGCCCGACTTCAAGCGCGTCATCGAAACGTTCCTCGCGGAACGAAAATCCGAATGACGAAGACCGAATGACGAATCAAATCCGAAACCCGAATGACGAAACGGCTGCGCGACGGCCTTCCCGTCCGGGAGGTCTGGGCGTGCGCGTTTCGGATTTCGTCATTCGGAGTTCATTCGTCATTCGGATTTCGACATTCGTCATTGACGCGGTGTCCTTGTAAGACACCGTGCGTCTGGCGCCCCGGAGGCCGCCGTGGCCGAGCCCCACCGCATGACCGTCCGCGTCCGCTACGGCGAAGCCGACCCCATGGGCCGGCTCCACCACGCGCATCTGCTCGTCTATTTCGAGATGGGGCGCACGGAACTCTTGCGCGAGCGCGGCCTCGTGTATGCCGAGATGGAGGCGCGAGGCCGATACGTCGCCATCGCCGAAGTCCACCTCCGCTACCGTGCCGCGGCTCGTTACGACGAGGAACTCATCGTCGAGACTCTCGTTCGCGAGGTCCGCGGCGCGCGGGTCGTCTTTGCGAACCGCCTGCTGCGCGAGGATGCCGGCGGCGAGACGGTCATCGCCGAGGCCGAGATCACGGGGGCCCTCGTGGACGCCCGCGGCCGGCCGCAGCGCTTCACGCCCGAGGAGCGGGCCCTCCTGCTTGACTCCTAGCCGACCGGGGTTAAGATGGGCTCCGTTCCCCTCTCCCACCGGGGGAGAGGGAGAACAACAACATTTTTCGACCGTCCTTTGCAGAGAAGCGTAGCATGAGCGACACGGTCCAGGAACCCGAATACACGATCCCGGTGGCGTCGCGGCTGAAGCGGCTGCCGCCGTACCTCTTCGGCCGCATCAACGCCACGAAACTGAAGAAGCGCCAGCAGGGCGTGGACATCATCGACCTCGGGATGGGCAACCCCTCGGACCCGACCCCGAAGCCGATCGTCGACAAACTCTGCGAGGCGGCCGCCGACGCCCGCAACCAGCGCTACAGCGTCTCGATCGGCGTCCACAACCTGCGCCGCGAGGTCGCCCGGCGATACGCCAGCCAGAGGAACGTCGAACTGGACCCGGCGAATGAAGTGGTCGCCTGCCTGGGGTCCAAGGAAGGCTTCAGCCACATGTGCCTGGGGCTCCTGGACGCGGGCGACACGGCCATCGTGCCGGACCCGGCGTTTCCGATCCACGTGTACGGCGTGGTGCTGGCCGACGCCAACGTCATCAGCGTCCGGCTGGGGAACGACGACGAGTTTCTGAAGCGCGTCGCCTACGTCGTCGAGCACATGTACCCGCGGCCGAAGATCCTCATCCTCAACTATCCGCACAATCCGACCAGCATGGTCGTCGAGGACGTGCGGTTCTTCGAGGAAGTGGTCGCGATGGCCAAGCGGTTCGGATTCCTCGTGATCCACGATTTCGCCTACGGCGAGACGTGCTTCGACGGATACCGCGCGCCCTCGTTCCTTGAGGCCAAAGGCGCCAAGGACGTCGGCGTCGAGTTCACCACCATGTCGAAGCCTTACAACATGGCCGGGTGGCGCATCGGGTTCTGCGCCGGCAACGCCGAGATGCTCGGCGCGCTGGCGAAGGTCAAGGGGTACTACGACTACGGCATTTTTCAGGCCATCCAGATCGCGTCGATCGTGGCCTTGAGGCACTGCGACGCGGACGCGCTGCACCAGGCCCGCGTCTATCAGAAGCGCCGCGACGTCCTCGTCCAGGGTCTCCACCGTATCGGCTGGACGGAGGTCGAATCGCCCAAGGCGGGCATGTTCGTCTGGGCCAAGGTGCCCGACGAGGTGCTCGCCGGCCGGGGAACCATCGATTTCGCGGTGGACCTGATGGAGAAGGCGAACGTGGCGGTCTCCCCAGGCCGGGCGTTCGGGCCGAACGGCGAGGGGTTCCTGAGGCTGGCGCTGGTGGAGAACGAGCAGCGCCTGACCCAGGCGGTCCGCCAGATCGGCCGCGCGCTGAAGGCCTGACTCTTTCGTTTGCAATCCCCCGCCGCCGTGCTAAGATACGCAATCCTTTTAGACTCAGCGAGGCGAGGCGTGGGCAAGGCAACTTTCCCGGGCGGGGTGCATCCGCCGACCGACAAGCGGACGGCCGACAAGGCCACCGAGACGCTGCCGGTGCCCGAGCGGCTCGTGGTGCCGATGGCCCAGAACCTGGGCGCGCCCGCCAAGCCCGTCGTCCAGAAAGGCGACGCGGTGAAGCGCGGCCAGCGGATTGGCGAAGCGGACGGCTTCATCTCCGCCTCCGTCCACGCCCCGACGTCCGGAACTGTCACGGGCATCGAATCGGTCATCGATGCCGCCACCGGCCGGACCGTCCAGGCGGTCGCCATCGAACCCGACGGGCTGGACGCCTGGGCCGAGGGGTGCGACGAGCCGCGCGACTGGCTCGGCCTCTCGGCCGACGAACTTCGCCGGGCGGTGGCTGACGGAGGCATCGTCGGCATGGGCGGCGCGACGTTCCCGACCCACGTCAAACTCACCCCGCCGAAAGGCAAGGCGGTCGACACGATCCTCATCAACGGGGCCGAGTGCGAGCCTCTCCTCACATGCGACCACCGGCTGATGCTCGAGCGGCCCGAGGATATTGTCATCGGCATGCGGATTTGCATGGCGGCGACGGGGGCGTCGCGCGGCATCATCGCCATCGAAGACAACAAGCCCGACGCCGCCGAGTCCATGCAGTCGGCCGTCCGCGGATTCGACGGCGGCGGGGTCCAGGTCCTCCGCACGAAATACCCGCAGGGGGCGGAGAAGCAACTCATCCTGGCCTGCCTGGGGCGCGAGGTTCCGACGGGCGGCTTGCCGGCCGACGTCGGCGTCGTGGTGCAGAACGTCGCCACGGCCGCCGCCGTCGCCGACGCCGTCACGCGCCGCCGGCCCCTGACGGAGCGGACCCTCACGGTCGCGGGCGACGCGGCGCGGCGGCCGGGGAACTTCCTCGCGCGGATCGGGACGCCCCTCGGGACGCTTCTGGCGCGCGCCGAGGTGGCCGACGGCTTCGAATCGCTCATCCTCGGCGGCCCGATGATGGGCAAGGCCCAGTTCACCGCGGACCTGTACGTGACGAAGGGGACGAGCGGCGTCCTGGCCTTCCGCAAGGCGGCCGTGTACGAGCACAACCCCTGCATCCGCTGCGGGGCGTGCGTCCGGCACTGCCCGTCGTACCTCCAGCCCAGCCGACTGTCGATCCTCGGGGAAGCGTTCCTCGACGGGAACCTCGATGCCGCCGAAGAGGCCATGAACGCGGGCCTCATGGACTGCATCCTGTGCGGGGCGTGCGCGTACGTCTGCCCCGCCCACCGGCGGATCATTCACCTGGTGGAAATGTTGCGGGCCGAGCGCCGAAAGGCCCTCGCGCGCCAACGCGAACGCGAGCACCAGGCCCAAGCCAAACTCAAGGCGGAGGCGGAGAAAATTGCCCACTAGCCCGACCCAAGCCGCGGCGGCTCAAGGCCAGGACCGGCTCTTCGTCGGTCACTGGCCCCACCTGCGCGCCCGCGACTCGGTCCCGAAGATCATGTGGTCGGTCGTCGCGGCGCTCGTGCCGGCGCTCGTAGCGTCGGGCTACTTCTTCGGCGTCCGGGCGTACCTGCACGTGGGCCTCGCAGTGGCGACGGCCGTCGTCACCGAAGCCGTCATCACGCACCTGCGCCTCAAGAAGGCGACGGTCGGCGACGGAAGCGCGGTCGTCACGGGTTTGCTGGTGGCGTTCTGCCTGCCGGCCCAGGCGCGATGGTTCGTGCCGGTCGTGGCGGCGTTCGTGGCCATCGCCATCGCCAAGCAGTGCTTCGGCGGCCTCGGGGCGAACATCTGGAACCCCGCCCTCGTCGGCCGCGCCTTCGTCCACGTCGCCTACCCGACGGACCTGAACCCCTCGGCGTACCCGGTGGTGAACAGTTTCTCGGCGAACGTCGGAACGGTCGGCCATGCCGCCCCCGCGATCGATGCCGTGTCGTCCGCGAGCCCGATGGCGCACCTGAAACTCATCGCCTCGCACGGGCTCGGGTTCGACGCATCGCCGGCCAAACTGGCCGAGACGCTGCCGAGCCTGTGGAAGATGTTCATCGGCCAGGTCGGCGGCAGCATCGGCGAAACGAGCGCCCTGCTCCTCATTCTGGGCGCCCTCTACCTTATCTATAGGGGCTGGGTCCGCTGGCAGGTGCCCCTCGTGTACCTCGCGACCGTCGCCGTCGGCGCCCTCCTCCTGCCCATCCCCCTGCTGACCGCGGGAGAGCCGATTCTGCGGCCGGCCATCCTGTTGCCGAACCACGAGTTGGCGGTCCGGTTCGCCGCATATCACCTGCTGGGCGGCGGCGTCATGCTGGGGGCCTTCTTCATGGCCACCGACATGGTGACCAGCCCCCTGACGAATAAGGGCATGCTCCTCTTCGGCTTCGGATGCGGGGCCCTGACGATCCTGATACGCCTGTACGGCGGCTACCCGGAGGCGGTGTGCTACTCGATCCTCCTCATGAACACGGCCGTGCCGCTCATCGACCGCTGGACGCAGCCGCGAATCTTCGGACACAAGAAATGATCCGCAACCTCGCCAAGTTCGTCGTCATCCTCAGCGTCGCCTGCCTGGTGATCGGCGGGGGGGTGGCGGCGCTCTACGGCCTGTACCGCGGCGACATCGAACGCCGCGACCTTCGGATCAAGGAGCAGGCCATCCAGGACGTCTGCCCCGAAGGCGCCTCGGTCGATCCCCAGACGCCCATCGCCGGCGCGTCCATGGCCGCCGATGCCGTCTATGCCGCTCGCGACTCCGCCGGCGGGACGGTCGCCTACGTCGCCCAGGGCGAGGCGCAAGGCTACTCGAGCGTCATCAAGGTCATGGTCGGCGTGCGGCTTGTCCGCCGTCTTGTGGGCCCTAGCCTTGGCGACGGCCCAAGCCCAAAGGGCGAAGGCGGAGCGGACGACCTCGCCGTCCACCGCGTCGTGGTCCTTTCACAGCAGGAGACACCCGGCCTCGGCGCGACCGTGGCCGAACAAAAATCCAACTTCACGCTGTGGGAAAAACTGTTCGGCCCCAGCAAAGCGGGAAAAACCGAGCAACTCATCAATCCGTTCCTCGACCAATTTCCGGGAAAGAAACCGGAGCAGTTCGGTCAGGTGCAGGCCATCACGGCCGCGACGATTACGTCGGACGCCACCAAACGCGCCGTCGAGCAGGCCCTGGAGCGCATCCGCGACGCCGCCGGAAAAAAAGGGACGGGAGCAGGTGCGAATGGGTGAAACGCCCCTCAAAACCATCATCGAAGCCATCCTCTTTGCGAGCGACCAACCCGTGAGCGCCGACCGCTTGGCCGACGCCGCCGGCGAAGACGTCGCCGTCGGCATCGTGAAGAAGGCCGTCGAGGACCTAATGGCCGACTACGACTCGACCGGCCGGGCGTTCACCATCGAGGAGGTCGCCGGCGGGTACCAACTCTTCACGCGGCCCGAGTATAACAAGTACCTGAAACCGCTCGTTCGTGCGCGGCAGCAGGCGCGGCTGACGCAGGCGGCGCTCGAGACCCTGGCCATCATCGCCTACAAGCAGCCCGTCGCGCGGGCCGAGGTCGAGGACATCCGCGGCGTGGCGTGCGGCGACATGATAAGGGCGCTCATGGAAAAGGGCCTCGTGCGCATCGCCGGACGAAGCGAACAAATCGGCCGGGCGCTTCTCTACGGCACCACGAAAAAGTTCCTCCAGGCGTTCGGCCTGTCGAGCGTCAAAGACCTGCCCAGCGACAAGCAACTTGTCCAGCCGTGAAAAAACAGTGACGAAGTGACGGAGTGACCCTTCGGCTTCGCTCAGGGCAGGCTCCGTGACGAAGGCGCCAGGGCTCACTTCCCAAGCAGTTCGGCAACGACCTTCGCTATGGCTTGGCGCAGGGCGTCGGTTCCTTGGCGTGCGGCGGCGAGGAGGTCGTCCTCGGTAAGGCGCTCGAAGATGCGACGGCGAACCTCCGGCGCGACGTCCCGGCGCTTCAAATCCTCGCGCACCTCGCGCAGGACGGCCAGGTACGTCTCGTACTCCGGGCCGAACTCTTTTTCGAGCCGCTCGCGCAGTCGCTTCGCCAGCGCCGGCGCCGCGCCGCCCGTCGAAACAGCCACCACGAGGTCCCCGCGCCTCACCTGGGCGGGGACGATGAAGTCGCACAACTCCGGCCGGTCCACGACGTTCACCAGGACGCCGGCCGCCCGCGCGTCCTCGGCGACGCGGCGGTTGACCGCCTCGTCGTCCGTCGCGGCGACGGCGACGAGCGCCTCTTCGAGGTGCCGTTTCTCATAGCGCGCGGCGAGGCACTCGAAACGCGCGTCGTCGGTAAAGCCGGCCACGAGTTTCGGCGCGACGACGCGCACCCGCGCCCCGGCGTCGGCCAAGGCGCGGGCCTTCCGCAGCGCGACCTCCCCGCCGCCGACCACCAGCACCCCCCGGCCGGAAAGGTTCAACACAATCGGATAGGCGAAATGCGTTGGCTTCGCCACGGGCTGCGCTCCCTAAGGGATGGACCCGGACAGGGAGTATAGCGGGCCGGGGCCCGGCAGACAATTGCCCGATCCGGCCGGCTGGGTCTGCGCAGCAGGGCCCATTCAGGCGCGCGGACCCCCGCACGTAGCGGCGTTGTCACTCATAGTCTGTAGACGCATCGGCGACGGCGCGTTAGGTTTCGCGGCGTGAAACCTAAAGGCATGGACGCTGCATCCCGATTGGGTGCCAATATCAAGCGGAGGCGCCGGTCTCGCGGACTGACGCAGGAGCGTCTTGCCGAGATCGCAGGCCTTCACCGGACATATCTTGCGGATGTCGAACGCGGCGCGCGCAACCCCAGCCTGGAGAGCATCCTTAGGATTTCCCGCGCTCTCGCTTGTTCGCCTTCCGACCTTCTGGCGGGGATTCGATGAGCAAGACCATTCTCGAGCGATGGGATGTTTCTGCTGAGGACCTAACGAGGGTCATTGATGAAAATCCCAGCCTGCGGGGCATTATGTTGGGGTACCTTGCGGAACTCAAAGTGACGCAAATCTGGTTTTCACCTCCCCGCGTGGAGGCTTTTCGCAAACCGGATGATCATGACCGCACCGTGAAGTGTGATCTGCTGGTTCGCCACAAAGGAGGCGAGTTCCGAATAGAGGTGAAGTCCGTCCAGACCAATTCCATTCGACGCTCCGAGGGGCGGGCAACGGCTTGCTTTCAATGTGACGCCAGCGACAGAAGAAAAGTGATTCTTCCTAACGGAAGCGCCGTCGTCACCACGTGCTTGAGGGCCGGGGAGTTCGACGTTGTTGCCGTCAACTTGTTTGCGTTAACCGGAGAGTGGCGCTTCGCCTTCGCCCGCAACTGCGACCTCCCACGAACAAAACACAAAGCATACACGCCGTACCAGCGCAAGCACCTGCTCGCCTCGCTTGTGCCCATCACCCTGCCGCTTGAGCCGCCTTTCCGGGACGAACCCTTCATCCTTTTTGATGAGATCCTTCGGGAGAGGCGCTCGCGCAAGAAATGAAGGTCAGGTCTTGACCAACACCAAGAAGTAAGAATGGTTCTTCCTCGCGTGCACCTGGCGCTTGATTCGGCTTACACACGGGCGGTTGAGTCGTACCACCACGAAGAGGTCCTTGGTGTAAAACCCGAGTTTCTCGAAGTGATTTATGAGTTCGACGTGGGTCAGGTGTTGGGTGTTGGCGCTGACTTCGTCCTGACACTTGACGATGAACACGCCCCCGTTTCGCAAGACCCGATGGGCCTCATCCCCGGCCCGGAAGTATAGGTCCAGGACCGCGCGGTGCCATTTGGGTCCCTCTCCCGCCGGCTCGCCATTGGAGTATTTCTCGCGAAAGGCCACATGGCTGCCGGAGCCTGCAAGATTGTCCGCACTCTTTCTGAAGAAGCCTTCCATATACGGCGGATCGAGGACGATGCAATCAAGGCTTTGGTCTTCATAAGGGAGACGGCAGCAGTCGACGCCTGTGCTTATGTCGGTGGCGAGGAGTCGGTATCTGCCCGGAGGCACGTTGCGCCAAAAGACGCCGGATCCGTAGGTCACATCCGCCACCGTCGCACCCTGGGGCACGTGCAGTTCCAGAATCATGGGGAACACGTCTGCGTTTCCTGCGACGTGAGCGGACAAAACGAGATCCGTTGTCGTGATGCCGCCTTGGATTCGGCGTGCTTTGCCGGAGCGGTGGCTGCCTGGCAATTCCACAGGGCGGAAAAGGTCGCCCTGGACTTGGACCTTCTTTTCCGCGCCCGGAATGCGCCCCGCAACACCGTGTGGTTTGGCCTTCGAGTCTTCGAAACGACTGGCTTTGACCGATCTCGTCTTCATCGAGGCCCCTGGGGTTGGTGACAGAACTTCCACTGCCTGACTATACTCTTTCTGTTTGCAGGCAGCAAGACAGAAACGCTCGGGATTCGCTGTCGTCGGGCAGAGGAACTGAGGATCCGTCACGCCATCACTTCGTTACCGTTTTTGAGGTACGGCAGGACGTACGGGCCGTGGGGCATGACAATGATGCGGGCCTCCGGACCGTGCTTGTCGAACGCGCGCTCGAGGCCCGCCTGGAGGCTCTCGACGGGCGTCACAAACCCTGTGAGCAACGATTCCTGGACGTCGCGCGGCAGGCGGTCGGACCAGAAGAGGATCTCCCCGTGCCGGGCGGCCTTCGCGAGGTTCTCCAGGGCCCACTGATCCTTCACGACCTGCGCGCCCTCGGCCGTCACCGCCGCCAGAAAATCCTCGATCGTCTCGTGGCGGGCCAGGAGGTCCGTGAACTCCTCGCCGCCGATGCCTTCTTCACACGCCGCCGCATAAAGGAACGTCCCGCCGGGCTTCAGGATTCCGAGGCCCGTCAGCAGGCCTTTCTGGCACTGGTAGAAGGTGTGGTCGAGCGGCCAGCCGCCGTTCGTGGTGACGAGGATGTCGCACGGCTCCGGCACGGGGCGCGCGACGTGCTTCCGCAGGAATGCCGCCCCCGCCTCGTGCACCGTTTCCATGTCGCCGGCGAAGACGCCCGTCGGCCGGACCTGCCGGTCCACCGTCACGTTGACCGTGAAATGAGGCGGGGCGAAGGCGGCGACGGCCAGCGCTTCCTCGTGCTCCGGGTTGCCTTCCAGACAGCCCGGCAGGGCGCGCGGGTGCTCGAGAAATTTCGGCGCGTGCCAGGCCCGGACCGTCTCGTCGCCCGCGATGCCGGGGCAGATGGCCTTGCGCCCGCCGGAGAAGCCGGCCATGAGGTGCGGCTCGATGACGCCGGTCGCAATCCGCACGTCGGCCTGGACCCATTCGCTCGCCAGGACGACCGGCGTGCCGGCGGCCGTCTCGCCCAGGCGCCGGAGCGTAACCGACCGCCGGCTGAAATGGTTCACCACGCGGTACCTCGCAACGATGTCGGCGCCGAGGAGTCGGCACGTCTCGTCGCCGACGACCGGGCCGTGCAGGCCCGTCCCGATCAGGAGGGTGACGCTCTCGGCGGGGATGCCGGCGCGCTCGAGTTCCGCAAGGATCGGCGCCGCCAAGTCGTGGTTCGGGCAAGGCCGAGTCCGGTCGCTCACAAGGACGACGGCCCGGAAGTTGCGCCAGTCGCGATGCCACTCCTTCGTGCCGACCGACCGGTTCCGGCCTTTCGTCCGCTCCGCGAGGACCGCGGCAAGCGACGGCCCCGCGACCGGCGCCCGGAGGGCCTTCGCGACGGCCGCCTCGGCCGGCTCCAGCGCCGCCGGCCATTCGGGCTCCACCACCGCCACGAGGTTTTCGTCCGGCACGTCGATTGAAGCGCCGTCGCGGCCGTAGGCCAGTTGGATGCGCATCCGAGCCCCGTCGGGTCCTCCCCCTCGCCGAACACAAGGCCTCTATTTAAGCAGTCCGGCCGGCGGCCGCAACACGTTTCTGGACGCCGCTCGCTTGCCCGCCGCCGGCGCGCCCCGCCGGGCGGTTTGGGCTTGAACGGCGGGTGGGATGAGGGTATAGTTCTCGCGGCAGGTCTCGTTCGTGGGCGCTTAGCTCAGTTGGCTAGAGCGCGTGGATCACACCCACGAGGTCACAGGTTCAAGTCCTGTAGCGCCCACCAGATTTCCATCGGACTTATCGCAATCAATCGAACTATCACGAACCGGCTGAGAAAACGCGGCTTTGGGCGCGCCTACCGCTTCGACCTGTGACTCGTTTCGGTCCAATTCGTGCGCCTGCTGCAGCGCATTTTGCAGCGCGCTGCGGAAGTGATCCTCGGTCACTTGCAGGTAGTGTTTGGCGGCCACGGCCTGCGCGTTCCCGATCCAGGCACAGACGACGTGCAACGGGAACTGCCCGGCCAGTTCCGTTTACCAGGCTCCTGTAGAAGCGCAGGAGCGTGCTCCTGTTGGGGTCGGGAACCGGCTCATTGTGCATGGGTTTTGAGCCCCTTGGCCAGCTAACCGGCTCGCCTGCAATGCGCGCAAGCACCAGCTTCAGCCCTACCGCGTGCCTGTGCGAATGGATGCTTGCCATCATCAACCACCAGCCCTGTCACGATCCCTTCCGGTTTAAAACGTGCTGCACGCGGCGGCTGCAAAGCATGCCCGAAACGCCTCGCGAAGGGTGTGAGACTTCGGTGCCGAGCGGAGTTCGGGAGCGCAATTATGGTGGATAGCGAAGACGCTCGCCCGAACCGCAAACGTATTCTCGATAAACGGGATCGTTACATTGCCGAGCGAATCGGTCAGACGCTTCGAGCGGGGGAGACAGGCCTCGTCTTCCTTGGGATGCTCCATTCGCTGGTCGGCCATCTTCCTGCGGATGTCCAGATGGTGCGGCTCGACGAGGCCCGTGAGGCTGCACGGCAGAGGAAGTGAAACCTTGTTCGGGGCGGCGGATGCAGCCGAAAGGTTCGCTTGGCGTGCTCGTGCCTGCCCGCGCCCGGCGTGGAACAAGAACGCGGAAGTGGTGCACCAACGGCCGCCCCTGTGCCGCCGCCTGCCGCAAACCGGAGAAAAAACGGGCCGCCGACGCCTCGCGGACGCAAGCGGCCCTTGCGCTGGGATGGGACGCCCTCCCTATCGGCAACCCCCGGCGAAAGATTTACAGAAAATGGCGGCGTCCGCCGACGCCGGGCCTCGCGGCGCCGCCGACGGTTCGCTCGACGCTTCGCCTTCTCCGCCGCCGTCACCACCGGCACCTTCACCCCGTCGCACCCCACCATCAGACGCGTCGGCCCGCCCGGCTTCACCGCGCAGTCGGCCGCCCTTCGACAGGCTCAGGGCGGCCCCGAGCATGGTCGAGGGGAGCGAGTCGAAGGGAGCATGGCCGAGGGGCCGGGCTCCGGTTTCCGGGTTCCTCCTTGCCGTTTGCCACCTGCCCGCCTTTCGTCCTTTAGATTTCGTCATTGATTCGTCATCCCTGCACTTCGGATTTCGTCATTCCCTGACCCCTAATCCCCGCCGTCCTCTGCGTCCTTGGGGTGGTTTGCGCCTCGTGCCGTGCCGTTTGCCTGCCTGCCCGCCGTCTTGTCCGCCATAGTCCCAGCACGCCGGGACGACGGCGGAAGCCCCGGCTGGTCGGGGCGAAGCCGGGGTTTCCCAATCCTCCCTTTGCGTCCTTTGCGCACCCTTCGACTTCGCTCAGGCGTCGCCCTGAGCCGGCCGAAGGGGCATGCTTTGCGGTTAACCCACGTCTGAACAACGCGTTACGCGTTCCAAGACGAGACCCCTCCGCTCCGGTCGGGGTGACACCTGGCGACGCCCGCTCGCCACGCCTCAGGCACTCAGAAACCCAGGCACTGGCCGTCCAATGCTGTTTCTTTGTCAAATGCGAGATTCCCCCGCCCAATGCGACTTACGCGCGTCCGCCGGAAGTTATGCACATAAAGGTATGCACATGACATGGATGGAAAGAGTGCGAAATAGGGCCCCAAAACCGGTAAAAACCGCGCCGAAAACGCGAAAAAAGTCGAAAAAAGCCCCAAATCCGCGCTAGCCCATCTTACCAGGGGCACCCCGTCCGCCGAAAAATCCCCCCGGACGCTACCGCCAAGGCCGTTGGGTTCCCCAAAATCGCCCAAAAATCTCCCCTAAAACCTCCTCCAAAAAGTTATCCACAATCGCCGCCTTGATGCTCGGCGGCAGGCACGGCCACGAGTCCACGAGGTAGGCCAGATCGGGTTCAGGCGGGCCAGAATTGACAGAAGTTGCAGCGCTTTTTGCAGCACCCTTGCAGGCAATCTGCGGTTTTGCTGGGGTTTTCGCGGACTGTTCGGGTCTAGCGCCCATGCCGAAGGCCCGCACAAGCGGGCCTTCGGCATAGAGCAGGGGAGCAGGAGATAGGAGAACAGGAGACCGGAGGCTGACGCCTGGTTTGGTGATCCGGCGTCAGCCTGCTGCAGACCGCTCCCCTGCGGTCCCCTGCTCTACTTTCTCCTGTTCAGATTTGGCGCGGCCCTGCTGTTCCTTTTCGGCGAAACTTCCGCCCCTGGCGGGGGTTGTACGGGCGGGTCCGAAGTGCGCACTTTTCAGCAGACTTTCCGACCCCGGATGCGCACAATGTACTACCTGAGTCCGTGCCGGGGCGGTGCGGACGGCCAGGCCCCTGCTCGCCGCCCAATCGCCTCGCGCACCTTCATGGGGAGAGACGCTCATGACCCGCCGGCCCGACGTTCGACCCTGGACTGTTTTTGCGGCGCTGGTTTTCGGCGCCGCGCTTCTTGCGATCGCGGCGCCCGCCGCCCCGGCCGCCGAGCCCGAGAAGGCAACCGACAAGGCGACCGAAGACTACAACATGGCGGCGTGGCTGTACGGCACGCAGAAGTTCGATCTGGCGGCGGAGGAGTTTCGCGCCTTTCTCCAGAAGTATCCGAATCACGAGAAGGGGGCCGACGCCCGCCTCGGACTCGCCCGGTCGCTCCTGCATCTCGGGAAGAACGAGGAAGCGGTCGCCGCCCTCGAGGAACTCCGCCGGACCGCTCCCGACTTCGAACGCATGCCCGAGGCGCTGTTTCATCTCGGCCAGGCCCTCGCGGCCGTCGGCAAACCGAAAGAGGCCGCCGACACCTTCGACGAAATCCTCAAGAAACACGACAAGCATTACCTGGCCTCGTGGGCCCGCGCACGCCGAGGCGAAGTGCTCCTCGCGCTCAAGCAGCCCGATGAGGCCGAGAAGACCCTTGCCCCCCTGGTCGAAGAGTTCCTCACCGGCAAGGATGCCGACAAGCATCTGAAGGCCGAACGCAAGCGTCTCCAGGAAGTGGCCCCGGCCGTCGCCGCCTCCTTCGACTCGCTTCTGGAACGGACGCACCTGAACCTGGGCCTGGCGCGTCTGGCGGCCGGCCGATTCGATGCCGCCCGCGAAACATTCGAGGAGTTCCTCGCCCTCGCCTCCAAGAGCGACCTGGCGCCGACGGCCCGATTCCACCTGGCCCAGAGCCTCTACCAGACCGGCCAGTACGACCGCGCCGCCGACGTTTATGCCGAGGTCGCCAAGTCCAAGAGCCCGCTGGCGCCTGATGCCGCGTTCGAAGGCGCGCTGGCCCTCTACCAAGCCAAGAAGTACAAGCAGGCCGCCGCCGCCTTCGCCGACGTCGCCAAGCGATTCCCCGATTCGGAGCGGGCCTCGAAGGCGACCCTTTACGCCGGCACCTGTCTTTACCTGGCCGACGACTACGCCGGCGCCGTCAAGGAACTCCAGGAGAAACTCAAGAAAGACCCCACCGACACCGAGGCCCTTTACTGGCTGGGGACGGCGTATCTGAAGCAGAAGGGGTTCGCGGAAGCGCGCGGCGCGTTCGAGAAGATCCTGAAGGCCTCGCCCGACGGGCCGCGCGCCGCCGACGCGCGTGTGGGCCTGGCCGACGCCCTGCTGGCCGAAGGCAAGCCGGAAGACGCCGCCAAGGCCTTCCGCGAGTTCGCCGACAAACACCCCGACCACGCCGACGCGCCACGGGCCCTTTACGCCGCCGCGGCCGCGCTTCACCGCGCCGGCAAGTATGAGGAGTCCGACAAGGCGTGCGACGCCTTTCTCGCCAAGGCCGGCGGGAGCGACCTGGCGCCCCAGGTGCTCTTCATCTCCGCCGAGAATCGGTTCCTCCGGAAGCAATACAAGGAAGCCGCCGAACGGTACCAGGCGCTCGTCGAGAAGCACGGGGACGCGCCGGACGTCCCGGCGGCGCGCTTCCGCCTTGCGTGGGTCCGCTACTTCGACAAGGATTACGAAGCGGCCCTCAAGGAACTGGCGCAGATCGATTCGAAGAAGGCCGACGCCGCACTCGCCGCCGAAGCACTGTACCTCCAGGGCAACTGCCTCTTCGAAAAGGAGGAGTACCAGAAGGCGGCCGAGGCGCTCGGCAAGTACCTCGACGCCAAGGCCGACAAGCCCAACGCCGAAAACGCCCTCCTGAAGATGGGCCTCGCGCTCGGGCGCGCGGGCGATGCCGGTGCCGCCGTCGCACGCCTCAACCAGTTCGTCAGCCAGTACGCTGCGAGCGACCAGGGACCGCAGGCACAGTATGAACTGGCTGAACTCCTGCGCGCCGACAAGAAATGGGACGAGGCCGCCAACCATTACAAGGAAGTTGCCGAGAAAACCCCCGACCACGCCCTCGCGCCCTACGCGCTATACCACCTGGGCACGTGCCGGTTCGAGCGGGGTGCCTTTGCCGAGGCCGCCGACGTCTTCGGCCGCGCCGCCGACAAGTATGCCGCCTCGGACCTCGCGCCCCAGGCCATGTACCAGAAAGCCCTCTCGCTCCAGAAGGCCGACCGCGTTGCCGACGCCCGCGCCGCCTACCAGGCCATGCTGGCCAAGTTCGCCGGCCACGAACTTGCGCCGTCGGCCCTGCTGGGCCTCGGCACGTGCCTCGAGAAAGAGAAGAACTATGCGGAGGCGGCCGACGCGTTCCGCAAACTCCTCGATGCCTCCAAGGACGACAAGGTCCGCGAGCAGGCGGCCTACGAACTCGCGTGGTCCCTCCAGCAGGCCGGCAAGGAAAAGGAGGCGCTGGAGGCGTACGAACGGCTCGCGCGCGATTTTGCGGCGAGCGCGTTGGCGGCCGACGCCAATTTTCAGATCGCCGAGGCACGCTACCGCGATAAAAAGTACGCCGACGCCGACGCCCTCTACTCCAAAGCGCTCGCGGCCTCCGGCGACCGGCTGAAGGACAAGATCCTTTATCGCCTCGGCTGGTGCAAGTGGGCCGAGGAAAAGTACGACGAAGCCGCCAAACTCTTCGACCGCCTCGTCGCCGAAACGCCCCAAAGCGACCTCGTGCCCGACGCGCTCCTCCAGGCAGGCGAGGCGCTGGCGCGTCTCGGCAAACCGGCCGACGCCATCGAACGACTCTCGAAACTCGCGGACCCG
>Ga0315277_10004203_pt1 | contig 19282 bp, 39 predicted proteins | sample YL17G05_15_MG_FD_203695 | JGI IMG/M metagenome (GOLD analysis project Ga0315277, IMG submission 203695) | Sediment microbial communities from Yellowstone Lake, YNP, Wyoming, USA - YL17G05_15 | ecosystem: Environmental > Aquatic > Freshwater > Lake > Sediment | place: USA: Wyoming | collected... | reverse complement strand
GTGGGATCGCCAACATAGCTCCCCGGGCCATCCATGACCGTACCTCCAAGAGAATCCTTTCTCGGAGATATCGTCCAACTCCACGCCTGAAGGCGAGAAAATCCTCTGTAACAATGCTACAGTCTCACTTTCTCGCAGATTTGCTCATCCGACAGGGTGTCGCCCGCAAGCTGCCAGTAGAACTCCAGCTTCTGGGCCAGCTCCTGCGTGAGCGTCGTATTGCGCGCCATGGACCCCCCAGCTTAACACCTACGACACACGCGAGGATGGGATGCCCGGCTGCTGCCTGGGCACCGCCACCGAGATCCCGCTGCACGCCCCCTTCATGGTCAGGTGCAGGTACTTGCCCCACTTGCGTTCGAGGTATCGGCCGTTGGCCATGTCGCGTTCGCTGGTGCGGTACGCGGACAAGCCGCCGATGTTGCCGCGTTTGATGCCCCGCCAGCAGTACCGGTCGTCAATCCACACGATGCGGTCTTTCATCATGCTCAGCACGCAGAAGTCCACGTTCGAGCGACTGGTCATGCGGCTGTCGAAGCGCAGGTCCTTGCCGATCACCCCCCAGCCCTGGTCCGTCCAGATGTTCACCACAAAGGGACGGTTCGCCCGAAAGTGCATCACCTGGTGGTCCACGCCGAACCCGAACACCCTCGCCCCCGCGTCCCTGGCGCAGATGTACGTGTTGTCGATGATCTGCTCGATAATCTGGGGGTCGAAGATGAAGCGGCTCTTCTCGTGCGTGCGGACGTCCAGACCCTCCAGGTCGTCGTCCAGCATAAACATGCAGTCCTCCGGGAAGTGGTCGATAATCCAGTTGCGGATATTGGCCATGCCCAGCAGGCTGTGCGGGATCTCCGCGTACTCTTTCACTTGGTTGCCCAGGGCCGCCTCATACAGAGGCCGCTCCTGGTCCGTGCACACCAGCGTCGCCGACGGGACGATCTTGTGTGTCGTGATCGTGCTCCAGCGCCCGCGGGTCAAGATTACCTTGCGAAGGGAGAAGTCGTGATAGAATTCGTGTGCCATCAATAATCCTTCCCAGCCCGATCTTTTTCTTTTGCTTGACAACCGAAAAGTCCACGTCCGTGATGCCCAGGCTCTGGAGCGCGTGCGTCCAGTCGTAGTCGTGCCGGAACATCAGGACGATGTAGTCGTAGTGCTCGTGCGGCATCAGTTCCATCGCGGGGATCGTCTGGTGCTCCAGGCCCTCCTGCTTCTCCTTGACCTTCATCAGGGCGTCCAGCTCTTTCGGCAGGTACCCCAGCATCACCGTCGAGGTGTTGTCCGCCAGCAGCCTGGCCATGACCTCCCGCTCCAGGTCCGTGTCCCGCACAGCCAGCTCGGGGATCTTGTTGTCCGCCAAGAGTTGGATCATCTCCTCCTGCTCGCTGGCGAAGTCCTGGTAGTCGACGGGGACGACCTCCAGGTTCAGCCGCTGCGCGGCCGCCAGCCGGGCGTGGCCGGCGATGATGTAGTCAGAGCGTTTACTGACCACAATGGGAAATCGCCAGCCCACCGTCATAATCAAGTCGGCGAGCATGGCAATCTGCGTTTCGGAGTGCTGATTGGGGTTTTTCGGGTGGGGCCTCAGTTCCCCGATGGGAGCCAGGCGACTGTAGACACACTTGATACTCTCATTCGACCAGATCATCAAACAATCCCTTCACGCGTGGCTTCAGCGCGCGTACTTCCGTTTGGAAAAACTCGTCCTTGGTTCTTCCTGCCTTGCGGCCCTTCGCCGTGTGGCAGTCATACGCATACTCCGGAATGTCCTTCGTGATCTCCTCGGGTTTGAGTTGGGCCAGGTACTGGGCCACTTTGTCATCCGGGAGCACTTGGCGGTCGTAGAGGAAGATCTGGGCGTGGTCGGCGTCCCGGCACTTATACGCCTGGCACAGCAGCAGCACCGCCTTGGTGAGAAAGATGCGGCCCTTCATATCGCCGTCGCCGTTGCGTTCGTTGACCGCCAGGAAGGAGTCGTGCAGGGCTTTGATCTCCTGGGTGATGCAGCCGGCCACGTCCTCCGCCGAGACGGTCAGTATCCGCTTCCACGCATAGCGCCAGTAATTGGAGGCGAAAAGCTCCATCGCGAAATACACCGCCACGTCCGGCTCGTTGCGCCGAATGGCCTTCTGCAGTGCCGACGCGACATCGAAGAGGTTGTACCCTCGCGCCGTGGTCACCCGATATGGCCCTTCGTTGATACCCATCCTCAATTTCTCCTTTCCATCACACCTTCTCCGCCCCGGCGTACGCCGCCGGAGCCAAGGGGTGTCCTACTGTCAATAGTATATCAGTACGATATACTTGTGTAAAGTCCATTTTGCGCGCCATCCGAGGATTTATCCTTCCTCGCTGTCGTCCGGCATGACGGCGACCAGGTGGTACACGTCGTACCAGCGCCGGCCGCAGGCCAGGCACTTGATCTTCTGGACGATCGTGGGGCCGTCTGCGTCCTGAGACCCCCCTTCCAGCTCACTGCTACGGCAAAAAGGGCACTGTGCCCCACCGTTGGCGACATACTCCGCCGCCATCCGCTCCGTCAGAGGGAGTTTTCGGCTCGCCCGCCTCTGGGGCGGGAAAGCCGGCTTGTGGTCAGACATCTTGCGGTCCTCCGAACATTAAAGGTTTCATAAAATACCGTGCTGATATACTTGTGTTACGGCGTTTTGGGCCCACAAGGCGCCCCGGCGGGTAGAATGGGATGGGTCCCGCCTCCGCCGGCCGTGGTATCGTGTGTGGGGGCCTGGGATTGCCAGTCGTAGTGGCGTTGCACCTCCGCCCAGGCGTCGAACTCCTTCCAGACCGCCTCCTCATCGGACAGCATCCCTTCCGTGGCCAGGAAGGGGAACAGGTAGAACTCAAGATACGACGCCGTAAAGCCCCGGGCCTCCCACTCGGCTTCGTTGTATATCCGAACTCGCCACTGGGGCACGCAGGGCATCTTCCGCAGGTTGTACAGAATCCCCTTCGGCTCGTGCCAGTCGATCAGGGCGTACAGCTTACGTGTGGTCATGGTCACCGCCCTCTGTCGCCTGGGCCTCCAGGGGATCTGGCACCGGCGGCGCCTCCCCGGTCGCCTGTGCGATCTTGGTCAGCACGTCCCGCAGCTCCCGGATGGTTTTCCAGCCAGAGTGCTTGCGGTCGCCGGATGGTTCAAACTCCGGCATGATGCCCTCCAGGTCAGCCAGGGCACAGCGGGCCGCCAGGACCAGCTCCCAGCCCCAGTAGCGGGCGGCCTGCTCCACGATCTGGCGGGTCGTCTGCAGCAGCTCGCCGTCGATTTCCTTGCCGATGAACAGCGGCAAGACCTCGTACACGTCCAGCCACGTCAGGCCGCATTGGCGGCACTTGCAGGCGACCTCCTGCTGCTCGGGCTCGCGTTCGCAGGGGTCATCCCGCGCCACGTCGGACGAGCCGCACTTCGGACAACAGGGCACTTCCGCCAGGTGGGGGTACTTCGGTTTCTTAGGACTCTTGCGCATGACGTTTGTCCTTTCGCCAATCTTCCAGTAGATCTGTCTTGACCAAGTCAAGATCGGTCGGGGCCGCTATGACATTGGGCTCGCTGATCGAGCATCTGGGCCGTGCCATCCTTGTATGAGACCCAGACCTTACCGCTGGATTCGATGGTGATCTGTTTCCAGGCCAGATCGAAGCTTGCGATGCACTCCAGGAGCTTTAGCCGCAGGTATTCACCTGGGCCCACAACAGTTGCCCAAAAGAGATTCAACTGCTCCTCGAAACCCGCCAGTTGCGTGTCATAGGTATCGCCATCTTCCGACCAGCCGCCCAGATGAAACCAAATGTCTGTAGCTTCAAGCTCGTCCCTCGCTGCCGTAGTCACCAGCACATCGGTCCCCACCCAACTGCTCCTGCCTTCTTCACAGGGGTGAGCTCGAAGCGCCATCGGCACCGCTGAGGTGAATGTCTTGCCCTCACTCGTGTATGCTGTGATCTCAAGACTCTCCACCACAACCAATATCTCACACCACAGGTACTGCGAAGCAATCTGTTTGCCGGCCTTGACCTCTACGCGTTCTACAGTGGCGAGCTTGGCCCAGTTGTAGCCCTCATAGGCAGGCTGAATATCCACTACGACAAAGGGCTCATCGAACTTGCCCAGTGCTGATAGAAGATGGGCATTGGCCTCGTTCTGTTCGCCTTCATCCATACCTGCTTTGCCCATGCGATAGCACTTGGACAGGGGGAATTCTGCCGGCTTGACCACGGCCACAGGCTCCACCGGCTCGCCAGTAAGCAATCCCACGCGGAAGACAGGCTGTGCTTCCGGAAGCTCAATCCCCAGTTCCTTGGCCCGGCAGTACTCGCTGAACTTGAGCCGGTGGCAGCCGCGCTGCTGGATATGCCGGTACGCTTCTTTTTCGATAGCTGCCTTCAATAATCCGAGGGCCTCATTCTCGACCAACTGGGTTCTGGCCGGCAGCATCAACCGAATCCCTGTAGGTTCACCGGTCAAATCCACCAAACACTGCAATGGCTCGCTCACCGGCGCATAGGTCAGTAGCACCACTTGGCCGTGGAAATTGACCAGTACGTCGTCTGCATAGTAGCTGTGTTTCCACTTGCCGTGCCACTCGCTCAACGCGTCTCGCTCCCGCACTTCGATCTTACAGCCCAGTTCCGGGTGCGGCGCCGCGCGGTCGCTGACGAATGCTTCCCGGGCACACTGCTGGCCATCGACGATTACCTTCAGTCCTGTGAAGACTGCATGCTTCTCAACTGCCTCAATCGTCCATGGCTCATCTTCAAACACAAGGCTGGCGCCTTTGATGCGAGCATCTGCTTGGTGCACCTCGACTGGCTCACCCGTCCATCCCTTATTTGCGATGATCACCGTGCTCTCGCCGGAAGAGATCTGAACTCGCCTGGGTGCAAGGCAGAAGATGCCCACACCCGCAGGATCTTCTGCTTGCTCCAGAGTCTGCTCCCAGCCGGACCGGCCCAGATCGAGCAGTGCCGAGAAGTCCTCGACTCCCCTGCCGTTGTCATGCACAGTGACCTGGCCCTGCCTATTGGTGATGCGTACTTCCGTTGCCCCGGCTCTTCGGGCGTTCTGAAGTAGTTCGATAATCCTGCCGCTAAGGCTGCCGGTGAACAGCCTGTCCGCTTTCGCTAACAATCTTGGGTTTACCTTGGCTCGTATCGTCTTCATGCGAATACCTCCATAAATGGCGATGGCACACCCCGCTGTACGGGTGTGCCATCTGGGTTGACGTACACGACGCTCGACATATCGACGCCGGCCGGACCCGCCTTCTCCCCCACCTCCAGGCCGCCCTGCAGCACGTACCGCACGGAGCCCTTGCACTCGCGCTCTCTCAGGAATGTCTGCTTTGCTGTCATCGTTCTTCCCTTTCATGGTTACAGGTTCAGCGGGCCCACGCGGGCCGCACGTTTCAGTGCTGGCGGAACAGCGCCGTCATGCGATGGTGACGCAGCACCAGTGGCTCAATGGCGCGTCGGGGAAACCAGCCTCCCTCGCCCAGGACGGCGTCCCGGTAGTTGTCGGGCCCGCCATCGACAAGCTGGACGTAGCACCCGCGGGTGCGCAGCTTCGTGACCTTGTACAGGACTTTGCCGTCGGCCACGCATAGCTCGAACACCTTGCCCACCACCAGCTCCTCGGGCAGTTGTTGGCTGGCCTCGACCTCCTCGGCCCAGCGCTGTTGGCGCTGCTGCCATTGCGTCTGCCAGTCTTGCTTCTGGTCTGCCATCGTTTCTTCCTTTCACAGGTACAGATGCACCGGGTCCAGGCGAACCCGCGTTCGTTTGCATCGCCTACTCTTTCAGGGCATGGCGGAGCAGTTGGTCAATCATTTCCACCGACTCCGCCTTCGCTGTCGCCTGCCACAGACACGTCACGTTCGTAATCGCACACGTACAGTGGTGCTCCCACGGCCTCATGCGCACCAGCTCCTCCGCCAGGCGGTTGCGGTACTCCAGCATATTCGCCCGGGTGGTCTGGATGTCCTGCTCGCCCTCGATAAGCTGCCTGAGCATCGCGATGACCGCCGCCATGTACGTCGCCTTATGCTCCGCGACCACCACTCCTTCGAGCTGCCAGCGGGCCGCATAGTCGTAGCCGCTCTGCTCGGCAGTTGCCCGGAACTCCTTCTTGAGTTTCTCGTGCTGCTCGTTCACATCCTGCATCGTGTCATCGAGGGCACAGGCATAGCGCTCACGCTTCTGCTCTTCCGTAAGAGGAGGCTTCGTGGCGTTCGTCGTGGCCGTTTTCATCGTCCTTCCCTTATAAAGGTTCCGTGGCTGAAATTCCGTCGAATCTTATTATCTGTACTATATCATAATGATATACTTGCCGTAAGGGCCCGGAGACGGATTTTGCCCACCATTTGACGCACCATTTTGCAGCGCGGGGCCGCGTGGGGATCGTAAAAAGAGGCCTGGAAAGAGGTCAGGCTGGTAGGATGGGTAGGGTCATTCGTCGTTTGCCCGTGGTATCATGCAGGGGTCGTCGGAGGCGTTGAGGATTCGTCGGGCGGAGGCATTAGTTCCTGGGACTCTTCTCGCAGGATTTCCATCAGGTCCACGTCAATCCGCGTGCCATCACTGTCCAGAACGGTGAACATCGGTGGTGTGGCGCTCGGGTCACGAAAGATCTCGTCCACCTGCCGGGCAGCGGCCTGCGGGTCGTGGGCCATGACGTCGATCTCGTACACCACGCGGTAGCAGCGTGTGCCATCCCGCGCGGCCTCGCTTGTCTCGGCCGGCGGCGGCAGGACCACGTACCCGGCCGGCTCCGGATCACTGTGGCCGGCGAACGTCTCGCGGTACTCCTCATAGCCCTGCCAGCCGCACTCGGGGCACCGGACCCGCTCCGCGTGGCCGTCGTCCGTTCTCACGTCATGGCCATCGTACTGCAGATTCTCGCCACACTTCGGACACTTGCCTTGTTCACTCATAGCCATGTTCTCCTTTAGCAGTTATCCACCCCCTGCGGAACTCCCACAGGGCGGTTTTCTTGGTAAAGCGCGCGTTACGCCGGACGAACCGGTGCAAGGCGTCCACGTCGCACACCAGGGCCGCAATCCGGTCCCAGTCGCCGGCGATCTCCGGGGAGACGGCCAGCTCCAGGATCTGAATCCAGTGGCGGCCCGTGTTCTCGCCGTGCTTGAGACCCCAGCGATAGTTGCTGGCGACGTAGAACCAGCCGCCCGGCGGGCGGGCCACTTCCCGTACCCAGAGGCGATAGCCGGTCACCGGGTCCTGCAGTTCGGTCAACTGGCCAATCGGCCCGTCATAGCCGCCCTCGATCGTCCGGCCGATGCCGGGGTTGTCTACGAGCGTCCAGCGCAGAACGCGCGGCGGCCCGGACGCCACAGGCTCCGGCAGCGAGGCGGAGGGCGGAGGCGGCGCACCGCTATCAGGGAACAACTTGCCCTGGCGGTCGATCGTCACGACTCCTCCTCCGGGGGGTGCGCGCACAAGCCGTGCGGAGACCCGATCTCTTCGTTCTGCCACGTCACCCGGCAGCCGCGCTCGCGGGCGTAGTCGATCAGCTCATTGATGGCAATCTCGATGGCCGCCAGGTCGCTATACGGCTCGCCCAACTCGCCGTGGTTCGTCCAGGTCGCCTCCATCAGCTCCAGGATCGAGCCCGCCGCGCCCAGCTTGTAAAGCCGCTCCAATTCGCCGGCCAGGTACGGGAACTTCGCCCGGGCCTGCGCCTGGGCTTGCTCCAGCTCTCGCTCGATCTGCCCGATGACATCAGACATTTTAACGGGTTCTTTGCTCATACTTACTCCTCGGGATCACAGCCCAGCCAGGGTACGCCCCACTCCGCGGCCATTTCGATGCCGGTCGCATTGCAGTAGACCTCCAACAGGCTCACCGGGACACCGACGCGGGGGTCAACGTACGCCTGGCTGTCCAGCGGGCTATTGCCCGCACTGTAGATCTGCGCACCGGTGTCGGTGAAGATCTGGTATCCCGTCGGACCGAACGCCCCATGCAGAGACCGGACCACAGGGATGCCACTGGGTTTCGTTCTTTGCTGACTCATACACGCTCCTGACTGCCGCGGCTCTGTGTCAGCACCGGCGTATCGCTGGTGTCCGGCGTGACAGTCGCGGTCTTTTCGGTGAACTCAATGACGCACATCGGGTCGCTGGAGTCCGGATGGACGATGATGCGCCAGCGGTCGGGCGTCCGCTCGATCAGCAGGTCCGGCGCATTGCCGTCATCCGGGTCGCCCAGGATTACCCGCAGCCCGGTCTCCTGCCGTAGCGTCACCAGATTCGGGCGTGAGTAGTCGCACGGCTCCTCTTGCTGGTCGTTGTACGTCGGGATTGTAAGCCGCAGGTCGCCCTCCTTGCCTGAATACACGTACGTCTCGCCGTCCACTTCCACGCCGTACGGCTCGTACGTGACATTCTCCCAGTGGATGAACTCGCAGCCGCAGTGACACGTGATGTAGTAACCCACGGCTTCGCCCTGGTCTTTCGTATTGTTCGTGAGCCCGCTGCAGTCGGCGCCGCATCTTGGGCAGTGCCAGGGCTTCACGCATACGGGCTTTTCGGTTTTCGCCTTGCTCATACCTCCTCCTCGCGACATTGCTCGCCGTCGGGGTCCGTGGTCAGCTCCTCCTCGTCGGCGCCGTCGATGTCGTAATCCCGGACAATGACCTTGACGTGGTCCAGGTGTCCGGGCTTATGGACTTCGACCACGCCGCCGCGCACCTCGACGATGATCGTGTTCGTGTTCCAGACTTCATGCTCTGTGCCGGCGGGATCTTCCCACCAGACGTACGTGATATGGCGGTCCCAGCCGACGACAAAGCGCAGCTTGCAGTGCGGGCAGTACCACGCCTCGCGCTCCGCGTCCACTTCCTCCTGGAACTCCAGGGTGTTGTCTTTGGCCCCGCATTTCGGACAGGCGATTTCGTCGATGTCGCCTGTGGTCTTGGTCGGCTCCGGCCGTTTCAGTGGTTCGTTACTCATCTTGCTGTGGTCCTTTCTCGGGGCGGTCGGTGACCAGGCCAAACTGCGCCAGGACCGCCGCCTCGTGCTCACTCTTGTAGATCACCTCATACTCGTCATCCGGCAGCGGCATGACTTCGCACCAGGCAGACTTTTCCGCCAGCAGGTAGCGGGTGACCCACAGGGCATGGGCGAAGCCCTGGACAATGACGCCGCTCTTGCCGCCCTGCCGCCGACTGGTCGCAAGGATGATCTGACGGCAGGAGTCGTACAGCTCCCGGTCCACCACGATCGTGCGGCCACAGGTCGGGCACGGCACCGAGGCCAGCCCATTCTGATCGATATAGGTAAAGTCCAGGCCGATCACGAACCCGCAGTCACATTCGTACACTTCCAGTTGAACTTCGGCGGTCTCGATATCATTGAGCTTTCGCACCTTTGGCTCCTTTCTCGGGCAGCAGCGCCGCGGCCAGCTTCTCGATCTCCAGTAGCCGTTCGCCCAAGTCCATCACGCCATCGTCCTCGCTGAACTGTGCCTCGCGGACGATGCGGCGCAGGCGGCGCTGCAGAGCGGCAATCAGCCTGTCCTTCTTGGTCAGCTCCTTGGCCAGCTCAGCCTTGGCGACAATCGTCGCGTGCTGTACGCCGACGGAGAAGGCGTTCTCGCAAGGGACACAGAAGGTCCGCTTGCCGTCGCCAGCCTTCTCGGCGGAGACGCGGACTTCTTTGAAGCCCTCGCCCTCGCAGAACTCGTTCTCACAGAACTCCTTCACAGCTATGCTCCTTTCTCGCCTTGCGGCGGTTTGGCCTGGGCCAGGACGGCCTTGGCCTTCGCGTACGTGACCGCCAGGTCCGGCCAATCACACTGCAGCGTGTCCAAGCCCACCGCCTCGACGTCGGTGACAAACTCCTGCAGGACGTCGTACATCCCGCTGGCGGCCAGGTAGCCCAGGTACTCGGTATCATGGACCTCGTGCTCTTTGCCATCGTCGTCGGTCCACACCACGCTGCCGACCACGTCGACGTGGATGACCTCGTAGTAGCCCGGGCTCTCGCCGTCGGCATTCGGATTCTTGGTGTCGCAGTCGCGGCAGATGTACGCCGTGCTACTCGTGCCGTCATTGCCCAGGCAGTCGGTATTATGCCCGCCACAGCGCGGGCACTGCCTCGGGTCAATCACCTTATGCGGGCACTGGTTTTCCGGTTTCGTTTCCATTGTCATGCTCCTTGTTGATCTGCATAATCAGTCCCTGAATCTCATCAATCCAGGCGCAGTCCAGGCACTTCTTCGGGTCGGGCTCCAGCCCGGAGTCACAGAACCCATCGCCGTGGTCCTGGATATGCTCGTCCTCAAACTTATTGAGCAGCTCCTGACACTCGCCCACTAACCGCAGCAGTTCCGGCAGATGAGTCTCGTTGTCGATCAGGTCGGCGATACCCATTACGGTCTTGCGCCCCCACGCCGTGACGTAGCGTTTGCGGCTGCCGTACTTGCCGCCAGTCAGGATCTCCGCGATGCGGATAGCCGCCGCGGTGTGCTTGGCTTTCGTTTGCGCTTGTTCCGTTGGCATTGTTGCTGTACTCCTTGTTGGACCAGTTGCAGGGCGGCGCGAATCACAGAGGAGGCGACCTCGCCGGCCTGTTCATCGCTCTTGTACCGGTCGCAGGCGTCACATTTCTGAACCTCGTAGACGCGGCGGTCGGTGTTGAACATCAGCAGCCAGCCGACGTCTCCGCACGCCTCGCAATCGGGGCGGCTCTTCCTACCCATGAGACTCTCCTTCCGGCTCCTTCGCCGAAACATTGACGCGGCGTTGGTCCGCGAACAGTCCGTCGTCATCCTTGCAATCCGCCAGTGGGCGCTGCTCCCAGATGGTACAGCACAACTCGTACAGACCCTCCAGGTCCGCGACGTGCTCCTGGAGCACTTTCTCCGTGCGCTTCTGATCGCGGGAGGACAGCTTGCCCCGGAAGAACTCGATGGCCTGGCCCATCGTCTTGAGCTGGCGGTCCAGCAGGTCATAATCCACTGTGATACCTTCACTACCCATCGTTCTTGCCTTTCTGGCTGGTTCCGGGGCGGACGTGCGGCCCGCCCCCCACCTGCCTCGTCCTTACGACACGGTCAGCATGTCCAGGGCACGCTTCTTCATCGCACTGCCCGTGCCCCAGATCAGACTGGCCATCCGGTAATCGGCGGCGTCTCCGTTGTCGCCGTCCTTGAACTCTCTCGTATGGTCCACGTACTCCGTCACCGCGTTGTACGCCGCCCACTTGGTGCCCGCGACGTCCGGATGGTCATTGCCGGCGCCGTGGCGGTACAGCTCCGTCAGGACGTCCCGCTGCTTACCGCGGTCGCCCTTCTTTTTGCCGCCCTCGCCTTCTTTCTTCTCGCCGTCCGGCAGCAGGCGGTTCGTGAAGCGCGTCCAGTCGCAGTCCCGCAGCTTCGTCTCGCGCAGCTTGTTGAACGTCTCCGCCATGCGGGCATAGTACACATCGGTCAGCTTGAGCAGCGCCCGCGCCTCAGCGAGGTAGTCCTGATAGTTCGGGCGGTGCATGATAGACACCATGTCCTGCTGGTCGCTCTTGTTGTCGGCGGAGAGAATCTTGCCGTCCCGGCCCAGGTTGAAGGCGGCGGACAGCGTATTCCAGCAAACAATCCTCACCGGCGTCCACTTGATGTGCAGCTTCATGCTCCCATCGTGGGCGTTGGCCAGGGCCAAGTACTTGTCGATCTGGTCGGGTCCGACGTGGACGCTGTCCGGCAGCTTGCACGTGATGAACACGCGGCGTCCACCGAACAGACTGCCCGCCGTGTGGAACATCGTCAGCCCCTCACCCACCAGGGCATCAAGGAACGCAAAAGCCTCTTCGTTCTGGATGGGCGTGTACGCCGAACCCACCGTCCCGAGCACTTTGTCATCTTCCGTCCGCACGATGGCAAAGCGGTCCTCGGCTTGGTTGCCGATCACCGGGATGCCATCCACTTTCGACTTGCCGGCGATGTACAGCGGCCGTTTCTCGACCTTCCAGTCGAGGCCGGCCAGCTTGATCGCCGCCGCCGCGGTGACCTCCTTCTCGACCCTCACTCCGAGGCGGTGCCACGGGGTCTCGCCCGCGTAGAACATCTTCGCCTCGCCCTTACTGTTCGTCTCCAGTTGATGCGCCATCGTTTTCTCCTTTCTTAACTGGCCTTCGACGGCAGCCGCAGGTACACGCGCCCGCGATTGAGCCACTCGTCGAAGGTGATAGCGGTCTGACCGCCATACTTCGCTTGGAATGATTGCCACTGCTGCAGGATCTCGGCTTTGGGCCGCGGGTCCCGCATCAGGTAGCGCTGACCGTGGAATGTCAGGATGCGTGCCTTCATCGCTCAGTCCTCGACCTTGACTTCCACAAAGAAATGGCTGCCCTGGGCGACGGAGGCGCCGCCGCGGAACGCCTTCCACACTTCGCCGCTATCGACGATCGTGTGGGGGATGCCGTGCTTGGTCAGCAGTTCCGTCACCGCCTTGACGTACCACTGGGCCGTGCGTCCCATCGTATAGAAGAAGCTCCAGCGGAGAACGAGGCTGCCGCGCTTGTTCGTGCCCATCGTGTCGGGCAGCAGGTCCGCCAGCACCTGGCGGGCTGTCTTTTTCATGCTCATCGTTTTCGCGCTCATCGTTTCTTCCCTTGTTCAACGGTTCCAGTTCTAAGGTTCCATTGACCGTACTCTGCTTACTATAGCAAATTGATATACTTCCGTAAAGCGCAGAAGGCGGATTTTCGGCACCATTTGTCGCACCCTTTTGCAGGGGCAAGCCGCGTGGAATCGCGGAAAAGGGCGTCCCAGAGAATGCGGGCAGGTAGTGTAAGTAGGGTCATTCGCCGTTGGCCCGTGGTATCACGCAGGGGCCTCGCCGTCCACCTCGGACCCGTACTCTTTCTCGAAATAGCTGTGCTCCACACCATAGCCGGCCCACGGGAAATAGGGCACGACGCGCGGGTCCGCGTCATCGTCATCTGGCCCGTCGTCGCCGTGGTCCTGCTCAGGCACGATACCCAGGGCGTTGATCAGCACGTCCCGCACGGCGACTGGGGCCAGCAGGTCCTTCTGGGCCGCCTGGAGGGCCTCAATCACCTCTGCCTTCTGCGCCGAGTCGCGCCGATTGTTATAGCGGTCGGTGTTCACGGCGTAGCCGAACCCGTGTCGCATGGCGGAGGCCACCGGATAGACCGCCAGCACCACGTCCGGATTTGGCGTGGTCAGATACCAGCAGGCGATCTCCTTGTAGCCGTCGCCGCCCCACTCCGAGGGACCAAATCGGCGCAGCAGGTACGCCGTCACCGGGCCGTACGCCATCTGCTCGACCTCTGGGATCAGATACTCATCGCGATTCACAAAGCCGCCGGCGGCGAACTCCCATCGGTCGGGGTAGTCTGGCATCTGCCACGTTGCGCAACGCCACATAGGTCAATCTCCATCGCAGTTGTCACAGTATTGATGCTTCTCTTTACGGCCGAGATGGCCGGAACAATTCGTATCGAACAGATTGCCGCACCGATGGCATGCCTCGTAGTGGTCCGGTAGCACGTGCAGGACTTCCTGCAAGTACCAGATCACCGCAAAAGCGGCGTGAGGGCGCAGCTTGGGGGCGTGCCCGCGTCCCAGTCGTAGACCCAGGCGTGCCGGCGGGCGGCCCATCAGAAACTCGTAAAGGTCGTCTACTTGCTCCAGCGTCACCTTCGGTTTGTCACTCACGTCGTACTCCTGAAAATCCTCCCGCCCCAGGTCATGTCAGCATGTGCCCTTTCTCGATCTCTTCGAGCATGGCGCGGAAATTGCCCTGGCAGGCATGGGCCAGCGCCAGGTAGTCGCCGAACGGTTTGCCGTCCAGGTGCTCGGTCTCGGCAATCTCTTTGACCCGCTTGGCGAATGCCCGCATCAGGGCATCGTTGCAGATCAGCTCGATATACGTGCAGCGACTGAGCAGCGGGGCCGTGTCGATCTGGTTCTCAAACAGCAGCTTCTGGCCCTGGATGGTCGTCGTGAACACGAACACCGCTTTGGGCGGGATGCGCTCCAGGATGCCCAGCAGCTTGCGGACGCAGGTCCCGCGCAGGGCGTGGGCCTCGTTCATGATGTAAGCCCGGCCGCCTTTGCCGGTGGCACCGTAGTTCATGTAACAGCCAATGTCATCGAGCACCAAGCTCGTGACGTCGTCGGCGGAGTCGTACTCCTGAATAAAGAACGGGTCCGCCACGGTAGCGGCGATGATGCGCCCGATCGTGGTCTTGCCGGTGCCGCTCTTGCCGGCAATCCAGTAGGCCCGGCCCCCGGCGCCGCGGCGCAGCACGCACGCCAGCTCTTTCTTGGGCCCGTCGTGGCCGATCACCTGCTCCAGGCAGGTCGGCCGGTACTGCTCGTACAGTTGCATACTTCTCACCCTTTCCGTTGTTTGGCAATCGCCGCCCGGATCTCGGACAGCGGCTTGACGACCGTGTGGGCCTTGTGGCAACAGGCCGGCGTCAGCACCTTAAAGCTGCCATCCCACCAATAGCGGGCCACGCCGTAGACGCCACAGGTCGGCTCTTCACAGAAGCCGTATTTCAGTACCACACTGGGCTGCTCGGTACTCATAGCACCACCTGTTTCGTGGCCGGCAGGTCCAGGTTCGGCACCTCTTGGTGACGGGCCGGGTCCACGACAAAGCTGAAACGCCACTTGTGGTCGTACTCCTGGGCCGGCACCAGGAAATACTTCTCCGGGCCGTGCGGATTGCCATGCCCGCCCGGGCGGGCACAGACGCCGACGTAGCCCTTCGGGACGCCTTCCTTCCAGTCGCCATAGGCGCTGACGACCAGGTAATCGGCGGAGTGCTCGGCGTAGAACCGGGCCTCGTCCTTTTTGTAGGACTCGCCCGGGCCCAAGGTGACGCCGAAATAACGCTCGTACTCCGTCGGAAACCAGTCTGCCATCGTGCGGCGGTGCGCACCTTCTCGAATCGCCTTGATGAAGGATTCGTTGCGGCCGGCGAGGATCTCCACCTCGAATACCACCGCCGGCAGGCACCACTCGCAGTCCTCTTCATACCACCCCCCCTGCCGGCGCAGGTACTCCGGCATCTGGCGGTTGCGTGCGGCGTCCAGCTTGACGCCGCCATGACTGGCCGTCGACACGAGCACCATCCCGTCGATGACGTGATAGATGTCCTGGGACGGCCCCCAAGGCGTGAACATCAGTTGCCTCCTTCCGGCGCCAAGGCCGGGGCCCCGTCCTCGGTCTTGGCTCCCTGGCTGATCGCGCGTTTGCCGTATTGCATCAGCCACACTTCCCATCGCACTCTCATAGACTCACCCCTTGCCGACTTCGCTGGATGCGTTCGATACGCGCCCGGGCGCCGAGGATCTGGCCGCCCACGGCGTCGCGCAGGGCGGCATCCCCCTGACACAGGGGCAGCAGATGCTCCAGCCGCTGGGCCATGCGCTGGGCGTCGTGAAAGAGAACCCACAACGCCTCCAGCTCATACATCAGCTCACTCGCCTGGCTCTTCGACAGGCGGCACGTCACCACCCGTCGCCGGTGCTGCTCCAGGTCCTGGCGCAGGGCCAGGGCCAGCTTCCACGACAGGTCCGGCGCCACTTTCTCGGTCTGATTCTCGGTCTTGTTCTCGGTCATGGTCACCATTGCCACTTCCTCCCGTTGCTGTGCCGCCGGGGACGATCTGATGGCCGTCCTGCGGGGGGCATTGATTCAGGCCCCTCGCGCCGGCGTGTTTATTCAGTTCCTTCACCAGGTCCAGTCGCTTGAACGTGATATGCAGGTTGCCATTGGCATACCACTTGCACTGGAAATACTCCGTCTCGCACTGCTGCCCGCCGTCGTCGCCGGCGGCGTTGATCGCCGTCACGATGTCGTTCGGATGGCGGGCGATGCCGTGCCCATCGAGCAGGTGGAACACGTTGTCCAGGGCCTGCAGATGCTGATATTTGCCGTAGTAGACGTGATAGTGATGCCCCCACGGCTGGTCGACGCAGTAGCCCAGGATCACTTTCTTGCCGACCTCGAAGCGGTTGTTCGTCTTGTACTCGGCGCCCCAGCCACGCTGGGGACGCAGCCAATCGAACACTTCCGTCAGCGCTTGCTCGAACATATCCGGCAAGTTGTCTTGGAGCTTCTGCAGGAACGCCAGGACGTTCAGCTCCGTCACTTCCGGCAATTGCCCGTCGCTCAATTCCCGCTCCAGCCCGTCCCGCTGCTTGATACTGCACACTTCCCAGACCCGGGTCTTGCGGTAGATGTAGCCCCAGGCTTCGCGGCGAAGCTGCTTGACGCACTCCTCGCCGCTATGCTCGCTGAGATACCAGTTGCTCGGCAGGAAATGAGGGTACTCGTTCACCAGCACCGTCCGCAGGCGCGTCTGGGTCTGGTTCAGCAGGCAGAATGCCTCCAGGACATCCGCCCTGCTGTCGGCATACGCCTGACAGACAGACGCCACCGTCGCGGTCGGTACTAACTCTGTGCTTTCTATCATCCCTTCTCCTTTCTCTTTCGCTGGTCCAGGACATTCAGGGCGCCTATGCCGTGGTACGTGACCACGCGTAGTGTCCCGCACTTCGTATGCCGTGCCAGGACCACCACGGATTCGCGCGTGCGTGGGGTCCGGTAGGTCCAGGCGTCCCACGTGAAATCCCACTGGTACTCGTAGGACGTCACCTTCCCCAGGTAGTGATGCCCCCAGCCGCGGAGCCAGTTACGCCGCTCGGTCTTGCACAGGCGCACCCACATTTCATGTTTGCGGATTCTCATCGGCCCGCCTCCGCCGGGGCACCAAAGTGCTTCTCGAAAAAGAACCGCGCCGATCGCATCGACGGCTTGACTTGGTCGGTCAGCCAGTAGCGGGCGACGCCGTCGATGATCACGCGGTGCGACCAGCCGGGATTGCGCTCGGCCGGCCGCACAAACTCGATCGTGTGGGCCGTCTCTTGCGTGTCATCCTCGAACTGGTACAGGATGCGTCGATGCCCCCGGATCATACACTCCTCCTTTCCGCAGTCGCAGAGCCCTCACCCGGTCAAACAGCGCCAGCGTGTGCTCTACGTCGATACTCTTGGGGTCCACGTGCTGGAGGCTTTCGGCGACCCGCATCGCCCAGACCAAGCTGACGGCACCGGAGCGCCATAGCTCGCGGACAATGGCACACATATCCCGGGTCATGTCCTCGCCGCCATCCTTCATCCGCTTGCCGTACCAGTGCGGGCGACTGAACACTTCGTAGTCGTACCCTTCATGGTCCCGCAGCGGGCGGTGCAGCTTGAGCGCCCGCACCACGCGCTCCAGAGGATGGATCAGCTTGCGTTCGCGGTGCTTGTGCCAGGCCATGCCCAGGCAGGTAGCGACGGGCCATATCTCGTAGGCTTTCATACGGCCTCCGTCGCGTTCGAGGGACAATTCACGTTCGGACACTTGCCTTTCACCAGCGGTCCTTCGCAGTCCGGGCACTCGTCCTGCCAGTGCACGCTGTGCGGCATGTCGCCGTAGATCTCGATGGCGATGGAGCGGACTTTACGACGCAGCCACTCCCGCAGACTTTCGTCCAGGTCACCGTGCAAGGTAAGAGTCACCGGCTCAACCTTGACGCCGACTGGCGGCTCGGCGGTCACGGTCAGCCTTTCCGGGTCGGCGTCCAGCTCGGCGGCAGCGTCCACCGCCGACTGGCACGTCTGCGCGGCGTGCGACAGGTTGTGCTCCCAATCCCGGATGATCGCCTGGCAGGCACCCCGCAGTTCCTCGAATACTTGACGCTCTCTCGGGCTCATTAGTTCTGCTCCTTGTTCTGCTTGCTCTTCTTGGCCTTGGCCACTTGATCGTTCATGGCGTCGACGAGGCCGGTCATGAAGTTCGTCATCAGGTTCTCTTGCTCCTGCCGGTCGATGGGGTCGGATTCGCAGGCAGGGATGGGCGGCGTGAGGATCTCGATGTTCTCCGGGTCCAACTCCAGCACGACGCGGCCGTTCCGGTCGCCGTACCACTCAAAGTATGGATACTTGACATAGTCCGCCGGCGGCAGGCCCGCGGTCATGTCGCCGACGTTGCCCGTCTGGCACAGAGCGAAGCCGCGCATGTACTCGCTGGCCTCCTCTTCCGTCGCCTCATGGTGCGCCGACCCGGCTCCGGTCAGGCGGACCTTGGCGCCGCGGATGTCGCGGTGAAAGTTGCCGTTCAGGTCGAAGGTCACCTTCTTCTTGAGCCCGCGAAACCTCATCCACCCGGTCACCTTCCCGGGTGTCGTGTTGTCCAGCTCTCCTTCGATCAGTTGTGCGTTCGGTCTCCAAGCCATCGTGTTTTCTCTTTCACGTATTCAGGTTCAGGACCAACGTGGTCCATTGATTTGTTCCCAGCGGCTCTCCCGCTCCAGTTCCGCCATGTGCTGAGCGTGGAGCACGGGGTTGCCGTGGTAACCCTCCAGATCCCAGCTCCCGCACTCCGGGCACTCCTCCCAGTCCGTGAAGCTCGCTTCCTCGAAGCGGCACAGGCAATCGTGGCACATCACCGTCAAGCCCAGCTCCTCGAAGAGCCGGTCCAGGCGGTCCGAGAAGCGGGCATACAGCTCTTCCCGTTGCCGGCGGCTCAGCGCGTGGTTCCAGTGCCACTGGAGGTCCGCAGTGCGGCGTTCGTTCTGTGTTCTCATCGTTTTTCCCTTCTCCGGGGTTTCCTTGCGTAAGGTTCCATTGACCTTACTCCAATGACTATATCAGAGTGATATACTTCCGTAAATGCCCCCAGACGGATTTTGTCCACCATTTGTCGCACCATTTTTCGTCACCGGGCCTGTGGAACGCGCAAAAAGGGCGTCCCAAAAGACGCGGGCAGGTAGGATAGGTGGGGTTGCCCGCCGAAAATGCTTTGTATCACGCAGGGGTCATCGCAGTCTACACGTCCAGCTCGATGATCTCTGTCTCGATCTCCTGCAGCAGGGCGCCCAGCGTCGCCATCCGGCGCTCGTGCTGCGCGATGGCCTGCTCCAACAAACCCGGCTGCACGTAGTAGTCGCGGCCGTTCGGCGCCATCTGGCGCAGCTTCTCGACGCTCTGCTGCAGGGCGTGATAGACGTCGCGGCGCTGGTTGACCAGGGCCTCGCGGCCCGAGCCATTCAAATGCACAATCGGTAGCACTACTGAAACTGCTTCGGCCATGTTGTCACCTGCCTTTCTACTGATCGCGGCATAAATACGATCAAGTTCTCCTCGACTATAATAGGGGATGGAATCATGGAACTCTATCTCCCGCAGCGCGCAAGAATGGCGGCGGTTGCGAGCAGTGGATCTCAAGGAACAAG
>Ga0315277_10004202_pt1 | contig 19282 bp, 14 predicted proteins | sample YL17G05_15_MG_FD_203695 | JGI IMG/M metagenome (GOLD analysis project Ga0315277, IMG submission 203695) | Sediment microbial communities from Yellowstone Lake, YNP, Wyoming, USA - YL17G05_15 | ecosystem: Environmental > Aquatic > Freshwater > Lake > Sediment | place: USA: Wyoming | collected... | reverse complement strand
GCACCTTGACCATCTTTGCATCGATCAGGCTCCGCGGGGTATACCGATCGCTGCGCCAGTTCTGGTAGCCGGGTTCGAAATCCACCTCAACGACGTGCCCGCGGAGCCCGATGGTCACCGTATCCCCGAAACTGTAGGTGGAAACACCGCCTTCTTTCTTTTCGGTGACCCGTTTTCCCGATGCAAGGATCTGGGCGATGCGGCGTGCCGAGATGTTCTTTTCTGCTACAATGACATGCACGGCACCTACGCCTCCCTATCGCCAAGCATCCGTATGATCATGCGGTTCAGTTCCCCCGGATCCGATCTCCCTCTCGTCTTTTTCATCGCCTGCCCGACAAGGAAGTTGAGGGCGCCGTTTTTCCCGTTCCTGTAGTCCTCGACCGCTTTGCTGTTCTCTTTGATGACTTCGCTGATGACCGCGGCCAGCGCCCCGTCATCCCCGGCCGTCTTTGCAAGGTTCAGGCGTGATATGATCGCAGCAGGGGTTTCATGAGCCCCGCCCCCCATCCGCTGGTCGAGCATCACCCGCAACACCTCCACCCCGCTCTTGTCAGTAATCGTGCCTTTGGTAATAAGCCTGACCAGTGCCGTAAAATCTTTTGCATGTACCGTATCCAGGCTCATGCCCCGGTAGTTCAGTTCCCCAATCAGGGTGTCCGCGATCCAGGTTGCAGCCGAATTTGCAAGTCCTCCAGGATCCGGCGAGACGACGTTTTCGTAGAAGTTTGCGAGCCGGAGTTCACCGGTGAGGGTGCGGGCATGGTTCAGCGAGCAGCCGTACTGCGCGATGAACCGCTCCCGCCGTGCATCGGGGAGTTCGGGAAGGGTGATGCCGGCAACCCATGACTGCACATGGAGCGGGCGCAGGTCTGGCTCCGGGAAGTACCGGTAATCATGTTCCTGTTCCTTGCTGCGTGCGGACTGGGTGATCCCCCGCGCCTCGAGGAAGTGCCGGGTCTCGCGATCCACCGCCAGCCCCCGGCGCAGGATGTTTTTCTGCCGGGTCACTTCGAACGTGAGGGCTTTTTCCACCCCCTTGTAGGACGTGATGTTTTTTACTTCCACGCGCTCGCTCCCGACAATCGAGATGTTCGCATCGACCCGCAGCGACCCCTCCTTCTCGGAGTCAAAGACCCCGAGGTACTCGAGCGTTGCGCGGAGTTTGTTCAGGAACTTTCGCGCCTCCTTGGGCGAGCGCATGTCCGGCTCGCTGACGATCTCGATCAGCGGGATGCCGGCCCGGTTGTAATCCACCAGCGAGTACTTTCCCCGTTCGGCATTTCCCATGTGCACGAGTCTGCCGGGGTCTTCCTCGACGTGGATGCGGGTGATCCGCACGCGTTTCCCGCCGCCCTCATCCCCCTCGATCTCAAGGTATCCGCCCTGCGCGAGCGGCTTGTCGTACTGGGTGATCTGGTAGGCCTTGTCGAGGTCCGGGTAGAAGTAGTTCTTCCGCGAGAACTCGGACTCGGGGAGGACTTCGCAGGAAATTGCCTTGGCCACCCGCATCGCATACCCGATCGCCTTTTTATTGAGCACCGGCATCGAGCCGGGGAGCCCGAGGCAGACCGGGCAGACGTGGGTGTTGGGTCCGTCATTCCGGTAATCCGTGGAGCAGCCGCAGAAGAGCTTGCTCTCCGTGTTGAGCTGGCAGTGCACCTCGAGCCCGACAATGACCTGCGGATCGGTCATCAGGCTACCGCCTGCTCGTACGCGTACGCGACATCGATGATGCGCTCGTCCCCGAAGTGCTTGCCCATGATCTGGAGTCCGACAGGCATGCCCTCCACCCTGCCGCAGGGGACCGAGATCGCGGGGATGCCGGCAAGGTTGACCGGCACGGTCAGGATATCGGCAAGGTACATGGAGAGCGGATCGCTCTTTTCGCCCAGCCGGAACGCGGTCGTGGGCATCGTGGGGCCGGCGATCACGTCAACGTCTGCAAGGATCCGGGCAAAATCCTTTTTCACGTTCTCGCGGGCGACCTGTGCCTTGGCATAGTACTTCCCGTAATATCCTGATGAAAGTGCAAAGGTGCCCAGCATGATCCGGCGCCGCACCTCGGTGCCAAAGTTCGTTTTTCGGACCTCCCGGTACGCGTCATGCCATGACTTCTTTGTATCGGCGGCAGGGCCGTAACGCACCCCGTCGAACCGGGCGAGGTTAGAGCTCGCCTCGCTCGTGCAGGTGACGTAGTACGCGGCGAGCGCGTACTCCATCGACGGGATGCTGCACGGGACCGAGGTTGCCCCGAGTTCCTCGAGCCGGAAGATGGCACGCTTTACCGTTTCAGCGACTTTTTTGTCGACACCCGCGCCGAAATATTCCTGCGGAATGCCAATCTTCAGACCCCTGATATCAGCGGAGGGGGTGTGGCGGTAGGGCCTGTCATAGGACGTGGTGTCCCTGCGGTCGTGCCCGGCGATCACCTGCATGAGCAGCGAGACGTCGGAAACATTGTTCGCCATCGGGCCGATCTGTTCGAGCGAGTTCGCGTACGCGATCAGACCGAAGCGCGAGACCCTGCCGTAGGTCGGTTTCAGCCCGACGATCCCGCAGAACGCGGCCGGGCAGCGGATCGATCCGCCCGTGTCGGTGCCCAGCGCCATCCGCACCATCCCTGCGGCAACCGCCGCGGCACTGCCACCCGAGGACCCGCCGGGCACGCGGCCGGTATCGGCAGGGTTGAGGGTGGGGCCGAACGCGGAGTTCTCGGTGGTCGTCCCCATGCCGAATTCGTCCATGTTGGTCTTGCCAACGATGGCCGCACCCGATTGTTTGAGGAGGTCGACGACATGGGCATCGTAGGGGGGAACGTAGCCTTTCAGGATCCGTGATGCGCAGGTGGTCTCGATCCCCTTTGTGGAGATATTGTCCTTGACCGCGACAGCGGTACCGGCGAGGGAACCGGTCCTGTGGGGGGCTCTGTTGCAGACGGTAAGGAACGCGTTATACCGGTCATCGGGTTCAAAGCTGATCTCGGGCTGTGCCACTACATCACCCGCGGGGCTTTGATGAACCCGTCTTCCTGCGCGGCAGCATTTCGCAGCACCTCTTCCTGCGGCAGCGAGGGCTCAACGACGTCCTCCCGCATCACGTTTATGAGATCGCGGGCTTCTGCCCCATCTCCCTGCACGCGGTCGAGCACGTCAAAATAGTCCAGTATTGCGTTGAACTGGGCGGTGAACGTGTCCAGTTCCCCGGCACTGATGCCGATATCGGCGAGCCCTGCGATATGGTGTACGTCTTTTTCAGTGACCATGTTCCACCCTGCTGATCTGGTCTATGTAATCTTGCACGGACGTTTTATAACCATTTTTACGGGCAAGCTTCTGCAGCACCTTCCAGGTCCCGCTCCCATACTGCATCGCTTTCTTCTCGTACCATGCGATCTCTGCGGGAATATGGCGTTCTGCGACCTTCCGCAGCGGCACTTTCCGCTGCCCGTCCCGCACCTTCTCGTTCGCCGGGATCGCACGCGCACCGCATACTACCCGCATGTCGAGATATGGCATGGAGAGGTACGCGCCGAACAGCGCGGCGACGGACTGGTCGCGGGTTGCCTGCTCCTCAAGCCCGGCAATGTCCCGGGCAAGGTCATCGGCAAGCGTTGCGGTCGTAAGGTAGCGCTGGTACCCGCCGAACAGCTCGTCAGCGCCCTGCCCGGTGATGATCCGGCGGTGGCCGTGCCCGCCTGCCCAGCGTGCGATAAAGTACTGGGTGAGCGCAATGCCCGTGTTGACCGGGTCCTTTTTTGGGATCACGCAAAGAACGGAAGGGAGCGCCGCTTCAACCTCCTGCGGCGTGATCTCCACGTACGTGCAGGCGAGCCCGAGCGCATCTGCGGCATGCCGGGCACGCCTGAGATCATGGGACCCAGCAAGTCCGACAGCCACGCATTCGCGCCCGGCGAGTTTTGCAACAAGGGAGGAATCCACGCCGCCCGAGAGCGCGGTCACGCCTTCGTCGCTGCGCAGCTCTACCGCGGTAATAATGGCTTCTTCAAGCGGCATATCGGGAGGTGTGGGAGTGATCGTTCCCCGCACCGTGCCGTTGCAGGTGATCGTGCCTTTTTTGCAGTCACCCTGCATCACGCCGAAATGGTCCCGTGCCCGGCACCCGTTCCATGTAAGAAAAAATTCCCCGCCAAACCGCCCGAGCGTTTTCGGATAATCACGGACGGCGTGTTCGATCTCCTCATCATTCAGGCGCCGCCCGTCGAGTTCGACCCATCCTGCAACCTGTAGTGAACCCATGAAGACGGATCACTATTGGACGGGCTCATTCAAGAGCCCTGCGCTTCATCCGTTGGTGTGGTGCGTTCTGGTGCAGGACCCGCTCCATGCTGGGGAAAGAACACGTGATTCTTTATGTCTTGGTTTGAGAATATTGGTACTATCAGGCGGTTTTATGCACGCAATCGTTCTTGGCACCCGGCCGGAGATCATCAAGATGTCGCCGGTCATCCGGGCATGCGAGAGGCGGGGCGAGGACTTTTTCCTCCTCCACACCGGCCAGCACTACTCCTACGAGATGGACCGGGTGTTTTTTGAAGAGCTCAGTCTCCCTGCACCCGCGTTCAACCTCGATGTCGGTTCGGGGAGCCATGCGGTCCAGACCGGTGCGATCCTCGCGGGCACCGAGAAGGTGCTGCACGAAAAAAAGCCGGACGTCGTGCTGGTGCAGGGTGACACCAACACGGTGCTTGCCGCTGCCCTTGCCGCCTCCAAGAGCTACGTGAGGGGTGGCGGGTGTGCGGTGCAGGTCGGGCACGTGGAAGCAGGGTTGCGCAGTTTTGACCGCAGGATGCCAGAAGAGATCAACCGCGTGCTGGCAGACCACCTCTCGGATTACCTGTTCGCACCCACAGACGTGGCAAAGCAGAACCTTGTAAACGAGGGGATCGGGGAGGGAAAGATCGTCGTCACCGGGAACACGATCGTCGATGCCGTGCGCCAGAATCTTGCCATTGCGCAGAAGAAGACCGGCACGGTCAGGTCGCTTGGACTTCCAAAGGGCGGGTATTTTCTCGTCACGCTCCACCGGCAGGAGAACGTGGACGACAAGCGGCGGCTCGCAGGAATCCTTGACGGGCTCTCCCGCATCAGCAGGGAACACGACCTTCCCATGATCTTCCCCGTTCACCCCCGCACTGAAAAGATGATCCGCACGTTTGGGTTAAAGACCGGCGGGATCCGGATCATAAGACCCCTCGGGTTCCTCGAATTCCTCCAGCTGGAGTCGCAGGCCCGGCTCGTCCTCACCGATTCGGGAGGCGTGCAGGAGGAGACATGCATCCTTTCCGTGCCCTGCGTTACCATCCGGGATTCCACGGAGCGCCCGGAAACGGTCGACGTCGGGGCAAACATTGTCGCAGGGTTCCGGCCGGACCAGATTGCCGCTGCGGCGGGCACGATGCTTGAGCGCACGCGGACATGGAAGAACCCGTTCGGTGACGGGAAGGCGGGTGAGCGGATCGTGAGTTTCCTCGCAGCACAGGAGGCAGGTTGATGCCTCCCTGCAGATACCTTTCCCGGAACCCCGCACAAAAGACAGTCCCCTGATCCCATGCGGTGACGATTCTTTTTTGTTGTGCACGCCGATTACTATAGTGTGTCCCGTGGTCTGGTGCGTCACGGGGAGCATTTAAAAAAGCAATGATATTCCGGCAGTGCGGGGGTAGCTAAGCCTGGCCAAAGGCGTCGGACTTAAGATCCGGTCTCGCAGGAGTCCGTGGGTTCAAATCCCACCCCCCGCATCTTCTTGTATGCTCCTGGTACGTCTGGTATGACATACCATCAGGGCTCTGCGCACAATTTCAGGAAAGCGGGGTGGAGGAATATCCTCTCCCGCCCGGCCTTTTGTGATTCAGGGATCCCCATCTCTTCGAGTTCCTGCAGGTAGTATCCTGTCCCTGTACCGGAGTCTCCGTGATTATCTTCAGAAGAATCAGGCAACCGATGGTTGCAGGATACAAGTGTTTTGTGAAAAGGAAAAGATAGGTATCAGTTATTCCGGGTTTGTGCCGGACTTTCCCGGTTCCTTGCGCCCGTTCCCGTTTTCCCTGCGGAACCGGAATGCCCCTTTGGGCACGGAAATTTCGAACCGGGCTCCTCTGCCCGGCTCTCCGGTCTCCGCAATGGACAATCTGGTTATTGAGAGAATTTCCCGTACAAGGAAGAGCCCCAGCCCGGTGTTTTTCCCGAACCCGCGCTCAAACAGGTGCTTTTTGTCGTCAGCGGAGATCCCTGCGCCGTCATCCTCAAAGGCAATCACAAGCCCCGCTTCAGTGTCGTGCGACGATACACGGATGGTTGTCATCCTGTCCCCGCCGTACCGGAGCGTATTGTCAATCAGGTTATAAAACACCTTTTCAAAGAGCGGATCGGCAAACACTTCAATGTTGGCACAATCCACGTCAATGAGCACGTTTCGCATCGGGAGTGCCGCTGCCGCTTTCATGATGGTTGCATGCACGTTCTGCCATCCCGGTGCTTTCACACCCAGTTCCTGATAGTCCCTGGTGAACGCGATCTGACGTTCGATGATTGCAGATATTTTTGCCTCCTTATTGATTAATTCCCGCATGGCAGGGTCGTTTGTCATGTCCCGAAAGAGCTGGATGAACACGTTAAGCGCCGAAAGCTGGTTATTGATATCGTGCCGGGTGATGCTGTTGAGAAGATTGAGTTTTTTGCCGGCAAAAATGAGCGCGTCTTCCGCCCTTTTTAGTTCGGTGATGTCCCTGACCGTGCCCTGGAACCCGATCACGTTGCCGTTTTCGTCCTTCCGGGCAACCGTTGTCACAAGGGTATGCATGATCGTGCCATCTTTTTTACGCAGGTCGACCGGATATTCCTTCGAAAAACCCGTCTCCAAAATTATTCTGATGTGTTCGTTCCGCTTGTCAGGATCTGCATAAAGATCCAGGATTTTTATCCTCATCAGTTCATCCCTGCTTGCATACCCGAACAGTTCCACCGCTGCGTCGTTGAGATCAACCCAGCGCCCGTCTTCTGAGGTGATGAATACGCAGTCATGGGACGTGGAAAAAAACCTGCGGTACTTATCCTCACTCTCCCGCAACACCTTCTCCGCCCGCTTGCGCTCGGTGATGTCAATGAAGGACTCTATCAAAACCTTTTTTCCACCCAGAGTTGTGGTGATAACACTCTTGAGGATGGGTATCTTTTTCCCTTGCAGGGTAATAAGGACACGCTCAGAGGAATCAACTGTCTGCCCGAGATCCGTGACCGGACATCTGCCCGATTCGGCTGGACAGATAAAACGGTGGCACACCGAGCCTACAATAACATCGGTGCCCGCCTCAATCATTTCGAGAGCTTTTTTATTAGCGTCAAGGATCGTATGGGTCTGTTCATCGATGATGACGATGCCCAACTGCATCGAGTGGATGATAGTGCGGAATCGTTCCTCGCTTTTCCGCAGCGCCTCCTCTACCCGCTTGCGCTCGGTGATGTCCCGGACTGTCGCCTGAAGGAACACTTTTCCGGCGAGTTCTACTCTGGACAGGAGTACGGTGGCGGGAAAGTCCTCGCCGTTGAGCCGCTTGTGACTCCACTCGAAAAAATGGGTGCCGTTGCGCATGGCAGTTTCTATCATTTCCCTGGCTTTGTCGCCGGAATCGCGGCCATCCGGTTGACGTTCGGGAGACAGCGCCCAGGGTTCTTTGGAAGTGAATTCCGCCTCGTCCCTCGCCATGAACATCTGCACTGTTGCCGGGTTGCCTGAGGTGAACCTCCATGCAGGGGGCTCGAGAGTCATTATGGCGTCACGGGAGGATTCAAAGAGGTTTCGATACCGCGTTTCGCTCTCCTTTCGCGCCTCCTCCGCCCGTTTTAGCGTGGTAATGTCCCGCCCGATGGCGATAAATTGCTTGGCAACACCGGCCTTGTCGGTAAGTCCCCGCGTGTTCCACGAGATTACCCTTTCCTGTCCATCCTTGCACCGGATCGTCGTTTCCAGGTTTTCGAAAAAATTGTTGGTCTGAATGATGTTGACAATGTTTCTGGTGATTTTTTCCCGGTATTCCTTGTCCGGGTAGATCCATTTCCATATTGTTGTTGTACCGGCCACTTCATCGGAACGATACCCGCTGATATCTTCGGCAGCCTTATTCCATATCAGGACTTTTCCGACTGGATCGAGGACCATGAGCCAGACATTGGCGTTCATGATGATGCTTTCGTGCATCTGCACGAGAGCCTGCATCCGTTTTTCAGCCCGTTTCTGTTCAGACACATCTGTCAGGGTGAAGATCGCATTTTTACCGGGAAGTATCCCTGCTGAAATGATTACATCATGCATTGACCCGTCTTTTGCGATAATGGTGGATTCGTGACTTCGTACGGCTTTATTCAGGGAAAGCCGTTGGATGAACCCCCTCCTCGCGTTATCATCAGGCCAGACCCGGTCAAGATAACTGCCCTTCATTTCTTCAGAACTGCACCCGAGCATTTCACAAAGCCGCGGGTTTACTTCGACAACAGAAAGAGTGTTGAGATCTACCCTCACCAAAGCTTCTTCTGCGCTCTTGAATACTGTAACATATTCCGCTTTTTGTTTCTCAAGATTTTCAGAAAGGAGCGCGACGACTGCCGCAATACACACGAAGACTACGGCGCGAATAATCCCTGCCTCCCCTTCAACCTGGTTCGGGTAGGTGAAGAAATAAACAAGTGCGAGATATATAACGCAAAAAACTCCGGTATATAGTATGCCTTTCCTGTGATAGTGATATGCCATCAGGACAATGGGGAAATAATAAAGGTGCATGAAGACCGTGTTGATGCCGCGGGAAAGACAAAATACCGTAAGGATGAGAAGTGAGATAATCAGGGACAGAATAACTGTTTTCCAGACAGCTTCAGTCATTGACCAGCGGGGAAAAATGGTATTTTCCATGATTGCAGAACCCTATGCTTTCCGGATGTTTTTTGCAGGTGCAGGTTCGCCTGAAAGTTTTTTTTGGGATTGTGCCAACCCTGCCCGGAACGTGACAGTATTAACCGGTATTTAATGGATATTATTAATTTTTACCCATAAAAACATTCCGCCTACCCTGGTCCAGTACGTGAGGTGGTTGATGTATTCGGGATCACACGGTTAAAAAGGTGGTGGGTATTGGGATGAACCCCCTCACGATATTTTAAGGATAAAGTGCTGTATACCCCCGAGTCCTTTCCTGATTCAGGACGAAAAATATTGCAAAAATCAGATGTCCAATATTTCTCTAAAAAAAAAGTGAGCATACAACAGATACCAGAAGCGTAATTTCATTTCATTTTATTTCATTCAAAGAGAATGAGAGTGATCTGGCTGAATGGAGAACGCTCGTCGGTTATTTACCCGCGTCAGACCTGTTCTCTTTCCGGAACCGGAACATGCCCCACGGTACATGGATCTCGAACCGCGCCCCGCTCCCCGATTCGCCATTCTCCTTGATGGTGATCCCGGTAAGGCTGAGGATCTCGCGGGAGAAGAACAGCCCAAAGCCCCTCCGCTTGCCCGACCCCCGCCGGAAGATATTCTCCTTGTCCTCTTTGCCGATGCCAACGCCGTTGTCCCGGTAGATGATGGTAAGCCCGTCGGGGTGCTGCTCATGGTAGAGCCGGATGGAGGTGACCTTTTCGCCATAGCGCAGTGAGTTTTCCAGCAGGTTGGAGAAGACCCGGTGGATGAGCGGGTCGGCAAAGACCTCCAGCCCTCTGACCTGGACATCGTACAGGATATAGTCGTGCCCGAGGTCCTCCTTGTATTTTGAGAAGATTGCCTGGATGTCCAGCCACTGCGGCAGGCTCTCACCCAGTTGTTCGTAGTCCTTGGTAAACGCGATCTGGCGGTGGATCGTTGCGGCCGCTTTCTCCTGTTCGGTCAATGATTTTACAATCGCCGGATCTGTTACGGTATCCCGGAGCAGTTCGTTGTGCATCATGATGATGGTCAGCTGGTTGAGGATGTCATGGCGGGTGATGCCGGTCAGCAGGTTGATCTTCCTGCGTGCCATGACAAGGGACTGGTCCGTGAGGTGCTGGTCGGTGATGTCATTGAGCAGAATGACATAACCCTCGTGCTCCCCTTTTGTCATCGCAAGGGGGATGCAGTGAAGGTCGATATACTGGACCATGCCGTCCCTCTCCCGCTTGAGGGTCAGGCGGGCGCCCTCTGCATTCCCCGGCTGCCGGGTGTCCGGGATCTCATGGGGCGGCAGTACGTCCCGGATGGAAGAGCCCATGATATCCACGTCCGTGATCCCGAGAAACCGGCAGGCAGCCCGGTTCACCTCGATAACCCGCTCTTTCCTGTCGAGAAGCACGATGCCGGTCGGGATCTCCTGGAGTGCGGCGCCGCACTCGACCGGCATCAGGTCAAAGAGGGAGAAGCGCTCGATCCCGGTGACAAGGGCGACCGCGGTTGCGATAAAGACGATCGGGGTTATATCGAGGGTGTCAAAGGGGCTGATCCGGAGGACAAAGCCGGTATAGGTGAGCAGGGGCGGGATGGTCGCAATCAGGAAGCACGCGAGCTGCCCGCGGAACACGCCCTGTGCGGACTGGAAATGCTGGAGGATGATGGCGCACCCGGTCAGGATAAGGAATGTTCCATACACAAAGAAGATCCAGAACACGATGCCCGGACCCGTGCCGTACGGCGAGGAGAGATCCGGCTGGGGAAGCGTGCCCCTGATAAGAAGAGGCACCACCATGTTTGCGATCAGCAGGACGGTGATAATGATGGGAATGATCAGCAGGATGCCCCAGATCATCGTCCCGTACCGCAGCCGCTTTCCGGTATACTGCAGGGAAAACTGTATGAATGCCACGGGGATGACGGCAATCGCGGCATTTTCAACGGTCATGGCGAGGATCATCAGGAAAGGATTATGAGACCCGAAACCGACAGCGGCACTCCATGCCCAGACTGCCGCTGCAGCCATGATGATGATGAGCGGGACTGCACCGGCAGTATGTGCTCTCCCCCTCCAGAAGATGAAGGCAAAAAGGGAGGTCAGTACGCCTGATACGACCAGCAGCAGGACGACCGGAACGCTTTCCCAGACCATCAGTCAATCATCGCCGCACCGTTTTTTGGATTGTCACAAGGACCCCGTATTTCAGGGACTGGTGGTTTTTTTGGATCAGCCATCCAACTGCACGCAACGTAGGCTCATTCCGACAATGTATCATGTATGATTTTGCACACACCTGATTATAAATTCCGTGCCGGTATGGCTGGAAGGATCCCTCACCCGCAGCAGGTGCGGATGAACGGAGCGGTACTATGCCGGTCACCGTTCGATCAGCCTGATGTGGTCGGCGGTTTTTTTTGCCAGTTCCTGCCGCCCCTTCAGCCGCGCGATGTCGTTGATCGCTTCAAGGACATGCACGGAGTCTTCCAGAAACGAGAGTATATCGGCGGGGAATATCTCGATCCCATACTCGTCTGACAGGACTGCCGAGATCTGGCGGTGGTCCAGCCCGTTCTCCCGCAGTTCGAGAACCTTCTGTGCGAATTTTTTTTCCGGGCAGCCGCAGAGCGGGGAGTCCCTGCAGGTGCAGCGGAGGAAATCGTTGAAGAATGCGAGAAGCTGTTCCCGCACTGCATAATCAAATGCATCAAAGTTGATGCCCGAGGAGAGCGTCTCGAGCATCGTCCCGCTGAATGCACGATCGGGCAGCCGGTATCCTGCAAGCCGTTCGATGCGTTTTGCGATGCGGAACCGCGCCCTGTCGGCGATCAATCCTCGTCTCCAACAGACTCGTCGAAGTTCTTGAGCGATGCGATTGCCTCGCTCATCCGCTCGCACTCGATCAGCCACTCGTCAAACAGGGTCGGGTGCTCGATATCGTCTTTTATGTATTTTGAGCAGCATGCCGCGCCGTCGATCACGCCCGCGCCGATCTGTGAGGCAGAATCAAGCGCCTGTTCCATGTCTTTTTCGATCTGATCCCTGCCTTTTTTGACCAGCGACTTGATGTCTTTGTCAAATGTGCCCTCGAGGTATTTCCGGCAGGAGGCAAAGAGGACGAGCTTTGGGAGCTGGAGGATCTCGATCATCTCCTGGAGGTCTGCGTCAGGTACCGATGACATCACGATCGGTTCGACCTGCCCGAGCTTTGAGAGTGACTCTTCCTTTGAGAACCGTTTGTTCTGGTAGAGCCTGATGATCTTGAGGACTTCAAGGGTGATATCCACTGAGAAACTGTCGAGCACCCGGAAACCTTCCGGCATCTCCTCGCTCTTGGGGTCGGCCTCAAAACTTGCTTCCCTGAGGGTCTTTAACCAGTTGTCCCACCGTTCCTGGTTATAAAAAATATAGAAGAGCTTGAGCGGTTCGGACTCAGTCGCCGGTTTTTTTTCCTTTTTTGCCATTTCAGTACACATGTTTCCCTGTCCTGATTAAAGCATTTTCGTTCCCGCCTCCGGGGTGACCGTGAACCGTGGCGTGTGGTTTTTTCCCAAATTCCTGCACCAGGATCAGCCAAGTGTTATGTGACACAACGCTCAATGATCAAAGTGACATTGCATGGCAGGGGGTGCTGACGCGTGAAGTGCGTGATGGTGCGGTACGGCGAGCTGTTTTTGAAGAGCGAGCCGGTCAAGCGCCACTTCATCGGTCTTCTGATGCGGAATATCAAAAAGGCGCTGGACGCCGAGGGGCTCCCGTTCCGCTTCGCCCTCTTCCGCGGGCGCATGCTGATCGAAGGTGCAGAACCCGGACGCATCGCGGCCGTTGTCTCAAGGGTGTTCGGGGTTGTCGACGTGAGCGTCTGTACCCGGACGTCAAGTGCCATGGACGACCTCTGTGCTGCCGCGGTTATGACCGCACAGGGAAACCTGAAACCTGGCATGACGTATGCGATCAGGGCAAAACGGCAGGGCGTTGACGGGTACACCAGCCAGCAGATGGGCGAGGTGATCGGCAGGGCGGTTTCTGATCATGTGCCGGACGTGACCGTTGACCTCTCCTGCCCCGATTACGAGATCTTTGTCGAGGCACGGGAGTTTGGCGGGTTTGTGTGCGACCGGCGGATCGGTGCCCCCGGAGGGCTTCCGCTCGGCACGCAGGGGAGGGTGTGCGTGCTGCTCTCATCGGGTATTGATTCCCCGGTTGCCTCGTGGCTGATGATGAAGAGGGGGTGCGAGGTGACGCACCTGCACATGGATGCAGGGCGGTGGGCAGGCCCGGACGTGAAGGATGCAGCGATCGAGAACCATCGCCGGCTCTCGCTCTGGTGCCGCGGCTTTGCCCTGCCCCTGCTCGTGATCCGGAGCGAACCGCTCTACGATGCGATGGAGAACTGCAGGGTCCCGGAACGGAACCGCTGCGTCATCTGCAAACGGTTCATGATGCGGGCAGGCAGCGAGCTGGTGCGGCACCAGCACGCGCTTGCGCTGGTCACCGGTGACAGCCTGGGGCAGGTCGCCTCCCAGACGCTTGCCAATGTCGCGGTGATCAGCCCGGCAGCCGACGTCCCGGTGCTGCGCCCGCTCATCACGTATGACAAGCGCGAGACGGTGGATATCGCCCGCGCTATCGGCACATTTGAAGCGCATCCAAAGGACCTTGCGTGCCGGGCGGTCCCGAGGATGCCCACGACCGCCGCCGAACCCGGACAGATCCGGACGTGCGAAGAGGAGATTGGCATCGGAAATCTTGTCAGCGCTGCTGTAAAAGAACCGCTCATTGTCCTTGCACGGGACGGGTGTATCGTCGGGAAGGAAAAGAAATTTTGAGGTCCTGCGCATGATCGCTACCAGTCCCCCCTTCCCCTCTCTCTTCTTCTGGAGCGTTTTTTATGCCTGCAACCGGAACCCGGCCGAACTACCTTGAACTACTGGCAAACGGCGATCTTGAGGACCGCGTGGCACGAGCACATGCGCTCCTTGATGACTGCACGGTATGCCCCCGGGCATGCCATGTGAACCGCACGAAGGGTGAAACGGGGTTCTGCAAAACCGGCGCCCTCGCACAGGTCTCCAGCCACGGCCCCCATTTCGGTGAGGAACCGGAGCTGGTCGGGCGCGGTGGTTCCGGCACGATCTTCATTGCGCACTGCAACCTTGCGTGCGAGTTCTGCCAGAACTATGAGATCAGCCAGTGCGGGAATGGCAGGGAAGTGCCCGCAGACGATCTGGCGGGGATGATGCTCTCCTTACAGCGGCAGGGCTGCCATAATATCAACATCGTCACGCCCTCGCATGTCGTCCCCCATCTCTTAAAAAGCCTCATGATTGCCGCAGCTGCAGGCCTCCGCATCCCGCTGGTCTACAACTCCGGCGGGTACGATGCGGTAAAGACCCTGCAGCTTCTCGACGGGGTCATCGACATCTACATGCCGGATGCAAAGTACGGGAACAACGGGGTTGCCCTTGCCCTCTCCCATGCGCCTGATTATGTACCGGTCATGGAGAACGCGTTAAAAGAGATGCACCGGCAGGTGGGCGATCTCGTGGTGGAGCAGGGGGTTGCGGTCCGTGGCATGATCATCCGCCACCTTGTCCTGCCCGGCAACCTTGCATCAAGCGAAACGGTGATGCGGTTCATTGCACATGGGATCTCAAAGGATTCCTATGTCAACGTGATGGCGCAGTACCGTCCCGCGTGGCACGCGGCGCAGGTGGCAGGAGAGGGCCCGGCCTACCATGACCTGCGGCGCCCAATCACCCGCGAGGAGTACCGGTATGCGATACGCTGCGCACAGGAGGCCGGGCTGCACCAAGGGTTCCTGATATGATTAGCCGAAGAGAATGGTGTGCAATGGGGGTGGGGAGATTTTCACCTGAATGCAGGATTCTTTTTTTGGGGGAACAAAAAAGATCAGGGTACGGCCAGCAGACGGGATTGCAGCCACAGCACGATCACAAATCCCCCCATGCCATGCTGAAAAAAACCATCAGGTGCGATAGCCAAACCGGTGGTGACTGAAAAATTCATCGAAGTCTTTCTTGAGTTCGTTCTCGTATTTCTGATACAGTTCCGAAGCTTCTTTTGTTCTGCCGACTTTTTCCAGCACCTCGGCTTTCGAGTACCAGATCTGTATCGGTTTCTCGTCCCCTTTTGCATAATATTTCAGTGCCTCGTCGAAATATTTCATTGCATCCGAATACCTCATCATCTTGGTATAGAGGACACCGATCGAATAGAGGGCATCTGAGTGCTTCGGATCGAGCTCCAGTACTTTTTTAAACGTATTGAGAATTTCAGTAAGAAACTGGATCTCGCTGGCGATGTCGGTTGTCAATGTCAGGAGCCGTTTCTGCTTCTCCCGTTTGTACAGGATAGAATTCAGGGAGACGCCCATGTTATACCAGATCTCAGGGTTGGCCGGGTTCAGTTCGATGGCTTTCTGGTACATCTCGATGGCTTTTTTGGGGTTATTCCTGCTCTCGTACAATAATCCCAGTTTAATCAGGGTATCGGGGTCGTTTGGGCGTAACCGGTTCGCTGTTTTGTACGACTCAATCGCTTCGTCCCAGTGGCCACACCGTTCTGATTGCAGTAAATTCCCCTTGTGGATCCAGTACACCGGGTTATCCGGGTTCAGAATGAGTGCCTTGTTGATCGAACGGATCGCACTCGGATAGCTTTCCAGTGCGTAAAAAGCAAGGGAGATCCTGTACCATATTTCTGCCTTCTTGTGGATCGGAATATTCTCTTTTGTTATTTTTTTGCAAAAAAAGATAAACTCGGAAAACCGCTTTCTCTCAAATAATTCATTGCCCTTTTTGATGCAGTCTTCAATATTTCTCATACCGGCATGGGTCCTTGAAATTTATTTCATTTTGAAATGTTTATACCATCTGATTTAATTTTTTTTACATGCCTATAGAATTTTTATAACATCGGTAATACTATATCAATGTATTTGGCTGATCCCGTCATGCAGTTACTCTTGGTGAATAATATTATGCGATCCGGTGTGCAAAAAAGGGTGGTTTGCGCCGGGAAATTTTCTGAAAATTACCAGCGATCAGACAACATCGATCAGTGCAGGAGATCATCATCCTCCATCATTACGGAAGCTTTTTTTGGCAAAGGTATGCTATTGATTGTCAGGATGCTGATCCTATGAACACCGATACCGGTACGGGGCCGATCAGGCGCAGGCGAACCGTACTGGAGATCGTTGCCTACATCATTGCATCGACGGTATTAATCTTCTCTATCGACGCCAGTACGCCTCTTGGCCTCATGGTATGGATCCTGTATTTTATTCCCCTGTTTCTGACCCTCTATATCCGGTGGAAATATGCACCGTTTCTTGCAACCTCGGTCTTCATCCTCCTCATTGGCATCAGTTATTTTGTATCCCCCCGCGACATGTCAGAATTTTTTGCACTGGTTAATCGTCTGTTCTTCTCACTGATGCTCATTGCCCTGTCCTTTTTTATCTGGAATCATAACCGGAACATGGCAACGCTCTGGATCAATGAAGAACGGTACCGGAACATGGCGGAGTGTTCTCCTGACGCGATTATCGTGTATAAAGAAGGGAAGATCCTGTACGCGAATCCATCCAGCCAACGGCTGTTTTCTGTGGAAAATAACAAAACTCTCCTCGGAAAAGATATCATTGATCTGTTCGATCCTGCGGAGCAGAACACGATCAGGCAGAAGATCAGCCATGCAATCATTGGTATGCAGATCGTCATTGACAAGGTACGGATGCTGCGCCTGAATGGCACTGAATTTTTTGGGCAGGTATCATTGGGAAAAATAATCTGGGACCATGAACCGGCACTCCTGGCAAATATCAGGGTTGTCACTGATTCATGAATACAATGAATGCCGGTTTTTGAACCGGCATATTATTGGAACATCGACTCGCTGTACTCGATCACGGTCTTCAACGTCTTTAAGCGGGCAGACCATTTGTCATCCGATTCAATGACCGTCCACGGGGCATGCGGCGTACTGGTGCGCCCCAGCATCTCGTCGACCGCCTCTTCGTACTCGTCCCATCTCTTCCGGTTCCTCCAGTCCTCATCGGTGATCTTCCACTGCTTGAGCGGGTCGTTCTGCCGCTGTTTGAACCGCCTGAGCTGCTCGTCTCTGGAGATCTCGAGCCAGAACTTGACCAGCCCTCCCCCGCTGTCGATGTACGCCTGCTCCATCTCGTTGATCTCGTTGTATGCCCGTTTCCACTCGTCCTCCGTGCAGAACCCTTCGACGCGTTCAACGAGCACCCGCCCGTACCAGCTCCGGTCAAAGATGGTCACGTGGCCCCTTTTCGGGAAGTGCGTGTAAAACCGCCACAGGTAGTGGTGGTCGAGTTCGGTCTGGTCAGGACGCTCGACGGGGACCACATCGTACCCGCGGGGGTTCATGTGCCGCACCAGGCGCATGATATTGCCCCCCTTGCCCGCGGCATCCCAGCCTTCGTACACGATCATGAGCGGGAGTTTGCGCTTATAGAACCGGTAGTGGATGTCGCGGATCCGGTCCCCGTATGCATGCAGTTCCTCCTCGTACTCCCCCCTAGTATAGTCCTTTGATGCCTTCGATGAGCGTTTCACCTCGTTCTTCTTTGGCTTGATAATCTCAATCTTTTTGGCATTCTTTCCGTGTGAGTCCGCATGGGAAACGCGCTTTTCCAGCGCTTTTATGACCGCGGAATAGACCTTCAGGACCGTGTAGTTTTTATCGGTTGCTTCCACCACGGTCCAGGGGGCAGACGCGTTGTCGGTCTCCTCAATGAACTGCTCAATGATGGGGACATAGCTGTCGTACTGGCTGTGGAAGTCCCAGTCCCCCTTGGTGATCATCCACGAGGTGAGCGGGTTGTTCTCGCGTTCATCGAGCCGTTTTTTCTGTTCCTCCTTGCTGATGTGGAGGAAGAACTTTAACACGACCGCACCATCATCAGTGAGCTGCCGCTCGAAGCTGTTGATGGTGGAGATCGAGTGCCGGATCGATCTCTTCCATTCGATGCCCGCGATATGTTCGGCAAGGGACCGGCTGTACCAGCTCCGGGCAAAGATTGCCATGCGCCCTTTCTGTGGGGTCTTGACCCAGAACCTCCACAGGAGCGGGCGTGCCTGTTCCTCATCGGTCGGGGAACCGATCGAGTGCATGGAAAAGCCGCGGGGGTCGAGGAACCGGATGAGTTCGTTGATGACCATCGTGATCCCGGAGGCGTTCCAGCCCTCGACAACAATGATCACCGGAATTTTATGGTCACGGAGCGAGCGCTGAAGGACACCGAGCTGCTGCTGGAGAGGTGAGATGGATCTCTCATAGGTCCTGTCATCGGTCTTTTTTGAAAGGTCATGCTGTTCAAACATCATACTGCCCCGGGTTATGGTAAACACGATGGAAGAGATTGGACTGTCACCGGATGCTATCATCCTTCCTGCTCATAAAGTCAGTGCACATGTGTTAAAAAAAAGGGCAGGATCGGTTTTTTATGAGATTTTCAGCCCGTTCTCTTCGGCAATGGTGACAAAAACTTTTGCAAGGTGGTGCGCCTGGACCGTTGTCATCCCGTAGGTATTGAATTTCCATATGCGGGTGGCCCCGGGGATGATGCCATGGACTCCGTTCTCCCCAAGCGAACCGGAGAAGAAGAACCCCCGCTTTTTATGCGTTTGTGCAACCGTGTCAAACGAACCAGTCGTATCGACCCTGGTCAGGGGGTGCTTCCGGGGATATTCCGACAGGACTTTAGTGCCGTGGATGGACAGGAGCGATTCGGTGACGATCCTGTTGTTTGCGAGTTCACGGTCGAAATGCTTCACCCTTTCCTTCACATGCGGGAAGGATGCCATCATGCCGACGAGTGTCACGCCCATCAGGGTGCAGCCCATCAGCTCCGGTTCCTTGATCCCGAACGTCCTGCCGGTCAGGTCACCGCTGATCGCAGTCGTGCGGAAGACGTCCTTTGCCCGCTCCGCGGTTGCCGCGAGCACGCCGGATGGTGCGGGTGCCGCCATGCTCTTGTGCCCCGATCCGACCACAAAATCGGCGCCGAGATCTCTCCCGTCAACGGGCATGATGCCGACTGTATACGCACCGTTGCAGAGCACCGGGATATCGTACTGGTGCGCGACTTTTGCGATCCCCTGCACGTCGTGGAGATTGCCGTACTGGTAATCGACATGGTCGATGAAGGCAAGGACGGGCGCCCTGCCATACCGGCGCTCTGCGTTTTCAATCGTTGCTGCCGCGGCATCGGCGGTCACGATATGCCCGTCATTGGCAGGGATCTCGCAGGCAACGCCGCCAGCTTCTTCGACAGCAAGAAATTCCGTGTAG
>Ga0315277_10004200_pt1 | contig 19285 bp, 14 predicted proteins | sample YL17G05_15_MG_FD_203695 | JGI IMG/M metagenome (GOLD analysis project Ga0315277, IMG submission 203695) | Sediment microbial communities from Yellowstone Lake, YNP, Wyoming, USA - YL17G05_15 | ecosystem: Environmental > Aquatic > Freshwater > Lake > Sediment | place: USA: Wyoming | collected... | reverse complement strand
GAAAGGCAATAACAATCGACCATTCGAAAGTAATTTCCAGTCTGTCGAGCTTCCCAGTTTTGATCGACGTAACTGACGCCAATTTGGCCAACAACCTCAGAACAGGTGGAGGTATAGCCTTCACAGATGCAAATGGTAATCAGATTCCCTTTGAAATCGAATTGTACGATAACACCACAGGTCATTTAGTAGCATGGGTGAACGTCCCATACCTTTCTTCATCAATTGACACCAGAATATACTTGTACTACGATAATTCGGTTGCTGCAAATCAGCAGAATTCTGCTCTTGTCTGGGATTCAAACTTTGTGATGGTTCAACATCTAAAAGAGAATTCCAGCACCCGCTATGATAGCACGGTCAACGTTAACAATGGAACAGCTTATGGTGGCATCAAGAAGAGCATAACAGGTAAGATTGATGGAACTGATGAGTTCGACGGTGTAGATGATTATATAACGATGCCGAGTAGTACCAGTTTGAACATTTCTGGACCGTTTACGATTGAAGGGTGGTTCCGTTCGAACAGAGGGTTAAAGCAGGAAGCAAATGCTTGGTATGGAGGAACAAACAAGTACGGAGCCTACGAACTTGGATGGCAAGGATGGTCGGACGGATGGACGATTAGCATTTACTCTCGTGGAACTAGGTTCTATGTTGATTCAAGAAACGTGTATATGCCTCAAGGTGAGTGGCACTATGTCGTAGGCCAGTATGATGGACAGTACTTGAGAATCTTCTTTGATGGTCTATTAACTATTAGCAAGTACGTCGGTCCAGTAAACATCGACAACAACAAGAACGCTTTAACTATAGGCAGATACGGCCAGTCTTGGAACGGAACAATAGATGAAGTCCGCATCTCAAACGTCGCCCGCACCCCAGATTGGATACTTACGAGCTGCAACAACCAGAAGAACCCATCTACATTCTGCGCGATAGGAAACGAAGAACTGATCCCTGAGTCACCGATAGTCTTCGCGCCTTCACCGACAGATCAAGCTACTGGTATAATCACATCCGTACAACAACTAAGCTTCAGTATAGTAGATTGTCAAAACGAACCAATGAACTACACCGTTACAACCTATCCAGACATAGGCTCAGGCAGTGGCACTGATGTTCCCAGCGGAATATGCGCTGTTCCCGTGAGCAACCTTCAATATTCCACAACGTACGTGTGGTCAATCAACGTTACAGACGGCACCCACTGGACCAATCAGACATACATCTTTACCACCTATCCAAGTGGAACACCAACCCAGGACGATCCAGAACTGAAAACGAGTGGAGGGGACTTGATATGTACCAACCAGACAACGGCCGATCCTGATTATGATAGTGTAACTAACTTATACCACTGGTACAGAAACAACGTTTCAACGACCAATCTGCTGTTGCCGTTTAACACGCAGAACACGACAAATACGCGGGACTACTCAGGTTATGGAAATGATGGAGCTATACTTAGAGGAGCCTCGTGGACCAACAACGGAAAAGTCGGGGGTGCTTACGTATTTGACAGAGGTTTTATCCAAATTCCAGGAACCAGTACGTTAGATGGTGGTGGATTCTGGTCAGAGATTACAGTGGAATGTTGGATAAATCTGGCAATGGACCAAAACACTACAAGAATTGTTGCCAAAGTCCCAAGCTATGAATTGGGAATAAGTGGACAAAACAATACAATATTCGCGGGCTTATGGATTAATCAAAGCACGTGGGAGACGAACGGCTATACCGGCAAAATCACCTATGGCACACCACTTCAAAAAGGCAAATGGTATCATATCGCGTTTACATACAGAAGCGGAGTGGGCCTGATCCTCTACGTAAATGGCCATTCGGTAGTCAGCAGAGTATTTACGGGGAACATTCAGACGAGTGGTTCCTATCCACTATACATAGGCTGGTTTGACTACTTCAAAGGCATGATTGACGAGGTCAGAATATATCCAAAGTGCCTTTCACCACAGCAGATATACCAACGATACTTCGAAACGAAAGACGGCTCAAGCAGCAGTTCAGCAATTGTCCAACAGGAAACAAACGTAGGCGAAACTTGGAAATGCCTAGTCACACCGAACGACTCACACCAAGACGGAACGTCGAAATTCTCAAACACGCTAATAATAGGCAGCAACAACAAACCTATTGCAGGGAACCTCAGAATAGATCCAATCGCACCTAGAACGAACGACAATCTCCTAGGGTATTACACGTATTTCGACCCCGACGGAGACCCAGAAAACGGAACAAAAATCCTTTGGTACAAGAACGACATATTGCAACCAGATCTCAACAACACCCTAGCCGTTCCAGCGGCCTTGACAATAAAGGGCGAAATCTGGCACTTCACGATCAGACCGTCCGACGGAAAAGAATATGGTAACCCGATAACATCTCCACATGTTTTGATTCAGAACAGCCCGCCCACGATAGATACCTATGAACCACCAGAGACGGAACTCACAATTGACGAGAGAGAAAGCATCCAGTTTACACATACATCTTCAGACGTAGATAACGACGCACTGACATATTCTTGGTTATTGGACGGCGCAGTGCAGTCAGCTGAACAAAATTGGACCTACCTATCCAACTACGACTCCGCCGGAACACACAATGTGACCCTAGTGGTCTCGGAAAGCAGTCTAACTGCTTCGCAACAATGGGCTGTCACAATCAACGACGTAAACCGACCCCCAACGATAGATTCCTATGAACCGCAGGACACGGCGCCCCTGATCAACGAAGGAGAAAGCATCCAGTTTACACATGCGTCCTCAGACCCAGACAACGACACACTCACATACTCATGGCTACTGAACGGAACGCTACAATCAAACCTGCAAAACTGGACTTACACGACAGACTACGACTCAGCCGGAACACAAAACATAACCCTAACCGTCTCAGACGGCCAACTAACAGCGTCACAGCAATGGACCGTAACAGTCCTAGAGCCCGATATCCCCCACGCGTCAAACCTAGCAATCTTGCCATCAAACCCGTATACGACAGATGATCTAGTGGCAAACTACACTTACCACGATCCAGACGGCGACCCAGAAAACGGATCCGAAATCTGCTGGTACAAAAACGACGAACTGCAACCAGAACTCACCAACGCCTCAACTGTTTCATATAGTTTGACGACGAAAGGCGAAGTCTGGTATTTCACTCTGAGAGCGTCTGACGGAAAAGAATACGGCATAATACAAACATCTCCGCCAGTCTTGATTCAGAACAGCCAGCCTGCGATAGATTCCTATGAACCGCCAGAGACGGAACTCACAATAGACGAAGCAGAAAGCATCCAGTTTGCGCATACGTCTTCAGACGAAGATAACGAAACCCTCACGTATTCATGGTTACTTGATGGTAATATGCAGTCAACTGAACAAAACTGGACCTACATAACAGACTACGACTCAGCCGGAACACACAACATAACCCTAGAAATCTCAGACAACGAACTGGCAACTTCTCAGCATTGGACCGTAATCGTCTTGAATGTCAATCGCCCTCCACAAACCTCCAACCTAACCATCTCACCATCCGACCCGTACACAACAGATGATCTGGTGGCAAACTATACGTATTATGATCCAGACGGCGACCCAGAAAACGAGACAGAAATCCGCTGGTACAAAAACGACATACTACAGCCAGACCTCAACAACATCTTAACCGTTCCAGCGTCTCTAACCACAAAGGGCGAAATCTGGCACTTCACAGTCAGACCGTTCGATGGAGCAGAATTCGGCGAAATCCAAACCTCCCCTCCCATCTCAGTCCAAAACAGTCCGCCAACAATAGACTCCTTCACTCCGCAAGACACGGCAATAACGATCAACGAAGGAGAAAACGTCCCGTTCACACACAATTCCTCAGACCCAGACAACGACGACCTAGCATACTCGTGGCAACTGAACGAAACACAACAATCAACCCAGCAAAACTGGACGTACACGTCAACCTATGAAACCGCAGGAACACACACCATAACCTTGAGCGTCTCAGACGGACATCTGACAGCGTCACAGCAATGGACCGTAATCGTCTTGAACGTCAATCAACCCCCAGAAGCCTCAAACCTGACTATCTCACCATCCATTCCCTACGAGACAGATGACCTAGTGGTAAACTACACATACTACGACCCAGACGACGACCCCGAATACGGAACAGAAATACGATGGTACAAAAACGGCGAACTCCAGCCAGCGCTCAACGATAACCTCACGGTAGCAGCCGACCAAACAACCATGGGCGAAACGTGGTACTTCACAGTCAAACCGAAAGATGGAGCAAACTTTGGAACACTTCAAGCATCAGCTAATGTCACGATACACAGCCCACCCTCAATCACATCATACTATCCTCAAACTGATCCTAGTCCGATCAGCCAAGGAGAATCACTAGAGTTCAGCATCACGTGCGAAGATCCCGCTGGAGACAACCTGACAATCAAGTGGTACGTGAACGAAACGCTGCAGGACGCATGGACAGGAAATACATTATTCACCTACACCGCGGATAGCCGAGGCAGACGCATCGTCAAAGTTGTAGTTTCAGACGGACAAGATGAAGTATCTCACCAATGGACATTTTACGTGGCACCGTAGCGCGCGCCGACCGAACTGCACCACAACTAAAAAAAGGGGAAAGTCTAGTTTTGGTTTACTCAGGGTATCTTGATTGTATCGGAGCCTTCAAAATGTATACCATTCTCGAGCCCGCCTGTTATGGTTAGCTTGACTTGGGTGAATCTGGTTTGCCTCCCTTTCATGCTTACGATATACCTTATGACTTCTGTCCTGTCAAACTTCACCATCAGGTCTGGAACGCCATCGTTGTCATAGTCTCCAATAGCAGTGGGTCTCAATGCTGCTGGAATAGTGCAATTCAACATGATCATGGAAATATTGATGGCTTTTACATCATAGCTTTTGGGAAGCTCGATGTGTGCTGTAATCCATTTGCCCTTGCTCTTTAGGTTCAGACTGTTTGGATCTATGTCTAGGGTTGCTTCAACAAGTGGTCGAGTTGGAGACCAAGGTTTCATTAAAGGATAATGGTCGACATTGTTGGAATCAATGATGTAGAATTTATCTCCCATTTCATCTCTTCCAGGCAAGTCCTGATCGGGACCGCTCTTCTCATCAACACCAACATAGTCGCTCCAATAGTTCCCTCCGGAAGGATAACCATCATCCCAAAAACTCGTGTACCTGTCTTCGGAATTTCTCGCGTTTACAGTGTTATCTACGAAGTCATTATGGTAAACATAGTTGTCGTAGTTGGGATAACCTTCATTGTACGCTATTCTCAAGCCATAATTGTTTCTTGATATAACGTTACCGCTGATTGTGGTGTATCTTGCAGACGCGCCCAAATCGATTCCAGCCTCACCAAAGCGAACCGTATTGTTCAGTATATTATTGAAATAATTGCCAAGCCCCAGCAATGTTATGCCACCGTGTCTACTATTTGAAATCGTGTTGTTTACAACAGTACAGTGTGAGGCTGTGTCGAGCACAACGCTAGAGGCAGTGTTGTTGTGCAGCCTGTTGTTCCTAATTACACAATAGTTGGACCATCCGATTGCAATTCCAATCCATGCGTTGTCAGATACAGCGTTATCCTCGATAATCGTATAGTCTGAGCCCGCATAGGCGTCAACGCCGTAGTTACCGCCGTTTTGAAATACAACGTTGTTTCTGATGGTGTTGTGATGGGAGCCTGTATCTCCAACGTCGATACCATTCCAAGAGTTGTTAGAAACTTCACTATTTTCAATGATATTGTAAGTTGAGAAATAGAACACGACTCCAAACCCCAGATTCGAAGTCACAATTGAATCATCTATGACGCACCGGTCAGCACCATACAGGCAAATTCCGGCACTGAATCCGCTGCGCACCATGAATCCGCTAAACCGTACATCCTCAGCCTCTATTCGAACAACATCCCCAACCCCACCTCCATCAATTACCGTGGTGAGGCGGCTTTCACCCATGAGCGACACTGTCTTGTTTACGACAACGTGTTCACAATATATGCTTGCCCTTACGTATATCGAGTCTCCAAGATTTGCAACGTTTATTGCCCTCTGTATTGTTGCATAATCATCTGGAACCACAATGGTTGCGGGCTCCGATTGCGCAGATTGAATGCCAAGTGCCAATCCAAACGTATTTGCCAATAGGAGAACCACCAACATTCCAGATAGAATACTTTTCAGCATCGCCCTCTCCTTCCATATCACGTAGTTATACAGGAATATATCCTTTCCTAGGACATCCTGAATTTCTCGCGCGCGCGAAATCTGCAACAAGGCCTAAGCATACGCCCTCAAGTTACAGAATGACTTCCCGCAAGTATATTTGATGTTCCATTTTCAGACATATTCTCAACAGCTGAAAAGCGACCCTTGCATCAAACAGAGAAGTTCGGTCGACCCATACGATGTACTCCCAGTCTCGCTACTGCTGAACCCATCATCATATGGATTCACCTGATCGCCATCATTGGCCACGTTTTTCCCATCGTGAAACAACATTTAATACGCTGCTGCAAGTTGCCCTAACAACAAAGCTGATTGAATGCGCGTGCGTCAAATTCATTTGTCTTCGCCGTGAGGAAGAAGAATATGGAAAGATTGCTGCAATTACGCCTATTGTCCAGAAGCAACGCCTTCTTGGCCATCAAGATAGTGGCAATAGCAGCCGCGACGATAGTTCTCTTCAGCCAAGATCTAACGATGATATTTCTTGATGCTCTCCAAAGCGAAACCACAAGCCACATACTAGCCATACCCATACTATTCGCCTACCTAGTCTACCGCAAAAGAAAAATGCTGAGAGCAACGATCCCTCTTGAAAACCAGAATCAACCACAAGAAACCCGACACCTCTCAACGATTGCCGGAATACTCCTTTCTGTAACTGCAGTGCTGCTTTATTGGCATGGATCCCACACCTTCACCCCGCTCGAATACCACCTGATCGCCCTCCCAATATTCGTAACAGGCATATCCCTAATCATTTTCAACCCGCAAACCCTACGTCAACTGGCGTTTCCAATAGCCTTCCTGATATTTCTGACGCCACCCCCATCAGAAATCCTGTACTACATAGGCGCAACCCTCCAAGTCCTAAGCGCAGAAGCATCAAACGCCATCGCAAACCTAGTAGGCATACCATCAACCATCACCCTCGATTACGGCAGCCCCACAATAATCTTAACAAAACCAGACGGAGCAACTTTATCCTTCGCCGTGGACATCGCCTGCTCCGGAATATACAGCCTGATCGGCTTCACAATATTCACCGTGTTCGTAGCCTACATCATCCGAGACAAACTCTGGAAAAAAATCACACTATTCCTCATCGGCCTCCCACTCGTCTACTTACTCAACATAACAAGAATCACCATAATGCTCCTACTCGGCTACTATTACGGCGAAGAAACAGCCCTCCAAGCCTTCCACCTCTTCGGCGGCTGGGTACTCATATTCCTGGGAACACTCCTGCTGCTCATAATCTCAGAAAAAATATTCAAAACACAAATATTCACCAAACCATCAAAAAAATGCCCCCAATACAACCCTGAACCCAAATCAGGTCAAAACTTCTGCCAAACCTGCGGAAAACTACTCAAACCAGGAGCGATAACCCTACAGAAAAGTGACATAATTAAGCTATCAGCCATAGCCTTAACTGTAATCCTGCTAATGTCTATTCAAGCTCCCGTGTTCGTTCTAACAGAAACCTCCCCACTAATCATAATCGACACACCCTCAGGTCAACAAGCCTCCACAGGAATCCTCCCGCAAGTCCCAGGCTACGACGTATATTTCTCCTACCGGGACACAGAGTTCGAAGCATTGGCAAAACAGGACATGTCACTCATCTACGTCTACTCGCCCAGCAACGAGTCCGAGCAGCCAATATGGGTAGCACTTGAATTCGCATCAACACTCTCATCGCTTCACCGATGGGAAACATGCCTCATCACATACCCAATGTCACACGACAGTTCACCAAAGGCAACACAGATCGAGCTGAAGGACGTGCAGCTAACTGAAAACCCACCTATAATCAGCCGCTACTTCGTCTTCAACTACACATCCACAGGCGAAACACAAGCCGTCCTCTACTGGTACGAATCATCAACGTTCACAGTGAATTCGACTTCACAGCAAGAACACGTCAAAATAAGCCTCATCGCCTACCCAGAAACCATGGAAAGCCTGCCCGAAATCGAAAATCAACTCATAACCCTCGCAACAGCAATCACAAGCTACTGGCAACCCATCAAAACATGGTCCCAAGTAACCCTCATCATATCCCAAAACGGCGCCAACCTAGCCACTTTAACTGGCATAGCCGTCGCCGCAATAATAATCTTCTACATTCTCAACGCAAAAAGGCAAAAAAGCACCAACGCCAATGCCTACCAAAAACTGTCCAAACCAAACAAAGAAGTAGTCGACGCAGTTGCAGAAACCAAAAAAAGCACGCTACCAACACTAGGCAACATAGCTACGACGTACGAAAAGACTACTCAAAAGCCAATCAAAAAAGAAGAACTACTGCAAAAAATCCGCAGCCTGGAAAACATGGGCCTAATAAAAAGCGAAATCGCCAGCAGACAAGACGAGCCCATACAAATCTGGAAGACTTGGATAACCCTAAAATAAGCAAGAACTCAATAAACGGTCAAACAGAACGAGAAGAATCCGCATGCAAAACGATCAACTGGCCCCTACTCAAACAAAAACGAGACGAAGGCTCACTATAGAGAAGGCAGCAGGCCTAGAACTGCTGGGCCTAGGAGCAGCAGCTCTGATAACGTCGATCGCTTTCACATCATCAATACTTGCCCTGATAGGGCTCGGGCTACTCTTCTGGGGAATGATCTTAGCTTACATTCAAACCGAAGAGTACGTAAAGGGATCGCTTCTAGCCGCAACAGCGCTACCGTCACTTGCAACGCTGAACCAAATCATGCAAGAGCTGTCCTACGAAGGCAAAGCAGTCTACCTGCCGCCGAAATACCTCAAAGACCCAGAATCCAACAGAGCCTACATCCCAAAATACAAAGAAGGAAAACTACCTTCACCCGAACAAATCCAGACGCAGGAAGCCAAAATGTTCATTGAAGAACCTGAAGGCATTCTGCTAACGCCCCCGGGCGCTGAACTCGCGAAACTCTTTGAGAAGACCCTCGAAACAAGCTTCACAAAGATAGACCTGCAGCATTTCGAACAGAAAATGCCCAAGATCTTCATTGAAGATCTGGAAATCGCCAGAAACTTCGAAACCACAAGCCAAAACGACATCATAAACGTGAAAATAGAAGACTCGCCCTACAAGAACCTGTTCTTGGACACCCAAAGGCTTTCAAAAGTGAACGAAACCCTGGGCTCGCCTCTGGCTAGCGCAATTGCATGCGCCCTGACGAAAGCAACAGGCAAACCGATCCTGATAGAGAACGAACGAACAAGCAACGACGGAAAAAGAATAGAAATAAACTATCGTGCACTGCAAGAGGAGCAGAAATAACCATGGCCTTTCCGCTAGACTTCTGGGACATAAGCCTGCTGCTAGCTGCGACAGCCATAATACTATTGATAACCTCAGAACTGCTCTCACCATACTACGGCAAAATCAATATACTTATCAACAAGAAAAGACTCAAAAACACGGCAATGACCTTCTCAGTTGCCTTCCTGGCAACAGTCATCATACGCGTCGCCGCAATAATCCTGGGCACGTAACCAGCACAGTAGTTCGCTCAGCGACGGAAAAAAACTCCAAGCTGCAAGTTTCCCATAATCAACGCGTGGAAATAGCATAAGAGGCCTCACATCACAGAAGCCATAGAAGATTCCGCAAAATGTTCTAGAAGAAAACTACGTACAAGTTTATTAGGAAAGATTCGCAAACTTTTGTGGTTATAACAAATGAAAAAAGTAATAGTCATCTTAGGCATAGCCGCACTAGCCGTGATGATGCTCGCAGGTCCAGCATTCGCAGCAAGCATCAGAATCGAGCCGCACGGCAGCTACTACGGAGAACCAGTCATGCTTACAAGCCCAGCAACATTCTACGTCAACCTAACAAACGGCGCACAACAAGAAACAATGGATCCACACATCTTCCTCGCAATGCCAGAAACCAGCTACGATAGCCTAACCGGAAACGTAGTCGTAAACTGGACAAAAGAAGGCACACCCTACAGCCTGACAATCACAACATGGAACAAAGAAACAACGGACGCCAAAGTGCCACCCGAGGCGGACAACGGCACATTCTTCAACGTCGCAACCCTGCAAAGCCACCTCGTCACCTCCGAACCGATCTACTGGGCATTCGAACCCTTCCTCGACAGCATGAACATCACAAAAACACCGACACCGTTCACCATAACCGTGCCAGCAACAGACCCTAGAGTAGCAGTCTACGTTCTAGGAAAAGAACCAAGCAACCAAGGCGTCATTCCAGAACTGTTCAACAACAGAAACCCACCGACACAACCAGGATTCGTAGTGCCCGAGCCTGCTACGATAGTAGCATCAGTCATGTCTCTAGTCGCGCTAGTCAGCTACGCTGCAATCAGACGAAAACGCTAGAACAAAAGCACAGAACACATCCACCCCCGCCATCTTCCTACTCATAACAGGAAGGTGGACCATCGAAGCTTCTTCCCTTTAAACATTATAATCTTCTAGAACTATCTTCTATGCGCGTTCACATTTTTTGTCTCTCACTCAAATATCACATGATCCGTCTTCTCAAAGGACAAGACAACACCGAAAGTCTGACTTTGGAACAGGAAATCACGGCTGACGTTACGGATAATATAGAAGATTTCGCAAATGTTCTAGAGGAAAACTACGTGTACGTTTATTAGAAAAGATTATCAAAATATTATGGTTACAGCAGATGAGACAAGCAGTGGTCACTTTAGGCTTGGCGGCTTTGGCTTTTGCCATGTTTGCAAGCTTAGCCTTTGCAACAACCACGATAAGTATCTACCCTTTCAGTAGCTACTGGGGACAGCCTGTTATGCTGTCAAGCCCTGCAACCTTCTACGTGAACATCACTAACAGCCAAGTATATGGAAACCCCACATCAGACCCGCACATTCTGCTCGTAATGACTGAAACCTGCAACAACGGCCTAACCGGAAACGTCGTAGTAAACTGGACAGAAGGCGGCACGCCAAACAGCACGACTATTACAAATTGGAAAATGGAAACGTTCCCTTCCGCAAAGGTGCCATCCACCATCGGCGAGTTCTACACAGTATGGGACCTGCAGCAACACCTGATGACAGAAGAACCGATATACTGGGCTTTCGAAGACTTCCTAGGCGGCATGAGCATTACCGGAACACAAATTCCGTTCACAATCACTCTGCCATCAACAAGCCCCAGAATGGCAGTGTACGTCTTGGGCAAAACAGTCTGTTCCTTAATATTTGACAACAAGAGCTCACCGGCACGGCCAGGATTCGTTGTGCCAGAACCAGCTACTATAATGGCAGCGGCTATGTCTCTAGTCGCGCTAGTCAGCTACGCTACGATCAGGCGAAAACGCTAGAAGAAGCATAAACAAGCCCATCTCGCCATATTCCTATCAATAATAGCAAGGCAGACTCTCAAGATTTTCAATTCCCGTCTAGGTATTATTATCTTCTAGAATCATCTTCTATGTGTATTTATATTCCACGGCGGAGAACGGTTCTGTGGATGAGAAAATGAGAAGGCTCGCCACATTTACACTGATTGTTATAAGTCTAGTACTAATTTCAGTTCCGCTAGTCGCGGCCTGCGAACCATGCCCAGAATGCGCGGACACGATAAAAGTAATCCCCGTAGGGGCTACCGAAAACGGTGGACCACTCGTCACAACCTCTCCAGCAAACCTCATGATACTTCACACTGGACAAGGACCCATCAAAAACGTTTGGCTCCTAATCGTTCTCAACACACCCACCTATGATGTTCTAGGTGAAATCAAAATAAACGGCACAACATTCATGACAAAAAGCGACTTCAAACTCGTGACTACCCAAAAAATCCCGCCAATAGCCGCCAACTCGACAACAGGATACCCAGGTTCATCATGTCAATATAATTCTAACGCAACAAGAGACAAAATGGGCGAAACAGCCAACCCAATATACTACGGCATCAAATTCTTCCTTCCTAAAATTACCACACAAGCACAAAACTTCACCGTAACAGTCGAACTCACTGGTCCCGCGGACCTCAAGGCACTAATCCTCGCACTTGGAAGATACGACTGGAACAACAACTACTCCTTCGGAAGCTCAGCAGAAACCGACTGCATCTGCTACAAGCCATTCAACAGATGCAGCAGCTTCAGCAAGAGCACACTAGTAGTTCCAGAGCTCGCAACGCTACTCACAACTGCATCAACATTCAGCGCACTAGGCCTTTTCGCAATCAGACGCAGAAAAAACTAGAAATCGAGTAGCTACTGAACTGCTACTCACAATTCCTTAATTGTTACTCTTTTATAAGACGTAAGTATCCATCTCCTTCTCTGAGGCCAAACCGCATTGACCAGCAAACCAGAAGAGGACAACCTAGAGCAGACAATAATTCAAACAGTCAAAGAAAAAAAACCCCAAACCGTACAAGAACTCACCGGCCTCGTAAACCAAAAACTGCAAATCCCAGAGAAAGAAATAGTCAACTCAATTCTCAGACTACAGAGCAAAGGAAGAATAAGCTTCACAGATCAGGCACCGCCTGCCGCAGCAGACTTCACCGCATACCTGAAAACAAACCAAGCCCTGTGGTACTGGGCCACCTTAGGCACGGCAATAGCAACGTTAGCAGTCGTATTCCTGATTCCAGAGAATCTCTATCCCTGGGTCTACATAAGATACGTCTTGGGCACAATCTTCGTTCTGTGGCTACCAGGATACACCTTCATAAAAGCCCTCTTCCCACGAGAACTCCCATTTGCACGAGGTCTGGCACACTCCTTCGAAACATCCCAGAAGAACCTGGACACCATAGAGCGAATAGCCCTAAGCCTAGGCATGAGCCTAGCCCTCGTCCCCATAATAGGCTTACTACTAAACTACACACCATGGGGCATACGCCTAACCCCAATCGTACTAAGTCTTCTCGCAGTAACAATCGTTTTCGCCACAGCAGGAATAATAAGAGAACACCAAACCACAACAAAAACAGAAAACTGAAACTCGGTGAAAAACCACGACCACAGATGAACTAGGCACCATCGCAAAGGACTCCGCTCGAAGCGGCTTCTTCCTAATCTCTGGCACAGCCCTCGCAACAGTCATAATGGCCGTCTCCACAATACTAGTCGGAAGATTCCTCGGCCCCGAACTATACGGGCAGTACTCCCTAGCGATCGTCGTACCGTCCCTGCTCCTTTTGTTCGCAGACCTAGGCATAAACCAAGGCATAACAAAATTCACAGCCAGCCTTCGCGCCAAAGGCGAAACCGAACGACTAGCAAAAATAATTCAGCATGGACTGATCCTTAGAGCAGCCGCAGGAATAGCAATCTTCATCCTAAACTACGCCTTGGCAGACTTTTTTGCTTCAGTCTTCCTTCAAAGACCCGATCTGGCCTTCTACACCCGAATAGCCTCAACAGCAATACTCTTCCAAGTGATATTCGTCACCGCAGTCTCAGCTTTTGTAGGCCTAGACAAAACAGAATACAACGCCCTCGCAACAAACATACAAGCAATAGCCAAAGCCATAATCTCAATAGCACTGGTTCTCCTCGGCTTCAGCATCACAGGAGCCCTAATAGGCTACGTCACAAGCTACGTAATCGCAGCACTAGTAGCCTTAGCCATACTTTACTTAGTACTGCAGGAAAACCGGAACCCCAGCAACAACCAAAACATCTCAAACGACATCAAAGCCATGATACGCTATGGAGCACCACTCTACGCATCCCTCATACTCATAGGTCTTCTCCCACTCTACCAAAGCGTCGTGCTGGCATTCTTCACAACAGACACCGACATAGGAAACTACAAAGCAGCCAGCAACTTCATCGCACTCATATCAATCCTGTCTATCCCAATCGCCACAGCCTTACTGCCAGCGTTCTCAAAACTAGACTCCTCAACCAAGCAGAAGATAACCACGTTCTTCAAACTTGCAAACAAATCCACAACCATCATCATAATCCCCGTAACAGTCCTCATAATAATCTTCGCCAACGAAATAGTCCAAATCGTATACGGCTCAGACTACCAATCAGCCCCACTGTTCCTGGAAGCATTCTGCCTCCTGTACTTCTCCGTGGGACTTGGATACCTCACACTCCACAGCTTCTACAACGGCCTAGGAGAAACCAAAACAACACTAAAAATGAGCATCATAAACTTCTTGGCTCTCCTCGTCCTATCACCAATACTCACAAGAACCTACAACGTCATAGGCCTAATAGCCGCCTCATTAACAGCAAGTTTCCTAAGCACCGCCTACGGCTCATACATCGCACGGAAAAACCACCAAGTCAAATTTGACACAGCATCAACAGTAAGGATCTACCTAATCGCAATGTTAGCAGGCGTCCCACCACTACTGCTTCGCCTAGCACCGTTGCCTGACCTAATGATCATCACAGCAGGCGGACTACTATACCTCTTCATATACGCCACGCTAGTACCACTCGCAAGAATCATAAACAACAACGAACTGCACATAGCCGAACAAATCATACACGAAATCCCAATCCTAGCACAAATTGGCAGACCCATACTCAAATACGAGCAAAAAATCCTCAACACCAAACACAATCATGATCCTCCTCACACCAACAAGTGACCAGCCACCCTAAAAAGCCACGCCCCGCAAACGGCCACCGAGAGTGAATCCCAAATACTTATCACGCCTCCACAAAACTCTTAATGCGTCAAACAGAACACTCGAGAGGCAAACTCAAACCCTCGAGGAATCCCCATAACACGGAAACCCCCACTCGCCGCGATACTACTACCGATAATAGTCTTACTGTGGCTAATAGGATGGGCCATGTTCTACACAGGCTCACCGGACAGAACAAGCAAGACCTCCAGAAAACAGAAGAAGCCCAAAACACCAGACCTAGAAATCACGGTGGCAACGTTGCAGAAACAAGTTTCAGAATGAAGCTCCCAGAATGGAGCGATAAGCAGCGGGAAAAGAGGCTTCTCTTCAAACTTGTCTTCCTTTCTTGCACAATATGACTACCGAGAGCGTCGCCAGCATGATTAACGGCAAAACGAAAACCGATGAAAACTCGGGAATCACAGTATACACGACTTCGATGATACTGACTTGAACATCAGGCTGGCTTGGAAACACAACTGTCGGATAACAGATGACCGCTATTACTTGGCCGTATTCGGGGACAAAGCCGCTGCCATTTGCAAGAGCATCAGTGACGATGGCCCAAGCTACACTGCTCGTGGGAGAGTAGCCGCCGTCCATATGAATGAAGTACCATATTGCCTGCTGAATGTCCTGAGCACCCCCCTGCTTATGGTTCAGAATATAATTGACCATGTCCCACTCTTCTTCTGCCAATTCGCCCGGAGCGCTGCTGCTCGAGTACAGAAACACCGCATGAGTTGCAGGACTTCGCGCCATATCCGTTCTTACATCAACACACCAGCCAGAATACGTCCCGTTAGCCACATCATACCCAAAAGGAACATCACTCAACTCTGTCTCAAAGTAGCTCTCCGTGCCATCACTGACCTCAATCCTGACTGGCGCTGAAGGCAAGTTCAATTCGCCCTCAGTGGCAGCCACATGATTGACCATAATTGACGAAAGCGCTATCAACACTGTCAAACCTATTGCAAGATTCCTACCAAAATCCCTGTAAATTCCCATCTTCCGAGCCCTCCCAGTACTTACAAAGAAATCAGTCGCCACAACTAATAGGAGTTCTTTCAGTTTCGACATATTGTCCAAAGCGGAATATAGGTCCGGAGTTCTATATAAAGTCCAGAATTTCTTTGTGGAACGGTCCTATTCCATCTAGCGCGCAACTTGGAACCCTTTTGGAACTGTCCCTACACAGCTAGATTCTCTTTCCATAGTTCGTCGAAAGCAACGCGAAGTCGAACGCACCAACCCTGCCTGACCAGTCAAAATCAGCATTAGGGTTCCACTCAGGCTGTCCAGGCGTACTCCCGTATGCGCGGCCAAAAAGCGCCACGTCAATGGGACCGACCTTTCCATCATGATCGACGTCCCCTGCAAGATACGGCGAAGCACAAACAACAATATTAAACGCAAAAGTCGTAATCCCCACGATCTTATCAGAAACGTTGAGAGCAAAGTGGGCGCTCACCGTCTGATTCGAGTAAATCGTTGCTGCAGAGCAGTCCAGGGACAACTTCAGACTGTCCGAAGCCGCGGAAGGATTCCAATTCTCTGTCCTCACAAAAAGAAACCGTATTGCACTAGAATCCTGATTCTTTAGATAGACACTAATCTTCTTGCTGGCTCCAGGAGACAAAACACCCCAATCAATGCTGGTAACAACCCTCGTACAAGCACTGTCCCAGTAAACCCCAACCCCAACAGCATCAACCGCAGACGCGTTCCTGAGGAGATCATTCGGTCCGACCAACGCCAGAAGACTGAAGACAGAGAGCAATACAACGGCAACCACTAAACGTAGAGCCCTCTGCTTACGGAAATCCACTCTCTACTACTCCTCAAATAGCAAATTGGGGCCTTCAACCTTAAATGCTTTCCCGCCAACGCGAATTCCAGAAGAAAACGCCATCACCGGCAACGAACTTTGATAAAGGTCACCAGTAAGCTATGACATGAAAATGGAAAAGAAACAGGGCACTCTAGCAGACCAGACAACAGTCTCCAGTCAGAAGTTATCGGCAAAAACCCGCTGCGCGCCTATCCACACATAGGTTGCATGCAACGTTTGGCGATAACCCAAAGCTGGCTCCGCTTCTGCCCTAAGCGCCGTCTGTACCGGTTATAGTTATGTCGAAGCTAAAAGTCGTAACACCACTGATGTTTGGTAGCACCGACAGCGTCAAGACAGCTGCAACGATGGAATCATGATCCAGACTGTAGCCCGTGCAATTCCAGCTCATCGCCATATAGCTCGAAGCCGCCGAAGGATTCCAACCGCTTGTAGCTATGCTCAGCTGAAGAGGAACCGTGCCGTTGTTTCTAACGTAAACCGGAAAGCTCCTTGACGAATTAGGATCCATAGACCCCCAATTGATAGACTTCGTCTCATTCGTACACGCCAAGTTCCAGAAGACCCCCACGCCGACCGCCCTAACATTTCCACTGTTCGGAATCGTTCTAGTAGCGGCAAGAAGACCAGCAGCTAAAGCGCCAACTAACACGCCGACCACTGCGACCGCCACAATCACTCCCATCGAAATTCGTTCCATAGCCATGTGTTTCACCGTGACTGAATCGTGCATCGCAAGTCTTAATAAACATTATCGTCCATACGCAGTACAGAAATACACATCACAAACATCACCAAGAAAACAGCCAACCAACAACTCCTTACCCGCACTCAAAACCGTGCTCTACACGTCGAGAACCCAGACAAAGAAACCCGACACTTATCCCTCAAAAACCGCCTCATGCCCTCCCTTCAACTGTCAAACAGTCGCCAGCAACCCCGCCAGCGTCAACACTGATACAACCCTTATTAGAACGTTCAAGTCCTCATTTCGCTATAAACGGAGGAAATCCAGTCGTTCGCTGTTGGACACCTGGCAGCCGGATACATCATCGGAGCCCTCTCAGCAAAGCTACTGAGAACCAAAACCAACATCCCGATACTGCTAACTTTGACCATCATCCCAGACGCCGACATACTCGCAGAAGCATTGCAGATACCGTTTCTATCCCACCGAGGCCCAATCCACTCACTCATAACCGCCCTAGTCCTGTTCATCCCAGTATTCGCGATATACCGCAAGAAGACAGTACCGTACTTTCTGGCGCTGATCTCACACTTGCTCATAGGCGACTACCTAACAGGAGGCTCACAACTGCTGTGGCCCATAACAACACAACTCTACGGCATAGGGCTGAGAATAACAGGCCAAACCAACACAGTACTCGAGTGGACAGCCTTCATAGCATCAATAGCTGTGATGATCAAATTCAAAGACGTAAACCGCCTCCTGCAGCACAGCCTGTCCAACATAATACTGGCCATACCCACGTTCACCGTGCTACTCCCGGCGCTGCTAGCCTTCCCCCTGCTCGTGCCACCGTGGCTCATCCCGCCTCACCTGTTCTACGTCATACTCTTCTCCGCATCAATAGCAATTGCTCTGACGGAACGTCAAACGCGACCCAACGCCAGAAGCTAGCGCCAACTCCTTAAGACAATCCTAGGGCATGAACTGCTTGTAGACTGGATGCCCCTTGAACCGCAAAGTCGTCTTAGACCTTTCCACGGTACCGCTTGGAAGCCTCATACAAATCGAATTCACAACCGCACCGTTCGGAACAAACCGGACACCATCCAGAAGCTCACCCTTCGTAACGCCAGAAGCCGCAAAAACCAGCTCATTGCCCTTAGCCAACTCGGACTCACAATAGGTCTTCTCCACATCAACCCCCTCAGCCTCCAACCTAGCCAAACGACCAGAATCATCCTTCTTATCCTTCCAAACCCTCACAAGCATCGTCCCGCCCAAGCATTTCACAGCAGTCGCCGCAATCGTCGCCTCCGGGCCAGCACCAGCGCCTACGAGAAGGTCAATGCCTGAACCAGGACGACAAGTCACAACGGCTCCCGCAACATCACCATCAGGAATCAAAATAATCCTCACACCCAACTTCCTCAACGTACTCAAAATCTCCAAATGCCTCTCCCGCTCCAACATAATAACCGTGAAATTCCCAAGAGCCAGACCCTTCTCATGAGCCACCGTCCGCACAATCTCCTCAACCGACATATCCAAAGAAATCTTACCCACCGAATGATAATCAGTGGCTATCTTGAAATAATACCCATCATCAGGAAGCACCTGAAAACAACCCGCAGGCGCACACGCCAAAGCGGAAATAGCATCCTTCCTGCCCTTTGAAGCCGCCGTAGTACCGTCAACAGGATCCACGACAAACTCAACCCTCGGACCCTTACCCGTCCCAACCTTCTCCCTCCGCAGAAAAGTCGGCGCATGATCCTTAGGCCCCTCACACGCAATAACCTCACCGTCAACATCAGTCTGCATCAAAACA
>Ga0315277_10004197_pt1 | contig 19287 bp, 20 predicted proteins | sample YL17G05_15_MG_FD_203695 | JGI IMG/M metagenome (GOLD analysis project Ga0315277, IMG submission 203695) | Sediment microbial communities from Yellowstone Lake, YNP, Wyoming, USA - YL17G05_15 | ecosystem: Environmental > Aquatic > Freshwater > Lake > Sediment | place: USA: Wyoming | collected... | reverse complement strand
GCCTTACCGTCACCTGCTTCTCCCAGGCGGATGCTGCAGGTGCCGCCCTCTACCAGGGCACTTTCACCGGAAAGGTAATCGGCGATCGAGATACAAGTGCCCCTCTCACTCTTGAGCTGACGCAAAATGGCGATGCAGTCACAGGAACAGCAACAATAGGAGGAGGAGTTGGCATTGACACGGGAGGCTTCATCTGCCCTGGATTTGTAGCCGTTCCTTCCGGCATGATAGGTGTAAACGGCACAGTCTCCAGCAATGACCCCCGTCATCTGGAGGCCAAGTCCGGCCTCTCTGCGTCGGGCCTGACCATAACGGTCAATGTATTGGCGGATGTCTTCTCTGATGGCAGCACCATGAACGTCCAGCTCGATCTGAACATACCCTGGCCGTGCCAAAGCACTACGCTCAAAGCCACTCTGACCAGATCCAATTGATGGCGAGAAGCAGCCCTGATCCGTGCCCACCTCCTGCCAGTTATCTTTTGGCCATCTGCCTAATCCTGTCCCAGCCTGTTCCGCCCGCAGGCAGGGGCCGGTCCAGCACCAAATCGATGAAGCCGAAGAGGACGGAAGCATAGACGGCATAGAAGTCGCGAGCAAAGCGCATGGCCTCCTCTCGATCCCGGAAATGGCGCACCTCCATCTCCTCGCCGGACCCGGCTTTAATAGATCTGATGCTGCTCTCAGCAACGAAGCTGGAGAAGCCGCAGGAGGCTTTGGCGGGCTGGACGGCATCGATGTTCACAGGCACACCGCCATAGCATTCGTAAGCGTAGCGGATCTGCTCTTCCCGAGCCTTTGCGCCCTCCGCTTTTGCCTCTTCCATGATCTCTCCGTCCAGATATTCCGGCTGAGGGATGAGGCTGGCGTCTATGACGAAAGAGTATTCGTCCTCTTCGCCCCCTCCCAGGTGCACGGCCTCCAGGACGAGGCCGAGCCTTACCGGCTCCCCGTGGCCGAAGCTGCACTGCCAGCGGTCGCTTTCAACGTAAAGAAGACGGTCGCATAGCTCGGTGATGGTCAGCATTAACTTGAACGGTAATACTATTACTTCATAAATCTTTTCGATTAGTAGTAATCCTCAATGTCGGACACCTGCTCTTTTCAGCTCGAACCAAAATAAATATATAAATATTATATATAATAAATGGATTGACCTGCTAAGGGAGGATTGGGAATGGAGTTCAAGGACTGCATAAAATTTGCCAACCAGAACCCTATCAGCTACATCGCCACCGAGGAGGGCGATCAGCCCAGGGTCAGGGCCTTTTTGATGTGGTTTGCCGATGAGAGCGGTATCTACTACCACACTGGAGCGCCAAAGAGCATCTATAAGCAGCTGAAGAGCAATCCCAAGGTGGAGATCTGCTTCTTCAATCCCAAAGTCGATCTCATGGCTGCGAGCATGATGCGCGTGGCAGGAAAAGTGGAGTTCCTGGACGATCCCAAGCTGAAGGCCCGTCTGGTGGAGGAGAGGCCTTTTCTCAAAGCACTGGTGAAGGGCCCGGACGATCCCGCGCTGGTCGTCTTCAGAATTGGGTTCTGTTGCATTGTAGGGTGGTGGCATAATGGAACCAATAGCATTTAACTGCCATTATTGCTGCAACACCATAGGATGCAACAGAACCCGATGGGCAGGCCTAATCAGGGTTGTTTTTCAAAATTGGGGCTTCAAAACTGAGATTGATCGGTTAATGCACCTACTTGATCCGGGGGGTTAGGCTAAAACCATAAAGCAGCACTGGAATGGCATAACTAATTATATTAAAACCAAAAGCGACAATGGTATCTTGGAAGGAACTAATAGCCTCATTCAAGCAGCAAAGGATAGTGCAAGAGGCTTCAGATCAACAAAAAATTTTATTATTACTATTTATCTTAGGACAGGAAAACTCGAATTCAATTTACCCACATGAAACAGCGAAGAGCCATTTCTTATCTAACTTCAGAAAGATAGATATTAATAGTGCACCGACGCTAGAGAGGTTCGGAGACGCGATACCATGGAGGTTGTTGTAAAGCGGTCCAAGAGGCGCAAGAAGACCATCCAGGCCAGGATGATAGAGGGAAGGATGGAGGTCTTAGCGCCGGCATATATCTCGGACGCTGCCTTGCAAGACCATATCTCACGCCTGCAAGCCAGGCTGGGGAAGTGGGATTCAGCCAGGGATGACGCCCACCTGGATGCCCGAGCCGGCTACCTGAACAAGAAATATTTCCAGGGATGTTTGACCTGGGACTCCATTCGGTATTCTCCGCGTCAGGAGCGGAGGCGTGGCTCCTGCAACTGCACCACCAAGACCATCCGGATCAGCCAGAAGCTGTCCGGGCTGCCCCAGTGGGTCGAGGACTACGTGATTGTGCACGAGCTGGCCCATCTTATGGAGCCAAACCACGGCAAAAGGTTCAGGGCACTGGTGCGAAGATATCCGCTGGCAGAGAGGGCCATTGGATTTCTGATCGCCTCCGAGACCATTGGGAGAAGCCATAGCTAATAAATGTTCTTTCTGCTGAAACAAAACATGACACATGCGGCCTCCTCGGGACCAACCTGCTCGAACTGATGGCAGGGAGTTCCCTGGTAGCAGGGAAGATGGTGGATGGCGCAGACGGCGTGGTCGTCCTCGCGGCAGAGGTGAGGGCAGCGCTCTCCAGCGGGCTTCGGAATCATTGCCCAAGGGTCCTCGGGATCTAGGTGGCCATCCAGCAGTATAGACCTGGGATTTACTATGAAGATATCCAAGAGAAGGCAGCAGTTACCGCATCTCAAGCAGATCATGTTCAGATTCTTCCTTGATCGACATCAATTCATGTACAACATCCGCCTTTTATTTCAAATCATCTCTCGATTCATCTTCCCGGCGGCAAATCAGCTCTCCGGTTTGCCGAATCGTTTGGCTATTTTATTTAAATGTGACAGCGCCGGCAAGGAATTGTATAAAGCTGTTTATGGGGCGCTCATAAAGAGTATGGATCCAGAAAGGACAATAGTAATAGCTATATGAGATCGAATCCAATATTTTGCTGAGGAGAGCATGAGAGTTCTAATGCCCCTGGCAGAGGGCTTCGAGGAGATCGAGGCCGTCAATGTAATCGACATCTTGAGAAGGGCTGATGTGCAGGTGGTGACGGCAGGGCTGAAAGAAGGGCTGGTGGAAGGCTCTCATAAAATTAAGGTGCTGCCCGATACCAGCTTGGACAAAATTGACTTCAGAGACTTCGACGGTCTGATTTTGCCCGGCGGCTCTCCCGGCTTTGTGAATCTGGGAAACGATGAACGCATCCTGAATATGGTGCGGGAAATGGATCGAGCCGGAAAATACGTCGCGGCGATATGCGGAGCGCCATCGGTGCTGATCAAGGCCCAAGTCCTGCAGGGCCGCAAGGCCACGGTCAGCCCCTCGGGCAAGGCTCAGGTGGAGGCCTGCGCAAAGTTTTGCGAAGACAGAGTCGTGGTGGATGGAAACATCATCACCAGCCGGTCTCCGGGTACAGCCCTGGAGTTCGCGTTGAAGCTGGTGGAGGTCTTCGTGGGCGCGGAGAAGATGAAACAGGTCAAGGCCCAGACGCTGGCGATATGTCCAGGAGATTGAACGGAATTATCAGAATCGAGTTGACATAAAGCCTAAATCAGAGGTTCCGGCTGCTTTTCCTCGGGCGCCAGCGGCAGGCCTGCCCGATGCAGGACCAGGCTTCCTTGGAAGTGCTGGGCCCGGTTCAGAATTAGCCGCTTTCCTTCGTCCGTGAGGGCGAAGACGGGAATAGAGATGCCGATCTGCAGCCTTGATCTTCTTCCCACGATATCCCGCACCGCCTGCGAGGCGCAGGACCAGACGATGTCGCAGCTCTCGGCCAGCTCTTTCGCTTGCGCTTCGCTTATTCCCGTAGTATGAACGGCGAGAAGGAAGACCCGCAATCCCAGGCTTGCCCCAAGCTCTCGCAGCGTCCTGGCCTCGGAAGCCCCGGGCCCGGCCACGGTCACGGCGATCTTCTCGAATCCCGCCGCCGCTGCCCTCTCCAAGCCTCGCACCTGGTCAATGGTTCCCATTCTGTCCACAAGAATGCAGCCTCGTTTCTCCAGACCGTCCTGAATCTCTGCAATCGGCATAGTTTTGATGAGGCCGGTCATGTGCGCTCCCACGGCCTGCAGCACCTCAGGCCTCGCCACCACCGCCGTTCCCGCGCCCTCGCAGACCACCACGGCAGCATCAACCAGGCCTTCGCTGAAGGCGTCCGAGAGGATCTCGGAGGCCCCGAAGCTCACCGGCTTTTTTGCCAGCTCCAGGATGCGCTCCGGACCGTACATTCCTAGCATCTGCATGTGCTCTTGCAGGACACGCTCAACGGTCTTGCGGCTTTCCGCCTCGATGCCGTAGAGATCTCTCCTTAGAGGGCAGCGGCTGATCTTGGGATCGGACAGCACCTCAACTTTTCCGTCTTTCACTCTCACCAGGGCCTTGGCCATCTCCAGCAGATGCTCAGACATTCTCGTGACCACCCGGCCTCAAACCTTCGGCTCCAGCCTTCTTCTCACCGATTCTGCGTGGCCTTTCAGCCCCTCCGCCTCGGCCAGGGTGGTCACCGTCTCCTCCAGACCCAGCAGGCCGTCATCGGTGATCATCTGCACCGTTATCTTTTTGGTGAAGTGGTCCACGTTCAGGCCCGAGAACACTCGGGCATAGCCGGAGGTGGGAAGCACATGGTTCGTACCGCTGGCGTAGTCGCCTGCAGCGACCGGCGTGTAGCGGCCGAGGAATACGCTGCCCGCATGGCGTATGAATCGCAGCGTTCCCATAGGATCGCTGGTCATGATCTCCAGATGCTCGGGAGCAAAGGCGTTGGAGAAGTCCACAGCTTCGTCGAGGTCGCTGGCTACAAGAACTGCGCTGTGCTCCAGGCTCTGCTCCACGATCGCGCGGCGATCAGCCCCTGCGGCCTGAATCTTCAGCTCTTCCGCCACAGCGCTGGCCAAAAGCTCATCCGTGGCCACCAGGACGGACAGGGACTTGGGATCATGCTCTCCCTGGGCGATCATATCTGCGGCGATGACGCCAGGGTCCGCCGTCCGGTCGGCTATGATCAGGATCTCGCTTGGGCCCGCCGGGAAATCAATCTCAACCGTGCCCCTCAGGAGCATCTTGGCTGCCGTCACGTAAACATTGCCCGGACCGACTATCTTATTGACTCGTTCGATGGTGTCAGTGCCGAAGGCCATGGCAGCTATGGCTTGAGCTCCGCCCAGCTTGTAGATCTCGTCCGCTCCGGCCATATCAGCGGCGACGATCGTGAGAGGTGTGACTGAGCCGTCCGCCTGGGGAGGCGTGCATACCACGATCCTGGGAACGTCCGCCACCTTGGCCGGTATCACAGTCATCAGGGCTGAGCTGGGATAGGCGGCCCTCCCGCCTGGAACATAGGCTCCCACTGAGTCCAGGGATACTACCTTCTGGCCCACGGCCACCCCCGGCGAGACCTCGGTCATCCAGAAATCATGCTCTTGCTGCTCATTGTGGAAGGCGAAGATGTTCTCCGCCGCCTGGGCTAGGGATTCGAGAAGCCGCTCGTCCGCTGCCCCGTAGGCGGCGTCAATCTCCTCCTGGCTCACCCGCAGGTCATCCAATTTAGCGCCCTCAAACTTCTCAGTGTACTGGAAAAGAGCCTCATCTCCCTTCGATCCTACCTCCATGAGAATCTCATTCACCACGGCCAGCACATCCTGGATACCCATTTCCCGGGAGAAAAGGGCCTGCAGATCCTCATCTTTCAGCTCTTCCAGCCTCTTGAATATCATCTCAAAGCCACCTTCCTAGCCATCAGACAGAGGAGCTGCGGCCCCTCTGCACTCTGTAAAGCGAGACCACCCTCTCAATGGTGTCCGCCTCCTCCAGAGATTTGTCATCGCGAACGTTAACCAGCCGCGGGAAACGCAGGGCGTATCCAGAGGAGTAGTTAGGGCTCTTCTGGATCTCCTCATAGGCCACCTCGAAGATCACAGCCGGCTTCAGCTCCACCTCCATGCCCATCTGCACGACGATCAGATCCTTGAACATCTCCGTGAGATCCGAAAGCGCTTCGTCCGTCAGACCCGTGGCCACCCAGCCGATATCCAGGAGCTTGCCCGTCTCCGGGTCGAGGCATCCCAGCCGGTATGAGCCCAGGAATCTGGCTCTTCTGCCCTCGCCCCATCTCGCTCCTATTACTACTAAGTCCAGAGTCTCCATCACCGGCTTGATCTTCAGCCAGTTCTTGCCGCGCTTCCCCGGCGCATAGACCGACGAGGGATTCTTGATCATGATGCCCTCGTGGCCCGCATCCAGCGCTTGGCGGTAGATCTCCTCCGCCACTTCCTGCCTGTCGGACAAGACCTGATCGGCCAGCAGAGAAGGATCGGCCACCTTGACAAGAAGGGCTCTGCGATCTGTCAGAGGCAGATCAACCAAGCTCTTCCCGTCCAGATATATCAGGTCGAATAAGAAAAGGTGCAAGGGAATCTGGGCAGCGAGCTTTTCCACGTCATATTTCCTTCGAAAGCGCTTCAGGATCTCCTGGAAGGCCATCGGTCTCCCGTCCTGGCCGATGGCCACCACTTCTCCATCCAGTATGGCGCTCTTGGCCTTGACCTGCAATGCGGCGCGGACAACGTCCGGCAGAGAGGCAGTCACATTCTCCAGCCTGCGGGAGAAGATGCGCACCCTCTCTCCTTCTTTATGGATCTGCACGCGAGCGCCATCGTACTTCCATTCGATGGCGGCCGTCCCCAGCTCCTGCAGCGAGGCCGAGATCCCCTCGCCCAGCTGGGCCAGCATCATCTTGATGGGATGGTTGAGGGTAACAGTCAGCTCCGAGAGCTTACCATGCCTGGCGCTCACCGCCACCAAGCCCATGTCTATGGTGAGGTTGTAAGCCCTCTCCACATCCTCCTTTGGCCTGGCAAAGGCCCTGGCGACGGCGTCCCGCACCCCGCCTTCGCCTACCCCGATCCTCATATCCTCGATGGCCAGCCGGGCAATGTACTGAGCCTCCAGGGACGAGGCCTGACTGAAGAGGAAACGCAGATTTTTGACTTTTGCACTTTGGCTTTTCTTACCAGAGACTCGTGCTATGTCCTTGAACCTTTGATAAACCTCGGAGATTGAGAGCGCTTCTCCGCCCGCAAAAGCCGCAAGACCACTCTTGTCAAGGGGCCTGATGATCATCGTCCTGCTAGCGGGGTCCCTTTTTATGACTTTCACCGAAGAATATCCAAGCTCATTCTTGAACGCGATAAGATCGTTCTTATTTGGCTCTCTGATGAATTCGCGAGTCATTTGTGAGAGTGCATCCTTAACTATCCACCTGTAATTTTCCGGATCGAAGGTGTTTGCATGTGCATCTTCGATAGCATTCTTAGCTTCCACAAGTTCGATAGATCTTAGTTTTTCCACCGACTTGGCTGCTACAAGACCAGGATCACCCGTAGCACGTAGCATCTCAGAGATTTGCCCGATCGGGCAGTTACAGGTGAGCGCTAGTGCTTCGTAAAGGATGCTCGGCCCCACGCCCATGACCAGGTCTGAGCTGGGCGGGAAGACGGTGCCCATGACGAAGTTGGTGGCCACATGAAGATCGGCTTCGTTTAGCCCTGCCAGGAATGCCGCGACTAGATCGATCTTCTCCAGGGAACTGCTTTTTCCCTCTACCTTCTGGCAGAGCTCTGCGAAGCCGAGAAAGCCGGTCATGGTTATGTCTTAGAATATGGCGTCGATGCGTTTGGTCCTGTAGATGCTGATGATGTCCGTCAGGATGGCTGAGGCCGTCTCGATGGAACCGGCTCCAAGACCGGTGACGGTTATGGTTCCGGACAGATCCGTATAGATCGCTGCCGAGTTCAGCGTTCCAGCTACAGCTAGGGGGCTGTCCACCGGCACCAGCATAGGCCTGACGGTCAGAGCCGGTACATCTCCTATGAGCTTTATCACGTAGCCTCTCTTCCTGGCCAGGGCCAGGGCCTCGGGTGTGACGCCAGTGATACCCGTTACATCCACATCGCTGTACTTGATGTTCATGTCGAAGAGAGCGTTGGCCAGGATGATCACTTTACCGGCCGTATCCACGCCCTCCACATCGTAGCTGGGATCGGCCTCGGCAATCCCCAGGTCCTGGGCCTCGCTCAAGGCATGAGTGTAGGGAATGCCCTCCTCCGCCATGCGGGTCAAGATATAGTTGCAGGTGCCGTTGAAGATGCCCCTGATGCCATAGATGGTGTTGCCACCAAGCGTTCGCTCCACCAGGCTGATCAAGGGCATGGTGCCGCCCACCGTGGCCTCGAACTTCAGCATGACTCCGTTGTCCTCGGCCAGCTTCTTGAGCCGGCCGTAAGAGACCACCAGCGGCCCTTTGTTCGATGTCACGACGTGCTTTCCGCTGGAGAGCGCAGCCTCCATATGCCCCAGGCCGGGCTGGCCGTGCACTATGTTCGTGGGGGTGACCTCTATCACCAGATCGGAGTCTATGGCAGACACGGCTTCCTTGCCTTTCATGCCGCAGGTGGCCACATTTTGCAGCGTTCTCTCGCCTAAGATCTTCTCAGCATTGATTCCGTCCTCGGCGAGGACGGTGCCGGTGTGATCGGAGACGCTTATCAGCTTCAGGCTCAGCCCCATCTCCCGGAGCATCTTCTTCTTGCGATTCAGAACGTCGACCACGCCGTGCCCCACCACGCCATAGCCCACCAGGGAAACCTTGACGTCTCTCATACCGCCTCAGCCTCGATGGGCTCGATCACGAGCAGCTTCTTCTCTCTACCCACTTCGCGCAAGATGCCCAGAGCCTTCTGGATCTCGGTCTTGCCGGTGGCCCGGATCTTCAGATAGGCAGACGATGGCTCATTCACTCCCGGCATGGTCAGGGCCAGGTCCATCACCTCGGCAAATCCGGTGGAGTCGATCCTGCTCACCGTGTCACCGAGATCGCTGTCCAGTACATGGCCCACCAGAACTACGGATACGGCCTCGATGAAGCGATCCTCGCCGGCCCTCACCACCGATATGCCGCTGTTTTTAAGCTGGGTCTTGATGGTATCCAGCTTGGATCGGTCCGTCTCCACCACGAGGCGAACGGGGATGGTTCCGCGTGGCGTCTTGCGATCCCGGTGGTGTACCACGCTGATGATGTTGGCCTTGTTATCTTTCAGGGGCTGCAAGGCCAGCAGCAGCTGCCCTGGCACATCCTGCAGCTCCAAGTCCATGGAAAGTCGCATAGCATTCCTCATAAATTGCTGGACGTTTCCAGCCCCCTGAAAGGAAATAAACCTTTGTGCAGAGAGGATTTTTCATCATCAAGAGGAAAGATGCCTGCCACAAAGGCTGGTGGTCGTAGCGCCGGCGAGCAATATCAGCGGTTGCCAGTGTATCTTCCTAGCCTCTTGATGGCCTCATATTTTTCTTTCTTCTCGATCCTGGCGCCCTCTACCGCCTCCTGCAGGGTGCGGATGGATTGATCGTAAGTATCCCTGTCCACAGGAAAAGGGGTGCCATCCTTGCCGCCGTGAGCAAAGCTGAATCTGGCAGGATCGCGCCAGCTCGGGCAAGCTCCGTAGATCAGCTCCGAGATGAGCGCCAGGGCCCGGATACGCTTTGGCCCCAGGCCCTTCAGGGCCACCAGCTCCTCGTAGCTGGCGGGCTGAAGCTCGTAGGCCATCTGCAGTGCCTTTCTGCCTGCATCGTCTATATCCAGGAGGGCCACGAGCTCGTGGCGCCTGGGCAGGGAGAACTCCGGGACAGGGCTGGACCCACAGGGGGCAAAATCCAGCAGACTGCGCTGTGCGAAACGCAAGTGGGAGGGGCCATCTCTTACCAGGTCCAGAGTGACTTTGCGGTTCTCGCGGCTCGCCTGGGCAGTCAGATCCAGCACCGACTTCTCCTTCTTCTGGAAACAGATGGCGCTGTGGGGCTCCTCCACATAGCTCTGGACGCGGTCAGATAGCCAGTGGTAGCGGCGGGCAAAGCTTTCGTTCATCCCCTGCTGCACCACCGCCCAATCACCCCGCTCGGTGAAGAAGAAGGCATGGTGATAAAGCTGGTAGCCGTCCTGCACCAGGGCGTTATCCACCTTGGCAGACATCCTGCTTGCTCTCACCAGCTCGTCGGCCTTGCAAGACGGCAGGGAAAAGCTTTCAGCACATGCCAGGATATCCGCTGGCGCTTTGCCTGAGGTCTTGCCCTTTCCTCCCGCCACGGCTAGGCCGTGCCTCTCTGGCGATAAGGCCATCTTGAGAGCGCCGGTGGTAACCGTAGTGGCGCCCGAGGAGTGCCAGTCGAAGCCCAAAACGCAGGCGAAGGCCTGGAACCAGTACGGGTCGGCTACCCGACGCAGGAACTCCTTCTGGCCGTGCTCGTAGATCAGAGCTTCCACTATCTCGCCCGCCAGGCGCGCCATGCGCCTGAAGAGCCAGGGAGGTGCAGAGCCGCCATGCAGCGGCAGGTTAACGACGCCGGTTCTCATGATCAGATGGCCCTTTCAGTTGGAGCGCCCCTCCGGCCTTCCCAAGCATCTGCCCGTGAAGGCTCTGGGCAGGAGATCGGCCAGAGATGCCATCGCTGCCTCGCCTCGCAGGTTGGCCATGATGACCTGGATGTCCCCTCCGAACTCTATCAGGCTCTGCCGGCATATGCCGCAGGGTGAGATCGGCTCGGGTGTATCTCCCACCACGGCAATGGCCAGAAACTCGCGCTCGCCTTCGGCCAGTGCCCTGGCCAGGGCGGCCCGCTCCGCGCAGATATCGGCGCCGGAGGAGGCGTTCTCCATATTGCTGGCCGCATAGATCTTTCCGCTCTTGGCCAGAAGTGCTGCTCCCACCTTGAACCCGGAGTAAGGGGCATAGGCGTTGGCAAGAGCCTTCTTCGCCTGATCGATCAGCTCGTCATACCCGCCGGTATAATGGCACGGCCCCGAGCTTAGCGCGCCAATGTACATGCATTCTTGCGGTGCGATGGTCGGGATCTCGCCTCTCACCTCCCGGATAGGTACAGGCGCGCCTCTTATTATCACCGCCGGGATCCCCTCATCGCCTTCGCCCATGATGATCTGGGCCGCAGAGACCAGGTTGTCCGCCACGGCTTTGCGGGTGATCTTCAACTCCCTGCCGAAGAGGTCCTTCTGGCCCCGCGCATCCTCCACGGGCTCCAGGCCTGCGCAGGCCAGGGCCACGCCGACGCATCCCAACCGCAGGGGATGAGTGCGGCTGTCTCCGATGATGACGCCAATCTCTTTGCCGTTCGCCATGCGCCTGCGAATCTCGGATGCAGACCTTTGCGCATCAGCCGGAAAGAGCACTACATGGCCAGGCGGCGCATTGGAGTTATCTATTCCCGCATTGGGATAGAGAAAGCCCTGCTTCATGGTGAGAACAACCCCCGGTATGCCTCCTATTATCTCGTCCGATTCGCAGAGGATCAGCTCCATCTCTCGCGGGTCCTTGCAAAACTTCGCTGCCAGGGCCAAGGCCAGATCGCTGGGTGTGACATCATCCAGAGCCACTATGCGCCCCTCTGCTGTGGCGACAGTGCTCTCCGAGACCACGAGAATGTCACCCTCCTGGAAGGCAAGGCCTGCTTTGGCCATGCCTTTCTTCAGAGCCTCCACCAGGTCGTCACCGACTCTTACAATGTCCGTTTTTATGCCCAAAACTTCCAAGAAGCTCACCTGTAGCGCTCAGGGCTGTCCAGCTCATCCAGCGCATCCTGCATGGCCGAGGCCACCTGCGGAAGGCGGAAAGGCTGGCCCTTGAGGTTCTTCACCAGGCCGGATATCTGGGAGACGGTGCCGAAGATTAAAACCTCTTCCGGCCGGGGATCACAGCGCAGGGCAAGCCTGGGAATGGCAGCGTCCCCACCGCGGGCCAGCATCTCCTGCTTGATTATGAGGGCCTCCATGGAGCTCAAGCCTCGGGCGGCCAGGATGCGAAAAGAGCTCTTCTTGCAGAGGATTCCCATGCCGCTCTCGTCTACCTGGGTGCGCCGGAAGGTCTGTGCGAGATCCTCACCCCGGCCAAGGTAACCTAAGACCTCCACGTCGATGGCGTCATCCTTGGCCCTTGCCGGGCGGCCCCTTATGGCCTGGGCCATGCGGACGGCATCCAGGCTAGCCGAGACATCGTGCGTCCTGACCAGGTGCGCTCCCAGGTAGACGGCTATGGCCGTGGCCGCCAGAGATCCGCCAAGCCTCTGGAATGGATCGGGCAGACCCAATGTGGCTCCGATGAAGGACTTGCGGGAGAGGGCGGCGACGATTGGGCGGCCCAGGCTGCGCAGCCTCTGGAAGCCGTCCAGGATGGCCAGATCGTGTGCAGGAGTCTTCTCCGGTATCCATTTGCCAACGCCCGGATCGACGGAGATCTTTGACAGGGACACGCCCGCCTCGACGGCGTACCTCAGCCGCTCTCCCAAGAGGGGAATTATCTGATCGAGACTTTGCAGGTCGCCCGGTCTCTGACGCGAGGCCATGATGATCAAGGACCCATCGTAATTTGCCACGGTTCTGGCCATCCTCGGATCTTGCAGGCCTGAGACGTCGTTTATGCAGCCAGCGCCAAGCTTGAGGGCTTCGTTTGCGATGCTCGCCCTTTGTGTGTCCACGGAGACCTCGATCTCCAGGTTATCCAGAACCTCCTTCAAGGCGGGAAAGAGCCGCTCTCTCTCTAAAGCCTCGCCCACCGCAGGCGACCCGGGCGCGGTGGAGACAGCGCCCAGATCGATCAGGTCCGCGCCCTCTTCCTGCATGGCTTGGGCCAAGGTTAGAGCCTCATCTGGGCCAGCCACAGAGCCCTTGTAGAAGGACTCACGGCTGAGATTGATGACGCCCATCAACCGCACGGGCTGAAGGTCTCCCGCAAGAACCTTTCCCACCATGCCTTGTATCATTCCGACAGCCTCAACAGAATGCCAGTCCTCCTGGCCCGCTCTATGGATCGATCGAAGAGGATCAGGCCCACGGACAGGTACAGAGCTGCCAGCACCGCTCCCAGTGCTAAATTATGCGGGCCGGGAATAAATACCGACCTGTAGTATTCCAGGAAGTAGGTCAAAGGAATAGCCCTGGCCAGCATCTGCAGCGCGGGGGGCAGCACCTCCGCCGGATAGTAGATTCCGCTGACGAGCAGGATAAGCCCACTCAGGCTCCAGGCCGCCACATCCGCCTTCTGGCCAAAGGTGAGGATGGATATGCAGACAGTGATGCCGATGACTGCGGCCACAGAGAATACCCCCGCCAGGAATATGAGCACCGGCAGGGGGCCTCCCCTCAGGAAATCGAAGCCAAAGAGGTAATGGCTAACGATCACCAGGATAGCGAAGACCACGCTCCCCCGGACGATGCCGAAGAGCAGGGCCCCGAAGACCAGATGGTAGCTCTTTATGGGAGCAATGAAGGTGTTCTTGATGCTCTTGGACCACATATCAAATAAGAGCACATAGGCCACATCGATCTGCGCCACCTGCAGAATAGTGAGGGCAATAGCGCCCACCAGCAGAAAGGATACCATGCCCGGGCCCACGTTCAGGAATCGCGTGAGCAGGCCGATGGAGAGCAGGCTGATCATGGGCCAGAAGAAGAGCTCAAAGAGGGTGAAGACGTTCCTCTTGGAGATGATCCAGTTCTTGTAGGCTGAAGCCAGGTACTTATTCAATTCACCTTGCCAGCTCAAGGAAGACATCCTCCAGATCGGGCTCTTTTATGCTTATATCCAGAATCTTCGCTCCAGAGAAGAGCTTAACGATCCTGTCCAGGTTCTCTGTGCTCCTGTCGATCACTATCTCCGCTCTGCCCGGAACTGCTAAGACGCTGAGAACCCCAGGCACCTCCTCCAGCTTTGCGATGTCAATCGGCCCAACATAGCGCACCACAACTCGCTCCCCCAGGCCGAGATGGTTTTTCAAGTTCTGGGGCGTATCCAGGGCCACGATCTCGCCCTTGCGCAGGAAGGCGATCCTGTCGCAGAGCATCTCCGCCTCGGGCATGTAATGGGTGGATAAGACCACGGAGATGCCCTGTTCGTGATGGATCCTCTGTATCAGCAGCCTGGTCTTCATGGACATCTCCGGGTCAAGGCCTGTGGTGGGCTCATCCAGGAATAGCAATCGAGGGCGGTTCAGCATGGCCTTGGCCAGGGAGAGCCGCTGTTTCAGGCCGGTGGAGAGATCCTCGAACTTCATGTCCTTGTACTCGCCCAGCTCAAAGGCGTCTATCTGATCTTCGACCGTCTTGGCAAGGGTCGAGCCATGCAGGCCGTAAAGCATGCCGTAATGGCGCAGGTTCTCCTTCACGGTCAGGCTCCAGGGGAAGTTGGGCTTGGCGGAGCTTATGTTTATCAGTTTCCTTATCACGTCCTTATCCCGCTTTGCATCCAGGCCCATGATGCGCAGGTGTCCTTGCTCGGGATAGATCAATGTGGAGAAGATGGAGATGAGGGTGGTCTTGCCCGAGCCGTTCGGCCCGAGCAGGCCGAAGATCTCTCCTGCATCGATATCCAGGGATATATCCTTGAGAACCATGGTACCGCTGCTGAAGAGGCTTTGGTAGCTCTTGCAGATTCCTTTGCACTCTACCGATTTATCTGCCTTGATCACCTTATCCACCTCTTCCGACGCCAAAGCCCGCGCCTTCCCAGGAGCCAAAAAGCCGCCAGGACCGCGATTATCAATAATGCCGAGATCAGTGCGGCAACTGTCCAGAAGGAATTATCTGCCTCGGTCAGGGCCAGGGGCATGGCGAGCACGGTCTGTCCCTCCTGGGAGCTGACCTCACAGCCTAGCTGGTAATCCTGCAGGCTGGCGTTGCCGTCCACTCTGACCGGAAAGCTGGCAACAGCCAGAGCGCCAGGGGGCAGATCACCCAGAGAAGAAGATTCACTGCCCTCGGCATGGAAGGGAGGCGCAGCTATGAGCCGGGCTGTGCAGTTGCGAAGAACCTCTTGGCCGTCGTTCTTGATCACAGCCATGATGGTGCCGCTCTTCCCAGGGAAAAGCTCAGATTTGGTTCCCAAAACCTTCAGAGGGCCAAAAGCTCCCTTAACAAATACCCTGATGCTGGTGCTGAGGTTTTCGGGCAGGTAGAGGGGCGAGACCTCTCCATTGCTCACGCTCACATCCATCTGGCGCTCATAATCCAGGCGGAGGGGAAGCTCATACCAGCCGTTGGCTCCGTTCTTTATGGAGAGATTAAATTGCAGCATTGCCACGGCGCCGCAGGGAAGGGACTCGATCTGCCGTCGCCCGGAGGTCACAGTCAGGGGCCCCGTCCCGGCCAAAGACGCGCTGATGTTTTGCGCATCGACGCTATGCATCTCCTCTTGCCTCTCCAGCGATATATCCTGGCCCGAGCCGTTGCCGCTTATGGGCATCAGCTCTTCCAGCCGACCGCTGTTGGCGAGGGCGATCCGGAGGGTAAAGTCGCCCTGCTCTAGATAGGGAGTCATGACCGAGGCGTTGAGCAGGGGGAGGCCAACGGCCTTGTAGTGGTCGTCTGCAAAAAATATGAGATCTTCTGCAAGGCATGCCGAGCAGAGAAGCAAAAGAATGCAGATGATCCCGATGAGCCTCATATTCCTTAAAGACTAACTTGCATCCTTTAATTAAGTCTATCTGGTGATGACCGTGCTGAGGAAGAAGGTCACGGCAGCGGTCAGAATTATGGTCGCCCCGGAGGGAACGTCCAGCAGATAGGAGACGAGCAGGCCGATGGTCACAAAGACGGCACCGAGCAGCACCGACCCGGCCATTATGCCCGCCAGGCCCTTCATATGCTGGCGGCTTATGGCGCCCGGAATGGTCAGGAGGGCTATGACCATTATTATTCCCACGATCTTGATCAAGACCACCACGCTGAACGCCACCATGCCCAGCAGCAGCAGCCGCAGGCTCTGCACAGGAAGGCCGATGGCCTCGCCATAGACCGGGTCGAAGCTCAAGATAAGAAACTCCTTGTAGAGCAGAAAGACCAGGACCAGGATGGCCAGGGTCAGGGCCAGGATCAGGAATACATCATTCCAGGTCACGGCCAGGATGTTGCCGAACAAAAAGCCGAAGAGGTCTTTGACATATCCTTTGCTCAGGCTCATGAACATTATTCCCAGGGCCATGCCCGTGGCCAGAAAAACTCCGATGGCCGTGTCCTCAGAGACGCGACGCCCACTAACGAGGCCGATGCCAAACGCAGTGACCAGAGCCGAGCCTATCCCGAAGACCAGGGGGTCCTGGCCCAGAAAGTAGCCGAGGCCGATCCCCCCGAAGGCGGCGTGGGCTATACCATCGCTGATGAAAACAATTCTATTTAATATTACGTATATTCCTATTATGCCGCAGAGCACCGAGGCGGCCAGGCCCGCTGCCAGCGCGCTGCGCATAAAGTCATACTGAAGAAAATCAATCATGTTCCCTCAGGACCCTATGAGGCGTTCCGTGCGCTATCATCTCCACAGGGCAGCCGTAGGCCTTCTCAATGTCTTCATTGGTCAGCTCCTTGGAGCCGTGGTAGTAAAGCCGTTGGTTCAGGCAGGCGATCTTGTTGACATGACGGGAGATGGCTGTAATGTCATGGGATACGAGCACTATGGCTATGCCCATCTCGCGGTTGAGATGGCAGAGCAGATCGTAGAACTCCGTCTGCTGAGCGGCATCAACGCCAGCGGTGGGCTCGTCCAATAAAAGGAGCTTGGGCTCGGAGACCAGGGAGCGGGCCACAAAGACCCTCTGCTGCTCGCCTCCGGAGAGGGCGCCTATCTCTCGTCCGGCAAGGTCCTTCATTCCCACAGCCTCCAAAGCCTGCAGCGCTGCTTCGTGGTCCTTTGGGCCGTAACGCCGCAAGAGACCGGCTCGGCTGTATCTTCCCATGAGCACTACTTCCAGGGCTTTGACTGGGAATCCCTGATCGAACAGAGTCTTCTGGGGCATGTATCCCACCCGCCCCCGCGCCTCTTGCGGGGCCAGCCCGAAGATCCGCACCTCTCCGCGATCAGGCTTGATCAGGCCCAGCATGACCTTCAGCAGCGTGGACTTGCCGCCCCCGTTGGGCCCGATCAGGCCGAGGAAGTCGCCCTCCTCCAGATCCAGGTTTATATCCTCCAGGACGGCATGCTCTCCCCGATAGACCCAGAGGTCGCTGATGGATACGATCTTCATGGCAGGCTCTCGGCTATCTCCTTTCCGGCATAGGCCATGTTATCCAGGTAGTTTCCCGCCAGGGGATCAAGGTAAACGATGCTGGCGTTCATCTCCCTGGCGATAATCTCTGCTGCCTTGGGATTGTATTCCGGCTCCACAAAGATGGTAGTGATATTATCCTCTCTTGCCAGATCGATCACCTCCGCCAGATATTTGGGCCCGGGCTCCTTCTCATTCTTCATCAGCGGCACCTGCTTCAGGCCGTAGTCCCTGGCGAAATAGGTCCAGGCGGGGTGGTGCACTATAAAGATCTTTCTCTCTTTTGCGGCAAAGGTCTCGTTCAGTTCTTGGTCCAGGGCGCTGATCTTTTGCAAGTAATCCTTTTTGTTCTTGAGGTAGTAATCCCTGTTGGCCAAATCGACCTGGATCAGGCCTTGGCAGATGTTCTCCACCTGCACTCTTGCATTGCGCAGGGAGAGCCAGAGGTGCGGATCCGCCTCGCCGCCATTTTCGAGCAGGAAGGATACTCCTTGGGAAGAGTCTACTTTCGCCATCTTCTTGTTGACCTGCAGAACTTTATCCATCCAGAACTCAAGACCTGCCCCGTTCATGACGTACAGATCCGCATTGGCCACCTCTTTCATCTGCGAGGGCGTGGGCTCGAAGGTGTGGGGCTCGGCTCCCGGCGGAACCAGGACTGTGACCTCGACTTTGTCGGAGCCTACCGCCTTCACGAAGTCGCCCAGCGGAGCTATGGTGGTGGCCACTTTAATCTTCTCAGAAGGCGTCTGGTTCTGCGAAACGCAGCCGCAAAGGAGAAGCACCAGCGATAACAAGACCAGCAGTGAGATCTTATTCGTATCAATATTCATTTTACCCTCATCGCCTTACTTTGATGCCTTTGGACTCTAAGTAATCCTTTACCTGGCCGACGGTATACTCGCCTCTATGGAACATGCCCGCAGCCAGTGCCGCCTCGGCGTTGGCCAGCGTGAAAGCTTCCAGCATGTGCTGAGGATGGGAGGCTCCGCCACTGGCGATAACAGGTATTTTCACCGCATCGCAGATGGCTTTGGTGAGAGGAAGGTCGTATCCGACGTTGGTTCCGTCCCGGTCCATGCTCGTGGGCAAGAGCTCTCCCGCGCCGAAGCTCTCCATCTTCCGGCACCAGTCAATGGCATCGATTCCTACCGGCGATCTCCCGCCATAGATCACAAGCTCAAACCAGGCTTCGCTGCCGTCCTCCATCTTGCAGACATTTACGCCGGGATTTATCTCCCGGTTGCGTCTGGCATCGACGGCTAGGACAATCCGCTTCGAGCCGAAGGCTTTGGCCGCTTCCTTTACGAAATCAGGATTCTTGACAGCGGCTGTGTTGATTCCCACCTTGTCGGCTCCAGCATCCAATATCTGCTTTATTCCTTCGATGCTGCTGATGCCGCCACCTACCGCAAAGGGTATATCCACAGTATCTGCAACTTTGCGCGCCACATCCACCATTGTCCTCCTGCCTTCATGCGAAGCCGTGATGTCCAGAAAGACAAGCTCATCTGCACCCTGCTCCTGATAGCGTTTTGCAAACTCTACGGGGTCGCCCTGCCGGTGTAGGTCTACGAACTTCACACCCTTCACCACGGAGGGGACACCGTCAACGACTTTGACGTCCAGGCATGGCACTATCTTTGCATAATCTTTCATGGCAGCTAGAATGGCATCATGGAGTAAAAAGAGTTGCCCTTTGGCCGGATGCTAATGCCATATACGCTCTTCTCGTGGGTCACTTCCTCTCCCAAAGCCCTGGGAGAAAAGTGATAGTAACTATTCAGCCACCCAGTCAAAACCCTATTTTCCTTCCGAGACTTCATGAATTATAATGTGCGATAATCGACCCAAAATCTTAACTACGGTTTTTAGGGAATAAATCAAATCCTCATTTGGCGTCAAGCATCTCTAATTTTCTAGGTATTTCTGAAATTATATTGCAGTCATTTAATTCTACTAAATACACCTTGCTCAGATCAAGCAGGATGTCTTTTGGAAATTGCTTTCTTAACTTGACTTACTCATATTAACTTTTCTTCAAGGATTCATGTCATTCCAGATGCGAAGAATTGGCTCAATTCAGAACCATATGCCATGCATTTTAGACATAT
>Ga0315277_10004195_pt1 | contig 19292 bp, 16 predicted proteins | sample YL17G05_15_MG_FD_203695 | JGI IMG/M metagenome (GOLD analysis project Ga0315277, IMG submission 203695) | Sediment microbial communities from Yellowstone Lake, YNP, Wyoming, USA - YL17G05_15 | ecosystem: Environmental > Aquatic > Freshwater > Lake > Sediment | place: USA: Wyoming | collected... | reverse complement strand
CACTGTCTCCCCCTTGTGCTCAATCACCTGCCGGATCGCCTCCTCACTGCGCGCCAGTGGGAACTCGTGCGTTCGCAGAGGGGCGAGGCCGATGCCCCCAGCCGCAATCAGCGAAAGCGCCGGCGGATAGCAGTTCGCGTACCTGAACACCGTGCGCACATCGTACTCCCGCGCAATCTGATCCATCACCGGCATCGGCCCCTCATCCTCCGGCGGCAGCCCCACCAGCACCACCACGCCGCCGGTGCGCACCATCGCCGTCGCCTGATGAATGGTCGCCAGTGTGCCTGCCGTCTCGATCACGACGTCTGCCCCCTTGCCGTCGGTCAGCGCGCGCACCCGCTCCACCACGTCTTCCTGCTGTGCGTCCAGCGGCGCAGCGCCCATCTTCCCGGCCAGCTCCAACCGAAACGGGAACACGTCTGTGATCACCACCGGATGCGCGCCATAGGCGGCCGCCGCCTGCGCCGCTAGCAGCCCGATCGGCCCCGCCCCGATCACCGCTGCGCTTTGCCCGGGTCGAATGCCTCCGCGGCGGCAGGCGTGCACCCCGACCGCCAACGGCTCCACCATGGCGCCGTCCTCCAGAGACACGCCCTCCGGCAGGTTGTAGACGAAGTCGGCCGGCCAGGTCAGATACTCACGGAACGCCCCTTGCCACGGCGGCGTCCCCATGAAGATCACCTCATTCTCGCAGATGTTGTAGCGGCCCTCCTTGCACCGCCGGCACCGGCGGCAGGGAATCCCTGGCTCGATAGCCACCCGATCGCCAGGCCGGAGATGCTTCACCTCCGCACCCACCTCCACCACCGTCCCCGAACACTCATGCCCCAGGATCAGCGGCTCCTCCACCACGAATGGTCCGATCCGGCCGCGCTGGTAGTAGTGGCAATCCGACCCGCATATCCCCACGGCGGCGACCTGGATCAGCGCCTCATCCGGCGCGGCGATGCTCGGGATTGGCTCCTCGTGGAGGCGCAGATCACCCGGGCCGTGCAGGTAGACGGCCTTCATGGTTGCCATCGCACCTTCTCCTCCGGGGGCTACGGACGGCCCTCGAGGTACTGCCGCGCGCTGCGGTAGGCGAGCGCGCCGTCTCCCACCGCGAAGGCGATCTGTCGGTAGCCGCCGGATCGCACGTCCCCGCACGCGAACACCCCCTCCACTGAACTCTGCAGGCTCGGCGAGACCACCACGAATCCCGCCTGATCGCGGGCGATCTCGGGAGGTAGGAACTCGGTCTGCGGCACCGTGCCCACCGCCACGAACACCCCGTCGGCGGCCACCTCCCGCTCCTCGCCGCTGGCGACGTGCTTCGCCCGCACCCCGCGCACCGTGTTCTCGCCAATGATCGCAGTCACCGTGTGGCTCCACAGGAACTCGATCTTCGGGTCTGCGAAGGCTCTCTCCTGAACCCCCCGGTCGGCGCGCAGCTTGTCCCGCCGGTGGATGACCGTGACCTTGCTGGCGAACCTGCTCAGGAAGAGCGCTTCCCAGATCGCCGAGTTGCCGCCTCCCACCACAATCACGTGCTTGCCGGAGAAGAGCGGACCATCGCAAGTGGCGCAGTAGGAGACCCCTCGCTGATACAGCTCCTGCTCGCCGGGCACCTCCAGCCTGCGCGGAGCGCACCCCGCGGCGATCACCACCGCCCGGCCCCGGCGAACCCCCACTTCCGTCTGCACGCTGAAAGGCCGCTCCGCCGCGGCCAGCGCAGTGACCTCTCCCGCCTCTACCTCCGCCCCGAACCGCTCCGCCTGCCGGCCCATCTCATCGGCCAGCTTCAGACCCTCGATCCCGTCCGCGAAGCCTGGATAGTTCTCCACGAAGTGGTTGAGCGCCACCTGGCCGCCGGGACCCAGCCTGTCGAGCACCAGCGTGCTCAACCGCGCCCGTCCCGCATAGATCGCGCAGGTGAGCCCGGCCGGCCCGGCCCCGATGATCAACAGATCCCAGACGCGAGTGGAGCGGTCCTCGGCCATGGCACACTAGCCGGAGACGGAGGCGAGGAGCTGGCGCAGCTCCTCTTCGGTGTGGAATCCCACCGTGTTCTGCGACACCTCACCCCCCTTGAACACAAACAGCGTGGGCACCGCCTGAATGCGGTACTTCATGGCGGTCTGGAACTCCTGGCCCGCGTTCACCTTCACGAACTTCACCTTGTCCGCCATCTCCCCAGCCAGCTTCTCGATCACCGGCGCCAAACGCACGCACGGCGGGCAGCCGGGGCTCCAGAAGTCCACCAGCACCGGCAGCTCAGACTTGAGCACTTCCTGCTCGAAAGTAGCGTCGGTTACCTCGATCACATTGCCCATGATTCCCATCCTTCTCCTACACAAGAGCTCGCGCTCGTTCCTGTTCGTTGCTCTTACCACGCCTCCTCTTCACCCACCCGCTTCTCCTCCCCACTTTGGCGCGTAGCTCTCGCACCCGCGATACCCTCCGGGCTTGCTACTTCTTGCCCTTCTTCTCATCCAGCGGCCCCACGCCGGAGTACACCGCAAACCCTCCGTCCACCGCGATGGTGCACCCGTGCAGGAAGCTCCCCGCCTCCGAGATCAGCAGCACGATCGGGCCGAGCAGTTCCTGCGGATCGCCGAACCGGCCCAGCGGCGTGTGGCCGATGATGGACTCGCCTCTCGGCGTCAGCGTCCTGTCGTCCTCTTCGAAGAGCAGCCGGTGGTTCTGGGTGGTGTCGAGAAAGCCGGGGGCGATCTCGTTCACGCGGATGCTCGCCTCCGGATAGTCCACCTTCACCTGCACCGCCAGCCACTGGGTGAAGTTGGTCACCGCGGCCTTGGCGTTGGAGTAACCCGGCACATTGGTCAGCGGCGCAATCGCCGACATGGAGGAGGTGTTGACGACGATCCCCTCGCCGCGCTCGGCGAAGTACTTGCAGAAGATCTGGGTGGGTAGGAACGTGCCCTTGTAGTTCAGCGCGAAGACCTTGTCCAGCTCCCCCAGGTCCAGGTCGGTGAACTTGCCGTCTCTGGGCACGGTGGCGCCCGCGCGGTTGCCTCCCGCGCCGTTGATCAGCACATCCACCTTGTCGAAGTCCTGGAGGATGGTGTCGAGGGCGGCATGGATGCTCCCCGCGTCCAGCACATTGCAGGGGATAGCAATCGCCTCCCCGCCCGCGCCTCTGATCTCCTCCGCCACCTCCTCCGCCTTGTCCGCCAGCAAGTCCAGCAGCGCCACCTTCGCGCCCCGGGCGGCCAGACCCTTGGCGATGGTAGAGTAAATCACCCCCGCCGCGCCGGTGATGGCGATGACTCTGCCGGTGATATCGAAGACGTCGTTAGGTTGCTTCCCCATCTGAGAGTCCCTCCGTCGCAGATAACCCCGCGGTTTGTAGGGCGGGTATGCTACGCCGACTCGTCCTGCATAGCTTTAGCGAAGCAGGAAGCCGCACATGCCCGCCGCTTTCGGCTCTGCCGTTCTTTGCGCTCTTCGCGCCTTTGCGGTGAGCGCTTTCGACTACCCGGCGTACGGCTTGAACGCCCCCCTGAACTCCTCCAGCGACCGCCGGATGCAGTCCACATCCCCCGGCTTCTTCTCCTTGCCCACCAGGGCAAGGGGCGCGGACATACCCAGCACCGGGGTGAACCCGCGCTTGGTGATGTTCTCCTGGAACTTCGGCCCCGTCTCCGCGTTGACGCCGCCAGTGGGCATGATGATCCGTCCCTTGTGCCGGTCGCGCACATACGGCGCCAACAGGTCGCCCACTCCGCTCGGCCCGTGCACGCCGGCGGGGAAGACCTTCACGCAGTCCGGCTCCAGGCCGTCATCGCGCTCGATGAAGTACTGCAGCTCCGTGGGCGAGAGAATGGCGGGCGCGGCGAAGGCCTTCGCCTCATGCGCGATCTTCACGAACTCGCATCCCTCGCCATATCCGCCCATCACGTTCGCCGGGGCGACGATCATGTCGAACCCCCACTCGATCGCCGACCTGAGCTCCTTCGGGTTGATCGCGCTCCCCACCCCGAGCACGAATGGCTTGTCCGCGGGCGCGGCCTCGCGGCGCTTGGTCAGCTCCTGCATCGCCTCCTTGATGATGGCGCCGTCAATGCGAAACGTGCACTCCGCCACATACCCCGCCTGGTACACCTCCCACATCGCGGTCACCAGGTCCTCGGGCTTCTTCACGTGGTCGCGATTCATCACCACCACGATGCCGGCCTTGCGCAGCACCGCATCCACGCGGGAACGGTCACGTTGGTATGGCATATTGCCTCTTCGCCTTTCTTTGCTCTCTGTCGTTGGGCAGGAGCTTGCCCCTGCCCAATCCGCGTTCATCTGTGTTCATCTGCGGTTGAAGGTCTCTTCCTACCGCAGCGCGCTCACCCCGCCGCCCTTCTTCGCTCGCGCGGCCTCCGCGATAACCTCCTTCATGGTCACCATGGTGGTGTCCCCAGGCGTCTCCTGCACCATGATCCCGTGAGCCGCGCCCCACTCCACCGCGGTCTGCAGGTCGTTGCCGTAGAGCAGCGCGGCGGCCACGCCGCTCATGAAGGAATCGCCGCCACCGGTGCGGTCGGCGATCTCGATGTTCTCTCTCGTTGGGGCGAGATACATCTTGTCCTCGCCCACACTGTACAGCACCGCGCCCCAGGAGATCCGGTCCGCGGTGAGGGCGGCGCGCAACTGCGTGCCGATGATCTTCAGGTTCGGGTAATCTTTGGCTACCTTCCTGAGCATCTCCTGGTAGGCCTCCAGCCAGACCTCAAAGGGATCGGTGTTGGAGACCTTTCGGCTCTCATACCCGATAGCGTCGAAGAAATCGTTCTGGTTGCCGACCAGGAAATCGGTATGTGGGACGATCCCGCGGTTGATGTTCCGCGCCCTCTCCTTGTCCGGCTCCACCTTTGAGCGGTAGTTCAGGTCGAAGGACCGGAACACCCCGTGCCTGCCCGCGGCCTGCATCGCCTCCAGCGCCAGCGCCGACGTGTTCGGCCCGAGCAGCGTGTAGATCCCGCCGGTGTGGAACCAGCGCACGCCCTTGCCGAAGATGCCATCCCAGTTCACATCGCCCGGCTTCAGCTCGCGGATGGGGGTATGCGCGCGGTAGTACTCGGTGACAGATGGAAGGACTCCCTTGCCGGACCAGGTGAAGTGGATCCCGTTGTGGAGCGTCCCCTTGCCGTCGGTCGAGAACTGCCCCTTGCCGGTGGTGTTGAACCAGATGATGTGCGAGGTATCCACTCCGGCCTCGCGAAGCTGGTTCTCGATGTTGCGCCCGATCCCGTCGTCCACCAGCGCGGTCACGACCGCTGTCTTGAGACCAAAGCAGGCGCTCAGTCCCTCCGCAACATTGGTCTCCCCTCCTCCGTGCCACAGCCGCGCCGTGCGCGCCCGGCGCAGGGGCACCTCCCCGGGATCCACCCTCATCATCACCTCACCCAACGCAAACGCGTCGAAGCCATCTCCCTCTGGCTTGATCGAAAGGGCGCTCATCGCTAACCTCCACGAGTTGACCGCGGGTCGTTCCTCGCCGCCGCTTCTCTTCGCTTCCCCGCTGCTCCTTCCTTTTCGCCGTCGGCCGCACTTCTCACAGCTCTGTGCGTTCAGCAGCACCCTCTACTGAGTTTCGCCGAAAGCAGTTGGGAGGCAGCGGAGCTGCGCTCCGCCGTACACGGCGAAACTCAGACAGACCAGGGTGGAAGGCAGTAGAAGGCTCACAGGCTCTCACTTCGATATGCAAACCACTATGGCGGCAGGAGGTGACACTCCCTGCTGGAAGGTAAACCGGGATGGCGGTTCGGCGCCTCGGCGCGGCGGGCAAGGAGGCTTCCGGGCGTGTTCTTCTTCCTTCCCCTTGGCACCACCCGGCCCCACTGGCGGACGCCCTGGGCCACGTTCAGCCTGATCGGGTTGTGCGTCCTGGTCTTCATCCTCCAGGTCGCGCTCGGGCAGGACATGCCGAGCGGGTTCGTGCCCGCTCGCGCCAGCCTTGGCGCCTGGCTCCTCGCCATGTTCATGCACGCCGACGTCTTCCACCTCCTTGGCAACATGCTCTTCCTCTGGCTGTTTGGCACCCTCGCCGAAGACGTGCTCGGCCCGCGCCTTTTCCTTGGCTTCTACTTCGCCGGGAATGCGGCGGCAACGGTTCTGGACTGGGTGATGACGGCGGCGGCCGCGCCGGATGGTCTAGCTATCCCTCGGGTGGGCGCCTCCGGCGCTATCGCCGGCATCATGGGGCTGTCCGCGGTATGCTTCCTGCGCACCCGGGTGCGCATTGGCTACCTGGCGGGCTTGTTCGTCTACTGGCGGGTGGGGTCCTTCGAAGTGGCGGCTCCGGTCTTCCTCGGGCTGTGGGGCGGTTGGGAGCTGCTGCAGGGGTTCCTGTCCGCCTCCTCCGGCGCCACGGCGGGGGTTGCCCACTGGGCTCATGTGGGCGGGTTCCTGTTGGGACTTGCAGGAGCGGTGGGCATGAGCCTGGACAAGCGTATCGCGCGCGAGGACCTGCTCACCGGCCGCCACGGCGCGGACGAGTCGGTGGGCCGCTACGCGGAGGTGGGAGACCTGGAGCAACTGGTCCGGCGATCTCCCCAGGACGCGGAGGTCTGGTCTGCCCTCGGCCTTGCCTGTGAAGGGATGGGGCGTCTCGCCCGCGCCAAGGAAGCCTATCATGCCGCGGTCACTCTCTTCCTGGGTCAGCGTCGCGCCCGCGATGCTGCGCGCGCTTACGAGTCCCTCTCCAGCTATCAGGATGCCAGGCCCATCCCTGCTGGGCTCCACTTCGACCTCGCCTGCGGCCTGGAGGAGTTGGAGAAGTTCGACAAGGCCTATCACATGTTCCGCTCCGTCGCCGCCGACCGGCCCGGCACCCAGGAGGCGGAGACCGCTCTCATCCGCGCCGGCGAGATCGCCTTCACGCGCCTCCACAGCGGGCCGCACGCGGCCGACTGCTACCGGCTCCTGCTCGAGCAATATCCCCACAGCCCCTACCGCGGCCTCGCCCAGGAACGCCTCGAACAACTCCCCCACGCCCGCCCCCCTGAACCGGCGCAGGGTCAGGCCCGCTATCTGGGGCCTCGCCACCGTGATCTTCGCCCGCTGGGGCCGCTAGGTGGGGCGGACGCCGAGTCCCCTGCGGAGGGGGATACCCCGGCGAGCGAGGACGTGTTACAATAGCCCCGGGTGGCGGGGTGACCGATCATGGTGGATGCTGGCCCGCGCCTCCCGCCGCCTCAGGCCGACGGGCGCCCTGCCCGCCGGCCGGCGGGGTTGTTCTTCGCCGGCTCCCATGCCGATAAGAAGCTCTATCAGAACCCCGAGTACTGCCGCTGAGCGTCTCACCAAACGCTCTGATAGAGCCTGGAGCCGGGTCTAGTTAGAGACTCTAAGGAGCGCAAGCTAAGTGACCAAGCAGTGCATTGCCGATCCTCGCCTCGCCGTCACCATTGCTGGAGTCACCTTCAGTAATCCGTTCTTCCTCGCCTCCGGGCCCACCACCGCCTCCGCCGATCAACTGGAGCGCGCTAGCCAGCTTGGTTGGTCAGGAGCCTCTATCAAGCTCACCTTTGATCCGCCTCCTTACATCAACCGCCAGCCGCGCTACCAGTACTACGATCCGCTGGAGTATCTCTCGTTCACCGCTGAGAAGCGTCTGGACCTTGAGCAGGCCGTCGCCCTGGTCCGCGAGTCCCGTCAGCGGGTGGACGAGAGCTTCGTGATCATGGCCAACTACAGCTACACCGGCGAGAAGGGGATCGAAGGCTGGGTGAACATGGCGCGGGCCTTCGAGGAGGCCGGCTGCCACCTCCTCGAGCTCAACATGGGCTGCCCCAACATGTCGTTCAATGTCGCCCTCACCGGCGAGGCCCACGAGGAGGGCCCCGTCAGCGGAGCTTCGTTGGGCATGATTCCGCATCTCGTGCACGACATCGTGAAGGCCACCGTGGAGGCGGTCTCTATCCCCTGTTTCGTCAAGCTCTCTCCCGAGGGAGCGAAGCTGGGGGAGTCCTCGAAGGCGGCCTATGACGCCGGCGCGGTGGCGGTCGGGTCCAACGCCAACCGGCTGGCCATCCCCCCCATTGATATCTGGAATCCAAAGCAAGCGATCTATCACCTACAGAAGGAAGTGTCGCTTAGCTGCATGTCCGGCCCGTGGGCGAAGCCGCTCGCGCTTCGGGACGTGTACGAGATCCGCAAGCGCAACGGCCCCCGCGTCCGCACCACCGCCACCGGCGGCGTCGAGACCTGGCAGGACGCCGTGGAGATGGCCTTCTTGGGGGCCGATCTGGTGGGCATCTGCACTGGTGTGCTGGTGCACGGCTATGACCTGATCATCCCGCTGGTGGAGGGCGTTGTCCGCTACCTCGACCGCATGGGCTACCCGAACTGGGAGTCGCTCCGCGATCTGCTGGTGGAGGAGATCACCTCCGCCGACAAGCTCACCCTCTATCCCGGCCACGCCTCCATCAAGCAGCCACAGCTCGCCGCTCCCTGCAAGGCGGCTTGCCCAAACCAAGTGCCTGCTCAGGCCTACGTGCGCAGCGTTGCGGAGGGCGACTTCGGGGAGGCGTATCGCCTCATCACCGCCAAGGATCCCCTGCAGTCTGTGTGCGCCTACGTCTGCGCCCACCCCTGCGAGACGGTCTGCACCCGCGGCGACCTGGACGAGCCGATCCGCATCCGCGACCTCAAGCGCTTCGTGCTTGAATACGGCGCCAGCCAGGGATGGAAGCCGGAGGTTGATAGGCTTCCGAAGTCCGGCAAGAAGGCTGCCGTCGTGGGCTCCGGCCCGGCCGGGATCGCCTGCGCCTGGGACCTGGCCAAGGCCGGCCATGCCGTCACCATCTTCGAGGCCCAGAAGGAGCCCGGTGGTATGCTGCGCTACGACGTGCCGAGCTTCCGCCTGCCGGCGCCAGTCTTCGAGGCGGAGATCGAGGCGCTCAAAGGGCTGGGCGTCAAGATCAAGTGCAACCGCCATCTAGGCAAGCATTTCACCATCTCCTCGCTTAAAGAGCAAGGCTTTGACGCCATTGCGCTGGCGATCGGCGCGCAGAGCGGTGGCAAGCTCGAGATCCCTGGCGAGGGCGCGCGGGGCGTCGTCTCCGCGGTGGACTTCCTGGGCGGGTTCCGGCGCGGCCGCAAGCTCCAGTTGGGAGAGCGGGTGGCGGTGGTCGGCGGCGGGTTCACCGCCGTGGACGCCGCTCGCACTGCGGTGCGCCTGGGGGCGAAGGAGGTGTTCCTCTGCTACCGGCGGACGCGAGACGAGATGCCCGCCGTTCCCGAGGAGGTGTTTGAGGCCGAAGAGGAGGGTGTGCGCGTCGTCTACCTCGTCGCGCCACTCGAGATTGCGAGGAGGCGCAATCGCGTCACCGGCCTGAAGATGCGCATTCATACTCTGGGCAGGGCCGACGCCTCCGGCCGGCGGCGGCCCGACGCGGTCGCCGAGGCCGACTTCACCCTCGCCTGCGACATGGTGATCAACGCCATCGGGCAACGCGTGGAAGAGGTGGAAGGGCTTGCCCTCGATGAGAACGGCGCCCTCGCCTGTGACCCGAAGACCGGCGCCACCGCGCTGGAAGGTGTGTTCGCGGCCGGCGACGGCGCCCACGGACCTGACACCATCATCGCCGCCGTCGCCTCCGGCCGGCGCGCCGCGGTCTCCATTGATCACCTGCTCAGCGCCGGCGAGCCGGCGCTGCAGTACGATCCGGAGCTGGTGGAGGTGGACAAGGCGCGAGTGCTCTCCCGCCTCAAGGGCGTCTCCGTGCAGCCGCGCGCGCCGGTGTCGCTGCGGCCGGCGCGGGAACGCAAGTGTGACTTCGAGCCGTACACGTCGCCACTCACTGAGGCCCAGGCGGTGGAGGAAGCGAAGCGATGCTTGGCCTGCGGTTGCGGCATGGGCTGCGCGGTGTGCTATCGCATCTGTTCCCACTTCGCCGTGCAGCGCGCCGGGGTCGATGCCTTCGAGATAGACGAGGACAAGTGCGTCGCCTGCGGCATGTGCTTCCGCCGCTGCCCGAATCAGAACATCGAGATGGTGCGGCTGCCGGGGACAGTCTGACGTAGGAGCCCATGGCGATTCGCTCCTACGAGCTCACGCGAGGAGGTCGCGGCGATGAGTAGTGGCACAGGCTCCCAGCCTGTGATCGGGCTGGTCCCTCTAGACGACCGCCCCTGCAACCGTCTGTTTCCACAGCAATTGGCACCTATCGCCGGTTGTGACGTCTTCCTGCCCCCGCGTGAGCTCCTCGGCTGGTTCACCACTCCCGGCGACTGCGAAGCGCTGGCGGAATGGCTTGCCGACTACTCTGCCGAGCGGCTGGTGCTGTCTCTGGACATGCTTTGCTACGGCGGGCTGGTGGCCGGACGCACCTCGGCGGCAAGTCTTGAGCAGGCGACTGCACGGCTCCAACACGTGGGTGCGGTAAAGCAGCGGCGACCTGAGGCGATCGTCTGCGCTTTCACCAACCTGATGCGCCTGGGCTGCACGGTGACCTCGGCGGATACGATGCGCCTTCACGCGGATCTAACCGCCCACTCCATGCTCTCCGACCGCCTTCACCGGCTGGGTGACGACTCCGCACGGCGGGAGCTGGAGGAGGTCACAGCACGCCTTGGCCCGGCCGCCCTCGACGACTACCTCTCGGTCCGCCGTCGCAATCATGCCGTCAACCGCGCCGCCGTGCGACTGGTTGCAGAGGGAGCGGTTGACTACCTGATCATCTGCCAGGAGGATGCGGCTTCCGTCGGGCTGCACATCCCCGAACAGCAGATCCTGCGGGATGACATCGCCCAGCTTGGGGTGGCCGATCGAATCGCGCTCCATCCCGGCGCGGACGAGGTGGGCCTGGTGCTGATGGCTCGTCAGCTAGCCGATGCCGCAGCATACGCCCCGCGCATCGCGGCCGATTATGCCACAGACGCGGGCGCCGCCATCGTCCCGCGCTACGAGCACCAGCCCCTGCGTCAGACCGCCGAAAGCCAACTCCGCGCCGCCGGCGCGGAGTTGGCGACACCCGGCGCGGCCGACGCCATCATGTTCGTGCACACTCCAATCGGCTCTCAGCTGGAAGCGAGCGATGCCCCGCTGCAGGGGGAGTCTCCCTCCCACGCCATGCAGGCGGACAGCGTCGCCGCGCGCCTGCAAGCCGCCAGGGCGGCCGGTCTGGTGGTGGGTATTGCCGACGTCGCCTATGCCAACGGCGCCGACCCGGAGCTGATCGCCGCGCTGCAGCGATATGGAGTTGCCAAGGACCTGAACGCCTTCGCCGGCTGGAATACCGCGGGCAACACCATCGGTACGGTCGCTGCCCACCTATGCCTGGAGGTGCTTTCCTCCAGGGCGGATCGCCGCAATCCTGCGGCCTCGGCGCAGTTCCTCGCCGGCCGCCTGCTCGACGACTGGGCCTACCAGAGTGTGGTGCGCAAACGGGCGGTGCAGCGCGCCGAGTCCGAGGGCGCGAACCCCTATGCGCTCGGCGCGGCCGCCGAGTCGTTCGAGAAGTATGTGCATGCCGAGCTCGAGCCATTTGCCCATGAGATTCACTCCTTTGGGTTAGCTGTTGGCGAGAGCTCTCCCATTCGGTTCTCCATCACGCTCCCTTGGAAGCGGTTGTTTGAGATAGAAACAGACGTATCTTCGTCATCCTCGTGACCACCGAAGAACCGCCGGTAGACGTGGCTGAGGGCGGCGTCGAGATCAGCCTTCTTCAGCAGGGCCGGATGCGTTCGCCGGCGGTGGCCGCGGCGAAGCCGCCCGCGCTCATCGTGATAGGCGACAGAGACGCGGTAGCACATCTCCGCCAACTCCTCGTACTTCCTCACCAGTTGCGGCAAGATGTTGCTACTGATCACCTGCCATCCCTCCGTGGAACCGGGACATGCCCCTGGCCGCCGCGGGCGCTGGGCGATAGGCTCCGGTGGGCGCCCGCGAGAAGTGAGTGTGGGGGCGCAGCACTCCGTCCGCGCCGAAGCGCCCGGAGAGCAGTTGGGAGTACAGGAACAGCTCGTATTGCTCCACCCGCTCGTGGAGCCAGTCTAGATCATAGGGATAGCGGCGGTACACGGAGAACCTGCCCCACGACTCTACGGGCTCCCAGTAGGCGCCTCCATAGCGAATACAGCGACCGTTGGCGCCCCGCGCGGCGGCGACCAGAGACCAGAAGGTGCCCTCATGGCAGATCTGCAGTCTCGCGATCCTCACGCTTCGCACTCCTCGCTTCGCGCCAGGCACACATGGAGACGCCCCTGCCCCAGGGTGAAGAATCCGCCATGTATCCACAGGCGAGGCATCCGGCTTGGCAGAGCCTAAGATGTCTGAGATATGCGTTAGCACGTCGGATATATACCATGAAGTGTATTCGATGTCAATAGCGCGGGGGTGAAAACTTCTGAGAGTGGGGGCAATAGAACATAAAAGCGGTGATGATTCCCTGTGACAGAAGGCTAAGGATGTGGTATAGTACGATTGGGTGCCGTTCGTGTATAGAGGGGAAAGGCAACCTTAGAGGGCAAGAAGATGCCGGAAGTGCATGTCGGACGACGGATACGGGAGGCGCGAGAGGCGCTACGGCTGAACCAGCAGGACCTGGCTGAGAAGATCGGGGTGAGCCAGCGGGCGGTCTCCTACGCCGAGAAGCAGGTGTGGATCAAACAGTCCACCCTCCAGAAGTACGCCCTTGCCCTGGGGAGGCAACTGAGCTACTTCCTCCGCCCTTACGACGCCGAGACCGAGGGGGCCGCCCTTACCCGGGAGGAAGCCATCCAGCAAGCCTTCGCGGTAGTCTGCCGCGACCCCGACTTCGGCTTCGGCGCCCGACCGGGGGAGGAGTTGGCAATCGAGACCAAACGGGACATCGTCCGCCTGTACGAGCGGTACAAGGGGGTGAGCCTGCTGGCAGGGGAGGCCTAGGGGCGGGGGAAACGGCCTCACCTCAAAGTCACGAAGCGCACCAAGGGCAGGAGCTCATGCTCCTGCCCAACGCAGGAGCCGCGCACCGCGGGAGGGTCTCATGTTCATCGTCCACGTTCACGTGAAGCCGGAGTGTGTGGAGGGGTTCAAGGCGGCGACGGTGGAGAATGCGCGCAACAGCGTACAGGAGCCGGGGGTGGCAAGGTTCGATGTCCTCCAGCAGAGCGATGACCCCAGCCGGTTCGTGCTGGTGGAGATCTACCGCACCCCGGAGGACGCCGACCGCCACAAGGAGACCAAGCACTACCAGGTGTGGCGAGATGCCGTGGCGGAGATGATGGCCGAGCCGCGGAGCAGTGTGAAGTATAGCAACGCGTTCCCCGAAGACGCGGGTCGGGGATAGCCGGCGCTGCACCGCGGGGCACCACAGATTGCCCCGCCGCGTGTCCTGTGGGAGCCCCGTCCTCGGGGCGATCTGTCGGCTGGCGGGCCGTCGGGAGAAGCCTCCCCCAGCAATCCGACCAATGCCCTCTTGACACATGTCCGCTCTGTGGTATAATACCTCTGCCATAGAGGTATAACGAGGGCAGAGGCAAGGGCATGAAGAGCGATCGGGAGCTGGTGAAGGGGACGGTGAGGCTGCTGGCGCTGCGGCTGCTGGCGCGGGAGCCGATGTATGGCTACCAGATGATCCAGCATCTGGAGGACCGCAGCGAGGGGTACTTCCAGTTGGGCGAGGGGGCGCTCTACCCGCTGCTCCACGAGCTGGAGAACGAAGGATACCTGCGCGCCGAGTGGCGGGATCAGGAGGCGCGGCCGAAGCGGCGCTACTACCACCTCACCGCCAAGGGCAAGCGGGAGTTGGCGAGGCGGCAAGAGCAGTGGGACGGCTTCACCCGGGCGGTAGACCTGGTGCTGGAGGCCAGCCATGTCTGAGATCGAGCAGTACCTCGCCCAGATTCGCTCTTCGCTTGATGTAAGTCCAGCGCGCGCTGAGGAGATCATCGCCGAGGCGCGGTGTCACCTGGAAGCGCGGGTGCGCGAGTTCGCAGCTAAAGGTATGAGCCGGGAGGAGGCGGTGGCGGAGGCGGTGCGCGGGTTCGGAGAGCCGGAAGCGGTGGCGGCGGAGTTGAGGAAGGCGAACTCGAAGCACCGCGACGTCAGCCGATTCCGCTTGCTGCTTGCCATCGGCATTGCCTTCGGCAGCACGCTATCGGCAATCTCGCACGTGCACCCGCTGCTGCCGCAGAGCGCTGCCATGAGCATTGCCTACGGCAAGACGCTGTCGGCAGTCTGGTTTCTCGGCCGCCTGCATGCGGGCGCCCCCTTGTGGCTCCCTAGAGTGATCGAGGCGATGCTCCGGGCACTGGTCGTCTGGGTTCCTGTCTTCGCCCTTCCCGGCGCCGTGCTGGCAGGCATGGTCGCAGGAAGGCGGTACTGGTGGGTGGCCGCTACCCCTCCCCTCCTCTTCATGGCGCTGTGCTGGACCGCATCACTGGTGGAGTGGGCACTCGTGCCCTACCGAGACCAGCAGTTGATGTGGGCGCTGGCCTGGCCGCTGCTGGCGGCCGCGGCATTCGCGATGTGCGGCTATCTTGGAGCGCGGGTGGGGGAGGGGCGTAGGCTCCGATACCCGATTGGTGTGCTCTGTGCCGTGTGCGTTCTCGGGATCTCCGTACCCGCGCTCGCCCAGGCAGTCAGGAACCTGAAGGACCTGGTGTTGGCGATCGCGGTGGCCCAGGGAGCGAGCTGCATCCTGCTGGTTGCGGCCCACCGGGAGAAGCTGGTCGGGCCGCGAGTGCTGATCGCCGCGGGCGCGGGCATGGCCGCACTGGTAGGGGCGATGGGGGTCGCCGTTCTCGCCTGGCCGCGGGGGCTGGACACATTCTCGGGCGAGGGAAGGATCGCCTTCATCGTGTCGCTGGCGGTGGTCGTCTACCTGCCGGCCGCGCTGGTGTGGCTGGGATGGAAAGGGAGGAAGGTGTCGGAGGGCGCACAGGCGGTCGGCGGAAGGCCGAGCCGCGGAACGTAGGGGCGCATGCCTGCCCGGCCAGGAGCGATGCGCCCAATCTTGCTCAGCTACCTCCCTGTCGCTGCCTGCCCGTCCAGCGGCATCGCCAGCGGCTCCCGCCACTCCTCGGTTTGCACCGAGTCGTAGACCATGATCTCGCTGGTGTCGAAGTACATCTCCGGGTTGGCGACTCGGAACTGCACGTAACGCGTCTCCACCGGCTCCTTGAAGACCAGCGGGAACACCAGGGACTCGAACCCGCCCCGCTCCTGGTTGAGGAAGTCGCCGTCCAGGTCAATGGCGCTCATCCTCGTCTCGACCGATCCCCGGGACTGGTAGATCGCCCCATCCGTTGAGGTGCGCACCGCGATGACGCAGAACGGCCCGCGGTAGAGATCGTATGGGTAGCCGGTGACGTGGACGCCGACGGCGGCAACGGTCTGGGCCGCGCCGAGGTCGAGGGTGATCAGCGGGTTCTCGCCCGGCCCCCAGATCGGGCCCCACCGGTAGGTGGTCCCGCCGCCATAGGTGGAGGCGACCACGCCATCGGTGAGCTTGGTCATGTCGGGGTCGCCAGCATTCCAGTTCGTGCCCGAGGGGACGCTGAAGGTGTACTTCTTACCCAGGGCAAGGTCCGTGCCCCAGATGTGCCGCTTGCGCACGAACGGCTCGGCCTTCAGGTCCACGCCGTCGGAGTAGCCGTACTTCGCATCGGGAACCGCGCCCTTCAGGTTGGTGCGAATCCAGTTGGTGCTCGGGAGGTCATCGCCGCCGACGCTGAGGTAGTACCGCTGCTTGGGCTGGGTGATGAGCTGGGTGTGCTGGCGCTCGACCCACTGGTCGCCGTGCAGTTCTGACCAGTTATAGGTGACCTCGACCGGCTGGAACCTGGCGTTCTTCGGGCGATAGGTGGCGTTCATCCGCACGGAGTAGATGGAGCAGCCCTCATAGCTGCCGGCCGCGGTGGAGTTCAGCGTGTATCGCACCAGCGCCCGCTTCACCCCCTTCGGCAGCTTGGCCGTCTCGAAGTGGACGGTGTCCCAGGGTGGGTTGATGTCGGTCAGCGTCCACGAGCCGGTCCATGTCTTGCCTTCGTCGGTCGAGTACTCGACGGTGATGCTTGAGCCAGGCGCTCGGTTATAGAACCGCCCGCCGTAAGTCAGTTCGATGATGTCCTCCGGCGCCTCGACCGCGTACACCAGGCTCCCCGTCCCCGGCTTCTCCAGCCACAGGCAGCCGTGCCACTCCTCGGCCGGGCCGCTGGCGACGTTGTCGCTCGAGGCCGCCGTTTTCGTGAACTCGTTCTGCTGAAGCTCCGGCCACACCTCAATGGTCTCGGTCTGCTCTCCGGCGACGACATCAATAGTGTTCCTGCCTAGAGTGAGGACGGGGAGGGTGAGCTTGTTGAGTTGGGTGATGGTGTGGACTTCGGCGCGCTGGATGGTGGCATCGCCCCAGGCGGTCAGAGACAGAACGTACTGGTGGGACCCGGGGGCGCTCGGCAGCGAGAACTCCTCAGTCTTCACGCCGGCCGTCGGCTTCTCCAGCACGGTCCCGCCATAAGTGCTCTGCCAGTCGGGTCGCGCGAACACCTTCAGTCCACCGCCGGGCTTCGGGATTTCGTAGGTGACGATCACCTTCGCGCTGGTGATCGCATTGGCCGCGTCGATCAGGAAGGCGACTTCACCATCCTTCATACCCGAGGGGGTGAGGCGAGCCCGACATGGACCGAAGGCTTCGGCCGCCGCCGTCGGCTTGGTCAGGTCCAATGCCCACACCCACTCCCCGTTCCCAAACGTGCCCAGGTCCTGGGGCGACGCGCTTTCGCGCTCGGGCTCCTCCGGGTCGTGCGGCAGGGGAAGGTAGTACTCCGGCGTGTCGCCCAGCGGCTTCGCGTACCGCGTGTAGACTTCATTCTCCCGCAGGTTGAGCTGGTAGCGGTGCCCCAGCTCGTAGCCGTTGAAGTAGTACCGATACTGCAGCCGGTTGGGGTTGAAGACGTACTCGCCTTCCTCCTTGAGCGAGCGCTGGGTATCACAGCCGGAGAGGAATCCGTTGGGGCTGGTGCCGGAGACGCAGTGGTAGAGCGCGGCGTGGCCCATCTCCGCCTTGCCGCCGGAGGCCGGGCACGCCCCCTCCTTGCCGATGTCCTCCACCCCGGCCACCGTCTTGCCATCGCACAGCGTGTAGTAGGCGCTCAGCGAGTTGTCGAACATGTGCCAGCGGCCGTCGTAGAAGCCTTCGCTGACGGTGTGTGCGGTGATGTCCCACAGCCTCACGGGGAGTCCCATCTGACTCCAGATGCCGCAGTTGAGGGCGGCGTAGTCAGAGCAATACGAGTAGCCGAAGTCGTTGAAGAACATGATCGGGTCGTGGACGGGCGAGCCGTGGAGGCAGGGGTGCGGCGTCTGCCTCCGACAGCGTGTCAGCCACCTCCACATCGCCTTGCACTGCTCATCCGTCGTCTGATAGGGCGCGGTGATGCTGTAGATGAGAGAGTCCATGTCCGTGAAGTCAGGCCGGGAGTCGGAGACGACCCTGAGGTTCTGGACGGAGGCGAGGGAGGGGGAGAAGCAGAGACCCAGCAAGATCACAGATACAAGTGACGTCCGCATCATGCACCTCGGGTGGGACACTTCGTAGGGCAGGAGCCTGTCTCCTGCAGACGCCGGAGCGAAGCAGAATGGCGGCCCCTCGGCTCCCCGACGCACTCCGCGGGGTTGCTCGGGGCCTCCACCATCGCCGTCCTTACGGCGATGGTGGAGGCTGCGGGATTCGAACCCGCGACCTCCTGCGTGCAAGGCAGGCGCTCTCCCAGCTGAGCTAAGCCCCCACGACGTGAGAGGTGAAAGGAGAGAGGGGAGAGGTGATACGGACATCATCCCCTTGTCTTCGCTCCGAAGACATTCTACAGCAAGAGGCGGCGCCGGGGAAGAGCCTCCTGTCAGCCTGAGTCCTGACCCGTCACATATGGCCGTTGGTCAACGATGTATTCCAGGCTGCCTTCGTTAAGCCCAAAGCCAAGCGAGCGGTAGAACTCTTCCTCCACGCCGGCCAACACCTGCGTCGCGGAGATGAAGAAGGCTCCCATTGCCAGCAGCTCCTTGACCGCCATCTCACCCAGGCGCTTCCCCAGGCCGGTTGGATCCCGCTCAATCAGGGAGCCATTGGCGAACTGCAGCCCTTCGCCTTGGTACTTCGTCGCAAGGCAGAACTCCACAATCTGCGCGGAAAGGCCGTCGAACATGGCGCGGACGAGGCCCACAAGCTTGTCCCCCTCAAAGGCCCCGACGATCAGATCGCTGTGGTCGAGAACCCGGCAGGCGACCTCCTCGCCAAACCCCTTCTCGCAGATGTCGTTCTCCACGTAGAAGGCGAAAAGCTGGTGTGGCGTGATGGCGGGCGAGACAATGAGGCGCACATCGTCGGCATCAGGCTGCATATGATAGCGTGTCAATGGAGTATCGGGTCTCGAAGACCTTACCCTTCAGTCAGTCCTGACTAAGGGGAAAGGTGACCGTTCGGGTACGTCGGCGAGAGCATGTGTATCTGCGGCAAGTCGTTCGCTGCCATCGCCTCTCTCCTCTCACCTCTCTCACCACGCTCGCCTGCGGCGAGCGTGGTGGGCCCCGCTGGACTCGAACCAGCCACCTCTGCCTTATCAGGGCAGCGCTCTAGCCAACTGAGCTAGAGGCCCACACCAGGACTATAGATACCGCAAAGCGCGGCATTTGGCAAGTAGCACAAACACTTCGAGAGGGCGCCTTTGGCGCCCTCTCGATAGGTGATGCTCACGGTCTTGAGGACCCAACAGTGTCCGGATGGTTGACCGACCTGGAGTACCGTCCGCCTCGTTGGTCTTTCCCGAGGGATGCCTTCGAGACGGGTTGGGTGTACTCCTTAGAAAGGAGGTGATCCAGCCGCACCTTCCGGTACGGCTACCTTGTTACGACTTAGCGCCAATCGCCGATCGCACCTTGGGCACCTCTCTCCCTTGCGGGTTGAGCCAGTGACTTCGGGTGCACCCGACTCTCATCGCTTGACGGGCGGTGTGTACAAGGCCCGGGAACGTATTCACCGCAGTGTGCTGACCTGCAGTTACTAGCGATTCCGAATTCACGGAGTCGAATTGCAGACTCCGATCCTAACTGAGGACGGCTTTTTGGGATCGGCTCCACCTCGCGGTCTTGCTTCCCTCTGTGCCGCCCATTGTAGCATGTGTGCAGCCCAGGGCATAAGGGGCATGCGGACTTGACATCATCCCCACCTTCCTCCGGATTACTCCGGCAGTCTCCTATGAGTGCCCAGCCGAACTGATGGCAACATAGGACGAGGGTTGCGCTCGTTGCGGAACTTAACCCAACATCTCACGACACGAGCTGACGACAGCCATGCACCACCTGTCTTGCGGCT
>Ga0315277_10004194_pt1 | contig 19297 bp, 16 predicted proteins | sample YL17G05_15_MG_FD_203695 | JGI IMG/M metagenome (GOLD analysis project Ga0315277, IMG submission 203695) | Sediment microbial communities from Yellowstone Lake, YNP, Wyoming, USA - YL17G05_15 | ecosystem: Environmental > Aquatic > Freshwater > Lake > Sediment | place: USA: Wyoming | collected... | reverse complement strand
CACTTCTTTTGGCTTCGAATTCCACCGCCTTCTTTGCACGCGGTTTACTAGTGATCAATCCAATACCGCATCCTCCCGTCGTGCCTTTCGTGTCGGGCACGGCGTTATAGAACACGTAGAATGATCCGTTTTGGGAATTGTACACCAACAAAATTTTGTGGGCATACTGCTTGTCCAAGCAGAAACTCTCATCGCAGCCGCCGGGGCGGTTGCGAACAACCGGATCGCCCGAATGGCGCGTCCAATTCAGAAGATCCGTCGAAATGGCGATGCCGGTTTGTTCGACATGACCAAGGGTTCCGTGTCTCATCGCGCTCGTTCTCGCGTGCGAGTAAAGCAACGCGCAGGTTCAGGGGGCTGAATGGTCTTTCTGAGGCGCGCTCTAAGGTAAATGTGATCGCTTGGGGTCGGAGCGAAATCGGCTCACCATCGGTGGGTGCGTCCCGTCCAATCCTGAAGCGAATTCTCTTTACGGCGCGGGGAAAACACGCCAAAAGAATTGCCACGAGGCACGTCATCGTGCAGCATTTCCGGTACGCAAACGGCGAAAAAACGTAGGGCCGGTCTGCGTCGCTCGGCAACCCAACCCGCCGGAGCAAATGTGAACGTGGGCAATGCCATTTTGCGATTAGCACGGCAGCGCGAGTACGGCGTAATGGCTCTTCTGCTCTTGGCGGTCGTTGTCGTGACGGTCGTCAATCCGACTTTTCTGGCCGCCGCCAATGTGCGGAATATCCTGGTGCAGTGCGCTCCGGGGGCGATCGTCGCTTGCGGCCTGACATTGGTGATCGTCACGCGCGAAATTGATGTCTCCGTCGGGTCGCTCATGGGCTTGCTCGCGGCCGTGATGGGGATTCTCACTTCGCCTCAACGAGCGGGACTGCCCGTCGGGATTGGTGTCATGTTGACTCTACTGCTGGGGGCGGCGGTCGGATTCGTCAACGGTGTTCTTGTGACCTTCGGCCGCATTCCTTCGATCATTGTCACCCTCGGGATGCTGACGGCACTGCGCGGCGTGACCGAACTGCTGATGGGGGGCGAGTGGATCACGGACCTTCCGGCAGCGCTGCGGTTTTTCGGCACCGGCTCCTGGCTGAGGGTTCCTCTGTCCTTGTGGATTGCCGCCGCGGCAATCGCCGGTTCGATGGTGCTGGCACGGAGAACGCGGCTGGGCCTGCACATTTATGCGGTCGGCGGCAACCCATCGGCGGCGCGTCTCGCGGGGCTTTCCATCCGCCGCGTCAAGATCTTCGTCTTCACGCTGACCGGGTTTCTTACGGGTGTGGCGACGCTGGTCGGCGTCACACAACTCTCCGTAATCGAGTCGGGGATCGGAGTGGGATTTGAGCTGCTCGTCGTGACGTGCGTAGTGGTGGGCGGCGCCTCCATCAGCGGTGGAACGGGAACCATCATCGGATCGCTGCTGGGTGTTCTCTTGCTGGGGGCTGTGCGGACGTTTCTGATCTTCCTGCGACTCGGCGAAATGTCCACCTATTGGGAGCGGGCGATTCAAGGCGCGTTTATTCTGGCCGCCGTGCTTCTCGATCATCTTGCGCGGCGACGACCATAGACATTGGACTATAGACCAGAGACTCAAGACCGAAGCCGGAATGAGGTGCCGTGGAAAAGGACAGTTATGAATCTCAGTATCGTTCAACGGGTCTCGGGCTATGCGTTTCTTTTTTGACAGGATCACAGGATGAACCGGATGGAGAGAAAAGAAGAATCCTGTCAATCTGACGGTTGAGACTTTTCCGGTGAATCGGAGGAAAATCGGGACAGGCGATGTTTCGTCCACCGACATTTCAAGAGCGCCGGTTGTCCCGAAAAACGATCTTTCGATCGTTTCGACTTTTGGCCATCCTCGCCAACCAGCCGATGGCCGGAACGAACGTGATCGTTGAAGGGAGCGGTGTTAGGTTCTTTTGAAAAATGAAGTGTGGGCGATCAACAGGATAGTCTGCACACGAGTGGCCGAATTTCACAATCCCGTGAATCCTGTTATCCTGTCGAAAATCCAAATCGAAATTCTTCAGACATGGGCAGGAATAAAACTATTGAACGATACTGTTATGAATCTCTGAGTTCCTGAAGGACGGACGTTCTTGGGCAAGAATCCGAAATGGTTTCAAGGTTTCCGATACTGGCACGAGACGATACTGTCCGTGCTGCTGATCGGGTTGCTGGTCGCGGCCAGACTGGCGGAACCGGCTTTTCTTACCGTGGCGGTCCAGACCGAACTGTCCACCCACGTTTGGGAACTGGCCCTTCTGGCGCTGCCGATGACGGCGATCATCATCGCGGGGGGTATAGATCTGTCGGTGGGGGCAATGATGGCGCTGAGCGCGGTGGTTTTCGGGCTTTCCTACGAGGCGGGCCTGTCGCCGTGGGTCGGAGCGTTGCTGGCGCTGTTGACCGGCATGGCGGCGGGCGCCATCAACGGCGTCTTCGTGGCCTGGGCGCGTGTCCATCCGCTGATTGTGACCCTGGCTACGCTAGCGGCCTATCGCGGCACGGCGGAAGGCATCAGTCTCGCTCGACCCATCTCGGGCTTTCCGGAAAGCTTCGCGGTCCTGGGGCGCGGGCACATTATGGGCATACCGATTCCCGGAGCGTTTTTTGTTTTGGCGGCTCTTCTGGCGACCGTCGTGTTGGCCCGCACGCCGTTCGGCCGCTCACTCTATGCCATCGGCAACAACGAGGCGGCCTCGCATTTTTCCGGCATTGATGTGGCTCGGATCAAATTCTGGATCTACGCGATGTCGGGGTCCGCCGCCGGTCTGGCGGCTGTCGCTTTCGTTGCCCGCCGGAACACGGCGAAAGCGGATATCGCCACGGGGATGGAACTCGACGTGATCACGGCGGTGGTCCTTGGCGGAACGAGCATTTATGGCGGGCGCGGGCGGATCGTCGGCACGCTGCTGGGCGTGCTGCTCATTCACGAAACGCGCGAGTTCGTCAGTTGGAAGTGGGACAAGGATGAACTGAATTTGATTGTCATTGGCGCCTTGTTGATCGTATCGGTTCTCTTGAACAGCCTCTTCGCGGAGCGAGAAACGGAGTGAACGAACCACGCGGCGCGCGAAGGATCGTTTTGGGATCTCGCGCACTGCTCCACTGTCAGGGAGAATGTGCTATGCGTCGGACAATTTTCCCAGGATTGGTTTTCCTGCTCGTATCTTCCTGGGCTCTTTCGGCCTGCAAGGAGAAGGGATCCACATCGGGCGAACCGGGTCCGGCCGTCAAAACGGCGAAAGAGAAGATCACGGTCTGTCTGCTGCCGAAGAAAAAGGGATTGCCCTATTTCAGCTCCTGCGCGGATGGCGCACGCCGAGCCGCTGAGGAACTGGGCACCGTCGAATTGATCTACGACGGTCCCACCGATGGCTCGCCGGAGAAAGCCGCCTCGATGATCGAGAAATGGACGCTCAAAGGGGCTGACGTGCTCGCCGTGTCGCCGAACGACCCCGACGTTCTGGCCGCGGCAATGAAACAAGCGCGGCAAAAGGGCGCGCATGTCATCACATGGGATGCCGACGGGATTCCCGGCGCCCGCGAGTTTTTCGTCAACCAGGCTACCGCCCGCGAGATCGGCTTCGCGCTGGTGGATACGATGGCCAAGGACCTGGGCGGCAGCGAACCGGAGGGCGAAGTTGCCATCATCACGGCGACGTTGACGGCCGCCAACCAGAACGAGTGGATGAAGTATATGAAGGAACGGCTGCCCACCTATCCGAAATTGAAACTGGTTGCCGTCAAACCATCGAATGAAGACCAAAAACTTGCCTTCCAGGTCGCGCAGGACCTGATGAACACCTACCCAAAGTTGCGAGGGATTTTTGCCATCAGTTCGGTGGCGTTTCCGGGCGCCGCCGAAGCCGTGAGACAAGCGGGCATGCAGGGGAAAGTCTTGGTGACCGGGCTTTCGACCCCCAACGACATGCGCGAATACGTCAAAGACGGGACGGTCGTTTCCGTGATATTGTGGAACACGCTCGATTTGGGTTATCTCACGGTTTACGTGGCCGAGGCGCTGGCCCGCGGGAAACTGAAACCCGGCGCGACGAGTTTGGAGGCCGGCAGGCTGGGAACCAAAAAAATCGCGGGCGATAACGTCCTGCTCGGCAACATTCTGGTTTTCACCAAGGACAATATTGATCAGTACAGGTTCTGAGAGTTCGGAGTTCAGAGTTCGGAGTCCAGACTTTAGTCTGCCCTGTTGATTTCTTCTCTACCTTCAGCTCTTGCCGTTCTCGAAATGTTGAAAAGAAGATAGGCAAAAGCTCAGGGTAATGAAGAAATGAAAAAGGCAGACTGAAGTCTGGACTCCGAACGTCGGAACCCCGAACAGAGGGTGCCCACGATGACAGTTGAAAAAGCCTATGAATTGGCGCGCGAGCAATATGCCCGGTTGGGCGTTAACACCGACCGGGCGCTGGAGACTCTGCGGGGAATATCCATTTCTCTGCACTGTTGGCAAGGCGACGATGTCAGCGGTTTCGAGACGAGGAAAGGTCTGACCGGCGGAGGCATTCAAGCCACCGGCAGCTATCCCGGCAAGGCCCGCACCGCCGACGAGTTGCGCTCGGACCTCGACGTGGCCCTGACCCTGATCCCCGGCAAACACCGACTCAATTTGCACTCCATCTATGCCGAAACCGGAGGGAAGAAGGTCGAGCGCGACGAACTGATCCCCGAACATTTCGCCGCCTGGATAGACTGGGCCAAGAGCCGCGAGATGGGGATGGACTTCAACGGCTCTTTCTTCTCCCATCCCAAGGCGGCCGACGGTTTCACGCTCGCCAGCCGCGACGAAGGCATCCGCAAGTTCTGGGTTCGCCACGGCATCGCCTGTCGCAAGATCGGCGAACGGTTTGGCCGCAAGCTGGGCTCGCCCTGCATCACCAACGTCTGGATTCCCGATGGCTACAAGGACATTCCCGCCGACCGCAAAACGCCGCGCGAGATTCTCAGGAAATCGCTCGACGAAATTTTCGCTGAGAACGCGGACCCCATGTACAACCTCGACGCGGTGGAAGGGAAACTCTTCGGCATCGGCTCGGAAAGCTACGTCGTCGGCTCCCACGACTTCTATTGGGGCTATGCCATTGAAAACAAGAAGCTCCTGACACTTGATACGGGCCACTTCCATCCCACCGAAAGCGTCGCCGACAAGATTTCGTCCGTGCTGACGTTTCTGGATGAAATCCTGCTGCACGTCAGCCGCGGTGTGCGCTGGGACAGCGATCACGTCGTGATTCTCTCCGACGAGCTGCGCGCCATCGCCGAGGAGATCGTCCGCGGCGACTATCTCAGGCGCGTCCACATCGGCCTGGACTACTTCGATGCCAGCATCAATCGGGTGACCGCGTGGATTATTGGCGCTCGCTGCGTGATCAAGGCCCTGTTGATCGCTTTGCTCGAACCAACCGCAAAGATAAAGGAACTGGAGGCGGCAGGCGACTTCAGCTCGCGTCTGGCGATATTGGAAGAACTCAAGACCCTTCCTTTCGGGGCGGTGTGGGACTACTGCTGCCTCAAGCAGGATGTTCCTGTCGGTTCGGCGTGGCTCGGGAAGGTCAAGACATACGAACGAAAGATTCTGGCACTCCGACGATAGCGAGTTCCTCTTGATCTTTTCGCGATGGCTTTCGCTCTCACCTGAGGGCCCTTGTAAAGACGATGGCTAATAGCGTCTCGATTCGCACCGGCCCCGGCAGCCGCGAAAGTACTTGGCCGGGGAAAAGTTCGCTTAAGACAGCAGCCGCAGAGCGCGCCGCAGTCCACACAGAAGCGAACCTTCTCACGAATCCAGGAGTAGCACCCTGACCGAACCGGCGACGGTGGAAGTCGTTGACGCGGGGAAAGTTCGGCCGTAGTCTGTGGGACGATGGATGAAATCACGGGATAGGAGATATGCTGTGAAACAGCGATACTGTGAAAGGCAACGAACCGTGTTCGGAACGCTGAGCGTGTTCTTGTTTTTGGCGATCCTGGCGGCGGGTGTTTGGGGCGATCTCGCCGAAGATCTCGAGAAGAAAGCGATCGAGGCGGGCCAGATGACGGAGCGCTACCATGTCCGCGACGGTCTGCTTATCCCCACACGCATTGAGGTCACCGAAGGCCCGCGCGTGTATGACGCGACGACTCAGGAGGACGTTTGCACGCGAAGCGGCGAGTACCTTTTCGCCCTGTGTTTTGAATATCTGGCGACAGGCGACCAGAACGCCTATCGCCGGGCGCAACGGACGGCGCGTGCGATGCTCGACCTCGAGCGCGTGACGGGCGTCCCGGGTCTGGTCGCCCGTGTTTTCAAGAAGGCCGACGGTCCCACGGTTGACGAAGAATCGTTTTTCTTCCCGATCGAGTGGCATCAGTCCGAGGCGATGGCCGGCTATCGCTGGCTCGGCGACCTGAGTGTGGACCAGCTGAACGACTGGATGATCGGCCTATGCGTTTACCACGATTTTGTTGCACGCGACGAGGACAAACAATCTGTCGCCGTCGCCATTGACCGCGTCGCATCCCGCCTGCTCGATCACGACCTTCGGATCGTGGACTGGGATGGAAAGATGACGCTCTGGGGCAACATGAGCCCGTCGCTGACCCACGAACCGCTCAACGCAATTTTTGGCCTTTCCAATGTGAAGATCGCCTGGCACGTCACGCAAAAAGACAAGTATCGCCGCTGCTTTGAGCAATTGATCCGCACGCACAAATATCACGAACAGATCGCTTTGGCCAAAGTGCTCTATCCGGAATTTGCCATCAACCGTTCGGACGATAACCTGGCCATGGAAGCGCTGTGGAATCTGGCGCGCCTGGAGGACGACCCGACGCTGCGCCAATACTATCGCATTTCGTTCGAGCGCCACTGGCAGACGCTTCGCAACGAAAACGTCGCGCTTTACGACTTCTTTCGCGAGGCGCTTTGGCCGGGCGAGGATTCGATTGACGAACACTCGCTCGATCAACTGAAGGCCTATCGGTGGCGACGCGAGAAAGAAACGCACCCATTCCGCAGCGAGAAAGGGCCTGTGACGGTCACGGGCTGGTTCTCGCACGCGCCGTTCGAGTTTCTTCGCGCCTATTGGTTTGGCCGCTATCATGGGTTTGTTCCAGCACCCGGTGCAAAGGCGCCGCCCGCTCCCGTCGCCCCGCACTCCGCAATCCAAAATCCAAAATCTAAAATCGAAAATCCTGCGGGGATGGTTTATGTCTCCGCCGGGCCGTTCATCATGGGAAGCGGGATCGGCGACGCCGACGAATCGCCCGAACGGATTGTCCAGCTCGATGCGTTCTTCATTGACCGATGCGAGGTGACCAACGAACAGTTTGCCAGGTTCGATCCGAACCATCGTTTCACGAGCGAGAGGGCGAAATGTCCGGCCCTGGTGACGTGGTCGCAAGCCGACGCCTACGCAAAATCGGCGGGCAAGCGCTTGCCGACCGAGGCTGAATGGGAAAAGGCGGCGCGCGGCGCCGACGGGCGACTCTTTCCGTGGGGGAATACCTGGGAGATTCACCTGGCGCCCTGGGGCGATGCCGAACCTGTCGGAGGGACAAGAACCGACCTCAGCCCTTACGGCTGCTACGACATGGCGGGGAATGTCTGGGAGTGGACGGCCGACTGGTATCAGCCCTATCCGGGCAACACCGTTCCCAGTCCTGCCTATGGCCAAACGTATAAGGTGATCCGTGGCGGCGCCGGTTTCAACGACGGCAGCATGATGCGCTGTTCGCATCGCTACTACATGAAGCCCGATACCAAAGTGCCGGGCCATAGCATTGGCTTTCGATGCGTCAAGGACGCCAAGTGACAAAGGCAAGAGTCGAAAGGCATAAGGCAAAGCATAGAGTATCGTGCCCAGCACGCGAGACGACACAGATCGTTGAGTGGAGAAATCCGGAAGGACAACGGAACATGAAACGCGGAACCCGAAACCCCATACCCCATACCCGATGCCCGAGACCCGCCACCCGCAAGTTGAAACCTGAAACCCGTAACTTGAAACGTTTCCTTCTTCTCGCCCTTGGGCTTCTCGCTGCATGTGGCGGACCCCGATCCGAGCGAACCGAGAAAAGGCTCTCGGTCATGGATGTGGGCACGCGTCCGGGCGACCGCGAAATCTGGAAGGAGACTGCGGCGAAATTCAAAGCCGACCATCCCGGTTGGGAGGTGGATGTCGGCCTCTACAAGGACGACGACTACACGAAGCTCTACTTACCCCAGGCGCTGGCGAGCAAGCATCCGCCGGACATCTATTTCCAGTGGGCGGGATATGCCGTCCGTCGCGACGGCGGCCATGGCATCGCGCGCGACTTGACGGACGACTTGAATCCGCAATGGAAGAGCCAGTTTGACGAACGCGCCTTCCGCGGCAGCACGTATGGCGGCCGGCATTTCATGATTCCCGTGGGCATGGATGTCTCCAATGTCATCTGGTATCGCAAATCCATTCTGGCGAAACACGGGATCGAGCCGCCCCGGACATGGGAGGTGTTTGTCGCGGCTTGCAAGAAGCTCAAAGCCGCTGGGATGACGCCGATCGTCCATGGCAATCAAGCCGGCTGGCCCGCCGGCAATTGGGCGGCCCACATGGCCGAGATGTATTTGGGGATCGAAACCTATGAAGCGATCGGCGATTCCAACTCGCCGAAGCGCGTCCGCCTGGACGACCCGCGGATCGTTCGGGCGGTGGCGTTGCTCGAGGAACTGGCTCGTCTCGGCGCTTTCAACAAAGACATTGACACCCTGAACGATCTCGAAGGGTTCGGCCTGTTCAACCGCGCCGCCGGCGCGTTCCATTTCAACGGCGGCTGGATTGTCGAGGAGTTTGCCGACCCCGATGATGTCGCCTTGATGCGCCAACCGATCTTGCCGGGTGAGGTCGTGGATCGCGACTCGGTCCTGGCCACCGCGGCGGGCATGTTGATTCACGCTCGTTCGGCCCACCCGAGCGAAGCGATTGATCTGTTGCAGGCGCTGACGTCGGTGCCCATCCAGGTCAAGTCGGTTGCCATTGGCCGGTCGTCCACCGTCAAGGCCGCCCTGGCTACGATCAAGAATCCCCATCAACAAGCCGTGCAGAAGATCCTGGAAGCATCGTCGGTATGGGCCGCGGCGCCGGACATTTCGTGGCGGCCGGCAGACGCGGAGGAGTTCAATCGAGCGGTCAAGGGGGTTGTCGGGGGTCGCTCAACGGCCGCCGAGGCCCTCCGCACCGCCGCCGAGAACGTCGCGCGCCAAAGCGACCAATCCGCCACCCCCAAGGCGACGAAATGAACGCAGCATCAGCCATCCAAAATCCGAGATCGAAAATCCAAAAACTAAAATCGGTTGGTCCCGTCTTGATGATTTTGCCCGCGCTGGCTGTTTTCGTCCTTTTCGTGGTCGTTCCTTTTGTCGAAACGGTTCGCCTGAGTTTCTGCCGCTGGGACGGAATTCTCGAAAAGACCTGGGCGGGCGTGGCCAACTATCGCCGTCTTGCCGGCGATACGACCTTCCGCCACGCGCTGCTGAACAACTGCATCTACTGGTGGATTACGCTGGTCAGCGAAGTGTCCGTGGGGCTGTTGCTGGCGGCGTTGATCGTTCGCTGCCGTCGCAACAAGACGTTTTTCCGCCTGGCGCTTTCGGTGCCGTTGCTGATCGCGCTGGTCGCGAGCGCCGTCTTGTGGCGCCAGTTGCTGGGCCGTATCCCCTGCTTCATCAGCCCGCTGCTCGTTCGACTGGGTGTGGTGAGCGAGCCGGTCACCTGGCTCAACCCGACGATTCTTGTCGTGAGCGTCAGCCTCGTCTCGGGATGGGCCTATTGCGGTTTCTATATGCTGTTGTTCAGTGCGGCCCTGGAACGGATTCCGGACGAGTTGCGCGAAGCGGCCCGCGTGGACGGCGCAAGCGAGTGGCAACTGTTTCGATACATCGAGCTGCCGCTGCTTCGCTCGATCGGCACGGTGGCGTTTCTGTTGTGCACGACGGGAGCTTTCCGCGCCTTCGATCTGTTCTGGGTTATGGCGGGACCCATGCTCGAACCGCAGTCCGAGGTGGCTGCAACGTTCGTGGTCAAAGAAGCGGTCACGCGCCTTGAACGCGGCTATTCGGCGGCCATCGCCGTTGTGGTCGTCGCTCTGGTGGTCACGATGGGCTACTTGCTGTCGCGCCTGACTTCGCGCGCGAAGGAGTTGGAATATTGAAAGTCGTACGCTACATGATCCTCGTTGCTGCCGCTGCGGTGATGGTCTTCCCGCTCGCGTGGCTCCTTCTCTCGGCGATGAAGACGACCGCGGAAATCCAGGCTTATCCGTTCGCCTTGCCGGGCCGGATTTCACTGCGGAACTTCATCGAGGCGTGGCGCGTTGGGCGATTTGCCGGCCATTTTCTATCGAGCGCCGTTGTCAGCGTCTGTTCGGTTGGCGGGCTGCTGCTGCTGGGTTCGATGGCCGGATTCGCCTTCGCTCGCTTTCGCATCCGGGGCGGAAACCTTCTTTTCGCAGTGTTCATGATCGCGCTGGTTCTGCCTGTCGAATCCATCGTCTTTTCGCTGAGGGATCTCACGGAAACGCTGGGCATTGAAGATCGTTGGCCGGCGCTGATCGGGCCCTACATCGCGCTCGAAATGCCGCTGGCGATTTACGTGTTTCGGAGTTTCTTCGCCTCGATCCCGCGCGAGATGGAAGAGTGCGCGCGCCTGGACGGCTGCAACCTGTGGCAGATGTACTGGCGCGTGTTTCTCCCGATGGCCGCCCAGGCGATCAGCGTCGTAGGCATCCTGGTCTTTCTCGCCGTGTGGAACGAGTTTCTCCTCGCCAATTTTCTGATCGGCCCAAACGCCGAGCAATTCCAGACGCTGCCCGCGGCGTTCAACCGCTTCTATGGCCGCCGCACGAGCGATCTGAACTTGATCTTCGCCGGCCTGAGCATCTATATTGCGCCCGCCGTAGCGGTCTATCTCGCTTTCAGCCGGACCATCACGCGCTCGCTCGCCGGCGCGGTGAAGGGATAGAAAAAAGAAGAATGTTGAATGATGAATGATAAATGATGAATGATAAGAGCTGAAGTGAATAGAATCCCGGCAGCGTTCAGCATTGAAAGGAAAGGCCCCAGTCGAAGGCCAGTGGTGAAACACACTGGGATTGGGATTCGCGGTTCAAGGAGGTTCACATGGGACTGACCGTCCTGGAAATCGAAGTGGGCAATCCGGCAAAACCCGAAGTCACGGAGAAAGTCGAATTCCTGATTGACTCGGGTGCCATCTATTCCGTGGTCCCGTCCCCGATCTTGGAGAAACTGGGCATCAAGCCATTCGCAGAACTGGAATTCCGGCTGGCCAACGGAGAGAAGATCGTACGCAAAAAAGGTATCGCGCTCTTCAAATACGGCGACCATATCGGTGGCGCCGATGTGGTTTTCGGCGAAGAAGGCGATAGCATGCTCTTGGGCGCTTTCACCCTCGAAGCCCTCGGCCTGGCTCTTGACCCGTTGCGCCGAGAATTGAAACCCTTGCCGATGCTACTCGCAGCGCTTTCAGGCGAAAACCTAGCGGTGCCACAGGCTGCGTGGTCGCCATGAGCGAACTGTTCCGGCACTACGGGGGCTGGAAACCGCGAAGAGTCGCTTGTGAACGCCAAACAGCGGATGCGGGCAAAAACATGATCACCGAACTCTATTCAGCGTTCATCATTCATCGTTCATCGTTGAAAGGACACGTCCATGTCTCTCACTGACGCCATCATTCTCGCGGCGGGGCGCGGGACGCGCCTGTGGCCCTACGGCGACACCCAACCCAAGGCGGCGCTGTCCATCGGCAATACGCCGCTCATTCGCCACCAGATCGAGCTTCTGCGCGGTTTGGGAATCAAGCGGATTACGGTTGCCGCCGGTCATTTCGAGAACACGCTGCGTCACCTGGTCGCCGGTCTCGAAGGCGTCGAGGTCGTCTCGGTCGGCTCAACGCGCGGGACGGTCGAGTCGCTTCTCGCGGCGTTGGGCGAGGGGGGGCCGCCCGAACAGTGCCTGGTCGTCTATGGAGACATTTTGTTCTTTGCCGAGGATGCGCGCATCCTGCTGCAACGCCATCTTGCACACAAGGGACCGGCGACGCTGCTCTTGGCGCCCATGCCCATCGCCGATCCGATGCCCCACGTCGCCGCATTTCTCAAAGACGATGAGGTGGCGCGCATCGTCGCACGCCCACGCCACGGCGAATGGCGATTGGCGGGAGTCATGGCCGTTCGGCGCGAGTTCTTCGAGTATGCCGAAACGACGCCCGACCATCTGACCTGTCTTGAGGTCGGCGTCATGCCGCCGGCCGAACGCGACCTGGCCGAAACGGTTCACCAGGTGATTCGCCGCGGCCAACCTCTGCCCGCCGTCATCGCCCACCAGGCGGTCGTGGACCTCGACAAGCCGTGGGACATTCTCGAGGCCAACGCCGCCTTGCTCGACTATCGCGCCGCGCGCCTCAAGGAGAGCAGCTTCGACGCCTCGGCAATCATTGATCCGTCGGCGCGGTTCGACGGGCCGGTTGTCGTGGGGCCGGGAACCGAGATCGGACCGTTTGTGCGGATATACGGCCCGTGCTGGATTGGGGCCAATGCAAAGGTGACCGACGGCGCGCTCGTCGGCGCCTGTTCGGTCATCGGCGACGAGGCGATCGTGCGCCAGGGTTGTCTGATCGGCGACCATACGTCCATCGGCCCGCGCTGCGTGGTCGGCCATGGCGCGGAATTCTCGGGCGTTCTGATGGAAGGCGCTTATTCCTATCACTACGGCGAATATTGGGGAGTGGTCGGACGCAATGCCGACCTGGGCGCGGCAACCGTTTGCGGCAACCTCCGCTTCGATGACCAACTGACGATCCATCGCGTCAAGGGCCGGCGCGAAATCCCGCGCACCGGCGCCAACGCCGCTTATCTCGGCGACTACACGCGCACCGGCGTCAATGCCATCCTCATGCCGGGCGTCAAAGTCGGCCCCTACAGCGTCGTCGGCCCCGGCGTGATTCTAAACGAAGATGTGCCGAACAACACACTCATCTATGCCAAGCAGGAACTGGTCACTCGCCCCTGGGGTCCCGAAAGATATGGAAGTTAAAGGCAAGAGGCGAGAGGTGAGAAAGAAAAGGACAAAGCAATAGCCGGTTGGTCTGCCAGGGCTGGTAACAGCGGCTATCGCGCGAAGCGCCATGCCCTGCGCTTCGAACAACTCGACCTGCTTTTCGGCCCACCATTCGCCGTTCATCGTTCATCATTCATCGTTTCCGAGTCGAGGTCCACGTGGGCCACCGAGACCTCTTGTTTGACCAGGACGGCGTCAACGACGGGAATCGGCTTACAGTCCACAGCCCGTGGCCCATGATTTATCTTCTGGTTCAATCCAAAATCGAAAATCCAAAATCGAAAATCGCACGGTCCGTTCGCTGCGCCATCCACTGCAAGTGCCAAAAGGCACGCGGTGTCATATGAATCTTCGTGGTTTTGCTCCTTGTGAAGTTGATGTTGACGCGCCGCCACTGTTTAAGCCATTCTCACAGCCGAAGGTGAGTGGCGGCATATAGCGGGAGTCGTCTGTCCGAAGGGGCATTTCGCCTGATGGAGTGTCTGCGCCTGCGGGTGCAGGACATCGATTTCTCCCGCAACGAAAACCTCGTTCGCGACGGCTAGGGCGCGAAAGACCGGATCACGATGCTTCCCGAATCGCTCAAAGCGCCGCTTCAGGAGTACCTCAAAAAGGCTAAGGCAATCCACGAGCACGACGTGGCCGAAGGTTGGGGGCGCGTGCCATTGCCCAGCGCTCTCGCCCGCAAGTATCCCAATGCCCCGAAGGATTGGCCCTGGCAATGGGTCTTTCCGCAGGAAAACCGTTGGAAGAACGCCCGAACCGGCGAAGAGGGCCGCCATCATGTGGACGAATCCATCCTGCAAAAGGCGTTCAAGCAAGCCGTAAGGAGAGCGGGACTTACGAAGCGGGCGACTTGCCACACCCTTCGGCATTCCTTCGCCACTCACTTGCGGGAGGATGGCTATGATATTCGTACCGTTCAGGAACTCTTGGGCCACACCGATGTCCGGACCACCATGGTCTACACACATGTCCTGAATCGTGGCGGGCGGGGGGGTGAGAAGCCCTGCCGACACCTTGTGAGACATGGAGTGGCGCTGCGTACTATGCGGAAACCGTATAAGACACGGCTTTCGGGCGAAATGCGCCTGAATCCCTTGAGAACAAAGAATTTGCATGACAAGAAGTTCTGCGTCTTATCTGGACGTAGGACCCGAAAGCGAGTTTATCTGGAAACCATATAAACAGAAGTTAGCCGCAGAACATGAATAAAGAACTGATAGACGTTCTTCGCCGCCGTATAGCGAGCACCTCAGTTGGTCCCTCGACAGCAAGAGGAATGGGACCGAAAGGAACCATTAAGGCCGCGCGCGAATACCTCGCAAGCTTTGATCTAGCGAAGTTCGCAAAGAAAACGGAAAGAGCATTTCAGGCCAAACTAAATCAGGCCACACTTCGATTCATGAATCACCTTCCTCAGGGTGCAAAACACTGGGGTGCCGCCAGAAAATTCTTAAACATATTCCTCCGCGGTGCTGTGTACCACCGTTTCCTTTGCGAATACTACAACCTCTACCGCACCGAGAGGTGGCTTGAGCTGCCACTTGATAGTCATGTGGCGAAAGGCCTGCGCGGAGAGGATGGTGGCAAACTTCTTCCGAGATGGAGGACAGTGATCCGCCTAGATCGAAAGACAAATCAAAGATACCAGGAGTTCGCGACAGGAGTGGCGAGAAGGATCGACACCTATCGTGTACACCTCGATATTCTGTATTGGCGTCGGGAATTCGTTGTGGCTGACACGTCGTTCCATCGGACGCGGCAAACAACGCCGCGCCGGTGAACTCTGTGTTAGGCCGAGTATCACGTGAGGAGAACGCGATGCGTGAAACACCGATGCCCGGCGTAGGCCGTCGCATGGATCCGTTCACTGTGCTGACGCTCGCCGTCATCCTCGTTGTTTATCCGCTCCTCTACTGTTCAGGTTTCGTGGGCCGGCTGGTGCCACCCATCATTCGGGATGGCAGTCGGCTGCACTGGTGGCTCTTCTACCTCGCGAACTTCGCCTTCCACTGGCTGCCGTTTGGCTTGGTCTGGCTCACGCTCTACCGCAACGCGGAGTCATGGGCAAGTCTCGGCGTGGACTGGAGTTGGTTCCGCAGATCTGCAGTTTGGCTCGCGCTCGTCATCGGTACGCTGGTGGCAGCTGCGTTCGTCATGCCATCGGTGCACTATCCCGATGGGTTGCCACGCGTTTCGCAGACCATCTTCCTCGCCCCGGTCTCAAGCACAGAACGCTTGTTCATGATCTTGGTAGCGGTGACTGCTGGCGTGACGGAGGAGGTGCTATTTCGAGGTTTCGCTTTGACGCGGCTTGCCGGGCTGCTCGGCAGCGCGTGGCTCGGCTTACCCGTCGCGGTGGTGTCGTTCGTCTTCATCCACGGCGTGCCGCAGAGTACGGGTCAGGCAATCAGTTATGTTCTGGCAGGCTTGGCGTTCGGCGTACCGTTCCTATTGATGCGGTGCCGTCGTCTGGAGTGGCTTATTCTCATCCACTTCCTGATCGACGCGGCCTTGGTGTTCGCGCCGTGATATCTGGTCGTCGGCCAGTCGCGAATGATCGTCGCCGGCCTAACAGCCGGTTGCAGCGGACGGCGCTGCGCCCCGCCGCTGAACTCTATCGTTATCCGTGAGGGAGTAAAACAATGAATATCAAAAACCACGATATCGGGAAGATAGCCGGCTGTTTTGTCATGGCTGGAGGTATCCGAGAATTGATCACCCTTATTGTCAATCTGATCCTCAAAGAAGAATACGGGGGTGTTAGCTATCTGGTCATCATCTTAGGCATTGCTTTGGGAATTGGCCTCTATCGTCATTGGCTCCCAGCATATCTTCTCTTATTGCTCATTGCCTGTCTGGGCGAATTATTCGTCATCATGACTGCAGTCGAAGTGCCCATTAAGGTCGGCCTGGGAAAGCTCTCTTTCCCACTGACAGTGTTTTCGTCAAATGTTGAATCTTACAGTGAGCTTTACGCATTGCTGGCCCTCTGTGGCACCCTCCTGGCTGTGCCGATCTGTTTCTTGTTGACACGAAAAGCCCGAGAAGAATGCCATTACTTAGAATTGGTAATGGCAATCAAGAAAGCGAGCCATGACTAACAAATCGCTCGACCGAATGACGAGGAGCTCGGGCGCGTTTCGGTTCCAAATCGGATGTCCTTGGCGCGCTCCTCGTCATCGGTCAGCTTGCCGTTAGACCGCAGCCACTACCATTTCCATTTGTCCCCGCAGTATCGTTCCATCGTCGGAGCCTTCGGTGATTTCCTCGGATTCCTGCAACTCCGACAGACAGTCTTCGCAGAGCAAAGCCGAGCCGGGTTGGTCGAACCACGCGATCTCGATGGCAGTAAGATCGTCTTCCCAGAATTTGTCGCCGCAGGAGGCGCATTCGAGCATGTAGTCTTCGACGCAGTATTCGCACGCCTCATGCTCGGCGTCATAGTGGCGATAGACGACGTAGCGCTCGCAGCGCTGGTAAAATGAGCGGCAGCTTTCGCAGAGCGACCCTTCGACGTCTTCGGCCCAGACCAGGTCTTCGTCCGAATAGTGCTCGCCGCACTCGTAGCACGCCGTCCCGACGCCGTTCACCCATTCGTCGAGATTGATGTAGGGGCTGCGCGAATTGTAGGTGCGAAGCAGGTTTTCGATCAGGTCTTTCAGGGCGAGCAAGTCCCCACGCGCGATGGCAAGCCTGTTCTCGCGTAGCACCTATCTTATCTCGCCAATGTTTTCGCAGACCTTGGCGATGGCCGCGACGGCTTCGTGCATGGCTGCCTCTTCGGCCAATAGAATCGGATGCATAATCCAGCACGTATCGCGACAAACTTCTTCACAAACCGGACAGACAACTTTTGTGTAGTCCATCGCCTTGGCATAATAGGGGCATGAGAGAGGACAGAACTTCGGGCCTTCGCCGCGCCGTCCAAACAGCGGGTTCTTGTAAAGCGGGTGCGGATAGCCGGCCGTGGCGGGCACTCCCTCGGCGTTCAGCGCTTCGAGAAACTTCTCGCGTGTCGTTCCCAGCGCCGAAAGGTCGAGTCGAAAGCAATACATGTGATAAGCGCGGCGGGTCATGCGCGGCTCGCTCTTGATGACCCGAATTCCGGGGATGTTGCGGAGCCCCGCATCAAGAATTCGAGCGTTGGCCTGCCGCTTGAGCGTTTGTTCTTCGAGCCGGCCGATCTGCGCGAGAAGAAGCGCGGCCTGGAATTCGGTCATCCGCAGATTGCTGCCCAGCAGGAAATGCTGATACCAGGGGCGGTCCTTGCCGCGCCCGCAATTGGTATAGCTGCGGCAGGTTTCGGCCAGCGCCTCGTCGTCGGTCAGGATGATCCCGCCCTCCGAGCTGCTGATGTTCTTGGAGGCCTGGAAGCTGAAAACGCCGCAGTGGCCCAACGCGCCGGTTCCTTTGCCGCGCCACTGGCTTCCCCAGGCATGGCAAGCGTCCTCAACGACGAACAAGTTGTGGGCGCGGGCGATCTCGCCCAGGCGATCCATGTCGGCGACGCGACCAGCCAGATGGACGGGGACAATGGCGCGCGTTCGGTCGCTGATCTTTCGCGCGACATCGTCGGGATCAATACAAAGCGTGTCGGGCTGAATGTCGGCGAAAATCGGAATGGCGTTAACCCGCAACACGGCGCTTGCGGTCGCCACGAAGGTGTAGGGCGGGACAATGACCTCGTCGCCCGCGCCAATGCCCAACGCCAGAAGCGCCGTTTCGAGCGCGGTTGTGCCGCTCGAGCACGTCACTCCGAAGCGGGCATTTTGAAACCGCGCAAATTCCGTTTCGAACTGCCCAACTTTCCCGCCATACCACCATTCGCCCGATTCAAGAACTCCCAGCAGAGCACGGCGCTCCGCGTCATCCCAGATCGGCCACGTCGGCCATTGGCGCCTGGAAACCTTCGGCCCATCCTTGACTGCCCGCTTTGCCATCGTCCTGTCCTTTCGTTTTTCGCCTGTGGGGCTCCATCAACCGAAAAATCTCAGTCCGTGGGGGAGAGAGAAGTCAAGCAGCTCCGGGGTGGGAATTGTTGATCCCGAAGCCTCAGGCTTCAGGCAGCGTATTGGCTGAAGAAGCGATCACGGTCGAGGATCGGATATCGTGGGACGTTATCATATAGGAATGTTTCGAGCAGGGACGGGAGACGCGGCCTCGTCAATCGGATAGAACAATCCGGTGTGTCGGAATGCCGGCAAATGCCGGCGTCCGATTTTTGTCGAATGATAGGTGATCTTGACACCGTATAAGGCATCTCGATAGCGGTATTTGCAACGTGCTTGACATGGTCGCTGTGCAACGGTATGCTTCCACCACTCGGGCTAGCCTGCCCACGGGCTCAGGCAAGCTGGACTTCCCCGCGAGAGGGCCGGGTGGACTTTCAGGTGGGGAAAAGGAGATCTCGCATGCGAATGAATCTGCGCCAGTGCTTAGGTGCTTTTCCGATCTTCGTGTTGATCGCCGGTTCTTCATGGGTAAGGGAACGATCGCTCGGAGAGAAGGCTTCTGCCGCACATCCACAGAATGCGGATGGAATCTCGGCCACATTCTCGATTATTGCGGTCGAGGCGCAAACGGGGGAATGCGGAGCCGCTGTCGCCAGCAAGTACCCCGCCGTGGGCAAAGTAGTGCCGTATGTCCGCAGTGGTGTCGGAGCATTTTGCACGCAGCACTGGCACAATCCACCTTGGGGCGAGCGAGCGCTCGATCTTTTGGGTGCAGGGAAAGCGCCGGAAGAAGTTATTGCCCAACTTTTGCATGACGATTCTCAGCGAGAGCAGCGACAGCTTGCGATTATTGACATGAGTGGCCGTGTCGCGAACCACAATCCGTCACAGGCAGAAAAGGCAAGCCTGTATTGGGCGGCGATGAGCGGCCGCTATTACTCCTGCCAGGGCAACACTTTGGTCGGTCGTAATGTCATCGCCGCCGTGGCCGAGGCGTATGAGGAGACCAGCGGCAGTCTTGCCGACCGACTCATGGCGGCCCTGATCGCAGGCGACTGCGCCGGTGGCGATCATCGAGGGCGGCTGGCGGCAGGCATTCGAGTGGCCAAACGCGGGATCGAAGGCCCTTGGTTGGAACTGGACGTGGACAAAAGCGCCGACGCGGTGAGGGATCTGGCCAGAAAGTATGCCGAGCTCGAGCACAAGGCCAAAGGCGGAT
>Ga0315277_10004193_pt1 | contig 19300 bp, 18 predicted proteins | sample YL17G05_15_MG_FD_203695 | JGI IMG/M metagenome (GOLD analysis project Ga0315277, IMG submission 203695) | Sediment microbial communities from Yellowstone Lake, YNP, Wyoming, USA - YL17G05_15 | ecosystem: Environmental > Aquatic > Freshwater > Lake > Sediment | place: USA: Wyoming | collected... | reverse complement strand
AGGAGTTCAGAAGAATTCGGCTTCTGCCTGAAGTAGATCGTTCTCGGTGAGTGCTTGGCAGTATGATTCAAGCAGCTCCGAATTGAGACTGAAGAACCCCTCTCCCCACTTGAATAGAGTGAGCAGTCGAGCGGCGTTGTCCTTGAATCCCATTATGTACAACGCCCCTGCAAGAGCCTCCGCTGAAGACAACTTGTGAATCTTGGCGTAGTTCACGGGATTGGACGCGAGTAGCGGCGGCAGTCTTCTAGCTTCCCCGGGAATCCGAATCGCGAATGCCTTCTCGATTCTCTCCCATGAACAGTCGACCGCGACTATTCCATTCTTCTCAGCAAGCCTAGCGTCCCCAGGCAGGAGAACTCGCGGTGCAAAGGGATTGAGAACGATAGCCATTCGAGGAATCTGCCTCATCCTAAAAAGCGGTGTCGCAAGCCTGAACCTCGCCAACTTTGCTGCCGTGCACTTTCGCGGATCATCCTGCTTCAACAACAGCACATAGACTCTTGGCGTAATCTCACTCGATCGCTCGTTCAAGGTGAATCCGAAACTTTGGCTTACTGAAGCCTCTTTTGAAGAATGGGCCTGTGACACATTGGATCATTTAGTAATGTCGGGATGTATTCGAGCAGGTCCGTTGGGGTTAGATGATCACCCAATTTCTCTTCGGCGAGATCGCCGGCGGCGCCGTTTATGAAGGCCCCCGCAACCGCAGCCCTGAATGCTTCGACACCTTGGGCCATTAAACCCGCAACGATCCCAGAGAGAACGTCGCCTGTCCCACCCACTGTCATGCCGGGATTGCCAGTTCTGTTGAGTTTCACTCGCATGCCGTCTGACACAATGTCAATGTGCCCTTTCAATAGAACTGCTGCTCCGCTCTTCGAAGCAAGTTCCCTGACCTCATCTGAACGCAGCTTGAGATCTCTGGAAGGAGCCTTTCCTGTGATAGCCTGGAACTCTCCAGCATGAGGAGTGACCACCGTCGTGCCGTCGAATATTCTCTTCCTTATGACGCCCAGAGCCTTCAATCCATCTGCATCAAGCAGCAACGGCTTCTTTCGCTGAATTGCAAGCGCCACAATCTTGCGAACTGCCGAAATTGTCTGCTTGTTCAGACCGAGTCCTGGACCGATTGCAATCACGCTGGCCTTCTCAAGATGCTCGCGGAGAAGTCGAACATGGGCGACGGCAAAGTTCTCTCCTGGAAGCTTGATCGTGATCATATTTGGTGACATCGATGATATTGCCTGCGCGGTTTTTTCGGGTGCAGCGACGAATACTAAATCGGTTCCAGTACGATAAGCTGCCATTGCAACGAGGGTAGGAGCGCCGGTGAATATCTCGCTGCCTCCGACAACAAGCAATCTTCCAAACTCGCCTTTGTGCGCCTCCAGAGACCTGCGCATCCTTATTGCGTCTACGTCACCAGGGCCTGCGAATATTGCGGCCTCAGGCGGAATCCCAATATCAGCTACGTTGATTTCACCGCAGAACTTCTTCGCTTTCAACAATCCCTTTTTCATGGAATGCAATGTGACTGTTAGATTGGCGCGCACCGCTTCTCCCAGGTTATCGCCGCTGTCGGAGTCTATGCCTGTGGGAACGTCCACTGCTAGTTTGAAGCCGCCGCTAGCATTGATCACCTGTACAGCTCGCATTATAGGCTGGCGAAGTTTTCCTCTTACCCCTGTACCGAGTAGAGCATCTACTATCACATCAGAATTCACCTCTGAAAGTGACGAGGAATCAGGATACTTTTCGATCTTGACCGTTGAGGTCATCACCTTCAGAACGTTCCAGTTGCAAAGTGCTGAAGCATCGGAAATCGCGCTCTCCTCACCAACTAGCCTGTAGATGACCTTGAAACCTCTCGCCGCAAGGTGACGACCGGCAACCATGCCGTCACCGCCATTCCTTCCAGTTCCACCGTAGATTACGATCTCACTGCCCTTGCCGAAGCGGGCGGTAATCTCTTCTGCTATCGAACGCCCAGCGTTCTCCATCAATTGAAGCGTGGAGACGCCCAGGTATTCGGAATTTCTGTCGAGGATCATTGTCTCCAACGAGTTAAGCGCCGACTCAGCTTGTAACAAAGAACTAGCCCAGCACTGTCATTCTTAGGGGGCTCGTAAAGCTTACGGGCCTCTGGTGTCCTTTGGTCCGTGGGCAAATCTTTTTAGCAATACCTCAACCATCAAGGCTACGACGAGGTTTTCTAATGCCATTAGCCTTCGTCCTGATAAACGCCGAAATTGGTTCGGAAGACGAAGTAGTCACTGAACTGCGCAAGATAGGCAATGTGAAAGAGTCCTACGTTGTTTATGGCGTCTACGATATCGTTGCAAAAGTTGAAGCTGACTCCATGGACAAACTGAAAGAGATCGTCACATGGAAGATACGAAGACTCGACAAGGTTCGCTCAACGCTAACCATGATCGTCGTGGAAGGTACTTAGTCTCACAGTAAACCTTACGCAGGTCGGTTGACTACCAGATTACCGACTAGGTTTCAGACTGTGCAACTGCACATAGGGATAGATGACACAGACTCTACGAAAGGCGGCTGCACGACCTACATCGCCGCTCGCCTAGTGGAAGAAATCTCGAAACTGGGAGTTCGCTTCATAGATTACCCGAACATCATACGATTGAATCCGAACATACCTTACAAGACTCGTGGAAATGCAGCGATCGCACTTCGACTCGAAATTCAGATCGCGAAATATGACACCATCCGAGAGACAGCACTCGAGGAGATCGAAGCTGGTAGTCACATTGGTAGCAAGGGAACTGACCCCGCAGTCGTTTTCCTGAAAGGAAGGCCGTCGGCACACATCAGACGATTCTCACGTGAGGCCCTATGCGAAATTCTTTCTGAACGACAAGCCGTCAAGCTTGTGAGATCATCTGGAGCCTCTGCAGCAGCCTACGGGACAGAAATGGGTCTGGTTGGCGCGCTAGCTGCGGTGGGGGAGACTCTGCCGAGCGATCATACATTCGAGCTAATTGCGTACAGGACGAAAGAGAATTGTGGATCCCCAAGAAATGTTGATGGAGAATCCGTCAAGCATATGGACGAAGCAACAAGTCCAAAGACCTTCAACAATTACGATTACGAAAACAATCGAATGCTCATTACCCCTCACGGCCCGGACCCTGTGCTCTTAGGGATACGTGGCGAAAGCGCTGAAATTGTCAAGGAAGCTTTTCAATACATCAAAGTCCGTGAGCAAATAGAACGATGGGTAATCTTCCGCACCAATCACGGTACCGACGCACACCTCCAAGCCGCGTCCAAGAACTCCCCATTAAAACCGAACAGACCTGCTGTCTTGCGAGGTATTGTTATGGGCATGCTAAAGCGAATCCCCGGCGGCCACGTCTTCTTCGACCTGAACGCGACCGGGAGAATGTGCACATGCGCTGCATACGAACCAACAGGGAAGTTTCGAGAGATCGTTGCAAACTTGCTTCCAGGCGACGAAGTGACAGTGTATGGGGGCGTCCGTGAAAGCCCCGTAGGCGGACTTCCCACGATCAATCTCGAGAAGATACTACTACGTCGTCTTGTGGACAAACTGCGAATTGAGAATGCCCCCTGCCCGGTTTGTGGCAAGGGTTTGAAGTCTGCTGGGCGAGGTCAAGGTTATAGATGCGAAAAATGTTCACTCAAAGTATCCAACGCGAAAAAACGGATCATCAAGATGACGAGATCAATCAGAACCGGTTTGTATGTTCCGACTCCTAAGGCGCACAGGCACCTGACGAAACCGCTAAGCCGATATGGACAAGAGAAAAGATGGGACCACAAGCCGCCTGTAGGTAGGTGGCATAGCCCGTAGTTGCGGGCGAATTCCTGCGATTTTGTCTAGCGACGTAGTCTACTGTACTCTAACCATCGGAGGTTGGTAATAGTAGACTTGTGCCGGCTGCCTGCATTGATAGGCTACCGGAGGAGGCTGGTACATGTATGTTACGGGGGGTGGCTGGTAGGCGTATCCCACCGGTGGGGCCTGGTAGTAGACCTCGGGCGCTTGAGGCACAACGCATTGAACAGGTTGGAAGCACGTGTATGCCAGTGGTGGTCTGGGAACATAGAGGTAGGACAATTGCAATCACGCTGTGGGCGTGAATCAAAGGGAATAAGCCTTGCTCTCTGCCCGACGTACTGATTGTGTCGTTCATGGCAAGATTCCACTCCATATGGTTTCAACTTAGCAGATAGTTGTGAAAAACACCCCTGAAATGCCCGAGAACCTGCTCCCAGAGCCGCAATTCTACCTGTCAAATCCCTCAGCGGGTCTTGGATTTCCGTCCGCCTTGAGATACTTTCCATAAGACGGGAGCGAATAACACGAACGCAAGCAGCCCCGTGAATCCAATTGCTTCCAGCTTCATGATGAAGTCTTCGATCGTGACATTGCTGAGGCTCTTAATGTTAAGATCAATTAAGAGGATTATTGTTAGGATGTCGAGTGGCAGCAGTCGCATCGGGAGTTCGTAGGCATCCCACTTCCGAAACACTAAGACAACGCTGACAAGGAGCGCGGCGACAGCTGCAGCCAACCACAAGTACAAGTCGGGAGCGTTCAAACTCACCATGACCCGCACCTCGTCAAATCCCCAATGGGACATAACTCTTTCTAACATGCGGAGCGGGGACCCCACGCTCTACCTCGACTCAGGTTGTCTCAGTTCCTCAACCAGTCCCATCAGTTTTCGATGTACGCGAACCAACAAAGATAGTGCGCTGACTTGGGCCTTAAGATCGGAGACCTGTCCGAACTCTTTTCATAGAATGTCAAGAGATCGACTTCAACAAGTTCCGCTAAAACCGCGGCGCACGGACAACTGAGTCCTAGTTCGAAGAGAATTGGCGAGAAACAAACTTATCTAGTGACTGTCTTCTAAGCGAAGCCCGAGGCTGCGGAACTCTAGCGGGGTGGGGTAGCCAGGTTTTACCGGCGCTTTCCGTGAACAATTAGCAAGCAAATGGCGCATTTTGTGGCGTGTGGGTTATTTAGTGATAACTCACGGTCTGTCGTGATTCAGGGACTCTCTGAAGCCGAGATCGAAGTACATTAGGAAAGTTCTATTGCCAGTGTCAGGCGGGATCAGCTCGAAACCATATTTCCGATATCGTTCCACGACGTCTTCTTCGGCATCTACGATCACGAATCTGCAACCCACTTCCATCCCAATCCTATGCGCAGTAGCCGCAACCCAGTCCATCATGATTCCACCGACCCCTTGGCCCTTGTACTTTGAATCTCTGGCCATGTGGCCCAGGAGCAGGCTGGGAACGTCTCTGAACGGCTTTTGCTTCTTTCGATCTTCAGGGAGATCCTTCTTTCGAAGTGAAGCCATGGCGAGGGTTACGAATCCGGCAATCTCAGTCTCATGTCGGAATACGTAGGTTACGCCAAGATTTTCGTTAAGATACTTCTGGGCCTCTTCGGGCCTTTGTACAAAGTCGCAGTAGTCCTGTTTCTCGCATTTGAAATCCTTGAAGTCGTCCGGCGTCTTGAACAGTGAGACTTTGATCTGTTCTGGAGAAAGCATGAAGAAAGAGAGGAGTTATTCACGCTTTATTTTCTTTGCATTCTCGATAGCCTGCGTAAGTCGTTCCTGCATCGGTTCTGGAGCAGGCTTTTCTAGACGCTGCGCTACGAACTCCCACTGCTTGTCAGTGAGGAGGGGTACCGGTTTTGGCAGCATCTCACATTTCCTCCGTTATGCTCTACCTACATGTTGTGCATGTAACCATGCTATACGTATTACGTCGTAAAGTGAGCGATGGCGCCAAAATGGTTCAAAGCGGTTTGAATGGTCAGCATGGTTCTCACGAAACCTCACACGGCATGTATAGATCAGACCAGGAAGATGGGCTGTATGTTTTGTACGAGGATAGATAGCTCCCGCAGGAGCACACCAGCATGTGAGCCTGCTGGAAGCTCTGTCGTGAGGTTGGATCCAGACACTCGATCTCGAAGTGGCTTGCCTAACCAACAAATTGCTGGCAGTGAAGAGTTTCTTTTGCAGCTGCTTTACAGGATCTTAAACTCCATATACCATAAACCTTGGACAATGTCTTCATACTCACACTCTGTGACCAAAAAGGCTTGATTCAGCGTCCTCCTTCTCCTCTCATGAAGACACATGTCCGATGCGGTCTCCACCTACATATTCATCTACAGGCTGGCCCCAGAGAACAGATGCAACAATCTCCGCTACGAATCTGAAAATTACTTTTCAGAGAATTTCGCCGCTGAATTTCGCCTCCTGATTTGGCAGAACATGTTGACTATTCACTATGAGGATAAGGCTCGGGTGACCTTCGAAATTGCTCGTCGAAGGGCCCACCTATTTGTCAAGATGCTGATGATGGGCAGAGCCTTTTTCAATTTCTCCGAAAGACCTCTGGACTATTATCCCACACAATGGGTTGAGTTCCAACCTCAAATTCAACGAGTTGTTGTGGGCAACATAAGTCATGAACCCAATCCTGACACGCAACACCCAGACAACAAGTCCTTCTCTGAGTCGGAGAAAATACTGCCTCTAGTTTCTGAACATGCTTCATTGAGGAGGGCTCTTGAGGACTTTGTCTCAAGTATGTCGGAAGCAAGCCCTGACGCCTACTTCTATGCATACCGGACAGTTGAGGATATCCGATCCCACTTCCAAGCATCTGATGAAGATACGGACAGGAAATCTGCATGGAATACAATGAATAATACCCTAGGTTACCGGGAAGAAGATTATGATGAACTTGTGAGATTGTCCGAAAAACACCGCCACGGCAAGATTGACGAATTTATTGATCCCAAATCAGCGAGCAGACAACTGGCATTTGTGCGGGGGATGCTTGAGAGATTCATCAGATACCTAGCAGCGGAACAGGTTGACGCTTAGGTGTATGCTCATGTTTCGATTTAATCAAAGTCTATGAGGCTCTAAGCGGGAGATATTTCGAATTGCAAGATGTAAAGATGTAGTAGTCAGGACTAACCGTGCAATCCAGAGTGGCAGCCAGGTTTTCCCTCCGCTCTCCATGAAGTACTGGCAAGCAAATGGTGTGTTTTGTGGCGTGTGGGTTAGTTTGCAATAACTCACGCATTGTTCGATCTGACCTCTCCTTTAGAGAATCGATGCGAAAAGCATGTAACTTTAACCATTCTAGGCATTAGGCGAAGTGTGTCATGTCCAGCGAAGAGAAACTAATGGTTTTCATCGACGGGCAGAACCTGCTATACGGGTGCATCGAATTCGCCAGAGAGAAGAAGCCCGGTCACGAGTTCAGGTATCGTGAAGAAGACCTTTTGAAATTGCTGTCGGAATTGAAACCTAACAGAAAGCTAATCCAGACTCGATTCTACACGGGTTTCTCCAAGCAGAATCAGCAACGCTACGAAAAGCAACGACGGAAATTGGACTTTCTCGAATTCAAACTGAAATGGGTAGTGGACAGAAAAGAGGCCTTCACATACCCATACTACTGTCCTCGATGCCAACATGATTCGAAGGAGGTTCAGCTTGAGTGCCCCTCCTGCGGCTTGAAGCTGGTCACAACAGAGAACAAAGGAGTCGACGTTTCCTTGGCAACTGACCTTCTACTGTACGGTCTCGTCGGACCAAGCCAAGGAGGATACGATGTTGCGATCTTGGTCAGCGGCGACAGAGACTTCGCACCCGTAATTAAGAAACTGAATGAACGACGCCCTGAAGCGATCGTGGAGGTCGCTCAGTTCTCAAAGCTCATCTCATATGAACTCCGAAACACTGCTAAGGCCGTTTATCTTCTAGAGAACTATGCTGACAGGTTCGGGTCATGGATTGCAAGACCACCAATTTCTGCGACTCGCAAAACATAGCAGATAGGCGGTCGGTGTTTCCACCGTATTGGCTTTCTAGAAGCCCCCGCCTACCGGTCTTTAGCAATTCAGAATTATATTATGATAATAATAGGCTTTTTGCAACCCCAACAATCATCTGAATCCAAGGCCAGTCTCATTCTGTCTTCCGCATGGGGCCATCGTCGTACAGAGCCTTCTGGAGGCTCGAGGCTACCTCTTCCTGTCGGTCTAGCAATCAGGCGCCAAATTTGACGTGCTTGCGATGCTTGCCAAGTCTATGCGACTCTCTTAGGCTCTGAGAAGGTAAGATCTGGGACTAACGTTCTGAATATGGTAATCGCCAGAGTAGTCAGAATCGCTGTAACAAGCAATGGCGATTTTCTGTTCGAATTTCTCATATGACTTCGGACTTGGTCTGAGCCACCGCTAGATAGCAATTACTGCAAGTATTTGCATGCACTAACAGTTTCCTCTTCTGAAAGTCGGAAGGGATTACGTCTCACTTCTCCCCTAGAATCCTGTGTAGCCTATCCAAAATTGAGACTTTTGCGGCAGATCTCAACGGCGTTATTAGTTCCGGTAGGTTGGCTAAGCCCTGAATGAATTCTTTCACATCACGATCGGAAGTGTCTTCGTGCTTGGTTCTATCGAAAATGCGTCTCCATCTTTGAGCCTCGCTCGCTGAGATTCCTGTAGCACTAACAATTTCTGCATCTAGTTGTCTACCCTTTCTGTTTCTCCCGTCCCAATTCGCTGCCAGCAGAAGAGCGGTGTATAGATTCTTGAAGATCGTCAATCTATTCGTAGCAGTGACAGCGTTTTCAAATTCTGAGAGAGCCTTACTAATGTTAACCACAGGAACTGGGCTTTTCGTGGACACTGCATGTCTGTTTAGTCTCCTGAGGAGCACAAAGTATTCGAGCACTCGTTCTACATTCAGTACTTCTTTTGCTACGACGGTTATGTGAACGGTCTCGCTTACAGTGGCTGTGATTGAAATTCGGGGTCCCATTGGTGTATGTTCGACAGTGACCGGCCTCTGGAGTGGGTTGACTTGAGGTCGAGGCATACCGCTTTCGAGATTTGAGAGGCATGCTTGGTTGAGTGCGAGATTGCATGCAAGGAATAAGTCGGGCAGAACGTGTTCCTCTTCGGGCTGGATGTGTTCAGGCAAACCCAAGGATGCGGGATTAGGTATGCTCAACAGATATTCTGTTTGATGATTGACACTCAACTTGGAAAATCTCATTCTTCCGTTGCGTTCTTCTACGATTAGTTCGTAATCGTGAGTGGCGATAGGAGAAGGGGGATTCGAAAGTTCACGGACAAATAGATGAGCTTCTATCCAAGGTTTCATATTCAAGGTCTTTCGGATTTCATCTTCAAGAAGACTTGCCGAAGAGTCTTACTGGTAAAGTTGCGGACACCAGTTGGAGCAGGGGGTCTCCCCAATCTGCTGGTAAACCTGACCTACCCGAATGGAGGGTCAGCCAGGTTTTCCCTCCGCTTTCCGTGAAGAATTAGCAACAAAACGGGGCATTTTGTGGCGTGTGGTTTGTTTGGTGATAACCTACGTTACGATCATGATACCTGTTGTGTCCGCCCTGTTCCTTGCATGACTGGTTCTCTCAATCAATAACATACACATTGACGTATGCCGGTGGATTTCCACATCATTTCAGATGAACCTTTGAAGTTTCTTCTCGGGGTGGTGCACCCTCGAAAATCGGCGACCTAGATTGATGCACACTACCGAGACTGCCACAGCAATAATCCCAGCCAATCCCACTGAGCTGAACTCAGGGACTGGATACTGTGATGCAGGGAGAATTGCCAACCCAATGCCATCAAGGATTTGGCTCGTCGAACTGCCCGTGTAGTAGACGTAGTATGAGTCTCCCACTGCGATTACCATGGGCATGTAAACGAATGCATTATCAAAACCAGAACTTGGAAAATTGTAAGTTATCACTGGGTTACCCGGATAAGGCGTCCACTCGATACCATTAGTGGATGATGCGAAGCCAATCTGAAGGGCCGTTGTCCCTTGTCCGTGATACGCCATCAGGTAGCCTTGCGAGGTCTTCAAAACACCGTGGAAGGTGTGACGGCTCTTGTCCCAATCTTGGCTAGGCCACGTGATCTGAGCAATTCTTGTCCAATGTGTTCCATCAGTCGAATTAGCTAATGCTGTAGTCCCATTATCGCCCAAGTAATACATGACATAAGACGAACCCAATGAAATAACTGCCGGATAGAGAACTCCATTGCGGTCATAATCTGGTCCAGCCGCAAACACTGGGTTTCCGGCATATTTCGTCCAGTGAATTCCATCTGACGATGTGGCATATCCAATGCTAATCGTGGAACTGGTTCCACTCTGAGCCTTACCACTGTACCACATCTTGTAGATTGCCCCTTCGTACAAGATGGACGCACCAAGCACTGATCCGTGATCCCACTCGCCGACGGAACCGACACGAAGAACCGGATTCTGCGGGTATCGTATCCATGAAATACCGTCTAGCGATGTAGCTAGCCCGACGCTAATGACACCGTTCTTATTCTCACCGTTATACCACATCAGGAACGCTGAACCATTGTAAGCAACAAAGGGAGAGAAGATGTACTGGTTCTCCCAGCTAGAACCTAAACCTAGCACCAACTGTCCCTTCACAGCAGCAGATGCGGGAGGAAACAGACTCAAAGTCACAGCAAGAATCAGAATGCAGACGAGAACTCCAATTCTCATACCCGGAATATAACTGACGTTTAGTTCTTAGCATTTTTCGCCGACACACATACCATACGACATACCTGGTACCCTTGCACTTCTCTCGGAAAATGGCTGTCATAGGTCAGGTCTTCTCCGTTCTTTTCGTGAGAGTTTAGTGGGGGGGTTAGGTATGGTAAACTTGCTTTTACAGGCAGTTACGGGCGGGTCTGTGATTTCTGAAACTCGACGATGTTGAGAAGGGGACCTGAGGCCGACTGGAGTCGGAGTGATCGTGACCCCAGCAGTAGCATTCGTTTAGGCGATTATTCTTCTAAGACAATCCCGATGATCTCACAATCTCATAAATAGAGAATCAATATACTGACCGTGTGGCCCTCCAATGACCAAAGCACTCATCCCCATGTTGCTAATCGCCGTTGGAATTGTCGCAATGCTGGGTCCCTTGCACTCCGGATACGCCCCGACCACCACGGGGTCTCCATCGCTGATCGTTGGCACGGCGGCAGTTCGACCCGACATCGATGGTGTGTGGCAGGCGTCGGAATGGAATGATGCTGTTGAAGCCCGATTAGCTTTGTATTCAAAGCAAGTCAACAACAAAGGGGAGGTGTATGTGAGACTGAAGCATGACAACAATTCTCTTTACGGTTTAATCGATGCTGTTTCCGACAATGGTTCAACATGGATAGATGATGGCAACACTGTTACAGGATCTGCGCAGATGTTTTTTGATGGAAACAACAATGGCTTTATCGATTTAGGAGACAAAAACGACTTCGTCCTTGTCATATCACCAAACGACAAGGGAAAAGGCCTGTATGTCCAATTCCAAAGTTTAGATGGAGCGAACTTCACCACTCAGGCTTTAGTGGACGATGAACTCGGACCTTCTCCACATTCCAGTGCCAGTCACAGGGTCTATGAGATCTCCGTCCCCATGAAGCTCATAACAGGCGGTACGCAAGGCACTCAAAGCAAAACGATAGGATTCAACATAGGTGTTCAAGACTCGTATCAAAACCTCCTGACTCTCAGCAAAAACCAGAGCCCTGTCGAAACGGCGATCATAGTGATTGTGCAAAATCAGCCCCTCCCGCGCTTAGGCTTGGATCCTGGCTCCCAAGGGGATTTTCGGTGGACATGAATTTTGAACGCGGCCACCAATATTCTAGGGGATTTATCATGGACACGAAAGTCAAACACGTCCACGAAAAATCCAGGCCATTTATTGTTGTCACGAAATTCGAATGCGACAACGAAAAATCGCCCCGCGCCCTAAGTGGAAGAGCAGCGCAAGAATCCGAGATAGTGCTAATGCGCAAAAAAGGGGTTTTTCGACTAGACGGGAACCCCGATACTGTTACCGTGCAAGAAAGGGCTATTCGGGTCGACTGGGGAAAACCGAGATTAGACGGATCTGCTACGCATGGTTTTGGAGAAACCTTGCGCCTTATCGTGGTCCTATTCGCATCTCTAATACTCTCCAGCAGCGTGCTCAGCGTTCGAGCGGGAGAGGTACCGACCACGCAACAGTTCATCAACTACGCAGAGAATGAAATCAACAACTTCAAATCAATGCCGTGGAGCACAACTCTGCCGTAGTGTTCTTCCGCAGCTGTGTGGCCGCGAAACATCAAACGATTGATAGAAAACAGGTGCCCAACGTGCTTGACGGCGATACTCACTTCCTAAGGATCCTATTAGATGAAGCCGACAGAAATTCCGGTCCATTATGACCGAAGAATTCTTCAGCAGCGGACCGTTTCAGATATTGGATGCTCGAAAGCGAGAGATAGACAGCAAGGATTCGACTATGACGAAGGCACAAAAGGCTCTTGAGGACTTGGTAAGATGGAGTGGGCCCAGTGAGATAGACTCCTATCCCTACGTTCGTGACGTTCTTACCGGCGTGTTTGGATACCCGAAGGACCACGTTAGGCTTGCGGACAAAGGAAGCCAAGGAAAGATACCCGACGTGTCCTTGGTCTCGGCAGACGTGAAAACGAAAGACGGAGTCTACTGGGTCGTTGGCGAAGTCAAAAGAGAGCAGGGTGCATTTCGGTCATCAGGCTACCGCCGAGAAGTCTGGGAAGACCAACTCGAAGCATATGTGACTGCTGACACAGTGTACGCCCTTTTGATAGACCCTCGAACAATCGCAGTGCTTCGTCCCGACGGTACCGAAATCAAAACCATTGAACTTGACGCTCACACCGCCGAGGAACTTACCTCTTCAACCGCTGAAAGCAGCTTAGCCATGCTCCACTATGACAACTCAGTTTGCGAGACTTCACTCGCCTTCTTCAAAGAAGGAGAGGCTCCATCCCGATACCTTGACGTTGCAGATGAGAAAGATAGAAGCAAATTCTACGAAGCTCTGCGAATTTCAGCGCGGGAACTGATAGACTACGGCCTCACAAGACTACGCGAACACAGCCAGCAATATGAGGCTTACCAATCTGAACTTGCGACTCTCAAAGAAAAAATTGGCACAGTTAAGGAGGAAAGAGCCGACCTTGCAAGAAAAGCTCTTGCGAAAAAGTACGAAGAGGCCGTCAACCTATTCGATAACATTCTAAGGACTTTTGAGACGCAGATCGGTCGGCAGATGCCGACCAAGGAAGATGAAGCCCGTCGTTTCCTAGAGAGTCTGTACGCTACTGAAGGTTCATCCCTAACCTTGCCAGAATTCTGTTTGTGCGCTTCCTTGAAGACCATGACATGACTTCGCGCAAGATTTCGAATGGCGGAGTCAAAGCATTCAGAGACTATCACCGTCACATCAAAGATGATTACCAATTCTTGCTAACAGATGCCTACAGAGAGGCAGAGAAACTCTATCGTCGCCTCTTTGAACCAAGCATATTCGACTGGTCGCACAAAGGCGATGGACAATTGTCAAAATTACTTCTCAGAGTATTTTATCGGCTCAACGCTTTCGATTTCACAAAGATCACCGGCGACATACTTGGCAACCTCTACGAAAGATTTCTCGACGTCAAAGCCAGAAAGAAACTCGGGGAATACTACACTCCGATCTATGTCGCGAAGTACGTAATTGAAAGAATCGGGTTCTATGATAATCCCGCACCACTGATTGACCCTGCGTGCGGCAGTGGTACCTTCCTCATCGCCGCGGCTGATGGGCTTATCGAGCGCATGCTGCAAAAGGGTGTGAAACTGGACGTAGCGATAAAACAGGTAATCGAACTCATTCACGGACTTGACATAAACGTCTTCGCCGCCTTCATAGCCCAGCTCCAGCTGATTTGGCATCTTTTGCCCTATCTCAAAGGGGTTGATACAACCGCGCTGCCCGAGTTGAAGATATACGGCGGCAACAACTCACTCGTGTATTCTAGTTCGTTTCTCGGCAATTCGCTGTTAACCTTCTCGGGTCTCCCGACAGAAGCGCCGATCAAAGTGAGGGACTCGAAATATCGTTACGTCGTAGGCAACCCACCATACATTCGCAACGAACGCCTCAAGGATAAAGGGCCTTGGAGGGCAAATTATGACTCGGTCGATTTCAGAAACAGTGATGTTGCGTACTTCTTCGTTGCGAGGGCTATCGAAGGAAAAAGAGACCAAGCAGGAGTTGTTATGCCATCTTGGCTAGAGGACGGCGGGCGCATGTGTTTCGTTTTGCCATTAGGGTTATGCGATTCCGATGCTGCGAGTGCAGTACGAGAAGCAGTTCTCCAGTACAAGATTCTCGAAGTCACGGACCTGGAGAGTGTGGCCATTCATATCTTCCCGTCACCACAGGCATCTGGTCGCGCGACTGTCGCTCCAATTCTTCTTTTCGTTGAGAGAACCAAGGCAGATTCAGAATATATGACTAAGGTCGTCCAAGTGGCAGAAAAAGCTGCTCTTGAGGGACGTTTCGACAGTGGATGGCTCAGCGCGAGCTTCATCCCACAGGCTCTGTTCAAGGAAAATGCAGCGAATCCTTTTGGCCAGATTCTAACAAAACTGAAAGATGAAGATTTGCCGATCCTTAAGACTCTGCTAGCTCACGAACGTTTAGAACAGTTCTCTCAGGCACCGACTCCCTGCTATGGAATCGAAGTGAGGGGTGGTCGAATATTCAACAAACCGACTAAGGGGCTTCTTCCGCTTGGTAAGGGACAGAACGTTTATGCATTCTATCTAAGCCCAGAAGCAACTAAGTACGTCGACATCGAGGAAATTCCAGACAACTCAATTTGGGGATATCCAGCGATTATCCTCGAAAAGAGTGCATTCGCTTTTTCGAACATAGCGCTCACACTACAGTGCGCAAAATTCGACCCATCAATAATGGCCCTCGACAGCGCTGCCATGCTCTACGTTCCAAGCGACTATCAAGAATTTCCTTGGGACTGCCTGCTGAATTCTGCTGCAATCCGGTTCGTGCAACTTCTAACGATGCGTGCTGGTTTAGTGGGCGTCGGAACACAAATTGGGAGTGGTCGGCGAGCAGCGTGGTGCCACGTCTACCCCAGAGTTCTAAAGAATTTGCCCGTACCACGGCGGCTTCTAGAGAATCCGGGCAACTTACCCTCGATAAGTAAGAGACTCAACTCGCTCGCGGCCACGATAGCCAGGCGTTGGTCCACCGTGGAAGAGGCTATTTCAAGTAGCGTCAAGCCGTTTGCTCTATTCAAAGTCGATTTCAGTAACTGGACGTCAGATATTGAAGACGAAGCGGACTATCATCTTACAAAGGAGCAGGGAATTTGGACTCTTCGACCGTATACCGAAGACCAACCAACTTTTCTTTACGCGCAGGGAGGCTATGAGCTGCTTAATGTCGTCAAGTATTTAGTGGACCGGAGAGAAGGAACTCTAACGGCGCGGGAGTTCCAAGGTCTTCTAGTTCCCGAAAACTGCCCGAAAGTTTCGATGCTGATAGACACAGCCAGAGATCCCGACTCATCCGACATTGTGGAGTTCAGAAAACTGGTCAAGGAGGCGGATGATGTTATCGGAGTAGCCTACGGGTTGAATAGGAAACAGCTGGAGTACGTCCGAGAGCGGTTGGACACGCCTCCATTCGACGTACTTCAACCGCGGTGGCCGTGGAAGGGAGTCGCGGTGAGGGAAATCCAAGAATACGATATCGACAGGTTCGCTTAACAAAGGGGTTTCTCATGAGCGCTAGCGACACCGTGCTTGGCATAATCTTCTCTTTGTCACAGAAACACATTGAACGCTTCTTTGAGGGCCGCGGGACAGTGTTCGTTAAGTTCTACGGAAGACAACGCGTCCCATCCAGACTGCGCCGTGGTTCCAAACTGTTTTTCTATCGTTCGGGCGGACGAAAAGAGATAGTGGGCGAAGCCAAGATCATTGATATCAAGTCCGGGACATTCGATGATGTATGGAGCAAATTCTCAAACCGGTTATTCTTGACACGAGACGAACTTGAGAAGTATGTCGGCAAGAGAAAGGATTCACAAATGACGGTTTTGGTACTTGATAAAATTAGAGCATATTCGGTCCCCATCGTTCTCCAACAGCCATTGACGATGGCTGGGCAATACATGACGAGGCAGATGTACGAGCGTTTGATGACTACTAACACGCAGCCCGCTTACGAATGAAAAATCCCTTGTGCTCGATGGAATACGCAGGTAGGCGTACGTCCGAAACAGCTGAATAACCTCAATAGAGCGAGAACAGGCCTGCTGACTTTCGATGCCTCCCTGGCATTGAAGCTTCAAGCCTCTCATCTACACGGAACATCAAAGAAAATGTCCCAGTCCACGCATCAGAAAGGTGCACCGATCATGGACATACTTCGAGATCCGTATCGACGAAAGACCATCTGAGCTCAGGGACTGCGAACCTACCGGCGAAGGCTACGAACTATATGTCGCATACGTCTGGGAGATCGACTGAGTTCATCGTTACCATTGGATCAAACTACAAATACACGAAAGCGGGCCAATATCTTTCATCAACAGCGCCGTCTATTTCTTCAAAACAAGATACTTTTTGTGTCTCTGAGAGATGGTTTCATGTTCATACTTCACTCGTTCCCACTGTCTTTCTGTCATCGGGCCGAATGCCTGATTACAGATCGGGCACTTCCGCTTTCGTTTCTCAATCGTCATTAAAGGAACCAGTCACCCGAGCGAACTAGTCGTTTCTCAATTTCTTAAAACTTGCTTCTTGCAAATGATTCAGTTAGCGACGAGTCCCCTTGAAACGTTTCAATCCATAAGAGCCGCCAGCAAGCCGGCCTTAGACTCCTTCGCCCGCAATTCGTTTTAATACGGGGCATTGCAATCCTACCGTCGGGTTGGTGAAAAGACAGGATCCTTCATGAAAAGTCACTTAACCCGCTTAGCGGGGTGGGGTAGCCAGGTTTAACCCGCAGAGCCTTCGGTGCGGATGGCTCATATCCTGGCGAGAAACCCTGAGATTGAGCTGAAAGCTCCTCAAACGGTGGTTCGAAAGACGCGTCTAAGCGTCCGAGTATCCACCCCCCGCTACCAATTTATCACGTTCTATGCGCCGAGCCAGTCCGGTAGACTATAGAATATTGCTTCTGCAACTCTTCGCTCGCGTTCATCAAGTAAGCAATAGCAACTATTACAGAAAGGGCACTTGTCAAAGCCGCAATTCGCACAAGCTTGTTCCAAGTCATGCTCGAAACGTTTTCCGCACTTAAAACACTGGAAAACTAGAGCTCTGCGTGAGTTCGTCATAAGATCAAGTCTCATCTCTATTGCGACTCATTCTACCTTTTGTGCTTACTCGTTAACTTGGCTGTGCTGTCCCGCCGTCAAGAATATCCAAGATTCAATATGACTGAAAGTGGGGTCACTTCACGACAAATGTGGGCTCACTTTTCACCGTTGGTGGGGCGGGAGGGATTATCATGATCTTGCAGGAGATCATTTTGAACCCTCGATCACCGGTGTTCCCGCCATGTGATTTCCCGGTCCCGAGACCGGTTTCAAGGCGAATGTTCGCTATCTTAGACCAAGTTGTCCCCACGAAGGGTTGACTCGCGGTCTGGACCACCGCCCCTAGCCGCTAAGTTCAGAGTATGACCTAAAATCCTTCCGAAAACGCTGAGAACTTGCTTTTGTTAGAGTCGAATCTTAGGTTTCACTGTCGCCGCAGTCATGGGTGAACTCTTGCGCTTCCGTTCTAGGTACGACAGGTATTCGAAGGCGATAAGCGCAGAGTTGCTGACATCTTCATCCTTATCGCGGATAGCCTTCTCTAACTCAGGCAGGACTGCGTCGTTCCCGATCGAACTCAAAGCTACCGCAGATTCATGTCGAACAATGGGACTCTCGTCGTTGAGCATAGCTTCAACGAGTGCTGGGGCAGCAGTTCGGTAACCTAGCTGGCCTAGTGTGAAAGCAGCTTCATGGCGGGTTAGTGGACTGGGATCGTGTTTCAGGACTCTGCGTAGAGCTGGGACGACAGTCTCGTCTCCGATGTGCTCTAACATGCAAACTGCATGCACCCTTAGAAGCAGTGGAAGGCCTTTCGACGATCCCAGCAGGGAGATGAAGTGCGACAGATCTTTTCTTTCGAAGGCTTCCTCCAATTTTGCAAGAGCCGCGTAGTCACTTTCGCGCATTCGCATATCACCCATGCTTCACACCTTCAAGCTGGCGTTTCGTCACTGAATGAGCTCAAATAAACGTTCTTGGTTGCGATAGATCGCAATGCCGTTGTACGATTTTGATGACTAGTCGAGTAACTACAGTTTTTTGAACATGAATGCATGCCTACGGTGTTTGTAATTCATCTTCTAGGCGATAGTCTGTTGCTGTGATCATCGGAGAGAGTCGGAGCCAGCATCTTTGACGCCGCATCAGCTCCGGTTAGACTACAAATTTTGCGACTTCTTTCGACAAAGGGACCTCTCCAGTACACAGAGATAATGTTCCAACTAAAACTCGACCCTGTTCGAGACGCAGGCAAGTTCGTCTATCACCTCCGAAGCCTGACCGATGCCAGTCTCGTTTCTCTTGACAAGAAGTCGAAAAAGTGCGAGGTCACGGAACTAGGCCGAATGATAGTTTCGTTCGCGCGCGATATGGACGAGTATGTGAATGTAAAGCGCGGAAAGCTCTACGTTAGGACCTCAAGGTTGGCAATTGAAGAGTTTCATCGCAACAAGATCGCGAAATCATTGGTCGTTGAAGCAGGTGTCCCGCAAGAGACCGCTGACGAAATAGCTGCCGAAGCTGAAGACAGGCTAGTTCGCCTCAAAACAATCTATCTCACTGCTCCGCTGATACGTGAATTCGTAAACGCCATACTCATCGAGAAAAAACTGGAGGAGTACCGTCACAAACTGACGCGTCTGGGGATGCCCGTTTACGATGTTGCACAACTGATTAAGAGCGCAGGCGAAAAGCAACTGAGCGCGGATTACGTGCATCGCTCATCCGCGAAATCTGTCCTGTCAGAGTATGTTCTTCTCAACTGCCTGCCCCATAAGCTCGCAGACGCCCATCTCTCGGGCTCAATCCACATCGCAAACCTCGAAAACTGGATACTCAAACCTAACGAGATTGTTCACGATATTCGCTATTTCCTGAAAAATAGCCTGCCAGGGATGTTGCCCCCTGAGAGGTTTGAAGGTGCGCTGGCGCTCTTGCGCCACACTCTGGAGATCGGGGCGAGTGAAATTTCTGGGGAACAAACCTTGGAATTCTTCAACACATTTCTCTCGCCATACGTCCGCGGAA
>Ga0315277_10004192_pt1 | contig 19306 bp, 26 predicted proteins | sample YL17G05_15_MG_FD_203695 | JGI IMG/M metagenome (GOLD analysis project Ga0315277, IMG submission 203695) | Sediment microbial communities from Yellowstone Lake, YNP, Wyoming, USA - YL17G05_15 | ecosystem: Environmental > Aquatic > Freshwater > Lake > Sediment | place: USA: Wyoming | collected... | reverse complement strand
AAGGTTGGGGCAAGCATTTGCACTCCAAAAATATCTACTCCGGGAATGCCATAGTATCCTCTGGCTTCAGCAAAGAGGACGCGGTCCATCATGTCTCCTTTGCCCTCATATTCTGGTGGCCAGCCCAAGGCCAGCCATCCCTTTTTGGCAAATTCTTTGGCGCAATATAGGTTGTACTTCCAACACTCGTCATCTTCATAGATGGTCTCAAATCCCGTAAAGCTTGGCGGTTTCCTTTTTTCGAGTTCTTTACATACGTCATAGAACTCCTGTTTGCGAACTTTTTGTTCATCTGTAAGCGCCAGATCCATATATACCTCCTTTGAATCTGAAAATATTATGACAATGCAGCTCGATTCTGCGCCATATTTTAAATTGTGGAGGTGAAATTGTCAACGAGTCTGTGGTGATCGAGCCTCAAAGCAGGAATTTAAGAGGAGGCAGATTCTACCGCCATAACAAAGGGCCCAAAAATGGTATCACGCCCGTGCTGTGATTTAAAGGTTACGTTTGATAAGGGCAGGAACTATTCGCAGGGACCGAAAGTCCCTTTCCTAAAGATTACCAGCCTCCTCGAAAGCTGTGACCAAGGCTGTGCATATAATTCAGGATTAGCAAACCTTGGGAATTGGCTGTTGTCAATCCTAATTACACTATTTCCAGTCTGACTCTGGTATCAGTTTTAGCTGCTTTTACTCGAAGTAGCGTCCGTAGTGCTTGAGCTACGCGGCCCTGTCTGCCGATGACTCTTCCCTTGTCATCGGGAGCAACTTCTAGTTTGATTAGCAAGCCTTCATCACTATTTTCCTCGGTGATCTTTACTGCGTCAGGTTCTGCCACAATGGCTTTAATAATGTATTCCAGCAGGTCTTTCATTTCGCCTCCTTAACAGTTAGTTTTGGTCTGAGGCCGGCTTAACTCTGTCCATAATACCTAGTTTGTTAAGCAAGCTGCGCACCGTGTCTGTAGGCTGGGCTCCATATCTAAGCCACTTCAAAGCTTTTTCTTCATCAATGCTGACAGTTGCGGGGTCAGTCAAAGGATTGTAATGACCGATAATGTCAATAGCTTTGCCATCTCGGGGAGAGCGATTCTCAGTTACCACTACTCGATAGAATGGTTTATTTCTCCTCCCCATACGGCGTAATCTGATTTTAACCATTTGACAGGGTGATTATCTCTTAAATGCCGATATTTGTCAATGTTTTTTGGCTCGGAGGGTATATTTTCATGGTGTGGGGGCACAGAAACAAGAAAATTACGTGGTGGTCGGGCAACTTAGGCAACGATTTTGGGAGAGAAGACGTATAGAGTTGTTGTTTTGAACTTTCTCCTTAGCAGGGCTAGTTGTGGTCTGTATATCCTAATCCTTCTTCCCTCGCATGTGACCGGCACATTAAGTGCTTTTGATATGATTTTCTCCTCTACTTTCCCTTCGCATATTATGGCTGCTTCATTTTGATTTGCTCCTAGCTCTATGGGCATAGGCAGTGGCAGTGTTCTTTGTTCATCAGCATCTAACATGCTTGCCAGATACTCCAGCCCTCTCCTTCTAGACGAATGCGTGCTGTCATCGTCGCAGCGCATATTAGGGCACTTTTCGTCTGCTAAATTCAACAGTGATTTTTTATTCCTTGATCATTCGGCATCAGCCAACTTCAAGCCGCCTTTTGAGCACTGAAGTCAGAGGGCTGCGACGCAGTCTACCGTGGGAGATTAGTATTGGTTGCTCTTTAACTTGCTTCTGGTAGTCCGCTAGCGTTGGTAACGCGTCGAACTATTCCCAAATCTGACGAAGGCTCGAGCAACAACGAAGGGATTACAGGTTTACTATGAGTGTTTTGCCAGCTTGTCCTGAGGGAGGCTATTCAATCGCTGCTCTCCCTAGGAATGACAATCATTATCTTGGTTTGCGGCGTCTTCTCTCCGCTACTTTTAACCTGGCTAGGGAGCGGCGTAAAGCTGCTTCAGCGGCAGCCGTATCCACCTCGGATGGTCGTTCTTTCAACGTTGCCTCAGCACGACGCTTGGCAGCTTCAGCGCGAGCGACATCAATCTCTTCAGCACGTTCACAAGCATCAGCCAAGATGATTACCTTGTCCGGACGCACCTCAAGAAAACCGCCAGTGATCGCCAGGTATTCCTCCTCATTATCTCTTTTTATGAGTAGGTCTCCAGGCTGTAGCATGGTCATCAAAGGAGCATGATGAGGGAGAATGCCTAATTGCCCCTCCGTTCCCCAGGCAACAACCTCGTTAACATCATCGGCAAAAACCATCCTCTCAGCCGTAACAATTTCCAATCTGAATGTAGCCATTATCCGCCTCTGATACTCTTGGCCTTTTCCACCGCTTCATCAATAGTGCCCACCAACCAAAAGGCAGCTTCAGGAAGGTCATCGTGCTTCCCTTCCAGGATTTCCCTAAAGCCACGCACGGTTTCCTTAATGGGCACGTATTTGCCTGGGGTGCCAGTAAAGACCTCAGCCACGTGAAATGGCTGGGAACAAAACCTTTGAATCCGCCGGGCTCGATTTACAGCAAGCTTATCTTCCTCGCTCAATTCCTCCATACCCAGGATAGCTATTATATCCTGTAGCTCCTTATACCTTTGCAGTGTCCGCTGCACCCCTCTGGCCACTTGGTAATGTTCCTCGCCAACGATAGCAGGGTCGAGTATACGAGAGGTCGAGGTCAAAGGATCGACAGCCGGGTATATGCCCAATTCAGCTATGGAACGTTCCAGGGCAATAACAGCATCCAGATGGCCATAAGTAGCTACTATACCGGGGTCAGTATAATCATCAGCAGGTACATAGATAGCCTGAAAGGACGTGATTGAGCCTTTCTTAGTCGTGGTAATCCTTTCTTCCAGCTCACCAACATCTGTGCCCAATGTAGGCTGGTAACCTACTGCTGAAGGCATGCGTCCCAAAAGAGCCGATAGTTCCATATTAGCCAGAATATAACGGTATATGTTATCTATGAACAGAAGGACGTCCTGGCCTTCAACATCACGAAAATACTCCGCCATGGTCACCCCTGTTAACGCCACACGGGAGCGAACGCCAGGGCTCTCATTCATCTGACCAAAGACGAGAACAGTTTTATCCAGAACCCCAGACCTCTGCATTTCTAACCACAGGTCATTCCCCTCACGCGATCTTTCACCCACGCCGGCAAAAACAGAAAACCCACCATGCTCAGCGGCGATGTTACGAATAAGTTCCGTAATGATAACCGTCTTGCCTACGCCAGCTCCACCATATGCTCCCACTTTTCCTCCCCTGGTAAAGGGGGTGATGAGGTCCATCACTTTGAGTCCTGTCTCCAGCATTTGAGGAGTTGTCTCCTGCTCTACTAAAGAGGGGGGTGGGCGGTGAATGGGATAACGTTGCTCAGCCTTCACGTCTCCCAGCCCATCTAAGGGTTCACCAAAAACATTGAACAGCCTGCCTAAAGTCGCCCTGCCCACAGGCACGGTTATCGGAGTTCTCATATCAATCGCTTCCGCCCCCCTCATCAATCCGTCGGTAGGGGTTAAGGCAACAGCTCGCACCCAGTTATTGCCGATGTGCTGTTGTGCCTCAAGAACAATTTTGCCACCACCTAAGGGGATCTCTATGCCATTATATATGGCTGGCAGCTCGTCAGGTGGAAATTCCATATCAACTACCGTGCCGATAACTTGAACTACCTTGCCCTTTGCCATTTGTTATCTCCTTAAAGCATTGTCACTCTGAGCGAAGCGAAGAGTCCACAAGAGATTCTTCGCCCACAGGGCCCAGAATGACGAAACGGAAAGTTGCCATTTACCCCCTTAAGACATTTACGCTAAAGCCTCAGCTCCTCCACTAATATCACAGATCTCCTTGGTAATCATCTCTTGTCGGACCTTATTTAATGCCAACGTCAGATCCTTAATAAGTTCCTCGGCATTATCGCTGGCATTACGCATGGCCACCATGCGCGCTGATTGTTCACTGGCAACGAGCTCAAGTATAGCATGGTATAGCTTCATCTCCACATATCTTGGCAACAAGCCGTCTAGAACAGCACTGGGACCGGGTTCGTAAATATACTCTGCCACTTGAGCCCGGGGCAGCATCGCTGGCTCAATGGGAAGCAATACCTCCATTGCAGGCCTTTGAATCATAGTGGTGATGAAACGGGGATAGGCAATATATACCTGATCAACTTCGCCATTGCTGTAGTCATCGATAACCACCCGTGAAATGGGCAAGGTTTCTAGTAAACTAGGCCGGTCACTGATTCCCGTGAATTCAGCACGGAGATCCCGGTGGGTAATGCGTGCAAAAGTTCGCCCCTTGCGACCTACAGTAACGAGGAGGACAGGCGCAGTTTGCTCCAGAATAAAGCTGGCAACAAGGCGATTCTGATTAGCATTTAATCCCCCACACAGCCCACGATCAGTAGTCATGTGTACTATAGCGACTTTGTGGATCTCACGCTTCTGTAGCAGGGGGTGAACTTTGCCACTGGCTTGAGCTTCGACAGCGAGGTCGGACACCACTTTGCTTATTTCCTCAGCATAAGGTCGCCCGGCTATCGCTTGTTCTTGAGCCCGCCTCATCTTGGCAGTGGCAATCATCTCCATAGCCTTACAAATCTTGGCTGTGCCCTGAACACTGCGTATACGCCGACGAAGAATTTGAGTGCTAACCATTAGCCAAAAGCCTTCAGCTGACAGCTAACAGCTGCTCCTTGAACTCTTTAATTGCTTTCTTCAGAGCCCCCTCAGTCTCAGGCTTTATCTCCTTATCATCGTTAATCTTTTGTTCCAAGTCAGGACGGTTAGTCTCCATGAATCTATGAAAGTTTCCCTCCCAGGCAATAACTTTATCTACAGGCAAATCGTCAAGATAGCCATTGGTCACAGCATAAAGAATCATTACTTCCTTCCCCAAAGACATAGGAGAATATTGTGGTTGCTTCAGCACTTCAGTGATACGCCTCCCCCGCTCCAACTGGTCCCTGGTTGCCTTATCCAGGTCAGCAGCACCAAACTGGGCAAAAGCTTGAAGCTCACGGAATTGAGCTAGCTCTAGCCGTAATCTACCAGCCACCTGCCTCATAGCCTTGCGCTGAGCAGCAGCGCCGACTCGAGATACTGACAGTCCCACGTTTATCGCAGGGCGAATTCCGGCATTGAATAAGTCCGTTTCTAGATAAATCTGTCCATCGGTAATCGAAATCACATTTGTAGGGATATAAGCTGACATATCTCCAGCCTGAGTCTCAATAATAGGTAAAGCGGTAAGCGAGCCACCACCATACTCAGGGGCTAACTTAGCTGCCCTTTCCAGAAGCCGACTATGCAAATAGAAAACATCTCCTGGATAAGCCTCCCTGCCTGGTGGACGGCGAAGCAGTAAAGAAAGCTGGCGATAAGCCCAGGCGTGCTTATAAAGGTCATCATAAACAATCAGGGCATCCTTTCCCTGTTCCATGAACTCTTCACCCATAGCACAGCCGGCATAAGGAGCAAGGTACTGTAGCGGAGCGGGATCGGAAGCGTCGGCAGCCACCACAATAGTGTGCTCCATAGCCCCATACTTCTCCAGAATAGCTACTACCTGAGCTACCTTGGATGTTTTTTGCCCGATGGCAACATAGATGCAAATGAGGTCACCGCCTTTTTGGGCGATTATGGTATCAATGGGAATAGCCGATTTGCCCGTAAAGCGGTCACCAATGATAAGTTCACGCTGTCCTCGCCCAATGGGAATCATGCTATCTATAGCCTTAATGCCTGTCATCACCGGTGTATCTACCGGCCTTCTTTTGGTTACGTCTGGCGCCACTATTTCTACAGGACGGGTCTTCGTTGCCTTAATTGCCCCCTTGCCGTCCAGTGGACGTCCCAGAGGGTCAACTACCCTGCCAATAAGGACGTCGCCTACTGGAACTTCCACCACCATGCCTGTTGCCTTTACTTCATCCCCCTCCTTAATCTGGCTATAATCACCAAGGATAGCAGCACCAACATTATCCTCCTCCAGGTTCAGCGCCAGCCCCATGATATCATGGGGGAATTGCAGCAATTCGTTGTAAGCTGCGTTCCCCAGCCCATATATGCGGGCGATGCCATCGCCTACCTCTATTACCGTGCCCACATTAGCCACAGCTACACCAGCGCCAAAATGCTCGATTTGCTCTTTAATTACGGAAACAATATCTCTATCTCGAGCTGCCATTTAGCCTCCTGAAATGCCTTACCTGCTAATCTCAACTAAGCTCTTTCTTAAAGCCCCGAGCTTGCTTTTCACGCTCCCATCAATAAGTGTATCACCAATCCTGGCTTTAATCCCGCCAACTATGGAGGGATTGACCTGAGCATCAATGATAACCTTATGCCCAATTATCTCTCCAAACCGACTGGAAATCCTCTCCCTATCCCCATCATCTAATGGCAAAGCAGTAATTACTTCAACATGTTCAATGCCATGGTAGGTATCTAGCAACCTATCATACTGGTGTGAAATATCACCAGCAATGCCTACTCTATGTTTGTGTACCAATAAATAAGCCAGATTTAGAGCCAAAGGGTTTATTTTTCCTAACAATTCTGCCAAAAGGGCTTTCTTGGCCTCGAAAGACAATTTAGGATTTTCCAATAAAGCCACAAGCTCTTCATCTGTAGTTATGTCAGCTATTTTTCTCAAGCTGGCTTGCCAGCTATCTAGTTCTCCGTTCTCCAGAGCTAGTTTGAATGCAGCTTGAGCATAGCGTTTACCAGAAGTCACTCTTGCCATTTTACGGACATGTTACCGCGAGGCTCTAATTCTCTCTGAAAGTGGCACTTTCCTCTAGAGCTTCCTCGATAAGTTTGCGATGCCTTTCCTTATCTAAGGTCTCCTTAATCACTTTCTCAGCAGCCGAAATGGAAATATCCACAAATTCTCGGCGCAGGTCATCAATAATTCTATCACGCTCCTCTTCCAATTCAGCCCGGGTCCGATCAACGATAACTTGCGCTTCTTTTCTGGCTCCCTCCCGTGCCTCCTCTTTAAGCTTCTCTCCCATTTGGCTAGCTTGGCTAACTAAAGCTTGTCCATCATCGCGTGCCTTACTGATCAGTTTCTTAACCTTTTCCTCGGCTTGGGCATACTCTTCCTTGGTGGCTTCAGCTCGCTCCATACTCTCCCTTATCCTCTTGGACCTATCATCAAGCATCTTCATCACTGGTTTATACAGAAACAGCCTCAGCAGAGCAAATAAAATGACAAAACTTATGATAAAAGCTATCAGTAGGGGTAAATTAATACCGAGCTTACCAAACCCTTCCATTTCGCCCCCTTGGACCCTAATAACAGACTAAAATATCGCTAGCAGGGATAAGGCAATAACAATCCCTGCTATGGCGAAAACCATCACTACAGCAGCTACAATAATTACCCATAAACCGGTAGGTAACTCCCCGTTTCCCATGCTTACACCTCCTTAATAAACGCTATACTACCATAGCCAAGATAATACATATTATCAAAACGTAAATCCCGATAGCTTCGGCTAGGGCACCAATCAAAATCATATTGGTCAGTATTGCCCCCCTCGCTTCTGGATTGCGCCCCAGGGACTGCATGGCTGAGTAGCCAATGAGCCCCAAAGCTAGTGCTGGGCCAAAGAACCCCACACCGGCAGCCAACCCTATGGTTAGCATCTTCATTATTGCTGGATCCATTTATTCCCTCCTTTCAATTTTATTCTCGCTCCTCATGACCAGGAGCTACAGCAATGATGCCAAATACCAAAGTCAAACCGGCAAAGATGAGAGCCTGGATAAAGCCAATAAGTAATTCTAACCCATAAAAGGGGATAGTGAAAACAAAAGGAATCAGGAAAGCAGAAACCAATACCAGTATCTCACCGGCGGTCATGTTGCCAAAAAGACGGAAGGTGAAGCTGACAATGCGTATCAAGTGGCTGAATACCTCTAACAGGCCAACAAATAGGTTGATGAACCCAAAACCAATGTTGGTGATAGCCGGACGTATCTTCCCCGTGAACAGCTCCTTAATGCCTCGCCCTATCTGGCCAAAATTGAAGAACTCCCTGAGGTAGCGAAAGGCACCCAAGGATTTCATACCCCAGAATTCCACAAAGATAAAAGACATTATAGCGATAGACAGAGGCACGTTAATGTCGGTATTGGCTGACCGAAACAGAGAAACAGCGGTACCTTCCTGCCCGGTGACTAATATTGTGCCAAAGAAGGGCAGCATAGCCAGGTAGGCATTGGTTATCACATAGATAAAAATGGTGGCTACCGCCGGAAAGAGCAGCCTCGAATGCTTTTCACCAGCAGCGCTCTCAACAAAGTTCAGCAACGTCTCCACTGCTATCTCGGCTAAATTCTGTAGCTTCCCTGGAATAAGCTTCGTTTTACGGGTACAAACATAGAATACGATTGCCAGCACGATGACGGTAAGCCAGGAGGCAATGAGAGTATTGGTGATGGGAAAGCCAGCGACCTTAAACAGTGCTTCCGAGGGAAGCTCAATATGGGGTTTGGAGACAGCCATGAAGCTGGGAACTTGGATGCCAAAAAAACTAGCACCCAGAGGGCCAAAAACGAAGCCAACAGCGAACAAAACCAAAATAATGACGAGAGAGAAAACTACGATTCTTGTGGCACAGCCCAGCTTTGGCATTGTTTTATCTCTTGTCTTTGTTTAATTCGTTCTGCTCAGCCTTATACCGGCGAAGCATACGAATTAGACCATAAAATGCAATAAACGTCCCTATACCCAGACCAATAAAGGTGAATAAATGATCTTTGTTAAACTCATGGTCAAGCCAAAAATAGCCAATCAAAGTCGGGGCAAGCAGACTCACAACCATATACCAGCCTATAGTAAGTAGGAATCGAAGCGGTCCTGCCCACTCTCTCATTCAGATGTCTATTCTACACCTTTGATCCTGATTGCTCAATGAGCTCAGTTCAATAGTGCTACTCAAAAAACAGATTCATTCCTGAATGAAAGACCAGCTTGCCTCCGCCAGACTAGTCGACGCTCCAATAGGTGTGGCAGTGCCACCAATGTGTGTATCCAGGAACCAGGCTCGTACCAAAGCTGGCAGGTACAGACCCCGATATGTGTTAAGACTTGCCGATGACGGAGTTTATGGCAGCACCAATGTAAATCAGCAAGAAACAGAGCTGATATCAAAGCAGCCCCAGCTACCATTAAGTGAGCGGGTAGTCTATGACTTCTGATTTTGGCAGAGGCGAGTTCACCTCGAGTCCCCACAGCTCTACCGGGCTGCCAAGAGCACCACCTTTTGGACGCAACATCCCTTCCTTCTTGCCAGCACAGTGCTGGCCGCAGAATCTTCAAGGGCTACAGAGACCATGTGGAAATTGTATTGGATCCGAGCACGGACAAAGTAACAACGTCCCATGGCTTTCTCTATCTCATCCGTACAGTCATGAGTCAACTTTTCTGCCACTTTTTTGATCGTCTCATGTTTCAAGTCAATGGTTTCTGCGGGCCTGGAACAAAACGTGAAATTCTTCATCTTCTGTCAATTAATTCTGCCAGCAAGCATGCCAGCTTATCGATGGAAGCTCCCACCTCACCGGAGACCGCCGTGCCAACAGAGAGACCCTTTGGCTGAATACCTAAAATCAGCACTTTTGCACCCAGCTCTTGTTCGAGGTATTCAGTCAACATGTTTAAGGGCATAGTATGAGTAGAAGGCATTCGTTTTTGTATTCTATGAGGTTCAATCAGCTTAATTGTGCCAGCTATCTCTCCCATTTCAGCAGCATCTATCAGTACCACATGGGAAGGAGACAACCTCCGCATTACCCCAGTAAAGTTCTCCGGAGCGATACCCACGCTTAAGACTTCCACTTTGGGCACATTTGACAAAGCGCGTTTTAACTTCCGCGCCGCCTGAGACCCGAGACTATCATCGCCGCCAAATTCGTTACCTATGCCCAAAATGGCTATTTGTTCCCAGCCTGCCAGTTCTTGCTCAAGCGTAGAGGTCAGCGCCTCAGCGCTAATTTGTTCTTTCTGTGGTGCTACCACTGTTTTGATACCAGGGATTTCCTGTCATACTGAGTAAGCTCGAATTCTTCTGAGAGGGTGATTGCCCCGAAGGGACAACTCTCGGCGCACTGCCCGCAGAATGTACACCTGTCCAGAAGAAAAATGGGGCGACTTGCTTTTTCGTCTATCTTTTCCATGACTATCGCCTTTGCGGGGCAGTCTATGGCACAAAGTCCTTTGCATTTCAGTGAGCATTTCTCCACGTCCAAGATAGGTTTGCCCCGAAGGTTCTTGGGCACTTTCAACCTCTCAAACGGATAGAGGACTGTAGCCCTCTTCTTAAACAGGTGTGCCCAGATTTCAGGAAACATAGAGCCAATTTTAGTCATACGAATTATCCCTTCTTGTTGGCGTACCACCTTATGCCATATTCCCTGAGCTCTTCCCAGGTCATCATGTTTCCTGTTTTTCTATTACCAATATCGAGGAGAGTGACCCTGTCCATGCAAGCCATACAGGGGTCGATTGCCGCAAACACTATTGGAATATCAGCGATATAGCCACCCCTGAGAGAATAAAGCACTGAAGGAATATCTGCCAGCGTGGGCGTCCTGACCTTCAGCCTCTCTGGACGGTCGCTGCCATTGCTTTTGATATAATGAATTAGCTCTCCCCGGGGAGCTTCAGTTTTGCTCACTACTTCACCAGGTGGTACCTTGCGCGGTGCTTTGGCTTTGATTTCCCCCGGTGGCAACTCGTCGATTATTTGACGGCACATCTTGCAGCTTTCCATTATTTCCAGCACTCTAACAATAGCTGTTCCTAAGACGTCACAGCGGTCTGAGGTTATGACCTTGAAGTCCAGATAAGGATAAGCAGCGAAGGGGTCGTCTTTACGGACGTCATATTCTACCCCGCTAGCTCTGGCATACGGACCGACAGCACAAAGCTCAACCGCCTTTTCCTTGGGCAATTTACCTACTCCCTGAGTTCGGCGCACGAAAGTAACCTCAGTGCTAGCTACCTCAAGATAGTATTGAGACCTGGCCTCAAGCTGACTAATGCCTTGTAGAATCTGGGCTCTCATATCATCGCTTATATCACGCCTCACCCCACCGATAGCATTGATGGCAATATTAACCCTGTTGCCGGAGATAATCTCAATTAAGTCCATAACTATCTCTCGGTCTCTCCAACTGTACATGAACAGGGTGTCAAATCCGACTTCATGGCCCGCCACCCCCAGCCAAAGAAGATGACTGTGTATTCTGTTCAATTCGCAGAGCAGAGTGCGAATGAAGAGTCCCCTTTTGGGAACTTCCAAACCGAGCAACTCCTCTACACCCTGACAGAAGGTAGTCGTATGGGCAACGTTGCAGATACCGCAGATCCTCTCGGTAAGATAGATGTTCTGAATATAGTTCCTCGACTCAGCGCCCTTCTCAATTCCTCGATGGTTGTATCCCAGACGCATATCTATATCTACTATTCTCTCCCCATCCAAGGTAACCATCAGATGTGTGGGCTCCTTCAGTGCTGGGTGTTGTGGGCCAATAGGAATAGAAAAACTCATTTCACCCCTCCTCGACCTTGTAGTCTTTTCTTAAAGGATAGACTCCCTCCGGCCAATCTTCGGGAAGAACCAACCTCCTTGGGTCAGGGTGGTTTTTTACCTTTAGACCTAGCAAATCTTGAATTTCACGCTCGTAGAGAATCGCGCCAGGTATAATCGGGGTGATGGTATCAATTACTGGGTTTGCTTTGGGGACAGATGTTCTCAAGCTGAGGGTCACCCCACAGCACCAGAAATGATACAATACCTCTATTTCTTCTCCTACATCGAGTGCACTTATGGTTGTAATATGGGTCATGCCTAAGTTTTGCTTGAGATAGCTAATAACTTCTTTGACCAGCGGCAATGGGACCTTGACAAACACCCGGCGTTCTCGAGTTGTCTTTAATTCGGAGATCTGTTCTCCAAAAACCTCCTTCAGTTTATCTTGAATGTCACTTTCCGCTGACATGAATTTCATCCTTTCTTTTCAATTCTTCAAGGAGTTGAGTATAGCGAGGGTCGAGGGCCCCTAGCAACTTCACCACTCCATGGATAATGGCATCGGGTCGGGGAGGACAGCCGGGAATATATACATTGACTGGAATTGCCTTATCTATGCCACCCAGAACATTGTAGCAGCCCCAAAATACCCCGCCTGAACAAGCACAAGAACCAACGGCTATGACGAACTTTGGCTCCGGCATTTGCTCATATATTCTAACTGCCCGATCCTTGATTTGCTTGGTGACGGGACCAGTGCAAACAAGGACATCAGCGTGCCTCGGCGTTCCCTTAAGCAAGATGCCAAACCTTTCGATATCAAACCTAGGCATAAGGGCAGCCAGAACTTCAATATCACACCCATTGCAGCCTCCGGTGTTGAGGTGGCATATCCAGGGGGATTTCACCCTAGACCATCCTACCAAGTTCTTAAGCATTTTCAGCCTCCCTGATCGAATTCCTTCTTGGGCTGATGTCCTGCCTAGCCATTCCGAATGTCTAATAATCAAATGCTAAGCGCAGACCTTTTCAGTATCCGCCATCATGTAGTTTGGTGGTAAGCACCCTCGGAAAAGCCCAATAAGTATACATCAAAACAGCCTCCCAGTCAAAGCTGGTGGCATATCTGCCACCTGCTGGTCACTTTTATAGAAGATATTAGAATATCCCGAAGAACTTCAAACTCACAGCTATCAGAAGCTGGACTATCGCTGTAGGAGCAAGCCACTTCAAACACATGGTTACCATCTGGTCAATCCTGAGCCTGGCAAACAGCGCTCTAATACAGGACAGAACGAAGACGATGAATAGCGTTTTGATAACAAAGGCGAAAAATCCCACAATCAAGGCGGGAACACCTGACAGGTGCACCCCGGGAATATCGAAACCAGCAAGAAATAGAGCTGATATCAAAGCAGCACCAGCCACCATTTCTATGTTTACCATCAACCTCATCAGGGCCAACCTACCACCGGAATATTCTACTAGAGGACCAGCAACTATCTCTTGTTCCGCTGCAGGAATATCAAAGGGAATGCGCTCCAGCTTGCCCACAAGAGAGATAATAGCCACGACGAAAGATAGTGGCAGCCAGACGACAAACCAAACATGATTAAGCTGGTAGTTTACGATATCCGATAAGTTCCAGATTCCCGTTATCAAAGCAGGCGAAAGTATGGCCAAGAAGAATGGAACTTCATAGCCAAAAAGCTGCGTAAGGACTCTAAACCCGCCTACAGCACTAAAAGGATTGGTGGAGTGCCATCCAGCCAGGAAAAGAAACAAAGCAGGCAGCGTCAAAAGATAGGCTACCACAATTATATCTCCTGTGAAGGGATAGACCGATTCGGCAGACCAGATGGGTATGTAAATAAAGGCGGTTACCACCGTGGCAATGCCAAATACAGGTATGGCAGTAAACATCTTCCTGTCTGCCATTCTAGGGACCAGCCCCTCTTTCGATAAAAGTTTGAGAAAATCAGCCCAAGGCTGGTAAAGAGGGGGGCCAACTCTATTCTGCAAGCGAGCGTAAACCTTCCTATCTATGAACTCACAGAATAGCCCGTAGAAAAACAGAAATATGAATCCAGGAAAAACTATCAGATTGAAAATAGCAATCCCAACACTCATCTTGCTTGCTCCTTGGTGCTTGAAAGCCATACCTCCTGATCACAGCCATTGCAACCCCCGGTGTTGAGGTGGCATATCCAAGGTGACTTTACCCTTGCCCAATCAGTCAAATGCCTAACCATAGGACACTCCTACTTCAATCAGTGAGCAGGACTACCACTGCTATCAAGGCTATTAACAAGTAGACAATGCCCAGCAGAGCCATTCTACCGCTGGGTACGGTGGCAATCACCAGTGCAGCCACGTGCAGGACAGTAAAGAAAAAGGCGAAATGGAACAGATGGTAACCATATTGCACTTTCCTCCCGGGAATATCCTCGCCACAGGCATAGGTGCTAAGTTTCCCTTCTGTCACGCTTGACTTCGGCCCCAAGGCTATACTTAATCTGTAGATAAGGTAACCTATGAGCAAGAATATGAGAAAAGCGATTGGTGGATAAACAAGGAACTGTCCCATCTAGCGTCCTCCTAAGCTAGCCATCATAAAGTGTACCACAGGATCGACTATTTTCAGACCCAGTTCAGGATAGACCCCAAGCACGACAGTAAGTGTGACCATGATGATGATGGGGACAGCCATGGAGACCGGAACCCCTTTAGCCTCCTTCGCTTTCTCTGAGATATCACGGGAGAAAAGGATTTTATTTATGGCAGGCAAATAGTAACACAAGGAAAGCAAGCTGTTAACTATTAATAGAACCATGGCTACAATACCCCAGCCACCAGCATCAACCCCTGCTTTGCAGATGAAGAATTTGCTGATGAAACCGTTAAGCGGAGGCACCCCGGCCAAGGCAAATCCAAAGAAGGCAAAAGCAACACCGACTAGGGGCAGTTTGCGCCCTATCCCTCTCATCTCTTCCATGTCCCGTGTGTCAATGGAATAAAGAATCGCCCCGGCACATAAGAAGGCTCCACCCTTCATCACAGCGTGGTTTAGTATGTGGAAGAACGCCCCTCTGAATCCATAATCTCCTCCACTAGAAAGGTAAGCAAATGCTATCCCTATTCCCAGCAGAATATACCCCATCTGAGCAATGCTGGAGTAAGCCAGCATCCTTTTCAGGTCTTGTTGCACCATGGCAAGGAAATTCCCCACGAACATACTGACAATGCCGAAGATGATTAGCACAACCCCAGAGTTAATCGCTGGCAATACAGCCAGGACTTTAACCATGGTAATAAACCCGGCTTCAATGATTACCCCTGATAACATGGCGCTTATTCCACTGGGAGCAGCGCTATGGGCATCAGGGAGCCAGGTATGGAGGGGCACTATAGCTGCTTTTACCCCAAAGCCGACCATAATCAGTCCCGCAGCACCAATCGCTTTCAAGGAGTCCATGTGGGCAGTAAGTTGCGCCAAAACAGCCAGATCCAGACTCCCTGTATACATGAATATTATAGAGATGCCCAGGAGGGCGATAAGAGAGCCAAAAACGCTCATAATGATGTATTTCATCGCCGCTTCTATTGGCTCCCATTTCTCCTTCTCAAAAGCGACAAGTACATAAGAGGGAATAGCCATAACCTCAAAGAAAACAAACATGTTAAATAGATCGCCGGCGAAACCAATTCCTACGATTCCAGAGATCATAATTAGTAGAAGAGCGTAGTATCTCCCTAGACCATCAGACTTCTCCATAGAGCTTACGGAAAAGACAGAGACCAGAGCCCCAAGCCCCACAGCTATGACTCCCAGGAATATGGCCAAGCTATTGGCCTGCAGGTAGGTTTGAGCTCCTCCGATAGACCAGGTTAACAATACTGTCCCGGGGCAAAGCATGGATAGTTCGACGCCAGCAGCTATCAAAAAGAAAAGGGAAACGAAACCGGTAAATTTAGGTCTGGGCAGCAGACGAGCACAAAGATAGCTTATCAAGGCTCCCACAAGCAGGGTTACGATAGGAAGAAGAAGCGGTATGGTCATAATTCCTTCACCCCGCTAAAGATTTCAATCAGCTTACAATTCCGTCTTTTCATGTCCCCCAGACCAATAGCAGTACCAGAAATACGATAGCCCCCATAACTATGCCTGCATTGTTGTAATTCAAATCTCCAGTCTGCACCCTTCTGAACCTGTGCCAAAAACCGAAAAGACCCCTAACGATTATTCGGGTGTAGAAAATATCGAACCAGTAGGCCCTAATCAAAGGTAGGCTAATGGGGGAGGGCTCTTGGAAAGCGCTGATGACACTTGCCCTCCATTTTAGAGTACATACGGTCAGGATGACGGCTACTGCAAGGGTAACCCAGATAATAGGACTGCTAAAGGAGTGACCGATAAGATCAGCTAAAGCGATATGTGCTACTGGATACTGCGGAAGGGAAGCCACCATGCTGGAAGTATAAGGCGATATATAAAGCCAGAACAAAACAGAGCCCGCAGCTAGGATTATCAAGGGTGCTGTCATTACCCGAGGTGCTTCACCAACCGCCGTTCGGGTTCTTCTATCACCCCGGAAAGTAAGCCAATACAAGCGCCAGGAGTAGGCAGCGGTGAAGAACGCCGCTATAATGAGAAGGACAAGAGGTCCGTAGGCGCCGTTTTCAAGCAGGTTTGCCATAATCATATCTTTGGAGAAGAAGCCAGTCCAAATAGGGATTCCCACTAATGCCAGCAGACCAAAAATAGAGCAGACATGGGTAATGGGCATACTCTTGCCCAGTCCTCCCATCTCTCGCATGTCCTTCGTCCCTGTCATGTGGATAATAGCGCCAGCGCAAAGGAAGAGGAGAGCTTTAAAGATCCCGTGAGCCACAAGGTGGAATTGACTGGCTAAGACCGCACCTCCTCCGATAGCTGCCATCATGTAGCCTAATTGGCTGATGGTGGAATAGGCAAGCACCCGCTTGATATCCCATTGTGTCAGAGCCACGGTAGCTGCCAATAATGCGGTTACAGCACCAATCCAGATTATCGCTGTGGACCACCCATCAACGCCCATAAAGATGGGATAGCTGCGGCCAAGTAGATATATCCCGGCATTAACCAAGCAAGCTGCATGAATTAAGGAGGTAATTGGAGTGGGAGCTACCATAGCATCAGGTAGCCAGACATGAAGGGGAAACTGTGCCGATTTGCCTACCGCTCCGGCAATGAACCCAGCCCCGGCCAGCCCAAGGAGAAAAGGCGAAATACTGCCCGCAGCATTTATTATTTCAAAGACATTAAGGCTCCCTGTAGCGTACCAAAGGATTAGTATCCCGGCCAGAAAACCTACGTCCCCTATTCTCGTTACGATAAATGCCTTCGTCCCAGCGGCTATTGGTTCGGGATCATGGTAGTAATAGGCAATCAAAGCGTAGGAGCAAAATCCAATGATTTCCCAGAATATATACATAACCAAAAGGTTGCTGGTTAGAGCTAGGCCAATCATCCCTCCGATGAAAAACAAGGCTTGCCAGTAATAGCGTGATAGGGAATATTCAGGCTCAGCATGCTCCATGTAGCGTAGCGAATAAAGCAAAGCCAGAGCTCCAATGCACCCGGCAACTGCGGCAACAAAGACACTGAGGGAATCAAGGCAAACGCCGATGCTTATGTTTACCCCTGGTATCCATAGAAAGTTCTGAACGCTGCCCTCAGTAATAGAGGGGATTAACGATAAGGTCAAACCAGCGCTGATGAATCCTAGCGTAATGGCATACGCATTCCTGGCTTTGGAGCTTATCCTTTCAACGAGGTAGCAGAATGGCCCACCTATTACAGGTATAAGCACAGCTAACACAGCTACCAGGGCACCAGTTTGCATGTTTACCCTCGAAGCCTCCTGATGTCCTTAATGTCGAGGCCCCCGGTATGCCGATGGACCATAACTGCCAGAGACATGGCAACAGCCATGGTAATTACTTCAATTAGAATTATGGTTATCACTATGGCCTGAGCTATTTGTTCATTCCCTTGAAAAAAACCTGCCAGAATGAAACTCAGGGTGACCCCTTTGGCAATGACTTCAATGCCAATGAGTAACTGAATAATATTTCTCCTGGCCAGAAGACAATAAATCCCAACTCCAATAAGCACTATGACGGCCAGCATATAAAGCTGCCACAAATTCACCGCTGCCCTCTCTCCTTGACTAATGTCAGAATGCCGAACGTGCCTGCCAGAATGACTAGTAATTGCAGGAAAACGTCCAAGGAACGAAATTCCCAGAGCGCCTGGCTAAGGGAATCAGCCACGGTAACGCTAATTGAGGGTGGGGGGAGAAAGACAAATAGGAAAATAGCAAAAACAACGAAAGCAACGGCTCCTATTATCCCTATTACGTTCCTTGTGTCCAAATTACTCTCTTCTGGTCAGACTGATGACCGAAACAAATAAGGCTGTAATCAATCCAGCACAAACGGAGAGTTCGAATACCCCCGCATAGGCGGAATCCAGCTCAAAGAACATTATGGCTATTACCGCGCTGAGCACTGCCAGTGCGATGGCTGCAAAGAGTATGTCCTTGAACCGCACGGTCATAATGGCACAGGCAACGGCAGCAACAACCAAGATGATACTAGCGGGACTAACCGGCAGCAACTTCCCCTCCAAAAACATTTGTCCCAAAGGCAGGCTTGTGCGCGTGTACCACAATGAATATGTCCAAAAGGGTACTCACTATCTGCCCATTTCCCTGACTGACCCATGTTGACGCAGCGGCAGGCAGGCCGCCGCAGCCATCATATGAATCGCATCTCCTATTATCAGAATAGACCCGGCACCCAGAGTCAGCCAAAGACTCCTTGATATTTTCGAAGGGGTAATGCCTACCGTCAGGTCGGGAGAACAAATTCCCACGCATGGCGTGAAACGCCCGTGGCATTTCTATCATCTCTCGGTGCCAGGAATGCAAAGACTAGTGGATAGGATAACATACTATGTCGTTTTAGTCAATAGTCTGTACACGTTTATACCTGAAAAAGCCGACCTCATCATTGTTTTGGCTTAGCGAAATACTTTGATCAGCCCTAAGAAGTCTTGCGACATTAACAAGACCGGTTGTGGTTATATATCCTGATCCTTATGTTCTCGCATGTGACCAGCATATTAAACACATTTGATATAGCTTTGATGATTTACAATTGAAGTGGAATGCTTTATAATCCAACATTTGAGAGTACGTGCATTGCACGGGGGGAAGGTGAGCGTTGCCCGACCGAGGGAAATACAATTGAGCCTAGCGAAAAAGGTGGTAACTGAAAACGAGGTTGCTGACCCGCCCCAGATTCTTGGTTTACTGTCCTTTCCAGAAAGTCTTTTGATCCAGGCTGCTTGTGGAAAAATCGGTGATATTTCGGACCTTATTCTGTTGATAGGTAAAGGATGGGTCATTCCAGGAGGTTTAGCTAATGGATATAACACTGTTTGAAGTCTTCCGTACCGGCGTTGCCACTGACTTTGAAAGGTATGCTTTAATCGCTGTCCTAGCAGTGGCTGTATGTGGTTTACTTTATGCCGCTTTTCTTAACCGCCAGATCATGAAGGAGCCGGAGGGGACGGAAAAAATGAAGCGTCTATCCATGGCTATCCGCACTGGCGGCAATGCTTATCTTAGGCGGCAGTTCCGCACTATACTCGTGATTTTCTTTGTCTTAGCAGTGTTTGTATT
>Ga0315277_10004188_pt1 | contig 19311 bp, 33 predicted proteins | sample YL17G05_15_MG_FD_203695 | JGI IMG/M metagenome (GOLD analysis project Ga0315277, IMG submission 203695) | Sediment microbial communities from Yellowstone Lake, YNP, Wyoming, USA - YL17G05_15 | ecosystem: Environmental > Aquatic > Freshwater > Lake > Sediment | place: USA: Wyoming | collected... | reverse complement strand
ACTATAAATCCAGCTAGTAATATTACTACAGCAATAGTTTATGCAATCGGAGTGGCTGGTGTTAAAGACAGTTCAGGCAATCAGATTATACCAGATGTTAGATTAATCACAGGTGCATAAATAATCTGGGTGGGTAAAACCACCCCATTTAAAAGGAATTTTATGTCTATTTACGATCATTTAGATAATTATAGAGAGATTCTAGTTGATAAAAAGTTCATTAAACTAAAAAAAATGACTCTTAGAATGCAATTAAATTTTTTGGTTAATTATAGGGCTTATATATTAATGAGTGATTTAACAGCTTTAAAAGAAATTATCACAGAAAATTTATTTGATTTTAAAGATATTGACGAAAACGATTATCCAGAGATAGTATTAAAAATAAAAGACAAATTAGAATCAAAAAAGACTCAAGAAGAGAAAGATAAAAAGGCAGATTTAGAAAGAGATTGGATAGCAGAAATTATAGCCTTTTTTGGTATTTATTGCGGTTGGAATAAAGATGAAACACTCAATTTGTATGTGGAGGAAGTTGAGAGTTTAATAGAATCGGTGAATAAACTACAAGAAATTAAAAATGAAAGTCTTATGGACCAGAATTTTCTATCAAATTATTATGCAGTAAATCAACCTGATAAGTATAAAAATGATATAATAAACAAACGAAATTTTGCCGAAATTAATAACAGCGAATTGAAGACTCTAAGAAAAATTAATGATTCGTTTTTATCAAAAGCATATGGGGGTAAATAATGCCATCATCGGATTCAATTGAACTATCAGTCGCAATTGATGCAGGCAATACCCTTGCAGTTTTAAACTCAATAAATGAAAATATAAAAAAACTTGGTGAAACCACAAAAAAAACTGGTAAAGAAATAAAAGAAGTCGGTGGAGAAGAGAAAGGTGGAATATTTAAAGACCTATTTAATTTTGAGCTTTTAAAACGTGGATTCGATGAAGCTATAAAGTTTATAAAAGATGCAATCAAGGAAGCTAGAGAAGCGATTAAAGTTAATGCAGTATGGACGGAATCTATAAAGAAAGCTGGTTTAAGTGTTAAAGAAACTGCTCTTGATGTAGAGAGAATCGCTAATGCCAATGCCTTTGATGATGACCAAGTTAAACAGATATATAATTATGGTCAATCAATCGGGATAGCTGGCAAGGATTTAACCAAATTTGTAGAAACTGCAATTGATTTTTCAGCAGCATCAGGCAAGGATTTAGGACTAGCAATGCGAACAGTCGGCACACTAGCAAAACAAGGTGGTGAAGAGTTTAAGAAATTTGCTGACAATGTAAGAGGAGCTGGAAAAGAAGCAGCAGATGCGGATGGTGGATTCACAAGATTAGGAGTTAGTCTAAAACAATTCAGTGAAGCAGTCGGCACAAATGTAATAGTAGAATTGACCCCTTTAATTTATGAATTAAATAAATCACTTCAAGAAACTAATAAAACTTTGACCTCTGGCTATGAACAAAGATTAAAAGAAACAGTTGCTGAAATGGACAAATTAAAAAATTCAATTTTAGATCAAACATTGGCAAGAGAAAAAATGACTAAAGCTGAAATACAATTTGGTCTTGCAGTGAAAGGTAATGATGTTTTACAAGAAAGTATAACTGAACTTGAAGGATTGCAAAAGAAAAAAGATGTTTTAGAAGGTATTTTAGGTACAAAGAAAAAAACAATAGTTGAAACGAAAAAAACAATAGTTGAAACTAATATTGGTTTAAATGAGGAAAAAAATCAAGTCAAAGAGATAGATTATTATACACTAAGATTAATGGATTCGATGAAACAATATGGAGAATCGTTAAATAAAACAGTTGACTTGCAAGGTTTGCAAGTAGAGGATTTAAAAAATCTTCAATCTATTTTTGGCGATATAGATAAATTAGGCAAAGAAATAGTTGGTGAAAATACAGAATGGAGTAAAATAGTTAGTCCTTTAGTTGGTGTATTTAATAATATATCAAATGAAATGAGCGATATAATTACCAAAGGAAAGCAACAGGCTAATGATTCAGGTAATTTATTAGCACAATTAAGTAGTGGGGTTAATCCTGCAGACATTTTTTCTCAAATAGTTCAGGGGATTAATGCAGCACAACAATTATTAATAGTTTTTGCTAAAATAGTTACGGTTAGCGGTGAGGAAGAGGCAAAACAAAAGTCTATTACTTATCAAATTGATGCTCAAAACAGAGCTTTGGAAACACAACAAAATAAAATTAATGCGATATTAAACAAAAAAGAAGCGGACGGAATAGTCAATCAAAGGAACTCTGATGTAGTTAAAAAACAAATTAAAGATCAAGAAGATTTGATAAAATCCACCGAAACAAAAATAGGGCTAGAAAGTCAACAAGCAACCAATGCAAAATTGAATGAAAAATTTAGTTCAGCAGATTTAAAAAATCATCTTGCCACTGTGCAAGCTATTCAAGATCAAGTAAGACAATGGATCATAATAGGGCCAGTGGCGGCGGCTTTTTATGATGGTGCAATTAATTCATTAAAAGCTAGAATTAAAATAGCAGAAGCAGGAGAAGAAGCGGCAAATAATCAATCTAAAGACGAATTAGCTTTATTAAAATATCAATTAGAACTAAACAAACTAAAACAAGAGGCTTTGATTATAGACAATCAAAATAAAATTCAGACCGATGAATTAAAATCACAACTTGCCGATTTGAAAGGTGATAAAGAAGGCTATAATAAATTAGTCAATGATGAAATAACAGCCTATGAGGAAATATTAGCAGTAACAGAGGATACAAATGACAAACTAAAATTAGAAATAGAAATACAGAAATTAAAAAATTCTCTCATTCAGGATCAAAATAATAAATTAGAAGTTCAAGACAATTTAACCTCTGATATTATCAGTAAATATGCACAGGCTGGTTTGATAGACATTCAAAATATTTCAGCAGGGAGTAAAATTTTAGGTTCATTAAAAGGTGCTGGCTATTCACAAAGTAAGATATTAGAATCGGCTTTAAATTTGGGATTATCTTCAAAGCAAAGTCTAACGAATCAAACATTTAACTTTGAGGTTAATGAGGCAAGCGGTGAAACTGTTGAAAGTGCTTTAAGTGGAAGGCTTTCAAAATATTTTGGAGGTCGATAATGTTGAAAAATTCAAGGTCGTTATATATTCAAAATGTTAAAAATACCGATTTGATAACTAATAATTTAGAACATAGAAGAGGGGACGCAGATGCATTAATTAGATATTATTTAAGTCTAGGGTATACAATTTATGATGTAGTGGCAGAAGGTGGCTTTGGAAATCTTCAAACTAATGCAATAGGGACTTATTTGGTTGTATGGATTGGAGCAAATCCAACAGGGACTTATATTGTGGGCGGTGGAAATTTTGCTTTACATACTGGTTTAGTAATAACAGGTATTAGACTTGATTCGAGTTATAATGTAATTTCTTATAATAATTCGGTCAATCTTGATACTGTTGCCCATGCTCAATTTGATGGTAAAAATCATTTAACTTTAGCTTTTATTAACTCTTCTATAATTTTTCAATTATTAGGAATTAAAGGAATCGTGGATAGCACAATAAGCACTACAACATTTATTGACTTAAATGATTTAACTGATATAAATAATTCATATTTTACAGGAGCAGGACAAATTGATTTAACAATGGCAATAGGCACTAGTACAATTTTTACAAATTGCAAATTTAACATTAATATTTATTCTTATTATAGTACTGGATCAGTTAAATTTGTAAATTGTTTATTATCTGGTACAATGTCATTAATAGGATTTTATCAAGCTTTTCCTGCTTTTAATGGATTTATTGATATTATTGCAAACAATTTATTTGTTGATAATTCTGCTTCAATTACTTTAACTAGAATAACTTGTACGACAGGCAATAATATTTTTAATGTCCCATATAATGCGATTATAACAGGTTCAATAAATGCTTTAAATATTTTACGAACAAATATTTTATTTTGGTATGATTATAAAAGTCAATTAACGACTTCTTATTTTACCTCAACTGCTGGTTACACAGAGATATTAGGCACGTTTTCTTATCAAAGAAAGTCAATTCGTGGGTTTTTAGGCACAATCAAAAGAAATTTTTACTATTTACAATTCGATCCAGTTTTTCAAATTACCGATTCATTAAAATATAATGACGACAATGACCTAATGCTAGTTTGGAGATCAGACCTAGAAACAGAATTAAGTTCAACCTATTTAATTGCAAAAATAAAAAATTATCAATTTTATAAAACAGACGGTACAACCCTTATCTCTACTTATCGCAATGCAGAATCATTTCTTATGTTAGTTCAGAGAGATTCAACCTCGGCTTATACTTATATGGCATGGCATAAAGGGGAGATTTGGTCAACAATTTATGGTGAAACTTGGCTTGATTCTCTCTATACAATAGTAAGATGTTTCCACATTTTAGAGTTTCCAGAGGAAGTAAGTTTTAAAAATCTTTATAACTATACTAATAGCCCAATGGAAGCAACTTATCTTATGCAAGATGCAACTAGTAAGGTGGTGACTTTATGAAGTTTGTTTGCCCTGAACTTGAGGGAAAACCTTCTAAAGCTTGTATTATCCAATCTTTGCTTGAAGCAAAAGAACAGAAAATTAATTTCTACGATACAACTCAAGGGAATTATCAATATTTCATAAGTTCATTCACTAGAAAAAGGACGACCACTTATTATCATGGCAATGTTCTAATGAAAGGATATTTTTCAAGTTTTCATCCTGTTTATACTGTTACCACTAATTCGGCACAATTCACTACCTATGGACTAGATTTGACTGATTATACAGATTTAAGTTCTTATAATTTTTTACATTTAATTGATTCACCTGCAGAACATTTAAACGGTTTTTATTGGACTATACTCACAGAGTTAGGCACTATAATAACCTATCCAGATATTAATTCTAACTCAGTCTTTAGGGGAGTCTTAACGGATTCTCAAATTATTTCTAGAAACACTAATGATTTAACAGATTATTCATGGGAAAATGAAACAGGTTATGAGTTTACACTTTCACTTGAAACACCTTTTATTAGACCGACTGTCATTGATTCAACTTTGAAAAATGCAGGGCTGAATAAATATAATTCAAGTTCTGATATTATAGAATTTTCGTCTGGATTGCCTATTGAGCCACTAGATTATGTTCAATTTGGAGTTAATACTTATATAATAATGAGTAGGAAGCCAGGTACAGCCGATGGATTCGATGTATATATTGCTGTTAAACAGTCTAATAGTGATTTTGGTATAACTGGGAGTAATATCACTTTACCTAATTTATTATCAGGTTATTTAACTACTATATTTACTAGTCAAACATCGGTGACTGTCACTCATAATTTTGGTTATTATCCATTGATACAAGTGATGGATACTTCTCTTTTAGAGTTTATCCCTTATTCAATAACTCGATCAAGTTTAAACGCCTTTACAATAGATTTTTCCTCTTCTACTTCTGGAACTATTATTTGCATGGCTTCACAAACTTATCAAGTAACACAGAATACTAATAGTTTAAGAATAACTTCAATTAGCTATACTATTACACAATCTGATTATAAAATAAAGTGTGTAACTTCTGGTATTACAATAACATTACCAACAGCAGTTGGATTGACTGGAGTAGAGTTTATAGTTGATAATGGTTCTGGTGGGGATATTTATTTAAATACAACGTCAAGTCAAACTATTAATGGAGACCCATCCCAAACTATTTCAAATAATTCATGTATTAATGTATATTCAGATAATGCAAACTGGAGGATATTCTAATGAGTAATTTTGGAGATATAGGATTCAAACGTGGTACTTCAACAGATGCTTTCGGACTTGCTAGAATGAGTTTACCAGTTACTTTATTTGAATATCAGAATCAATATAATAAAGGAACTTTAATATGGTCAGAATCAGTGACAGGTTCAGGTGTAGCTACTCATGTTGCTAATAGTGCAAGTGTAACATTATCAACAGGTAGTGGAACAGATACTCATGGAGTAGCTAGACAAACTTTTGATTATTTTAGATACCACGCTGGCAAAAGTCAATTTGTAAAAATGACTGGAACTTTTGGGACTGGTGTCACTAATGTTAGAAAGCGAATGGGTTATTTTGATACTAATAACGGGATATATTTTGAACAGACAGGGACTACTTTAAATTTTGTTATAAGAACCTATACAAGCGGTTCTCCTGTAAACACAACCTATGCACAGTCAGCATGGACTTTGGATACATTAGGCGGTGGAACTTTAAATCCTTCAGGTATCACTTTGGATATAACAAAAAGTTTTATCTTAGTGATGGATTTACAGTGGTTAGGAGTGGGTTCAATCAGATTTGGGTTCCAGATTAATGGGAAATTGTATTATTGTCACGAAGTTCATAATTCTAATTTGAATGCTGGTGTTTATATGACTACTGCCAATCTACCAATAAGATATGAAATTTATAATATTGGGGCAGTCGGTGGCGGTGCGTCAACTATGACTCAAATTTGTGCAAATGTTATATCCGAAGGCAATATGGATGATGAAATTGGTTATAAGCATTCGGTGAATAATGGGACTACTGCAATATCAATAACAACTAGAAGAGCTATATTAAGTATTCGTCCGAAAGCAACTTTTAATTCAATCACTAATAGAGCTAGAATATTGTTGGATTCATTCTCAATTTTAAACACAGGAGCTAATCAAGTTTTATGGGAGATAGTTTATAATGCAAGTTTGGGCGGTTCTCCATCATGGACAAGTGCTGGGACTAATTCTACTGTAGAGTATGATGTGGCTGGTACAACTATAACAGGTGGAGAAGTTATATCTAGCGGTTATATGACTTCAGTCGGAACTGGTGTTAATTCTAATGGTGGCGTGAGTGCAACAATGAATAGTAAATATCCTATTACCTTAGATATATCGGGAGCGAACCCGATGAGTAATTCAATTGTTTGTACTGCTATCACTGGTACCCAAACATGTTATGGATCAATAAATTTCTTTGAATTTTATTAGAGGTAAATATGAGAATAGACAGTAATTATGCAGGAGCAATAGATACAACTTTTAATTATAATATAATTATTCCTAGCGGATGGGTTTATACTCAATATTTTAAAACCAAAATACCTACTGGCAAAAAATTATATATTCAATCGGGTGGAAAAGTTTATTTTTCGAAATTACCGGGACAAACACCTAAAAGAGAAATTTTTATTATTAATGAAACACAGGTTGCAAACACAATGGGGGGGACATTTACAAGTGGCGCAGACAGAACGAGGACTTTAAACACAATAAAAACAAATTTAATTTCAGGCGCTTTACTATTAACAGCAAATCAATTTAGTTTACCGATAGGCAATTATAATATTTTAGCATTTGCACCTAGTATCGAAACAATTTTACATCAAGCGAAATTATATAATGTTGGTACTGCCACTGATATCCTTATAGGTTCTTCTGAAACTACTAATGTTAATAGAAATACTTCAAGGTCAGTAATAGCTGGAACTTTTTCTGTAATTTCAACCGCTAGTAGTAATAATATTTTTGAAATAAGACATAGATGTAGTAATACTAAAGTAACTTATGGGCTTGGAGAAGCTTGTAATTTAGGCAATAACGAAGTTTATACAATAGTTATTATTGAAAGAATTATACCATAATAGGGGGATAAAATGGCTTTACAAGTAGACAATGAAAGCTCGAATCCGACAACACCAGCAAGTGGAATTAGTGAGTTTTTTGTTTTAAGCACAGATAATCTTGTAAAATTGATTGATTCTGTGGGTACAGTAACGTTATTAAATAATCATTCCATAAGTTCGACAGTGGCTTCAAGCGGAAGTATAGCCAATACAGACACTAAAATAAGCAGTGGACTTTTATGTTCGCTCAATACTATTACAGCAGGTAGTCTAGTTAAATTTACTATATTGGGTACTTGTACTTCTACTGCCGCAGGTTCACAAGTTTTCACTATTAGGTATGGCTCAGCTAATACTGTTGCTGATACTTCAATAGCTACTGCAACTTTTGTAGCTCAAACATCGGGGACAACAGTTGCTTTTTCTTTATCTATTTATTTAACAATAAGAACAATAGGAAGTTCTGGCACTGTTTACGGAACAGCCTCTTTAGTAAATCAGGGGACAACTGGTATTTATACATTAGCAACAGGAAACGCTGTTCTTGCTGGCGCATTAGCAATAAATACAACAGCAACAGGTTATATTGGGTTAAGTTACATTTCTGGAAACGCTTCTACTGCGTGCACTTTCCAGAATGTAATAACCGAACTCATAAGACAATAGGAGGAAACATGGCGATAGACATAGCGTTAGCACTAGAAAATGGAAATTATTTGTACCAGGGGGCAGTGAGCCAGAATAGTCAACAGCAATATGATGCAATACAATGGCTAGACACTAGACCAAAACCAACATGGGCGCAATTAAACTCACAGGCTAATATTAACTATACCATAGCCCAAATAAATGCAAGTAGAAAACAGGTTTTGCAGACCCAAATTAGTTTTTATGGCACGGTTGAGGTAATAAAATTACTAATCCAAAAAAATGTAATAACCGCAAATGATCTAAGCCAAAGACTTAGAGACGCATACAACGAATGGAAAACACTATAAACCCACAATTAATAATGAGAAAAAAAATTGGGGGACAGAATGGCAGAGATAAGGGCAAATGACAAGCTGATTTTAGAGGAGATCAGGGCGGTAAGGGCAGAAGCAACAGATTTTAGAAATTACATCATGCCAAAACTGGAGATGATTACCACGCATGATGAAAAAATTAAAAATATCGAATCGTTTATAGCAGGACACAACGACAGCGACAAAGCGAAAAAATCTCGTTTTGCCACATGGGCAGGTATACTGATAAGTGGAGCCATTGGTATTATCGCACTGTTTTTTAAAAAGGGGGTGTGATGAGGGCTTTTTTTAAATCAATGTTTACTAGCAAGGGAGAGATCTCCAGTAAAAGATTTTTGGCATTTTGCCTCATCCTATCCGGGATAATTTATGCGTTTTTTAAATCCGATCCTGCAATGTGTTCAATTTTGATAGGTGCGGGGACCGCTTTACTTGGAGTAATGGCTATAACAAAGACTTGACAATGAGACCAAATAATGCTAAAATAAATAGTCCTGTCAGACCGGAAATTGAAGCGGGGCATAATAACTATCCTTCCTGACACTTTTTCCGGCCCTATGAAAATAGGGTGTGTCATAGGGTAGTTATTTTTTTGGAGGGATGATGAAACAGATTGGAAGTGGGCAGACAATGACAGTAAAGGAAGTGGTGAAACTATTTAATTGTGATGAGAGAACAATTCAAAGAGCAGTAAAAGAATTGTTTCCAGAAATTGTAAAAAATGGTATTGAAACAAGGTTAAATGAATTGCAAGTAACGGCTATTAAATTAAAATTAGATAGCCATCATAACCTAGTCAGTACTGACGAGCTACCTAAAACCAAACTAGAAAAGAATTTACTAATTCAACAGGCTATGATTTTACAGCAAGAGCTTATTGATGAACTTCAGGCAGAAAAACAACAGCTTGAAAACAGAGTGAATCTATTAATCCATGATGCAAAAACTTTTACCAGCTCTGAGCTAGCTAAGGAATTAAATCTAAGAAGTGCAAGAGAACTAAACCAAGTTTTAAAAGACAAAGGAATCCAGTACAAAGTAAATAGCACTTGGGTATTAACAGCCATGTATTCAAATGAAGGGTTTGAGTCAATCAAGCAAGAAGAACTAGAAAACGGAAAGATAATTTATAATCGACACTGGACAGGGAAAGGGAGAGATTTTATTTTAAATTTTTTACAAGATTAAGGGGGGCAAATGGGATTAAGAAAAAAACTGGATATAATCAGAGGTGGATCGACCATAAATAAAAAGTGTGAAAATGGTGATGTGTATGATTCAAAGGCAATCTTAACCAATGAAGTTGGCAAACTCATTTACTCATCGGAGTACTGGAATACAGATAGCACAACAGGGTATAATGGTGGGCGATTGCAGAAGGGCATATACTACGCAATCAAGTCAAAAAAAACAGTGACCTGGCAGACTGACCCGATTGACTGCCTAAAACTTTTCTCTTTTATGACCAACAAGGACAAAATAAAAACAGCTAATGATCTGTCTGAAAAAGCTTTAACTTTGCCGTCAGAGATACCTAACCCTAATCATGAAGGCAGAAAAATAGTCACTTTTGTGCAGTGCCATCCGGGCTCTCTGAAATGGGATTGGTCCCATGCTTGCATGACAGCTCTCAACTATAGCGGATTCACAGAATTTGACCGCCTTATGAGTTGTTTAACAGATAATGAAATTATTGTTTTGGAGTTAAAATGAGGATATTAATAGGATTTTTAATCGGCGTTTTACTTATTGTGGGGTTGTTTTTATTAACAGGGGCAATCAGTATTACTTTCACTAAATTTTAGGCAGTCTCATGGGGGTAAAAATGGAAATCATTATTGCGATAGCAATTGCATTGAGTGTTGGAGGTGTTGGCGGGGGACTGATAGGGTACAATATAGCCCCTAAAACCATCTATAATATCCAAAATGTTTATACCAGCAACGAAATAAAAAGTGACAATCAAAATATCCAAACGAGTTTTCAGGGTCAGATAACCTTGGTAACACCGTTTACCAATATAAACATAAACATTAAAGGCATAACCAATCTATCTGTAACACATACAAACTCATCAAACTTTGTGAGCCTTACCAATATTATAAAATAACCATCTTCATAGTGCAAAATTCTCTTTTGGGGCCGCCTCCACGGCCCCTTATTTATTTTAAAATATATTTACTAAACTACTTGACTTATGGTTATACTTAATGTATAATTTATACAGATCAAGGGAAGAAAAATCTTTAGGAGGATTTTATGAAATACACAATCGAGTTAACCCAACAAGGATTTATTTACCAAACTTATGAGTGTGATGATGAGCAAGATGCAATAGAAACAGCTAAAAAAATAATTGAAAACGATGGTAAAAATCTTAACTATGAGGTATTCGTATCCTTTTTTAGATCATCGGATGGACAAACTGGTTACCTTAATCCTGATGGTAATCATTCCCCAGTCGGTAAAGATTGGAATAGAGATCAATAAACCCTCTGAAGAGTCTCTGAAAATTGAGACGAAACCCAGAGCAATCTGGGTCAGGGTTTAGGGAGGAAAATTATGTCAGTAAAAATAACAATGGTTTCAACCATAAAGTTTTTAGTGATCGAAGTTTTGACTGGAAAAATTATCCTTGAAGGTTTTTCACAAAATCAAGTAGAAAAAAAAATCCTAGCAATGGGCGCAATCATACAGAAATAAGGGAGGTTTTTATGATGTTTTTTGTGATCACCCAAAAATATTCAAACGAATTTTTGTCAGACCCGGAAGAGGTTATTGAGGGGGAATATATTAGATGTTCCGCCGACCAGAGAATTTTATTTCTATCAGAGGAACAGGCAGACTTTTATTTTATCCAGGAAAGGAAAAAAGCTGAAGCATACCAGAATAGGATGGACAATATCTAAGGAGGAAAGAAAATGATACCACAAATAACAACAAAAGAATTAAAGGACATGAACGCTTGCACAGAAGGAATTTTTTGGTGGGAAATAAACAAAGAAAAAACTTTAGAATTAATGCTGGAAAAAACTGATCGGGAGAGTATAAAATATTTTAACTGGTATGTAACAAAAAAATTATCTAATAATAATTGTATTAAGTATTCTATTTTTTCCGCAAAACTGGCTTTAGAAAACTTTGAAAAAGTTTTCCCTATTGATGACAGACCAAGAAAAGCTATTGAATCCGCTAGGAATTATTTAAACGATCCATCTGAAAATAATAAAAGAGCAGCACGTTCAGCATATTCAGCAGCACGTTCAGTATATTCAGCAGCATATTCAGCAACAGATTCAGTAGCATATTCAGTAGCATATTCAGCAGCACGTTCAGCATATTCAGCAGCATATTCAGCAGCACGTTCAGCATATTCAGCAGCATATTCAGCAACAGATTCAGTAGCATATTCAGCAGCAGATTCAGCAGCAGATTCAGCATATTCAGCAGCATATATTGAAACAATGAAAAAGATTGTTTTATACGGAATAAGCCTGTTAAAGGAGCAATAATATGACCAACCTATTAATACCCCTTTTTATCCGATTGAGACAGAGGACGATGGAGTATCAGATATGCAGTATAGATACTATCTCATGGGTATTTTCTTGGCATTAAAATTTACAATGCCTTCCGAGTTTCAGCCGATGGTTAAAGAGCAATACACACAGGCAAGAGAAAAAATAGAAAAAAAAGGAGGTGTGCAATGAGCGAGCCCGCCATGGTTTTGATTGCCCTTATCGGGTGTTTTTGTGTAGTGATGGTATTTTTTATAGTACCGTGGGAGGGAAAATGAGTTTATTTGTTGCAAATATTTTTTTGTTTTTTGTCTTAGTTTACCTGATTGTATTTAACTGGACTAAAAAGGGGGCTAAAAATGATTAATTATGAGCGGTATTTTAAAACGGTGTCACGTCTATATCCGAGCCTAACAGCACAAGAGATCATTTATCTGTTAGAGCAAAAATTAAAATCCGATTGTATTACTGCCGATCAGATGACTACCAGCGAGGCAGTGCAGAGGTATGCACACGCAAGAGAATATAAAATGAGGAGTAACTAAATGTCTAGAAAATACAAGGCCGATAAAAGAAAGGCTGTCGCTTTCCGCCTGAAAATGGACACTATAGCAAAAATCCACGCAATGATGGGGGTTTATGATCTGTCAAAAGTAGAAATTTTAGAGCTGTGCATTGATAAAATGTTCGCCACTCAACCGACAGAGGTGTTAAAAATAATTGAAAATAAATAATTGAAACCTATTGACATATTATACATTCTGTATTATACTATTAGTAGATCAAGAGAGAAAAGTTTTTGGAGGAAAATTTATGAATCAAATTTTAGAGGCAAAAAGAACCGCTAGAAGTCCTAAAACTATTCTCTTTTATGATTCACCCTGAATTAATTAAAACCGCCGATGATATTACAGAAAGTGCTTATACTTTATTGTCTGATATACCTAACGCCAACCATAAGGGAAGGAATATAGTTAATTATGTTCAAGTTCATCCAGGCTCTCTAAAATGGGATTGGAGTCACGCTTGTCAAACTGTCCTTAATTATGGTGGTTATAATGAATGTGATAGATTGATGACTTTAATAAAACCCAATGAAATTATTATAGTTGATTTGAGATTAGCATGAGAATATTAATAGGTTTTTTGATTGGTGTTTTGCTTATTGTAGGACTATTTTTATTAACTGGATCAATAAGTATTACTTTAACTAAGTTTTAGAGGTTACTATGAAAAGCATTTATATTTTTTTAAGCGGTTTTTTACTATGCTTCGGAATGTTGATTGCTAATGAGTTTTATAAGTTTGTTCCTTTTCATCCTAATATTATCAATACTATTACAGTTACCAATCAAGGAAACATAATAAAACCAACAATCATATTAAGTAATATAACTAAAGTTATATACGATAAAACAGTTATAACTCAAGTTATATATTTATTCCAAGAGTATAGTAATTATAGTGTTCAGCCGTTTATTTTTGTTCAATCTAATGAAAATCTATCGGTATCACTTTATAAACGTAATGCAAATTATAAAATTCAGTTTCCTCAAAAAAAATGGATTGTTTCTATGTATATAGAACCGCTTAATTTTAGTTTAGGTGTTTCTTGCCAATATAATATTTTATGGGGAATATATTCAGGGTTATATTTTGATTCTAAACAAAGTCTAAAAATAGTAAGTTCAATACAATTTTAAAACGCTTTTTAGCACCTCTTAAATCAATTCTTTTATCACCTCATGTAAAATTATCCATCTAAGCAAAAAATTACCTCTCACAAACGAGAGGTTTTTTTATTTGTTTATCTATTATATAATTAAAAAATAAATAAAATAAATATACGATTACCTATTTACATTTGTTTAAATGTATGTTAATATATATACAGATCAAGAGAAAAGATTTTTCGGAGGATTTTATGATTAAATATGCAGGTTTAAAACATTCTTTTGATGGTGATACAATACAGGATATAACCCAATTATTTGAATGTAAAGAATGTAAACTTGAAACTTATTCAATCGAAGGATTTTGCCCTTTATGCAATAAAGAGATGGGGGTTATAAATGACTAATTTTATTATAGCTATGATTTTACAATCAATGAATTTGATCCATTATGATATTTATGAATGTACTCAACCATCTGTTTATAAAATAGTTTATTTCAACAATAAGCCTAAAATTTTCCCTGAAACTAATCCAGTGGCAAACGTGTTTTTTTCTAAGGGTGATTTTAATACACCATTTATTTTAGCCAATGTTTTGAATATAGGAGTCTCAATTGTTTTATCAAAAATTGATCCTCATTATAGTTCAATTTATTTAGCTGGTTTGAACATAGCTGAAGTTTTAGCCATTTCCAGTTGGTCACTATCTAAAACTAATTTAAAAATTAGTGCCTTAGTTTATGCAGTATCATTTTAATGGAGGTGTTTATGTCACAGTTTATCGAAGAGTATTCAATGATCCCAGCTGAAAACAGAAAGGAATATCATCAAACACTTATTAATATTGAAAGAAAGTCGATTGAAAAGTCTTTTGAAATTAAACTTTTCAAAGTTGAAAATATTAAATTGAGGTATTTTTTTATGGGACTTTTTTTAGCCTTTTCTATTTCTTGCATGACTGAAAATAAAAAGTTTTTGGATGAATTATATAATAAAAAAATGGAGGGACTGAATGACAGAAATGATTGAATTAATCGGAGTGTTTTTCGCTAGTTTTATAGTGGTGTGTTTTTTATTTATTAATCAAGATAGAAGGAGAAAAAATAATGATAGAAATTATCGCAATCGCTGGACTATTAATAATTCTGATGGTTTTATTGTTCGGGATTATATTACTCAACTTTCAAAAAAAAATAAAAATAATTACAAGAAATTTTCAAATATTAGCAGAAAAAAGGGAGGATAAAAATGAAACCAAAAATTTATAAGAAAGTATTTAAGACTCAGTATATGGGTTTTAGGTTTGATGAACAAACCAGAAAAAATCTTGAAACACTAAAATCTAATACTGATATGCCATTCACTGAAATAGTTGAATTGGCAATTGATAGATTAATGATAGACTGTAAAAAAGACTTAAAAAATATAATTGAAAATATTGATTAAAACCTCTTTACATTTGTTTAAATGTATGTTAATATATATACAGATCAAGGGAAAAAAATCTTTTGGAGGATTTTATGAGTTTATTAGAACAAAATGGTTTTTCAGTTTTTGTAGAAAAAAACTCGATTGTTTTGGATGGTACTATTAGAACTCAAAAAAAAGCTTGGGACGATTTTCAAAATTTATGGAAAACTTTATCAAAAAAAGAAAAAGAAATTTATGTTTATGGAGAAGCAGAACCCGAAAGTTTTAATTTTTATAATTGTCTTTAATTGGAGGGTTTTATGATTAGAACAAAAAAGGAACTTTTGAGAGTTTATAGAGAACAAAAAAGTTTGAATCGACTCACAGACCCAACAATTTTACGTGCAATTAATGAGATTGACTTGCTTGTATCGCGGGGTCTTGATATCAGTAAATCAGACAAAAACGTTATTGAAGTTGCTTATTATATTCAAACAAATTAAGGGCGTTTAGCTCTAAAATAAAAAGGAGGTGTCACATGGCACTTATAGCAAAAAAAACAGAAGGTGGAAGCTTTGAGCTACCGCCAGAAGGAACATTTCAAGGGGTTGTGTTTGCCGTTTATGATGGTGGTAAACGCAGAACAGAGTATCAGGGAAAAGAATCAATTCAGCACAAAATTAAACTTGGGATTGAATTGGATGAGCTTTACACTACAGGTAAGTTTGCAGGTTCTAGAATTACCCGTTATCCAGAGTATACTTTATCAACAGGGGACAAGTCAAAATTATTACCTGTCATTGAATCTATTATTGGGAAAGCTCTCACAGAAGAGGAAAAAGAAGCTGGTTATGATATTGAAAAACTTATCGGCAAAAATTGCACAGTTACCATTTTCCATAAAACTTCTCAAAGTGGAAAATTATATGCCGAAAACAAAATAGGGGCAATCCTGAAAAATACTCCACTTATTGAACCTATTTTAAAACCCGATTATATACCAGAATTTATCAAAAAATGGATTATAGAGGGTGATTTTTCAACAGATGAGCAAACAACACATGGGGAAGATATTTTTAAGGATAATCAAGAGAATGCACCCGAATCAATCAGTGAAAATGATTTAATGAATTATGAAATTTTACAATTGATTAAATCGGGCGAAATAACAATGGGTGATTATAAAACACAGATTTTAAAGGAATGTGGGACACCTAAAGACTATAAAGAGATTGAACCTGAAAAATTTGTTGTAATTTATGAAAAACTTTTAGGACTTAAAGACTTCAAAAAAACTGGTGTAAGACCACCACAAAAGAGGTTTTAAAATGGAAACATTGATAAAAATAGGAAATGAAATTTCCTCAACAATGGATTATATTGATAAATTGGTAGGGGCTGAAAAAGTCCTTATCATCACCGATGATAAAACCAGAATATCAGTGCAGGAGAATATTGTTGCTTTGAAAGGTGTAAAAAAGTCTATTATAGATTATTTTAAACCACTTAAAGAACAAGCAAAACAGCCTTATCAAAAACTCTTAGATGAAGAGAAAGAATGGGTAGAATCGGTTGAAAACCCAATTAATTTTATGGATAAATCACTCTCTGAGTATAACCAAAAAGAGAGAGAAAGATTAAACGCTATCCGAAGAGCAGAGCTTGAAAAAGAAGCCCAAGAGGAAAGGGAAAGGCTTGAAAAGGTCAAAGAGGAAGCCTTGAAAGCGGGTAACACCGAAGCGGTTCAAGAAATAGAAACAGAACAAAAAAATATCATTGTTGATTATATTCCTGATGTTATCGTAAAAGCAAGGTCAGAAGGATCAACAATGACAGAGCAGTCCATTATAGAGGAGTTTCAAATAACAGACCAACTTCTCTTTATCCAAGCTTGTATTGATGGAGGAATGGGAAATTTATTGAAACTGGACAAGACAACTGAAACAGCTATCAAAAAACATTTGGTAAATAACCCATCCATTAAAGCTCTTCCTGGCTGTTATATCAAGAGAGGATATAAAAACGATGTCAGAGGGAGAAAGTGAAAATAGATAATGATGATATGCCCCTGTTACTAGATATTATAGCAGGGGCATTATTAACCCCACAAAGAGCTAAAGCCGAATTTATGATAAATAAATATGGAAAACGATTTGAACAATGGAAAAGAGATACTGAAAAGAATTATCAAAAACGCCTTGAGACTGAATTGATTGACGATGCGATGATAATTGATGAGATAGTTGACAGACAGGAGTAATTTTGATATACTTAGATGAACTTTAGAATTGTAACGGATTTTTAAAGTTCGTAAAACTCCAAGAAAGATTTTTGAAAACCATCTTGAAAGCAACCGTTACTTGCAATCGAGGTGGTTTTTTTTATGGAGGTTATATGATAACAATTAATGAATCAGTTTATTTTGTTATGATTGAAATTTTAAACGCTGGATTAAAAAATGGAAATTTAAGTATTCAAGATCATAAAAAAAGAATGCAAAACTTTTTAGAATCTTATCAAGATAAGGAGGGAAAATTTAATGGCTAAAAGATTTATTGACACAGGTCTTTTTGATGATTCATGGTTTTTAGACCTTTCCTCAGATGCAAAATTATTATGGATATATTTTATTACAAAATGCGATCATGCAGGAATATATTCTATAGGGAAAAAACTAGCTTGTTTTCAAACAGGTATTAAAGAGTTAGATAACTGTTATGAAACTCTTATTAAAGAGTTAGGTAACAGATTGATTTTATTAGAAGATGGAAAATATTTTATACCTAAATTTATAACTTTTCAATACCCGAAAGGTTTATCTGATAATGTTAAAGCTCAAAAATCGGTAAAGGATATTTTAGAAAAAAGAGGGTTAAATTTAAACTCTTCTTTAAGAGTTAATAAAGAGTTACCCGACAGTTATCTAACTGTCCAAGATAAGGATAAGGATATAGATAAGGATAAGGATAAGGATAAGGATATTAGGATAGTTAAAAATCCAATTAATTTAAAGTTAATGGAAAAGATAAAAGCTGAGATTCACCTTGAAAAAGTTAGAAATAATTTTGATGGAGAAATAAATGAAATTGATTGAACAACCTATTTCAGACCCTAAACTAGAGGGAGAGATTTTGTCTCTTGCAATGACTAATGACAAGTCTGCATGGCTAATAACAGAAGGTTTAAAAACAGACGATTTTTTTGATACTACCAATAGAAAAATATTTGATACAATAGCAAAACAAAAAATTAAAAATTTTGATATTGATGCTGTTACAATAGGTACAATTTTGGGAGTAGAATATCATCCGTTTTTAAATCAAATTTTACAATATTCAATCGGTTCATCAAACTGTAAACAATATATAAAACTTTTAAAAGAAATTTCTATCAGACGAAATATAAGAAATGCGGCATTAAAAATTATAGATTGTGCTGAACAAGAAAAAAACAGCTCAAAAGTAGAAGAGGAAACGGAAAAAATTCTTTTAGAAGTTTTAAAAAAGGATAATATAGATGATGTTATAACCATAAGACAATCAATTTATCAATTAATGGCTGAAATAGATAGAGTAAGTAAAGGGTTTAGAGGGCCACAAACTGGGCTTAGTGCAATAGATGATTTTATAGACTGGTTTGAAGCTGGAAGTAGTTATATTTTAGCCGCCCGTCCTGGAATGGGAAAAACAGCATTAGCAGTTGAAATTATTGATAGACTAGCAATAAAAGGGAATGAGATTTTATTTTTTAGTATGGAAATGAGTCATATTGAAATCAGTAGACGAATGGCTATTAAGCGGACTGGCATAAGTGCAAAAAAAATAAAATATGCTCAATTGACAATGGAGGAAAGCTCTTTATTTAATTTGGAAACAGAAAAAGTCTTGCAATTGCCTATATATATTATTGATAGGACAGATCAAACAATTCAAAAAATTTATAATAAAACAAAACAGATGATAAAAAAACACAATA
>Ga0315277_10004185_pt1 | contig 19318 bp, 17 predicted proteins | sample YL17G05_15_MG_FD_203695 | JGI IMG/M metagenome (GOLD analysis project Ga0315277, IMG submission 203695) | Sediment microbial communities from Yellowstone Lake, YNP, Wyoming, USA - YL17G05_15 | ecosystem: Environmental > Aquatic > Freshwater > Lake > Sediment | place: USA: Wyoming | collected... | reverse complement strand
CTCGCCGCAAGGGAAAAGCAGGTATTGCTCCGGCACTTCCACCTCGTCAAAAAATACCGGCGCCTGGTTCAATACGCGCAGGCCGATCTTGTCCAGGGCCTTGCCCCGGCTCAAGCCCTTCAGATCCGCCGGCACCAGAAAAGTTCCCGAGCCTTTGATTCCCAGCTCCGGGTTGGTGCAGGCGAAAACAATGTAGGAACTGGCGATTCCGCCGTTGCTGACAAAATCCGACTTGGCCCCGCTGAGATGATAACGGTCTCCTTTTTTCGCCGCGGAAGTGTGATGATGAACCCCGGGATCATAATAGTTGCTGCCGTCCGTGCCGATCTCCGGCTCGCTGCTGCACCAGGAGGTGATCCCCTTTCCGCTCTTGTCCTCGCAATAAGGCGCCACAAATTTTTCCGCCAGCTCTTTCCGGTCCGGGGTCAAAAAGCAGATCAACTGCGGGGCAACCCCCGAAGGGATCAGGCTGGCCGCGAATCCCGGCGCCCAGCGGGCAATCTCCTCCCAGACCAGGTGGGTGGTTTGCGGATCCAGGCCGAGTCCGCCGAATTTTTCCGGAATCGCCATTTTATGAAACCCAAGCTCAAAGGCCTGGGCCAGGGCATTCCAGTATTGGCCGCTTTTGAACACCTGCTCCGGGTCGGAAATTTTGTCCAGCGCCACCTCGGCCGGAGCCAGGATCTCCCTTGCAAACTCCTGCGCCGTGCCCAGAATCTGCCTTTGATTTTCCGTCAATTCAAAATCAATCATCATTCCCCCTTTATTCCCCGGCGAAAAAGTCCACCATTTTGAAGTAATAAGGAAGATAAACCCGGCCCTCCACTTCCTGGATCACTTTTCCCGGCCGCATCGTGTTATCGCTCACCAGAAAAAATCCCGCCATTACCTTGACCGGCTCCAATTCAGACCAGGGATCAAATGGCGAAGGCCTCAAGATCAATTCCGCAGACCCGATCTCCAGGCTTTTCACTTCCACCTCGGTCTGCTGTTTGCACAGAAACACCGGACCGTCAAACCCGGGAGTCAAATCTATTTTCGGCATCCCCTTGAACAGAAAATTCGGCCCGGTCGGGGGCAGACCCGGAAGCTGACCGGTCAGATTCACCTTCAGCTCCAGGAATTTTATCCCATTCCGCTCCACCCAGCCGGAAACCTTCTGGCCGTTCCGCTCCAGAGAAATCCTGGCCATCTTCTTCGGAAACCCGAAAATGTCCCGACCGTTATAAAGCCGGGATTCCTCGCTCTCTATCGGCATACTCAGGCAATAACTGCCGGCTTCGCCCTGGTATTTGCATTTCAGGAACAACGCGGCTTCGCGGTATCCGGGACCGAGATTGGTCTCCGGATACTGAGCAATGAACATCAATCCGCCCGGCGTCTCCGCCGGCTCCAGCGGCGGAGGCAGAAGTCTCTTGACAATCTCCGCCCTGGTCTCAAACATCGCCCCCAACATCTGAGCGCCCAAAAATTTCCTCACCCCGATGCCGTAATACTTGTCCAACTCTTCCTTGCTCTTTACAAATCCCATTTTTCCCCCAAAATTTTTCCTGCCTAGATTTTAAAGCTAAATTCCGTTTTGCTCAACTCCGGTCCCGCGGAGCCAAAGCGAGGCGGGATAATCCGCCCCTCTCAAAGCCCAGATAATCTTCTGAATCAAAAGCAATTTTTTACTTGGCTTCAGCCTTTCAATCGCCTATCCTGAAAACCAGGGGCGATACAGGAGGGAAAGAAGATGCCGAATTTAGAAGCGAAATCTGCTACTGAACAAAAGGTTGTTGATCTAGCCCTTGAGATTCTTGAAGAAGTTCCGGAAGGATAAGACAAGGGTCAGCTTGCATCAGGATTGCCACGATGACATTGGTATCAAGGAAGATTTTGCTCATTTTTCATAAATCGAGTCGCGGTCCAGGCGGGAATACAAGGCTTTGCCTCCATGATGGATGCCAATCAAATCCAGAACGGATTTTCCCCTTTTTTTCTTTTGCTGGGTCAAAATCGCATCCACCAATTGCGCTTGTTCTTTTCCGGAAAGCTTCTCAAGCTCTTCCATAATTTTTTTCAGTGGCTCAGTCATTATCAATATAATGGCATAATCTCGTTCCAAAAGCAAGGAGCGCGGATTGCCGTCCATAAATTCTCCTTGTTCTCGGTGTCCAATTGGGATAAAAAAGAACTGAAGGCGCTGAAAGTTTTTGACTTTGACCCGCGCCTTTGGTATATTGACCCTAGCAAAGGAGTTGAGGAGTGTCAAATAAAGTTTTAGTCACAGGCGCGGATGGATTACTGGGAAGCAACCTGGTCCGGGAGTTGATTGAGCAAAATTTTTCCGTCCGGGCTTTGATCCAGCCGGGAAGCAAGTCTCCGACCCTGGAAAATCTGGCGGTGGAAAAAATTATTGGCGATCTTCTGGCAGAAGATGACACTCTCAATAAAGCAGGGAGCGGAATAGACGCGATCTTTCATTGCGCCGCGATCACCAATATGTGGGCAAAGCCGGAGCTGGTTTTTCAGGTCAACCTTGAAGGCACGCGGAAAATTCTGGACGCCTGCGTTGCGCAGAAGATCAAGAAACTGATCTTTGTCGGCTCTGCCAGTTCTTTTCAATTCGGCTCTATGGAAAATCCCGGGGATGAGAGCGGCTCTTTTCCGAAAGCATATCAGGGAATGGCATATATGGAGTCCAAGCATCAGGCGATGAATCTGGTTAAGGAATATGTCAAGAACAAGGGATTGGACGCGGTGACGGTTATGCCGACCTTTATGCTCGGACCCTATGATTTTGGACCCAGCAGTGGGGAATTGATCCGGCAGTTTATTAAGCGCAAGATGCGCTATGTGTCTCCGGGTGGAAGGAATTTCGTTTATGTCAAAGATGCGGCAAAAGCAATGGTGTCCGCGCTGAGCAAAGGCAGAGCCGGCGAGGCGTATATTCTGGCGGGGAAAAATTTGACCTATCTGGATTTTTTCTCCCAAGTGGCGAAAATCGCGGGATTGAATCCGCCCAAGGCTGAGCTTCCCGGCTTTCTGGTGGTTTTAGCCGGGGCCGCGGGATCGGCTTGGGGGAAAATTTCGGGGAAGCCGGCGCAGTTGAATCTGAAGATATCCAAGATGGCTTGTCTGGGAACTTATTACCGTCCGGCCAAGGCGGTCAAGGAACTGGGAATGCCCCAAAGCCCGATTGAGCAGACGATTGAGGAATCCTTTAAGAGTTTGAAAGATTACGGACATCTCTGAAAAAATGGGAATAAATTATTTTCAGAACAAAGTTGCGCTGGTGAGCGGCGGGAGCCGGGGGTTGGGTTTGCGACCGAACCAAAGTTGGGTGGGTGTTTGGTGGACCTCTCTGCCGGGTAATTTATTTATTCATGGATATAATAGATAATAGAGTCTGATATGGGGATCAATAATTTATTGCAGGAGAAGCGGGACGAGATCCTGCGCATAGCCGAGCGCCATGGCGCTCATAATGTGCGGGTATTCGGGTCCGTGGTTTGGGGGGAAGCGGGGCCGGAGAGCGATGTGGATTTTCTGGTGGAGATGGAGCCGGCGCGGAGTCTTTTTGATCTGGGCGAACTGCTGATGGATTTGGAGGAACTCCTGGGCCGAAAGGTGGATGTGGTCACGGAAGCGAGCATCTATTGGCTCCTTCGGCGCCGCATCCTGAGCGAGGCCAGGCCTTTATGAAAGACCCTAGGGTTTATCTTGCCCAAATCCTGGAGCGGATCGGAAGGATCCTGAAATATTCATAGGTCCGAAGACAATGTTTATCAGGAAATAAATTTTCAATTTATATTTATTTTTTCTCAATTTGAATGAGTGATTAATTCTTCAGATAGAGGTTATATTATTGAAATGGTAGAAGAATACTTCAAGGACAAAGTAGCGCTGGTGAGCGGCGGGAGCCGGGGAGTGGGGTTTGCCTTGGCGCGGAAGCTGGTGGATGCCGGGGCAAAAGTCGTAATCACTGCCCGGGGAGAGAAGCGGCTGTTTGATTCCGAGGCGAAGTTGAAGGAGATGGGCGGCGCAGTAAAGGCGGTGGCTGGGGATGTCGCCAAATGGGAAGATTGCCAGAAGATGGTTCAGACCGCGCTGGATAATTTTGGCCGGCTGGACATTTTGGTCAACAATGCCGGGGTATCTATGCGCGGAAATTTTGCGGATCTTTCTCCGGAGGTTTGCCGGACTGTGGCAGAGACCAATCTGATGGGAACGATCTATCTTTCGCGCGCCGCGATTCCGCATCTGATCAAATCAAAGGGACATCTGGTTTTTATCTCCAGCATCGTCGGACTGTTCGGCGTGCCCGGCGCGTCCATCTATTGCGCCAGCAAGGGCGGGTTAAAAGGTCTTGCCGAATCCTTGCGCCTGGAATTGATCCCGCAAGGCGTTCATATCGGGGTGGTTTATCTGGGCTTTACCGAGCACGATCCTGAGAAGCGCATCCTTCTTGCCGACGGCACAGCAGCGCCTCCGGGCCGGCCCGCGCATCACACTCAGGCTTATGCCGCGGACCTGATCCTCCGGCTGATTGAAAAGCGGAAACGCCAGCTGATTATGACCCCGATCGGAAAACTGGGCGCATATATATACCGTTTGTTTCCAAGCCTGGTGGAGCGCGCGGTTCTTTTTGCGCAATCGCGCGAGTTATCTATTTACAAGCGGTTTTCGTGAGCGGAGGATAAATGGATCAGGGACTGATTTTGGGATTGGCGCTGGGAACCGCGGGCTCCATTCTGCTCAATGTGGGCAAAGGGATCCAGAAGCAGAAAGTTCTCGTGCTCAAAAAAGGCAGACAAATGTTCCAGCCCCCCTATCGCCGGGATTTCATCATTTGGCTGATCGGGATCGCAATGACCGTCTGCGCCTCGGTCTTTTATTCAGCGTCCCTCAAATTCAGCGACAAGTCTTCCATCATCGCCAGCCTGAGCGGGATCGGCCTGGTCGGGCTATTGCTTTACGCCGGGCTGGTTTTGAAAGAAGCCATCGGAGCGCGGGAAATTTTCAGCTCCGCCTTGATCATCCTCGGCACCGGCGTCATCAGTTATTTTAACCAGCCCCTGGCGCAGGCGCAGGAATACCGCCTTGCCGGTTTCATTTATGTCGTCCTGATCCTGATCCTGTTTTTCGGGGCGCTGGCATTGATCAGTGCCAAATGGCAGAAGCTCTGGGGGTTTGCCTTTGGATTGATCGCCGGCAGTTTGATCGGACTGGCTATGATCCTGGGAGATATGGCCCTGGTCAAAGCCGGAGGAAGCTTCCTCGGTCAGCTCTCCAACCTCTATGTTTATCTCGCATTACTCAGCGCCACCGGCGCCTTGATCCTCACCCAGGTCGCTTTTTTCAAAGGCTCCGCAGTCCTGGTTGTCCCCACCATCAATTCCTTCATCATCCTGACTCCCTTGCTGGTGGAATATTCCACTTTTGGAACCCGCTTGAACTGGATTCAATATGCCGGCATTTTGCTCATTATTCCCGGCATCATTCTTCTCACCACCAGCCCGAAGCAGGTTTTTCAATCAAAGTAGGGGCGAATTGCATTCGCCCTTGCGCAGGTTTGGAGCCGGAGCACCGCTTAACTCTTACCGATTTTTGCTAATTCCGGCTTGCCCCCACTCTGGCTCCCAGCTTTCTTGCCCGGGCAAGCGCCCCAGGCTTTTTCGCAACCTCGCCCTTTGCCCCGGCCTGGACCGCAATCTCTCCTGCCCATTTCATTTGCAGGAACTTGCGAGCCTCCTGGATCATACCGAACAAATACGGCGCGGCAATTTTGGGCGGGTCCGCGCAGGCGGTGATCAAAACCATTTTTTTGCCCTGGATGATTTCCGGATTGTCCCCATAAGCCAGACAATACCAGCGGTCAATTGCCGCCTTGATCTGCGCCGTGGGTCCCCACCAATAAACCGGCGTGGCGATCGCCCAGGCATCCGCCTCCCGCAACTTATCATACACCCCGGTCATATCGTCCTTCTGTTTGCATCTGCCGGTCTTATGGCAGGCAAGGCACGCCTGACAGCCCCGGATTTTCAGATCGTTCAGCCAAACCTTTTCAACCTTTGCTCCTTTTGACCTCGCTCCCTCGGAAAAAGCCTCAACCAATAAGTCCGTATTTCCCCGCTTCCTCGGACTCCCCATCAATGCGACTATCTTCATCTTCTCCTCCCCCTGAACTCATATTTGTCATTTCTATAATACAGACTTTTTATAAAACATCATCGTTTCCAAGGGCGCAGAGAATAAAATTGGGTGAAGGACTGAGGCCTGGTCGCGACTAAAGTCGCTCGCACGAAATTGAAGATTGATTTAAACAACACGGAACTCGCAACTCGGAACCACGCCTTTGGCGTGGCCGGCAAGGGCGTATGCAATACGCCCTTACATATGCTCGGTCCGGGAGATGATCTCTTGCTGAATCTCTCTGCCGAGATCCACAAAATAAGTGCTGTATCCACCGACCTTGACGATCAGGTCCCGGTAATTTTCCGGGTCTTGTTGCGCGCATCTGAGCATCTCGGCGCTGGCGACCGTGGGCTGAATCTGGGCTCCGCCGATCTTGAAATAAGTCCTGATCAGGGAGATCCATTTTTTTCTGAGTTCCTCGATCTCGCCGATGGCTGATGGATGAAACTTGACATTGACCGCGCATCCCATCACATCCTCAAAGGGCAGACTCGCCACGGAGCGCAGAACCGCGGTGATGCCGGCTTTTTCCACATTATAGGGATTACAGCTCGCGGCATAAGGGGTTGCGGCCCGCCTGCCGTCGGGGCTGGCAATGGACAGCCTGCCGTCAATGGTGTGGGTGGTCATAGAGATGACATAGACGACAAAGGGTCCGCCTTTAAAATTCCGATACTGATAGGTCTCTTGAAACAACTCCTTCATCACCCTGGCGGCAAGCTCGTCGGTCTCGGCGCATCCGTTTCCCCATTTGCCGGAAAGCCTTTTGATCTCCCGATATATCTCCGGATAGCCGACAAAATTATGGTCAATCGCGGAAAGCAGTTCCTTGAGGCTGCATTTCTTCTGCTCAAAGACCAGTTTCTTGATCGCATACAGGGAATCGGTGAGGTTGGCGATGGAGTTGATCATAGAAATTCCGCTGAGGTCGTAAATTCCGCCGCCCTGAGTCACATCCTTTTTCTTCTCCAGACAGCCGTCAATAAACGCGGAGATATAAGGCGCGGGCATAAGTTCGGCAAAGAGCCGGTCGCGGAGGTTGGACGCCTCGGCCAATTTTTTGATGACATATTTTCCCTGTTGCTGAAAAGCCGCGAGCAATTCTTCAAAAGATTGGAACGAATCCGGGTCTTCGGTTTTCAGTCCCTCTCCTTTGATCAGCCCGGCAAGGAGTCGCGAGTCTCCGTTCCTGATGGTTAGGTCCAGGAGTCGGGAGAGGAGGAGTGCGTTGGCGCTCATAGATCCGGTTTTTCCCGGGCAGGTCAGCTCCACGCATCCCATCACGGCATAGTCCCGGGCGTCGGCTTGGGCAAAGCCGCGCTTTTTCATCGCCTCAATGTTGACGGCGTCATTGAAGAAGGCGAAGCTGGAGGTTCCGTTATGAAGCTCCTCCGCGGTTTTCAGGAAGAGCGCTTCCGGGGTTTGGGGATGGACCCGGATGGAGATATTGGTGATGGCTTTGGAGCGGGAAGCCGCTTCTATAAATAAATAGGTCAGGTCATTGGTTCCGTCCTCGCCATCGGGCTTGAGCCCGGCCAGGGTGACCGGCGAGGATCCCAAATAGCGGTGATAAAAATTCGCCAGGATATTGGATTCCGGACGGATGTTCTGGGACATAATCTTGAGCAAAAGCTCCTCCAATAGCTCCCGCGCCTGATCCCTTGTGATCCTGCCCGCTTCCAGGTCTTTTTGGTAATAGGGGTAAAGGATCTGGTCCAGCCTGCCAAAGCAATGGAGGTTCACCGGATGCGCCAGCTCCACCGCGGTCTTCACGGTCCAGATTGACTGCACGGCCTGCTCAAAGGTTTCTGCCGGCGTAAGCGGGACTCTGGAGCAGGTCTCAAACATCTTCTTAAGAGTTGCTTTTCTCGCAGGATCGCTCTCCCGCTCCAGCTCCTGTTTGATTCTTTCCGCGAGCCTTTGCGCAAAAATGATCACGCCCTCCAGGGCGATCTCAATTGATCTCAGAAAATCCCGCTCCTGATCGGTAGCGTCAGGCTTTATGCCTGACCCGATCAATTGGTCCTGAACACGCGCTTTCATCGCTAAAAGTCCTTGCGCCAGAACTTTTTCATAATCCAATATCACATGTCCCTGATAGCTGGCAATGGTTGCCGCGGTGGAGATCATTATCACCTGGCGGGAGGTATTGGCGGGCAGGGCAAGGACAAACTCGCGCATATTTTCGGAATAGAGTCCTTCCTGCACCAGCTCGCTTTCAATCCGGTCAACTATGGTCTTGTCTTTCCAGAACGGGAGCAGTTTTCTCCGCAGATATTTTTTGTCCGGTTCATTGATCTGAAAGGGATTGATCTTTCGCTCGGACATAGTTTTAAAACCAAGTTCCAGGGGCGCGGACCCGGAGGCGCGAATGATTTTCTGGTTTTTCCAGAATTCCAGGAGCAAGCGCCGGCGGACCAGATAGCGCAGGGATTTCAGAAGGGAGCGGATGCGGAAAGAAACCAGGGATCTTTTGTCCAACTCATTCTCCAAGACTTGATTGAACACTCCGCGCTCAATATCAACGGGCATTCCGAGGAAAAACTCGGTCCAGTAGCCGGCGATCCGGTCGTCCGGGTCAAGATAATGGGTCATTTCCTCATAGACCTTCTTCATCGCCAGCGCCACCCGGACCGGGAGCGGAATGCCTTTGCCCTCGGTCTCTTTCCAGCTTTCGGTATAATACCGGGCGCGCTCAATGGAAATATAGGCCGGCCCGGTCTGGTAGCGGCCGCGGATTCTCCGGATACGCCCGCTCTCGGCCGGAAAAGTTTCCAAACTTTCTTCCGCAAAATATTTTGACGCGGATTCCGCTTCCATCAGGAACTTCCTCTACTATTTATATTGCAGGATTTTTCTCCGCGGTTCAAGCAACCCAGCATCCCGCATCCCACCGCCGGCCGGCTGTTTTAGATTTCAGGACTGTTCAGGCAAATAGTCCTGATTGATACAGGGCTTCCGGTTGATTAAAGAAACGGTTTTTACTTTTTTCCGGTTAACCCTGGAACTGGATTTATCATGGGCATTCTTCGCAATCCCAAAGCTGAGGCTAAATAGAGAAGGATCGCAATCAGCACCACAGCTCTGAGTCCGAAAATAAACGAGGCGCTTTCCAGCATTCCCCCGATGGCGGCTCCGACCATATTGCTGGCAAAGGCGGCTTCGATCCCGGCCACTCGTCTGATTGAGCAGGCGAAGATCACGCCGGCAAAGAACAAGGGCAGGGAATAAAATGCCCCGGAAATCAATCCCCGGATCAAATATCCGCCGAACAAGAGATGGTGCACTGGAATCAGGTATGTGAGGGCCAGGGAGAGGAAAAGACCTCCATACCACCAATGCAATCGCTCAATCTGATATTTGAGCACCAGCAGGTTGGCGGCCAGAATCATTACCAGGATCGCCGAAATAATCACCACATTGACGATCCAGGTGGAGCCGAACAGGAGCGCGACTTTGGAAATGGAATGAACCTCCACCAGCATAAAGCCGGCGCCGAGGAAAAGGAAATGGCTGGGGCCGGTTTTGCCGCCTTGAAACAGGAATCGGATAGCCAATAACATCAGCAGGAGTAAGATCACCGTCATAATTGAATGGAGGAAGGTAAATCCCTTTTTTTGTAAATACAGGTATGGCCAGTCATCGGTGGGAATGTCAAATTTTATCTCTTTCATCTGGCCGGTATATTTCTGGTTTGGAATACCTTGCTTGGAGATCTTATTAAGGAGCATAGGATCGCTTTCTATGCGCCGCTGCGCCTGCCCCAGATCGCCGCAGACAAACATAATGCTGCCGCCGGTTCCATGCACCGGATAAACGCCCAAATTGTTGAGCATTATTGGCGGCCGGTTGAAGACTTTATCAACCAAAGAATATAACTTATAACCGAGCCATTCTCTTTCCGTATAAAAAGTAATGACCATAACCCCGCCTTCAGCCAGAAGATTTTTGGCCTCTTTAATGCTTTCCAGGGTATAAACATAGCTGTCCAGGTTAATGTTGGTGAAGTTGGAGGTCAGGGTGTGGGAATCCAGCAGGCCGAATATGATCAGGTTATATTTCTTGGTGCTCTTCTTGAAGAAAGACCTCGCATCGTCAATCGTCAGGTTGACTTTGGGATTCTGGTACGGCTGCTCTGGATGCAATAAGATGCCCAGCGTGGCAATGGTGGGGTCAATCTCCACCACATCAATATTTTCCGCGCCATTGCGAAGAGCGCTGGCCGCGTCGTTGCCCGCGCCCCCTCCCACAATCAGCACTTGTTTGGGTTTAGACTGGAACCGGTAAGGAAGATCATAAGGATAATATGGCGCTTCCTGCCGATTGAAAATCGCGGGAAACCTGTCCGCCTGTGCATAGGACAGGTTAAATATGCTCATATAGGAGGTATTATTAACTTCAATCCTTTGAAAGGGGACTTTAATGTCCGGGCTGAATTGGAAGGTCTTATCATAGACCGTGAGCTTTTGATATGGCGACCAGTAGGTCAATGTCCCGCTTTCTTTGCCGGGAATGATGAAAAGCAGGATCGGGATCAATGCGGCCGCTCCCACGACCATTTTAAAAGATCGGGGCCGGATAAAATAAACCATACCTCCCACACCTACTAAAAACCAGACCCAAGGAGGCGCGTTAAGAAAACTTAACAGAGCAAAAGTCCAGGTCCCGAGCAGGCTGCCCAGAAGATTGATGGAGTAGTCCCGGATCCGATTATCAGAAGCTTCAAAAATCTTTCCCAGGATTTGACCGAAAGGGATGAAGATCCCGGCCAGAACCATCATCAACGCGGTGATCAGGGCAAAACCAACAACCAACTTGAGAAGAGTGGTCTTTACGATTGTCGTATGCCAGGCATGAAATCCAGGATAAACCAGATATTCGGGAATCTTCCGGAGCGATATGCCGTGAAACTCGGCTCCCGGATAAATCGCGCCGGCAAGCGCTGCAATCAGGATGATGGAGGTTAATAGACCAAGACTATATTTCTTCAGGCTGAAACCAATGCCTAAGCCCAGGAAGCAGGAAATCAGAACCAGATTGCGGAAGTATGCGAAGATCCGGATCTCAGTTCCAACCCAGCGGATCAAAAGCAATTCCAAAAATAATGACAAAAAGCTGATCCAAAAAAGGAATATCCGACCCTGCCCGCGGGAAGTTTCTAATCTGTTCTCCATTAATCCTCCCTTTCACCATTCGCTATCCGTAAATTTTTCTTGCACCCAAATTACATTGGCCGGGGAGAAAAGTCAAAAAATGGCTGTTTGATTAACTGCTATTTTCAGCTGGAAACAAGAAAACTTTAGCGGCCAGCCCGGTAGAGCCGTGTCTCTGCGGTGAATAAAATAATTGAGGTTTGGCCGGAACTGTATTTCCAAGTTATTCAATTAAAAAATTCCCGGTAACCTCGTCAATCCATCTCAAATAGCTCGGGTTTCCCCCCAGAATCGGCAGGGCAATGATCTCCGGGACATCATAGGAATGAAGCTCCTTGATCCGCGCCAAAATTTCCGGGAACAGATCTATCGCGGTCTTGATGATCAGCAGGCATTCAAAGGCGCGCTCCAGGTTTCCCTTCCAGGTGAAAACCGAGGTCACCGAATCAATCACATTCACGCACGCGCAGAGCTTTTCCGTAACCAAGGTCTCCGCGATCTGAAGCGCCTCCTCCTTGTCTTTGGTCGTGGCCAGGATCACCAGATACCTGATTCCCTCTTCCTCAAAATCCCAGATCGTATCCCCCATAGTTCGCCTCCTGAGCGGTTTAAAGTTAGCAGGAATCCCGGCTGGAAACAAATTTTTGAAGATCAAGCGGAAATTTGCTAGGATGAAATTATGAAGCTGACCCACTGCGCGATCAGGATCACCAACCCGGGGCGCTCCCTGGAATTTTATCGGCATCTGGGTTTTGCCAAGCAGAGAGAAGTGCGCCTGGAAAAATACCAGACCACCCTCTATTTCCTGGCCAGCCCCGAGGGGTTGCAACTGGAGCTGGTGCATAACCGGGCGAATGCCGCATCGCCCAAAATCGGAGACGGCTTTTTGCATCTCGGCCTGGAGGTGGAAAACCTGGACCTTTTCCTGGAGAGCCTTTTCACTTCCGGGATCGAGTTGGCCCAAAAGGTCTTCACCACGCCCGAGGGAATGAAAATCTGCTTCCTCGTTGACCCCGACGGGTACCAGGTGGAGCTGATGGAGCATCCTCAGAAATGAGCATCAACCTGCTCGTGAATATTTTCAGGGGCAGAAGGTCGCTTCAGATTCCGGAGGAGATTGAGCGAAAATTTTCCGACGAAAGTTTGTGCCGGAAATGCGGCCAGTGTTGTTATAGTTCCATTCCCTATCAGGATCGGCTGACCATCATTCCAGACCTTCCCTGCAAATATCTGGTGAAGCAAAGTGAAACCATTACGACCTGCTCCATTTATCCCGAGCGGCAACAACTCGTGAAATGGTGCAATCTGGTCACCCGGGACACGGTTTGCAAAGGCCTGTTCCCGCAGGATTGCCCGTATGTAAAGGATATACCGGGCTACCAGGGCAAGGTGATGATCGCCGATCAGGAGCGGGAACAATTTTATCTTATGCTGAGCCGGATTTTTCCGGACCAGATGCGGCCGGAATATCTGGGCGAGCCGGACTGGGAGAGATTTATTTTCCTGCTCAAAAATCAGGCTCAGGCCGGCCGGGTTTTTTTCCGGTAATAAAATACCTGGACGATCAGGATCGCGATCACCAGAAACGCGGAAAACAGGTAAGGAGATTCCGGGCTGACATATTGCGCGAACAGGCCGCCCAGGAGCGGCCCCCAAAGCGCGCCCAGCCCCAGATAAAATTCGTGCCAGCCGCTCCGGGATCCGGCCCGGCTGGAGGACAGGCTGATGGCGTAATAAAGGCTTCCGGAATAGGTTATTCCGGCGCCGGCCCCGATCAGCAAAAAGCCGATCCCGAATCCGGGCATATTTTTGGAAACAAAAACCACCAGCAGGCCGGCAGTGTTCAAGAGCATTGCCGCGAGCAAAGGCCAGAACCGGAAATGCCAGCGAACCGCCACATTCAGCACAATGAACAATAAACACTGCGCCAAGCTCAGGAGCAGGAGCAACAAACCCAGGCTGGAGCTGGAGATGCCCAGGTCAACCGCCAGTTTGGGAAAAATGTTCCGGATCAGGTTCAAGGAAAAATACGCGGCGCCGTTCCCGAGCCAATACAGATAAAGATAATAGATCGGACCGAATTCACTCCCGTTTTCGGATTCAGCCTTTTTGGCCGGAACCCGGAAGAAGCCGGCAAAAACCGCTCCCAGAATAATTCCCAGCCCGCCCGCAATCCAAAAAACCAACTCGGGCTTGATTCCATAAATCCAGCCCGCCAGATAAATCCCGACCATCGCGCCCGAGCACCAGGAAACATTGTACCAGCCCGCGGTGCGGGAAAGCGCCGGGCCGGAAAAATAATGGCTCATCGTAGATTCCAGCGCCGGCCAGACCAGCGCCAGGGAAATGAAATATCCGACCACTACCGGATAGAGCAAGCTCAACCGCGGCACCGATGGGATCAGACAAACCGTTATGCCGAATAAAATCGCGGCCAGGCCGGCCTGGAGATTCTTCGGAAAGCGGTCCGCGAAAATCCCCGAAACCGGGACACATAAGATATAAACCAATGACCCCAGGGTCCCGATCGCGCCCAGCGCCACATTGTTCGCGCCCAATTTCAGCGCCAAAAGCGGGATGCCCAAAAAGAGCATTCCCACAAACAGATTCATAAAAAAGGTGAAGACATAAAAAATTTTCAGGCTTTGGACCGTGAGCTTCATTTTTTTCATCATTATTGCGCGAGCGAATTCATTCGCGGCTCAACCTTAACTGCTTCAAATAATCCTTGACTGCTCTTAACGCCCGATCAGCTAAATATTTTCTTCTATCCTTTTTCCTCACCCTTTCCTCCGGCGCCGGAAAAATGCCCCAGTTCGCGTTCATCGGAACAAATTCCGTTTCCCTGGGAGACGAAACATAATTAACCAAAGCCCCGATCGCGCTTTCCTTCGGAAGCATTGGCGGCTCCTTTCCGCTCGCGCGAAAAAGAGCATAAATCCCGGCCATAATACCACTCGCCGAGCTTTCCAGATACCCCTCCACCCCGCTGATCTGTCCGGCGAAAAAAATCCGCGGATCAGTCTTCAACGACAGGTCCGGATTGAGCAAACCCGGCGAATGAACATAGGTATTCCGGTGCATACTTCCCAGCCGCGCGAATTCCGCCCCCTCCAATCCCGGGATCAGCCGGAAAATCCGCTCCTGATCCGGATACTTCAAGCGGGTTTGAAAACCAACCAATCCGTATAGCCCCCCGGACAAGTCCTCCTGCCTCAACTGAACCGCGGCAAACGGCTCTCTGCCCGTGCGCGGATCATTCAATCCCCTGGGCTTCATCGGCCCGTAGCAAAGCGTGTCCTTCCCTCTCCGAGCCATCTCCTCTATGGGCAAACATCCCTCAAAAAATTTCGGCTCCTCAAATTCCCGATAGGGAACAACCTCTCCTCTAATCAGCTCATTATAAAACCGCCCGTATTCCTCCCGGCTCAGCGGGCAGTTTATATAATCCGCTCCCCCCTTGTCATACCGGCTCTGGCGGAACGCGATTTTCAGATTGATGGACTCCGAGTAAACCACCGGCGCGATGGCGTCGTAAAAATACAGCCGATCCGAGCCCGTGATCCGCTCAATCTCTTTTGCCAGAGCCTCGGAAGTAAGCGGCCCGGTCGCGATGATCACCATTCCCTCTTCCGGAATCGCGGTCACTTCTTGCTGGATCAATTCAAACCCCGGCTCGGCCAGAAGCTTCTCGGTGATGTATAATGAAAATTTCTCCCGATCCACGGCCAGGGCCGCCCCGGCCGGCACTGCAAAATTCTCCGCCGACTCCATCACAATGGACCCGAATAATTTCATCTCCTCCTTGAGCAGGCCCGAGGCGTTCTCCATTGACTTGCTCTTGAGAGAATTTGAGCAGACCAGCTCCGCCAAATTCTCCGACCGGTGCGCCGGTGAAAATTTCTTCGGCCTCATCTCATACAGCCGCACCTTGCCGCCCCGCTTCAGAATCTGCCAGGCCGCCTCTGCCCCGGCCAGCCCGCCGCCTATGATAATAATCTCATTCATTCTCGTGCGAGCGACTTCAGTCGCGACAGGATTAGTCGCGATATTTTCGCGCTTCGCCGCTTGAATTTCTTGTTAGACCGCCAATAAAGATATAATATAAACGCGAAATTGCCAATGGCGAAATCATCTCCAAAAGATCAAATCCGGAAAGCGTTCAAGTTTCTGGAAAAATTCACCAACTACGAGCGCGCCCTCCGATACCCCTATGACGGCTGGGCAATGAATCTTGAGCGCGTGCGGATTTTGCTCCAGCCGGTCGGCTCGCCGGAAAACCAGATTCAGGCCATCCACATCGCCGGCACCAAGGGCAAAGGAAGCACCTCCCGGATAATTCAATCCATCCTTACCTCCGCCGGGTTCAAGGTCGGGCTTTATACTTCGCCCCATCTGCTCAAGGTCAACGAGCGGATCCGAATCAATGGCCGGATGATCACGGACCTGGAACTGGCCCGCGCGGTCCTGGCGCTCAAGCCCGGAATCAGGGCGGTGAGAAAAAATCCGGCGCTGGGCGAGGTCACCTATTTTGAAGTAATCACGGCCGCGGCGTTTTATCATTTTGCCAGGGAAAAAGTTGACTTCGCGGTGCTGGAGGCCGGACTGGGAGGAAGATATGACGCGACCAATATCTGCCACCCGATCCTGGCCGTGATCACTCCCATCAGCTTTGACCATACCGACATCCTGGGAACCACTCTCCCGCAGATCGCTCTGGAAAAAGCGATGATTATCAAGCCCGGAATCAAAGCCGTCATCTCCCTCCAGCCCCGGACCGCGCGAAAAGTTTTTCAGGCGCGGGCGAAGGAAGTCAACGCCGAACTTTTTGCGCTGGAAAAATTTTATCAATGGCGGTTGAAATCCATCCGGCCCGGAGAGATGATCTTTGACCTGATTGGAAACCGCCGGCTCCAAAATCTGAAAACCCGGATGATCGGGCCGAGGCAGATGATCAATGCCGCGTGTGCCGTGCTGGCAATTGACTTGCTGGCTGAGTCAGCGGGGAAAATTTCCGCCCGCGCAATTCGGAAAGGTCTCTGGAAGGCGAACCTGGCCGGAAGGTTTCAGAAGGTGGAATTCAACGGCAAAACCATCATCCTGGACGGCGCGCATAACCGGGAAAGCGCCAGGGCCTTGATGGAAACGATGGCGCTTTTGTATCCGGACAAAAAATTCAGCCTGATCGCGGGATTGAGCCGGGACAAGGATCTTATGGGATTCTTCGCGGAGCTGAAAAGCCATGCGAAAAAAATCATCATCTCCCGGGCTAAAATTCAGCGCGCGGCTGAAAGGGAAATGTTTGAGAATGCGCTGGAAGATTTTCGCGGGGAACTGAGGTTTGAGCCGGATTCGGAAAAAGCGCTCGGAGAAATGTTGCCAACCCGCGGAAAAGATGACTTGATTATTATCACCGGATCGTTTTATCTGGTGGGGGAAGCATTGGAATGGTTGAGCAAAAACGGGATCAGGATTCAGATACCATAGCCGCGATCGCGACCGCGCCCGGACTCGCCGGAATCGGGATCGTGCGCCTGAGCGGCCCGGAGGCGCTCCGGATCGCGGAAACTCTTTTCCAGGGCGAGCGAAAGCCCTCGGGAATGAAAGGCTTTGAAGCCGGATACGGCTGGATCAAGGACGGCGGAGAAAAACTGGATGAGGCGATTCTGCTGGTGATGCGCGCGCCCAAGAGTTATACCCGGCAGGATGTGGCTGAGTTCCAATGCCACGGCGGGCCGGTGGCGCTCAGGCGCGTGCTGGAGGCGGTGCTCCGGGCCGGCGCCAGATTGGCAGAGCCGGGCGAATTCACCAAGAGAGCGTTCCTGGCCGGAAGAATTGATCTCGCGCAGGCGGAAGCGGTGGCCTCCCTGGTTTTTGCGCAAACTTCTGCCAGCGCTCGGGCCGCGCTCCGGGGATTGAGCGGAGAGCTGGGGAACAAGATCAAAATCATCCGCCGGGAATTGATGAACCTGCTCGCGGATCTGGAAGCCGGACTGGATTTTGCCGAGGAAGAGATTGAGTTTGTGAGCCGCGAGCGGGTCAGGGAACATTTGGAGAGGAATTTAGAACAGATGACCGAACTCTGCCGGCGGGCGCAGGCGGGAATGATTTTGAGCGAGGGCGTCAAGCTGGTGATTGCGGGAAAACCCAATGTGGGAAAAAGCACCTTGATGAACGCGCTCCTGGAGCGGGATCGGGTGATCGTGACTCCGCATCCGGGCACCACCCGCGATGTTGTGGAAGAGTTGATCAATCTCGGAGGCGTGCCGGTTCGGCTTTCGGACACGGCTGGAATCCGGGATGATGCGGAGGAGATTGAAAAAGAAGGGGTGGCGAAAAGCCGGAAGGCGATCCAGGAGGCGGACCTGGTGCTTCTGATGCTGGACGCCTCGGAGCCGATCTCTGAATATGACCGGAAATTGATTGAGGAAATTAAAGGAATAAAAAAATTGACGCTGGTTAATAAAATCGACCTCAAGAAAAAACTTGATTTAAGAGAGCTCGGAGATTTGACCGGAGATCAAATCCTGGAAATCTCGGCCAAACTTGGAACCGGCTTGGATGATCTGCGCAAGAGAATTCAGGAAATGATCTGGAAGGGGGAGTTAGCCGGCGAAGACGCTTTAGTTTCAAGCGCGAGACAGATGGAGTTTTTGAAGCAGGCGCAATCGCAAATAGATCTGGCGTTGAAGGCGCTGGCGCAAAACCTGAGCGAAGAATTCATCGCCGCGGAACTCAGGAAAGCCATTCAGGCGCTCAACCAGCTCTCCGGCGAAGCCCTCACCGAGGAGATGCTGAACCTGATCTTCAGCAAATTCTGCGTCGGAAAATAATAATGGGGTCAACGCTTCACTTTAAACTTAAGCTTGACAGCATATTAAATTTGTGATAAGATTACAATAATATGTCCAGACCCTGGCGGATACAATATCGGGACGCGGTTTATCACATAATGTCGCGCGGGAACAACCAGCAGGACATTTTCCTCAATGACCAGGATCGGCGGGATTTTCTGATTCTATTGGGCCGCTGCTCGGAACGGTTCAATCTGGATTTTTTTTGTTTTTGCCTGATGAGCAATCACTATCATCTGTTCGTGCGCACGCGGGAGGCGAATCTGGCGCAGGCTTTTATGTGGCTGAATGCAACATATACTCTCCACTTTCACCGCCGGCATAAAAGTAATGGTCATCTTTTCCAGGGCCGCTATAAGTCGGTATTGGTCGCGAGCGACGCGCACTGGCAGCATCTCAGTTTTTATCTTCATTTAAACCCGGTTCGCGCCGGGCTGGTTTCGGATCCAGAGGATTATCAATGGTCCAGCTGCCTTGATTATGTCCGGGCCCGGCCCAGGTTTGCCTGGCTCAAGCGGGAAGAGATTCTTTCCCAATATCGCGCGAGTGGCGCCCGCAGCCGCTTCTGGTATCGCCGGCATTGCCGGGAGTTGATCGGCAAGCAACCGGAATTCTGGGAAGACCTGATGGATCAGGTGATTATCGGCTCGCGCGAAATGGTCCAGGATTTTACCAAACGCTTCGCGCCCAGGGGCAAAGAAAAGGATGTGGCCGATTTCCGAAAATCAGCCAGGTCGGTGATTGAGGTTGATCCGGAGATGGCGCGTGTGGCAAGGGCTTTTAAGGTTACGGCCTCCGAGCTGAAGAGCCGAAAACGAAATTTCCCGGCCAAGTTCGCGGCCTATTATCATCTGGTTGAGCATTGCGGATTAAGCGCCTCCGCGGTCGCCTCTCTGATGAAAGTCAGCCCGATGGCGGTTTCCATGGGGATCAAAAAACTAAATCAACAGATCGTTGATCACCCGACTCTGAAAAAACTGATCTCCCAGTTAAGTTTAAAGTGAAGGGCGTGTTGCCGAAAACCCCTGAGGTTGATTCCTAATCCAGGATTCCGCCTGCAAGCGGTTGTTCAATCCAATTTTTCCAGACCGCCCCTAAAACCATCCTGATCCGCATAATTCCACCCGAAAA
>Ga0315277_10004184_pt1 | contig 19318 bp, 16 predicted proteins | sample YL17G05_15_MG_FD_203695 | JGI IMG/M metagenome (GOLD analysis project Ga0315277, IMG submission 203695) | Sediment microbial communities from Yellowstone Lake, YNP, Wyoming, USA - YL17G05_15 | ecosystem: Environmental > Aquatic > Freshwater > Lake > Sediment | place: USA: Wyoming | collected... | reverse complement strand
AATCGAAATCCTCAGAATTCAAAGCGCTGCCTGCGCATGTCGCCATCATCATGGACGGCAACGGGCGCTGGGCGGCTGCCCGCCATCTGCCGCGCATGGCTGGCCACCGGGAAGGCACCGAAAACCTGCGGCGTATAATCACCGCCTGCGTGGAATTCGGGATTAAATATCTAACCATTTACGCTTTTTCAACCGAAAACTGGAAACGCCCCAAGGACGAAGTGAGCGGGCTGATGCAGATCATGGCGGACGCGCTTGAAAAGGAAGTGGGTGAGCTCAATAAACAGGGTGTGCGCATCAACCACATCGGCCGCCTGGAAAAGCTGAACGCGTCGTTGCGGCAGGGGATCATAAACGCGGTTGAACTGACCAAGGGCAATGACCGCCTGATCCTCAGTGTCGCCTGGAATTACGGCGGCAGGGACGAGATCGTCTTTGCGGTTCAGGAGATCCTGAAAAAAGGCATTAAACCCGAGGAGGTCAATGAAACGACCATTACCGGGAACCTCTTCACTCACAATATTCCTGACCCGGACCTGGTGATCCGCACCTCCGGCGAGCAGCGCATTTCCAACTTTCTCACCTGGCAAAGCGCCTATTCAGAATGGTATTTCACCGAAACACTCTGGCCGGATTTTGACAAAGGTGAACTGCGCAAGGCCATTCTGGATTACAGCAGCCGCAGCCGCCGCTTTGGCGGCCGAACCACAGAGGAAGAAAAAGAACACTATGCTGGCTAAACGGGCAGCCAGCGCGGCCACCATTATCGTTTTTGGTTTTCTGCTGGTTCTCGCCGGCGGGTGGGTCTTTACCATCGGTGCAGCCCTTGTCCTCTCCATCGCGGCCTGGGAATACACCAGCATGTTCAGAAAAGGTGGGTATTTCCCTGCGGATTACGCGGTCATCGCCGGCACATTTCTCACTGCGCTGGCCAGCCGGTCTGAAAACCTGGAATATCTCCTGTCTGCAATAAGCATCTTTATTCTGGCGGTGATCGCCTGGCACATTCTGACCTACCCAAACCACCCCCAAACCGCCGGGATTGATCTGGCTGCGAGTCTTTCGACCGTTGCCTTTATTGCCTTTTTAGGTTCTTACATAATCCGGCTGCGATTTCTGCCCGATGGTTTTTACTGGCTGTTGATGGCCATCGCACCGGCAGGCATCAGTGACATCGGCGCGTATTTAATCGGCAGCGCGATCGGCAGCCATAAAATGGCGCCCGCTTTAAGCCCGGGCAAGACCATCGAGGGTTATCTGGGCGGGGTGCTCACCGCGGCAGTGACCGGATACGCGGTTGGCGCAATCGCGAATTTATCCGTTGCACACATCAGCGGTTTGACAGGTCTGATCATCGGCCTGGCGGTTGGGGTATTCTGCCCGCTGGGAGATTTGGGTAAGAGCCTGCTCAAACGACAGTTTAACCTAAAGAACACCAGCAACCTGATCCCCGGACACGGCGGCGTTCTGGACAGGATGGATACCTGGCTGTGGGCCGGCGTGATCAGCTATTATCTGATCACCCTCTTGTATATATAATCAAAAACCGCCGCTCATTGCGGCGGTTTTTTTCATTACTTTAGTTATTGTTTGATGGCAAAAGCCATGGTAACTTCTGAGCTAAGCTGCAACTGGCCAGCTGCAATCGGAATAGTTGATGAGTAAGCAGCCTCGCCGCCACCACCACCCATGCCGTAATATGGTTGGGGATAGCTGGTGTAGGTGCTGATGGAGATGATGTCTCCAAGTTCCACGCCAGCCGCCGCGGCCAGTTCCTGAGCCTGTACCTTGGCTGAATCCACCGCAATGATTCTGGCAGAGGATTGTGCTGAAGTTTTATCCAGCACATCGAAAGTGATACCGTAGATGTTGTTCGCGCCGCTCTTGGCCACTGCGTCAAGGATTTTTCCGAGACTGTCCAGGTTGCGAACGGTCACGTACACAGTATTTTCGACCGCAAAATACGTCCGCACGATTGTTCCCAGACTGTCATAATCAGACTGCGGATACACATTAAAACTGGAGGTTTGGATATCCTTCTCATCCACACCCTGGCTCATCAGGCTGTCCTTGATCGCCTTGGCCTGGGAATTATTGATTTCCAAAGCCTCAACAACGGTATCGGCCTGTGAGCGCACACCCACATTGATGTAGGCAACATCAGGGGAGACAGTCACCTGACCTACGCCAACGACCGTGATCTGCGGCGTGGAAGCCTGAGGCACTGTTACCTGAGGTGCGGGTTGTACCGGTTTGCCACCGCCGGCATTGGCTGCTGAAGTACAGGCAGCCAGAGCCACCATTACGATAAGAGAAACACTAAAAAATAATTTGTTGCTTTTCATCACAACCTCCAATGTTGTTTTGTTCATTAATTAGACGTTATTGATTAAAAAAAGTTCCCGGTAATGTTAGTTTAAATGAGAATTGTTACATATTAATATTGAATTCTTTGTAATTACATGTTATGATAAGTATGCCCTTTCAACTGGATGCCCCCCTCATCCGGTTGGGAGGGTCTTTAATTATTTCCGGGTAGTCGCCCGTATCAGGATAAACGCGCCCGCGATGATCAGCAGCGCCGGCCAGAGATAAAAGGAGAAATTCCAATTCAGAAAGGGGAATCCAAATTGCCGCAGCAGGTAATAGACGCCCCAGCCGATCAGACCGACACCCGCAAAGGTGATCAATTCCTGGCTGGGCTGGCGGGCAACATTACCCAGCTCGCGCCCCATCAGGCTGAAGCGAGACCCAAGCTCGTTTGATTTAAAGGTATCTCCAGCCTCAGACGCGGTTTTATTGGGGATTACAACCCATAAAATAAAATATACCAGCACTGAAAATTCACCCAGGATGGTCCAGACAATAAAGAAGATGCGGATGATGAGGGGATCAATACCCAGGAACTCGCCCAGGCCGCCGCAGACACCGGCGATGGTGCGATTGGTTTCACTGCGATATAGACTGTTTTTCATAATGACCTCACTTGACAATGGTTTATTCTGATTATTAATACGTTGATTGGCTGATTTGGTTGCGAAAAATTAAACCGGAGTGAGTTGAATATTCCATTCCGGTTATGCCCTAAACAGGTTTTTGAGTGTCTTCTTAAATATCTGCCACTTCGCCGCGCTCAGGATAGCGCACCGCGCTGATGCCCACTTCGCGCATCCTGTCCATCAGGATGGACGCGGGGGTTTCCTCGCCGTGGACGAGGTAGATATGTTTCAATCCATTGCGGTTGGCTGCCTGGGCGTACTGCAGCAGCATATCCTGCCCGCCGTGCGCTGAAAGACCGCCGATGGTTGCGACCTCGGCGCGCACTTTTAATTCTTCGCCATAAATGCGCGCAGTCGGCTGTCGTTCTGCCAGCCGCCGGCCGAGTGTGTTGGGGGCTTGCCATGAGACGATACAGATGGTGTTAAGAGGGTCTTCAATGGTATGCGCCAGGTGGTGCAATATGCGCCCGGCCTCGCACATGCCCGACGCGGAAATGATGACCATAGGTTCATCCATGCGGTTGATGGCTTTGGATTCATCCACCGAGCGGGTATAGGTCAGACCCGGGAAATTCAACGCAGGATGGTTGCCGGTCTGCATGAACTGGTGGGTCTCGTCATCAAAGTAATCCGGGTGTCTGCGGAAAATATCGGTGGCGTTTGTCGCAAGGGGGCTGTCTACAAAAACAGGCATCCTTGGCAGTTCGCCGTCGCTGATCATGCGGTTCAGGCTGTACACCAGTTCCTGCGTGCGTCCGACTGAAAATGCCGGTACCACCACCTTGCCGCCGCGTTTTATGGTTGCTTTGACCACATCCCGGAATTCAAGATAAGCTTCTTCAGGGTCACGGTGCAGTTTGTCGCCATAAGTGCATTCCATCAGAAGGTAATCCGGGTGTTCAGGCAGCACCGGATCGCGCAGCAAAGGCAGCTTGAAACGCCCGATATCCCCCGAGAACCACAGGCGAGTCTTCTTCCCTTTTTCGTCAATATCCAGAACCACAGCTGCCGAACCGAGGATATGCCCGGCGTCCACAAGCTGGGCGGTCACGCCGCTGACGGGCTCAAAGGTTTGGCTGTAGCCTTTTTCAACAAACAGCGGCACAACCCGGTCGGCGTCATTGGTTGTATAAAGCGGCTCGATCATGGATTCGCCGTGTTTGCGCTTCTTTTTGTTTAAGTACTCCGCGTCCTCTTCATAGATATGCCCGGAATCGCGCAGCATGATGCCCGCGAGTTCCGCGGTGGGCGGTGTGGCATAAATGGGGTTGCGGTAGCCCTGCTTCACCAGGTTGGGGAGGTTGCCGGAATGGTCTATGTGAGCATGGGAAAGGATGACCGCGTCAATTTCTTTGGGATCAAAGGCAAAACAGCAGTTGCGGCTGTAGAAGTCGCTGCGTTTACCCTGGAAGATGCCACATTCAAGCAGCAGGCGCTTGCCATTGACCTCGATCAGGTGCTGCGAACCGGTGACCGTGCGCGCGGCGCCGTAAAAATGGATTTTCATGCCGGTTTTCCTTTAGCGATGATCTTTAATATCTCGCTGCCGAACTGGCTGAACCGCCATGGGATACTCTGCATCAGCGCTTCCAGCTCTGATAAATTCCGCGGCCGGATAGCGACGATCTGCTCCAGAACATCACGCGGCAGGATGATATCTGATTGTACCTTCATTTTTCCAGCAGCTTCCTTGCGCCAGTCCTGCAGCGTCTGCAGCCGGTCAACATAATCCTGCGCGGGGCGCCTGCGTTTTTCCAGTTCAATGGGCGGCAACACCAGCCCGCGCTTTACCGCGCCCACCAACCCCTCGCCAAACCGCTCCAAGATCTTCGGCGATATTGCGTCTACCTTCTTTAGTGCCTGGAGCGTTTGCGACTGAGCCAGCGCCACCGCCAGTAAAACACTATTGCCCATCACCTTGAAATGTGGCCGGTCCATTTTTCGCGCCAGGTCATCCCGATACTGGCACAGTTCATCCAGCACCCTCAGAGTCCGCGCTTCAAGCTTGTGATAGCCGCTGACCTGGGCGTAAAGTTCTTTGCTCCTATGGTTGGGCTCAACCTGGCACAGCCGGTTAAAATCCTCATGCGCCAGATCAAGCAGATTCTTTTCAGCGAGCTGCCCGGCCAGAGCATCGCGCAGCCGCATCAGATAATGCGTATCCATGCTGGCGTAAGCGCGCATTTCAGGCGTCAGCGGACGTTTGGACCAATCCGCTTTTTGCAGCCCTTTGGGATGATCAATGCCAAAGAGGTCTTCCAGAAGGTTGGCCAACCCCAGTTTTTCAATGCCAAGGATGCGGGCGGCTTGCATGGTATCGAACAGGTTGGCGAAACTGAAGCCGTAATCGCGTTTCAGGCACAGGATGTCATATTCTGCGGCGTGGAAGATTTTTTCAATCTTGATGTCCACGAGTACGGCTTTCAGGCCACTGACATCCAACCCCGCCAGCGTATCCACCAGGTAATCATGCGTTTCTGTGGAGAACTGTATCAGGCAAACCTGTTCATTGTAGGCAAACAGGCTGTTGGATTCCGTATCCACCGCCAGATGGCTGATCCCATTAAACGCGCTTAGCATTTTCCGGAATACATCCGGAGAGTCAACAAGGCTGGCTGGCAGCAGGGCGTCATTGGGCATTCCGCCATTATAAACCGATAAAAAAACCAGCCAAATTATTTGGCTGGTTTACTTGAGATTGCAGACTGTCAATTGCTATTGTTGATTATAAAAATCTTTCTGCGCCCGCGCCTAGCCAGGGATCGGTTTGTATCCGGCAGGAACTGGCTGCGCGCCCGGGCGGAATCCGAAGGGCTGCTGTTTGATCGGTTCTTTTTTAAGCTTTTTACTGTAAAACACTTTATTTAAGGAAGAGACCAGCGTTCCGATGATCAGGATGCGGATCACCCACACCATCACCGCCACCAATACCGGCACTGCGGTCACAAAGGTCATGGGGTCAAGGATGAGCGCGGTATCCACCGGCTGGTTGTAAACTGCGATGCTGATGCCCCACCAGGTGAGCCCGGCATTCATCGCCGCCGCCAGCACCCAGGCGCCCAGCAGAAACCAGCTGTCGCGTGATTCGGTTTCTTCCTCGCGCGGCGCCAACAATCTGGCGATGCCCGCGAAATCCATTCCGCAGAAAGCCAGCGCCAGAATGGTGGCCCAACTCATCCCGCCGGCCGACTGGTTGCCGAACATGCCACGCAGGGCAAAATCGGTGGTGCTGAAATTAAAGACTTCAAAGGCGACCAGCGCGGCAACAATGATGGCCATAAATACGCTGTTGGAACGGTCGTGCAGATTATCCAGAAGTTTGCTGGAAAAACGGGTTACTTTTTGGGTCAGGGTCAGATTCATGGCATCCTCCGGTTTAGTAAATATGTTCTATTATAGAACAATAATTCTATCTATGTCAAGCGCCAAATATAGGCATTAGATAATTGCTTACGCTGTGGGTGGGGTTATTGTTGGGGGATGGGGCTAATCTAATGAAATGAATAAGTTGGGGTCGACCTTTCCTCATCAAAAATTGACGATTTAAAGGCAATCGCAAAGATAAACCCCTATAATTAACCACAGAGGTAACTGTTCCCGAGCGAAAATTCAAGTATTAACCAATCAGCACCTGTGAGGAAAAAAGGATGGAAAAGAAGAACACATTCACAAAAGTTCTGGCCATTGCCGGAACTTCCCTGGTGTGGCTGCCAATTCTGGCGCCTATGCTGTTTTCTGTGGCAGCCTTCATTAATATGCGTATATTCCGGTTTGACTACCTCATGCCTGCAGAGCTTCTTCCGGTTGTCCTGGTCGGTGGAGGGTTGCTCATCTGGGCAGCGCTTCGGGCTCGTTCGCGTGGGAAGCTCATTGGCTGGAGTCTCGGTAGCGCTGTGGGCTTACTGGTTCTCGGCCAGGTGCTTGCAGTTGTCACAGGGCTGGCCTCGGGTAAGGCCGAACCATCTGGTTTGCGGTGGGCTCTTGTCATTTCCTTCCTTGCAGCCTATGTACTGGCTGTGATCGTAAGCGGTGTTGGAGGAGTATTGTTGCTGCGCGATCTTTTCAAGTCTCCCCGGATGCCAACAGAAAAATCTTAGGCCTGTGAGAAAATATAGCCAAAAACTCATGCGTTGATCAGGATTACTCCCTTGAGAAAACCGGCGATGTTTGCATAGGTTAATTCTATAAGAATCAAGTATCTTGCAATTCTGCCTCGCCAGGGCAATTCATTCTTTTTCTCCAGAAATTAATTTATTTTATTGCCCAGGGTTTAATCACATCTACCCTTTTGATTCAGTATTAAGGTGAATGGGGACTCTTGAGAAAGAGGTGTCAGCTTTAATAAAGTAAAAAATAATGGGCCTTTAATTCAATTCCATCCTGATTCACAGGCAAGAGCGAGGTTAAGTATGGAGAAATCAATAAGAAAATTAATAAATCGCATACATCGCCGGGAAAAGGATGAACCATACAATCTAAATGTCACAAACAAAAATGTTTTCTCTGAAAGGAGAACAAAATGAATGAATGTGAGATTCATCAAGAGTTGATCCGGGGTATAAGCGAACAACAAAAAACCATCCTCGATTCTTCCGGGCAGGGTATGTATATCTATTTAGATGACAGCCATGTCATATTTAACCAACAATTTGCTACCCTTTTAGGTTACGGTTCACCCAGGGAAATGGAAATGTTAAATGAACCTTTTTTGTCTGCTTTTGTTGCGGAGAAAAGCCATAGCATTCTGGTTAATGCTTATCAGAAAGCGATGAACAAGATGGAAGGATCAACATTCGAAGTTTCCTGGAAAAAAAAGGTAGGCGGAGAGGTTAAGGCAACTGTGATCTTAACCCCGATAATGTATGACAACCACCTTTTTGCGATCCATTATATTTTTGCTTGAGTAATGTATGAGGATAGAATACCTTTTATTCTTATCTAAGTATGCATTTTCTTCACCCGCCCCCATACCTGGCAAAGCAAATAACTGAAGATAATATTACCCGGATCATTTATAACCTTATTACATTCTTCAAAAGCTAAATTAAATTCATTTTCTGTTAATATTTGTGCCGCAATAATTTGTCCACGCATTGACATGGCGATTTGATTCATCCCAGACCTGTAAGGGTGCCCGATCGGCAAGGCTAATATGGCTGCGCGTATCTGAACATCCGCCAATTCAGCATCTTTAAACATTTTATATGTTCGTTGGCCAGCATTGATATCTCCGCCATCATGCTCAAATATAGCAATGAGGGCTTTTCGTATTTTTTCCCAGTATGAATTTTTTGGATAACAATTCCAGGTTGTCCAATCTGATTCTTGAGAAAGGATAACTCCCCCTGTTCGGGTAAGGTGGATCATCATATCCAGGAGTTGGTAATCGCAGCCTGTTTGGGTGAAAACAAACCGTGCATGGGTTAAATCGAAAGAGTGGGGTTTAAGAGCTGAATTGTACAAATCGCCTTTGAAGACTCTTGCATTCTTTAAGCGATTCTGTTTTATAAAATCATTGGCTGCGTGAATACAATGCGGATTCGAATCCATCCCCAACACCTGCCCCTGTGGTCCCACGCGGCGGCTCAACGGTCCAAGGACACCGATAGGTCCACAGCCTAAATCAACACATTTCCATCCGTTCCGAATCCCGATCAGATCAAATAAAATTTCAACTTCCGGTTCCCAACACATGGCTTGAATAATTAGTCTTTTGATTTCCATATCATTACTTATGGGTAATAATATTTTTTTATTATTCATCAGGAAACCTGCTTCAACTATTCCTTATAAATTATTTCAAATCACCTGTCCCTAATTAAATATTATATTGGATTAAATTGTATAGTTTTTAGTTAATTATTTAATGTGAACCCCAATGACTGACTATAAAAGAAGGTTTTTTCAACATAAAGAACCATACTTTGCCTTATTTAAAATTATTTATGACAGATTGTTAATACTTTTCGATGGGTGCACCAGTTATAAGTAAATCAAAGAAAGAAGGTATAAAAAATGGAAGAAGATACACTTGCTTCAGTATTTTTATGGCTCCATATCACCGGGGTGATCACTTTTGGTATAGGACTTGTTGGAAGTTTTATCATGTCCTTCTTTGCAGGTAGAGAAAAAGATGTCAAAGTAGTTCAAGGTTTAGTTAATCTGGGCAAGAAGTTTACACGTTTCATCAATATTGGTGGGGCTGTCTTTATCCTTGCAGGATTGTCCACCGCCTGGCGGGAGGAAGTGCCCATCCTGGGATTCTTGCAAGGCGGCGAAGAGAACTGGCTGTTGGTTTCAATAATACTTTTCATAAGCACTTTTCCAGCGATTTTGTTATATATCCCGCGTGAGAAAGTAATTAATAAAGAATTGGAGACAGCTGTCATCAAAGGACAGATTACCCCTGAACTTGAAAATGCTTTTGCTAATAGAACATTGAGGAACGGTCAAATCTACGAAATAACCATTTATGCCGTTATTGTTTTTCTGATGGTTGTTAAACCCTTCTAAAACAACGTAATAAATTTGTTCTATTTTAGAATGGCACCTGGCATAGGATTGCGAGGTACCCGTAAGGGTAAACTGCTCACGCCCAGAAGTAGTCCCCGAAGGGGAAACCTGCTGATTAAGGGTCAGTTGTCTGTTTATCTACTATACTTAATAAATTCTCTATATATGTTCCTATGGCAATATATCAACCTGCCTTCATTACCCATTATTTCAGAAAAGGCACGCCCCCATTTCGAAGCCTTTCCTCGCTTTCCGATGGCGAGGCTTTAGGTATTATGCAGGCACTCTGTGATGAGACTCTGTTCGGAGCGAGATTTAAGATCCCCGTCCAATATTTACAGAACCGCAGGTGTTCAGAAAAATGGGTAAGGGAGGAATTTATATTGAAAGGCGGCTGCCCGATGTTGGAATACCCGATTTATTTTGTGCTTGGAGAATCCAGGTGGCTTATAGAGCAATCCCCTGATCGATCGTTACACCAGGAAATCCAAATTAGACTGGCCGACTTTGAGGAGGGAGATGTCAGCTTTACTTATCCGGACAGTATGATATCTTTCTGGTTTGGAAATGAAAAACCCGTTGATTTTTACCTCCCAGATTTTCATGGCAAGGTGTTCACCAGGAAGGAAATTCTTGCTATTGTAAAACACAAAGGGGATCCGGAAAAAGATTGGCAATCCAACCTTCCGTCGACCCTGGCACCCTACATTGAAGCCCAGGTCTGGAACTCAGATCCTTTAATGAAATACGGGTATTGAAGGACAGATTCCAGCATTTTCTTCCCATTCGACAACCACGGACTTATTAACTTGATTTAGCGTCGATTACTATCAGAATCCAAGGCTTCCACATAGTAATACTGCTTCCACACAGTCCCAAATTTTGGGAAGAGTTGCATCCCGCCGATGACCACGATTTTATTGTCCATGAATTCTATCGTAAATAACTGCCCCTTCTTCGTCTAGAGCAGCAGGCGGCTTAAGAGATACGAGAGCGTTGATTCTGCTCCTTCGTTAAGGTTTACTTCGCGCTCTCCAAGCCCGTCGTAGCAGCCACCGGTTGTTTGGTCATAGATAATCTGACCAAGCAAATTGTCCCCCAAGAACCAATCGAAGGCGCGCTGTACAAACCTTTGATAGTACGAATCCTTGCTAATTTCATACATTGTTTTTAGGGCTTCAATCATGCTGGCCGTATCTTCCGGTTGTTGGTCAAACTTGTGCCGATGACCGCCCCGTTTGAACCAGCCCTGCTGTCCAATGGGAATGTACATGTTTTTTTCAAAGGTTTGCGAGATCAAAAAATCTAATGTTTTTTTTCCAATCTTGAGATAGTCTGGATTTCCTGTCACCGCGTAGCCGATCAAGAGTGCCTCTGAAAGTGTTGCATTTGAATAGACCAAAATAGACTCAAACCACTGCCACTCGGGCGAGCCGTTCTCTCTATATTCGCGTATCAGGAAATTACAGGCGTGAATGAGTTTTCCGAGGTGGTTTGCATTCGCATGCTGCTTGAGATGAAGCGCTAGACTTTTAATGTAAAAGGCTTTAGCCCTTGGTGAGGTAAAGCGTTCAGCTACCAGAAGACTTTGCTCATACATTAGTCGGGCTTTTTCACGAATCCGTTTTGGCAGGTACGTGCCAGTGGCGGTAACCGCCAGTGCGTAGAGTGTTCGACCGTTTGCGTCATCGAGATTTTCCTTGCCGTTTTGCTCGTAGCTAAGCTTTCGCTCAGCATTTACATAATTTTCAAAGGCGCCGTTTGGCTGCTGGACAAAGCTTATAAAGTTAAGATAGGTATTCGCAAGCCGGAGCGCCGCCACAGATTTTTTTTGTTGATAATACCGCACTGCGAATACGAGCGCCCTGGCGTTATCATCAATAGTATAGCCGGAACTAAGATCTGGCTCGTTTAATTGCGCAAATTGAATGATGCCGAAATCGTCGGTGAGTTTAATGAGGTGACTCAGTTTAATTTTAGGAGCGTGCTTTTCGTTTATTTTTAACTCAGGAACAAACGCCGCAAAGGTTCGCATATAGGCAATGGCAATGTTTGGCCAGGTCATGTTGCGAGTTCTAAAATAGGCGTTCTTGCCCAAAGCGAATTGCTTTGATTGGTCACCCAAAAGCTGCAATAGCGCTTCAGTTATTTGTTTTGATTTTTTGAAATCAACGAGAATGCCGACATCGGAGGTTACATATTCTTTAGCCTGGGCAAAAGCAGTCGCGATAACTGGCCGACCAGCGCCAAGGGCATAAGAGAGCGTTCCGGAGACAGCCTGGTTAGGGTTTAGTTGCATGGACAAATAGATATCGGTGGCGCTTAAAATTTTGAGCAACTCTTTGATTCCAAGATATTCATTGTAGAAGCGCACATAGGCTGTAAGGCCAAGTGTGCAGATACGCTTAATTAAAGAGTTACGGTAAGACTCGCCTTCTTGGCGCAAGGCAATAGGATGTGTGACACCAATAATCAAGTAACGGATATTCGGATATTGTTTAACCACCTCAGGCAGCGCGTCAATAACATATTCAATGCCCTTACCTCGGTTTAATAATCCGAAAGTGCTGAGAATAGTATTTTTAGGAGAAAGATTTAAGAGCTCCTTTGCATTTCTGCTTGGTTCATAGGGAACCGGATGGATGCCGTGCGGAATGATGGCAATTTTTTTTCGTGGTACCGCGTAATCGGTTTCAAGAATTTTACGCGAACCGTGCGTCATAACAACTACAATGTCTGCACGCTCGGTCAAAACCTGCACGATGCGTTGCATCTCTTTCTTTGGTTTTGGCAGTACGGTGTGAAAAGTTATCGCCAGGGGCTTTTTAAGTTCTTTGGTAAATGTTAGCAGGTAATCACCGTAGGTTCCGCCAAAAATGCCGAACTCATGCTGAATTATAACCAGTCTTACTTGCGGCATGGCGTTAAGTTTTTGGGCAGCCTCAGTATATTCTCCCTGGCGCGTTTGACTGATTTGCGCAATAACATTTTTTGAATAGGAGAGTAGCGTTAGGTCGTCAATGTTGAGGGCGACTACTTTTGATTCAACGCCAGGGGCGAAGAGCTGATCAAATGCAGTTAAAAGATCGTGGGTAAACGTGGCAATGCCGCATACTCGTGGGGGGAACGTTGAAACAAAAACAATCCAATCACCTTTTTTCGGTTTTATACTTGCTTTTTTTATAAACTCTTCCATTTCAATTATGAGTAATTTCCAATCAGGTATTTACTTCTATGCACTGAATCCAGATCTGATGTTTATGAATACGAGTTAGAAGATTTGAGAATAATAAATATTTCTTCTCAAATATTGCTTATGCCTTTTACCGAGACAACTCCCCCCCCCTTGTCTTTGAATAATAATTTGATAAGGTGTTTTTTCGGTCTTTACATCTTCTCAGGTTGAAGACATGTGAACTTGTATAGTATAACCAATAAATCTTAGAAATTTGCTCTACTTATTGATTAAAGGTAGAAATCTGAAGTAAGCCGAGTTATGTAAGCCATTGCAAAATAAAGATGTGCCTGTATTATTAAACTAGTGCCTGTCCGAGCGGAATCGTGTTGATAGGTTATTTCGTGATTGATAGTTTTATTGGAAGATAAAGATGGAGATAGACGTCCGGACTTGAAAAATAAAAATCACTTTAAATTACAGAGAGGAATTTGATTGCAAGAGATTTAATTCACCCAATATTAAAATCAATACCAACTCATTAATTAAAGTTGAGAACTCATTCTAAACTCGGCAATATCTGAGTTTAATGTTAAAAGATTGTGATTTCCTAATGTTGACAACAATAATCCCTGACCGTGCAGTTCAGTATCACGGCGGACTGGAAGTGACTAAAAAATGGTTCCGCTTTCAACAATTTGTTTTTTTAGATGATTTGGTATATCATCCTAATATGGAAAAAACTTCAGAACAATAAATGCCAATAATCCGCTTTTGAAGTATTTCCAATCTGATTAGAATGATTAAGCGGTAAATTTACCGTAAATTACTCTATTTTGTAATTAGTATTTTTGTTATGGTGTTTAGTTAAAGTCTTATTACTCAAATCAATTATTTTGATGCGAAAGGAGAGTATGTCAAATGAAAGAAGCCTATATCAGATTCATGGCTCCTGTTGATCCAAGAACAACCGCAACATTATTCCAGATAATTGATAAAAAGCTAAGTGAGAAAGTGCAACGGATACACTTGATGCTGTCATCACCAGGCGGGTCAGTATTCCATGGTATTTCAGTTCATAATTTCTTAAAAGGAGCACCATTAGAAATTTTCACTTACAATTTTGGTCAAGTTGATTCTATTGGTGTAGTGATATTCTGTTCTGGAACTAAAAGATTTTCGGTTCCTCATGCGAGGTTTCTCATTCACGGAGTTCAAGCTAATTTCTTGGGGAATCAATCATTGGACGAGAAGGATCTTGAAGAGAGATTGAAGGGTCTCCAAATCGATTATAAAAATATCGCGCGCGTTATCGCAGATACTGCTCAGAGACCCGCTGATAAAGTTCTATCAGACATGAATAACCGCACCACATTAAACCCTCAAGAGGCAAAAGATTATGGCCTTGTTCATGAGATTAAATCGGAACTATTCCCTATCGACGCTGATCTCTCTGTTGTAGGTGAGATTGTACAACCTGCTCAACCAATGCAATTCACTCTTCCAATTCCAGGACCTGGACAACAGATCCAAGTGCAACATTTAACCGCACCACAAGTAGAAGGCATTACTAAAGCAGACAGTCTGTATCATGGGACTTATTTTATTTCCTAACAAACGTCTGGAGTTGTTATCTGTTTTAACGAAATTTTCCTATAGAAATTTTCTTAGACAATAAGAAAAATTCTAAACACTTTATTTAAATAGAATAATTTAAAATTATTTCTACAATTACCTGCTAAAGAGGGAAGTCGGGCCCTTCAACCTATGTTTAAGCACCCCTGCCCGTGCAGTTCAGTATTACGGCGGACTAGAAATAGCAAAAAAGTGGTTCAAGCGATGAATTCCACATATATAATGACTTAAATATTTGAATTGAGGGAGTCATCATGAAAGGATTTAGATTGATTTTCATTTTTGGTTTTATTATAGTGATTTCGGCTTGTACCTCAAACACTACTATTGCTTCTACCGAGACTCCCAAACTGACAACTACCCCACTTCCATCCAATACACCGCAACCAATTATTACCCCGACACTTGAGCCGCTCATAGAAACTACATTCACAGATGAAGGTAGAGTGATGTACATTGACAGTGGTGTTGTACGAGTGGGCATTGACAAGGACTGGGGTGGAGCCATCCGCGAGATCTGGTTCGACGGTCAGAATCTAGTGAACAATTGGGATGGCGGACGACTCATCGCGGTATCTCTCTATGATGGTGATTCCAAGACTGGCTACAATGCTGGTGATCCAGAATGGGGTTGGAACCCGTGCCCGTCAGACAAGCACGATAGCGTGAACAGACCCATTACATACTCCTTTGATAATGGCATCCTCTATATCAAAACCCGTTACCTGGAGTGGAACCCCGACAACAAGGGAGGCGGCAAAGGGCATCCCATTTCTACTGATTCCGTTGTTGAAACATGGATCAAATTTGTTTCAAATGATTCTCAAGCAATCAACGTGAGATACAGGGTGACACATGAAGGTGCCGACACTCACACCTTGGCCGGGCAGGAGATGGGATTTGCATATATCCGCACACCCTACAACCGCTTTGTCAGTTACGCCGGCAACGCTCCCTGGACCGACGCATCTCCGAGAGTCGAAACCCTATCTCCCTTTCCAACGATGGGAAATACATTCGCCAGTGAACAGTGGGTTGGCTTTGTGAACTCTGATGATGTAGGTCTTATGGAGTGGGCTCCTCAGTCCTATCCTCTCTTTAGCTACGTCTACTTCGATAATGCCCAGGGTAATCGACAGGAGAATTCAACCTACTACATGGGTCCTCGGTCATTCTTCGCCATCGATCCTGGCTTTAGTAAAGAGATCGAAATCTATTTTTTTGCTGGCAAATGGCAGGATGCTCGCGCGCTTTTCCACCGTTTGCATCAAGAAGTGAATTTGCCGGATGTGATGCACCCGATGGGGTACGTTGATGTGCCGACCCAGAACGCGACAGTCTCAGACACGGTTGATGTGTCGGGATGGGCAATAGATAATCGCAACATCCTCATGGTCGAGATTTTCTTAGACGGTATACGCTTTGGGGAAGCCAGTTATGGCTTGCCCCGAGAGGGTGTAGCCCGTGATTATCCAGGTCTGTCCGGTTCCCCCAACTTTGGGTTCGTATATCAACTTGACACACATTCATGCACGAACGGTAACCATGTGATTGAAGCGCGGGCGATTGATGGGGCTGGCAACACTAGCCAGTTAAAGCCGGGAAAGGTAACAATCAACATCCAAAACTAGCGATGCAAATCCCTTCATAGATTAATTCGAGCCTTTAGAAGTGGCCTTTTGCTACCTTACAATATCTCAAGTGCCAAGTGGCAGCGGCAAAGTCGCCAACATCTCGTGCAGCGGACCCAACTGGCGTGCGGAAAGTTGGAGCGTGTCTTGCCTGTCGAGTTGTGCGAGAATGAAAAGACTGTTGCCTAAGCTGCACTGTCGGTAATATGCAATAGGTTAAACCTAGGTTTATGCACGCCTGCCCGTGCAGTTCAGTATTACGGCGAAATCGAGTTATCAAAAAAGTGGTTTCGGAGCCATTGACTCAATAATGCTTCATGGTTATTGATTTACAGATTAAGAGTCAGTTTTCAGTTAGTCCGCAGCGCATTACATCGTCTATTGTGTCTAAACAGTGCACAAAATAGGGCAAAAACTATCCACTGTGTCTACTACGTCCACCCTTTTTCAATCCAATTGCATCCGAATTGCACCCAAAACTAGGAAAGGCGACTCTTTTAACATTGGTTTTACACTCCTACCTGTCTTGTTTGTTATTGTGGTATAAAGAAATAATCAAGGTATGGCTTGAATCCTAAAATCTTGGGAAAACCATAAAAGTTTTTCTGATACTGCTGGATGTCTTTATACTTAACCTTAAATTCAAATATCCTCTTCGGAATTGTTTTAGATAATATACCCTTCGAAACTTAAAGGATTTGTTACCTTAGTCCAGGTTCCAAATTTTTAGATTGTCAAACTCGGCAGTACAAATATCAGGAATAGATGCCCAAAGGCCGAATTGTAAATCGGATCTTGGGGGGCGATCAATATCCTTGAGATAGGTAAGCGGATTGCCATCCAGATAAATCGCAAATTCCGGGTCTTTGGAAATGATGGTGACCGTAAATACTCCGGATGAATTAGACGGAAACGGCCCTTCTGAAGGCATGTCTGCTGTAAATACAATATCTGGTTGACTCTGACAAATAGAATAGACTTGCCATCCTTCCCCACCGAGCAGCCAAAAAATCCTGCCGGGTCCAGTGCACCCCCATTGTATCGCTGCTCCACATCCGGGTGTTAATTTTTGAGTATTTAAGTCAACCTGCAAAACGAAGTTGCTGAATTTTATTCCTGAATTCCATGTATGGTATACACCTTGACCTTCCCCATTCATCGCCAAAACACTGTTGGTAATCTCCAAACTCCCCTTTTTTCCTTCTGCGCCTTTTGTACTAAATTCCCATTTACTTGATTTTTTTGAAAAATCATCCTGAAAATCCGGCGGGCGGTCATTAATTGCTAAGAGTATGGGATCTCCAAATTCTGTGACCCGGGTAAGATAGTGTTTTGCCGTGGATTGTGGTGTTTCTGTGGTTTGTGGTGTTGCTGTGGATGCTAAATTTGCGATCTGTTCCCCAGTCGAAGCAGATTGAGAAAATAATTCTCTATCGGTGTCGCTGAACAAGTTTAAAATATCTCCACCCAAGATTTCTTGCACTTTAATATAGGCGGATTGGTATCCACTTATTATCCAATTTGGGCCAACCAGGAACCAGTTTTCTTTAATACCTGATGCAGCCTTTGCATCTCTCATTGAGTCCCAGTATAATCTTCTAACGGCGTTGGCAAATTCTCCTTCGGCGGAACGTTCGACTTTAATATCAATGTTATATCCGAGTGCCTCTTTGTCCTCAATCTTGCCCTCACTGAACCAACAACCTCCATCATCGTAGGGTAACCCAAAATCAAGAAATTCCTCCTCAACATAATTACATATGATAACTTTTTCATTTAATGCATCCGCAAGTTCCTTCGCGTTGAGATATGTATTTCCAGGCGGAGATTTTGCATTCAATTCTGCAATGCTTTCCCCTCCACATGCAGAAATGAATAATATAAAAGTTATCAAAAAACATGTTTTTTTCAAGCGGCCCTCCTTACAATGTTTCATTGGACAGTCTGCTCTAGTGTTTTCATTATAGAGAGTCATTTGATTAAAATCAATGAGATCATTTAATTAATTCCCAATTCTGCCATACCTATCATCACCCCTGAGCGTGAAGCTATTACGGAGAATAAAAAAAGTGACTCACTGGAGAATCTAACCTTTAACCTAATGATTAAGTATCACCTACTGTCAGCATCCGATGTGTTCATACGGTAGCACTACGTTCACAATGTTGCACTGTGGACGTGCCTAAATTGCACCAGAAATTGGGAGGATAATTTATTAAGCCAGGTCTTAACCACCTTTGTCTAAGACGGGATGTATCTCAATCTGGATTAATAAAAAACCCTGATTAATTATTACGTCTACTTATATCTGCATCACCAGGTCGTCAAAGGAATAGGTCGCGCTGGCCCCCTCTTTGACGCTGACCACCAGAAATACCTGCATGCCTTCCAGCAGTCCACCATCAAAACCTTCCACCGGCTCGCCGTTGATCATGAATTTGAAGTTCTTGCCTTCGGCAATCACTGTCAGGGTGTTTTTCTCACCTGCCTTGATGCCGTTAAATCCCCGTTTTGAGATGAGCGATATCCAGCCTTTCTTCTCATAAATCTCAAAGGCATAAGTGCCGTCATTCATGATTGAAAACAGGAAATAACTCTCCTTGTCCTCGCTGCCGCGGAAAGCGATGCCCCAGCTTACATCCTTAAATGTACTGTCCATGGTTCCGCTGATTGAAAGCGCGAAATCCTGCGCGCTGGCAATATCAAACCAGGTCAGGGAGCTGCGCTGGAACTGGGCAAACCCCTTGGCGGTGTAATCCACCTCGTAAAACTGTCCGTCAGTGACCTGTGCGGTGTAGCGCGCGTAGGGGTTATCCTGGCTTTCGATTGGAAATGTCTGGTGCTTTCCGTCAAAACGATCGCAGATAAACACCGGCCAGTCCACTGGTCCGGGCAGCGACAGGTCGCATTCAGGGATGCCGGCAGGGGGTTCGGTGGCAGAAGTTCCCGCGGTGGGTACAATCACCTGAGGCGTATTTGCCGGACTGGTTGCTTCAGAGGTTGCAGTCATCTGCTGGCCAGCGGGGCTGCAGGCGTTTAAACCTAAAGCCAGAGCAATGGCTATATAAACTATTTTTAGAAGGTGTTTTTTCATTATATAAAAATTATAGAACAGTTTTGTCACTTAATTAATTGTCATCGCGCGGAGCGGAGCAACAACTGGGGACCATACCCGAAGAGTAAGCATCTCTTCTTGGAATAGCTTTTAAACAATTTTGGCCGAGATCCTTCGCCTTCGGCTCAGAGGTTGTGAAAAAATATCAAATTAGGATAATAAAAGATAATATTAAGTAACAAATGCCAAAGAGGTGGCCATGCCACAGGAATTATTTCAATATTCACAAGAAGAAGAAAAACCGGGAAAG
>Ga0315277_10004182_pt1 | contig 19322 bp, 19 predicted proteins | sample YL17G05_15_MG_FD_203695 | JGI IMG/M metagenome (GOLD analysis project Ga0315277, IMG submission 203695) | Sediment microbial communities from Yellowstone Lake, YNP, Wyoming, USA - YL17G05_15 | ecosystem: Environmental > Aquatic > Freshwater > Lake > Sediment | place: USA: Wyoming | collected... | reverse complement strand
GGAAAGGGGGCGCAGGCCCACGCCCGGGAAAACCGACTGTGCAAACCCACAGATGGATCTTGTCGCGCGCATTTCTCGTCGCCAAACGCAAACCGTCGCGCTCATGAAAAATTACGGCTAATCACCCCTGCTCGCTGGGCAGTCCCATGGTGACGCAGATTGCCCTGGCCGAATTCATGGCGACCGGCGGCTATGAGCGGCATCTGCGCCACCTGCGACGGACCTACGCGCAGTTGATCGTGCGCATGACCGACGCCGTCGCTCGCTATTTCCCCGCTGGCACGCGGGTCACGCGACCGCAGGGGGGGCACCTCCTGTGGGTTGAACTACCCGGAAATGCCGACGCGCTGGCGTTGCATCGTGACGCCTTGGCGGCGGGGATCAGCATCGCTCCTGGGCCGATTTTCTCCGCCCGGCAGCAATATCGGAACTGCTTGCGGCTCAATTGTGCCAATCTGTGGTCAGACAAGCTGGAACAGGCGCTTGTGAAGTTGGGGCGCCTGGCCAACGGCCTCGTCAGTGCCTAAGTGTCCGAACTGCCAAGCCAGCGTCAAGACAGAGGAGTTGGAGTGAGATGTGTGCGTCAAGTTCAGCAAATTGGGTTTCACGGTGGCCACGAAGTAAAACAAGGCGGCGCGGACGGTGAGCCATCCAGCTCGCCGCGCCGCCAGCGAGTTGAGCGCCGAAGAGCGCGCCGAGGTCAAGAAGGTCGCTCGCGAACGGCTGATCCGTCTCAAATCGCTGCTGGCGCTCAACCGGCGGCAGAAGTATTCCGCCCTTTCACAGCTCAAGCTCGTCATCGAGGACGTTCTGGACACAGGCCTGCCGCGCATCTACTCACGCGACCTCTATCAGCGAAAATGTTCGGCCATCTTCGAGCACGTTTACGAGAGCTATCCTGAGCGCGACGCGTGCGTTTATTCAACTGCGGCTTGATAGCCGCTCACGAATTGGAATGGATTGGGAGCGGTGAGGGCGCCCTTTTGTAAAATTTTCCGCGCCGACGAATCCATCGCGTTTGGCCGCCCCTCGCCCAAACTCGCACCCCCCCGCCACCCCAAGGTTTCACCGGATGACTTTGAGAACTTTTAACCCGGTTTTGTAACCCGCCGCTCTCCTTCGCGCTTTCGCCCGAGGATTCCAGCAGACAATCTCGGCGCCTGCGACATCACGCACACCCGCGATTCACAAAGCGAAGATGAGTGCTGACGAGCGGTGATGACGACGAAGTATTCCAGCAGAAAAACCTCGATAACGCCCTGGCAGAATTCGGAAACCGCTGCTCTATCCATTTGAGCTATGGGGGCACGCATGGCCGCGAGCGGAAAGTAACGCCACGGAGGCAGGCCGTAAATCCTCTTTGAGCGTGGCCAACCGGCGCTACGGTCGCCGATTACTTCCCGTAGGTCGCCTCCAATTGCCGAATGCGAAGATACACAGGCGAATTCGTCGGCGTGCGCTGCTGCACCGCGGCAAAGATGCGACCGGCCTCCTTCGCATTCTCTCGCGCCAGCAGCATGCAGTAATCCAACTCGATCCACGCCTTCCGCGGGTCCTGAATCGAAGAGCCGTACGTCTCCAGCCACCGGCGGAACGTCCCCAGCCCGGCCTTCTTCGCGCCTTGCAAGGAATTCTCCAGGTTCTGCGGCAGGCCGCTGAGCATTTCTTCCCGAACAACCACTTTCGAGGCCGCGATCTGAGCTTCCTTCTCATCGCGGATTTGTTCCCAATACACCCACATGTGGTAGGCCACCCACAGCACGATGATGATGATGCCCGCTGTGATGATCTTCGTCATGCTTCCTGAACGCGTTCGATGCGGGCGCCGAGCTGGCGCAGCTTGCCGTCAATGTTTTCGTAGCCGCGGTCAATGTGATACACGCGGTTGACATGCGTCGTGCCGCGCGCGGCCAGGCCGGCAATCACCAGCGCTGCCGACGCGCGCAGGTCGCTCGCCATCACCGGCGCGCCGCTCAACGGTCGTCCGCCCTTAACAATCGCACTTGGGCCTTCAATTTCAATATCTGCGCCCAGCCGCCCCAGTTCGCTCACGTGCATGAAGCGCGACTCGAAAATCCGTTCAGTGATGATGCTGATGCCTGGGGTCAGGATCATCAGTGCCATCATCTGTGCTTGCACGTCGGTCGGGAAACCGGCGTAAGGCAGCGTGGTGATGTCCACTGGTTTCAAGCGCCCGTTGCGACGAACGACCAGCGCCGCGCCGCGCCGTTCGACGCGCACGCCAGCTTCGCCCAGCTTGTCCAGGACCGCCGAAAGATGATCAGTGCGGGCGCCTTTGATGGTGACTTCGCCGTTGGTCACGGCGGCGGCGATGGCGTAGGTCGCGGCTTCGATGCGGTCCGGGATGACTTCGTGTTCCGCGCCGTGCAGTTCCTTGACGCCCGTGACGGTGATGATCGGGCTGCCGGCGCCGGAAATTTTCGCCCCCATCGCATTCAGGAAGTTGGCCAGGTCCACGACTTCCGGCTCGCACGCGGCGCTCTCGATGACAGTGATGCCTTCCGCGAGCGTCGCCGCCATCATCACGTTCGCTGTCCCCAGCACCGTCGAGCCGGCGCGCCCGCCGAGAAAAATGTCAGCGCCCAATAGCTTCTTTGCCCGCACCTGCACGTAACCGCCGGAGAAGCTGATGCGCGCCCCGAGCGCCTCGAAGCCTTTCAAATGCAGGTTGATGGGCCGCGCGCCGATGACGCAGCCGCCCGGGAGCGACACGCTTGCGGTTTTCAACCGGCCCAGCAACGGCCCCATGATGCATACCGAGGCGCGCATCTTCCGGACAAGATCGTAATCGCCCACACCCTTGATCTTGGCCGCCTGGACGCGCACCTCCTCGCCTGCGAACGTCACTTTCGCGCCGAGCCAGTTGAGAATCTGGCCCATGAAGCGCACATCAGAGAGATTCGGGACGCGCCGGATAACGCACGGTTCGCGCGTGAGCAGCGCCGCCGCCATGAGCGGCAGCACCGCGTTCTTGGCGCCGCTGATGGCCACTTCGCCGTGCAACGGCACGCCGCCTTTGATGAGAAAGCTATCCATGAAAAATCTGGTTCTCGATTCCGTCGCTCGACTTGCCCACGCAAAAACTCAGTTGCGACGCGCGATCAGGAATCTCGGACGTTGACTGTAATCCTCCCGCACCTCCTCCACAATCCAGTTTTGGCGGACGAGAATTTCGTGCGCGGCGTCGGCCTGACCGTCGCCGAACTCGAACATCAAACGTCCACCCGGCGCGAGGAGCATGCCAGCCTCCGCCGCGAGTCGCCGAATGCAATCCAACCCATCGGCGCCGCCGTCCAATGCCACCCGCGGATCGAAGTCGCGCACTTCCGGCTGCAACGATTCAATCTCCGCCGTCGCGATGTACGGCGGGTTGCTGACGATGAGGTTGAACCGCGCATCAGCGGGCAACGTTGTGAAGCCGTCACCCTGCGCCAACTCGACGCGCAGTTCCAAACCGTGGCGGGCCAGGTTTTGGTGCGCAACAGCGAGCGCCTCCTGCGAAACTTCCAACGCCGTGACTCGCGCCTCCGGGCATTTCAGCGCGAGCGCGATGGCCAGGCAGCCACTGCCCGTGCCGAAGTCGAGTACCCGGGCTTGGTAGGGCGCGGTGTCCTCACCGCGCCGCATCTGCTCGGCGGGCTGGGGACAGCCCACCCTACCGAGAGTGATGAGAAATTCACAGCCTAGTTCGGCGAGGATCTCGGTTTCCGGCCGCGGCACGAGCACGTGCCGGTTCACGATAATCTCGAAGCCGCAAAACGAAGTTGAACCGACGATGTGTTGCAGCGGTTCACGCTGACCGCGGCGTTTCACCAGCTCGCGCAGCGCATCCACTTCCGCCGGCGCCAGCGTCCGCTCGAAGTTCAGGTAAAGCTTCATGCGCGGCAAATTCAGGGCGTGCGCCAGCAGCAACTCCGCTTGGAGCCGCGCTGAGTCCACGCCTTTCTTCGCGAGAAATTCGGCGCTGCGCTGGATGCCTTCGAGCACGGTCACGGTGCGAGTCTAGGCGCGACAGCGCGCGGCGAAAGCGCAAAGCGGCGGCGCGCAAGTTCTGCCCACGGGACGCGGTGCATTGCGCAAGTGTTGCGCGCCCGTCGCGCGAAACCGCAGCAAATCGAAGTGAATTCATACTGGCATGGGGTTTGCAGGGGATGGCCGGTCGCCGTAAGCGCACCGCGGAGAAAGCGGTGGTTGGCGCGGCATGAATCATCAACAACCAAATACAGGTGGAGAAGATATGAAAAGAGCAAGTCGGTTTCTGGCAATGGCCGGGGCGGTCGCGCTTCTGGCGAGCACGAGCGCGCTCCTGGCGCAAGACAACAACGCGGCTCCGGGTGGGCAAGGTGGCGGAGGTGGTCGAGGCGGACGCGGTGGACGTGGTGGTCCGGGCGGCGGTTTTGACTCCGAACAAATGCGACAACGCGTTCGCGATTTGATGAAAGTCAAGGATGACGCGGAGTGGAAGATCATTGATGAACGCATCACAAAAGTGTGGGACGCCCGTCGCGAAGTCGGTTTCGGCGGTGGCAGCGGCATGAGAATGTTGTTCCGCCCACCCGGTGGCGACAACCAGAACAGTGACCAAGGCAACCGTCGCCGCTTCGGTCCTGAGCCGAGCGCTGAAGAGCAGGCTCTCGAAACCGCGATCAATAAGGCGAATGCTTCAAAGGACGAGTTGAAAGCCGCAATGGAAAAAGTTCGCGAGGCCAAGAAGGACAAGGAATCCAAACTTGCTGCGGCGCAGGAGGAACTCAAGAAGGTTCTCACCGTGCCACAGGAGGCCGTCGCCCTGGCGCTCGGGCTTGTGAAGTAATACCCGGACACTCCCCTCATCCACCAGATCGAACCGCGCGTTGCCCATGAATGCCGCCGAATCGGAGACCGTGTCACTGAACGAGCTTCTGGAGAAGATGGTTGCCGACCGGCAACTCTCGGCCAGCGATGCCCGTTCCCTGGCCGGGCAAACCGACGTCCCGGGGCACGCGCCGGTTCGGTCGGAGGAGGACGTGCTCCGCTGGCTCGCCCAGGAGTACGGGCTGACGTTCACCACGCTCGAGGATGTCGAGCCGGACAAGGAAGTCCTTTCCCTGTTCCCCGCCCGCATTTTGCTGAAGGACGAGTTGCTCCCGCTGCGCCGTGTGAACGGGACGGTGGAAGTCGCCACCAGCAGACTCTTCGCGACCCAGGGCCTCGATACACTCAAAAGCATGACGGGCTTGCGCCTGCGGCCCGTGCTTGCGCCGAGCGAAGCGATCCGGCGCGAGATGAAGAAACGCCTCGGTGTCGGCGCAGACACCATCGGCACGCTCGACGAGGAAAAACCGTTCGAGGTCGTGGACGAGGACAAGCTCGAAGACACCGACCTCGACAGCGCGGCGGAAGACGCCTCGATCATCCGGTTCGTGAACCAGGTGTTGCGCGACTCCATCGAGCTGCGCTCTTCGGACATTCACCTCGAACCGTTCGAGGACGAGTTCCGCATCCGCTACCGGATTGACGGCGTGTTGCAGGACGTGCCCGTGCCCGCACAGTTGAAGCGTTTCCAACCGGCCATCGTTTCGCGCGTCAAGATTCTGAGCCATCTCAACATCGCCGAGAAGCGCCTGCCGCAGGACGGACGCATCAAGATCCGCATAGACGACGGGGATGTGGACATCCGCGTCTCCGTCATCCCGATGATCCACGGCGAGGCGGTGGTGATGCGGTTGCTGCGGCAGAACGCCACGCTCCGCGGCATGAAGGAACTCGGCATGGATGTGCGCGAGTGGCAGTGTTTCCGGCGTGTCCTCGGTCTGCCGCACGGCATCATCCTCGTCACCGGCCCGACCGGCAGCGGCAAGACCTCGACACTTTACACCGCGCTCAACGAAATCAACGATTCCGAGCGCAAGATCATCACCATCGAGGACCCGGTCGAGTATCAGCTCAAAGGCGTGAACCAAATCCACGTCAACGAAAAGTCCGGGCTGACGTTTTCGCGCGGCTTGCGCTCGATCCTGCGCCACGACCCGGACGTGATTCTCGTCGGCGAAATCCGCGACAAGGAGACCGCCCAGATTGCCGTGCAGGCATCGCTGACCGGCCACTTGGTTTTCTCCACGCTGCACACGAACGACGCGCCCGGCGCGGTCACGCGGCTGGTGGACATGGGTGTTGAGCCGTATCTGGTCGCCTCCTCGCTCGAAGCCGTGCTGGCGCAACGGCTCGTGCGGGTGCTTTGCCGGGAATGCAAACAGGTGGACGATTCGCCGACGGCTCAAGCGCTCAAAGTGCAGCTCGGCATCCCGCCGGAAACAACGATTTACAAGTCCGTCGGCTGCCGCGAGTGCCGCAACACGGGCTTCTTCGGTCGCCGCGCCATCTTCGAGTGGATGGATTCCGACACTGAAATCCGCCAGATCGCGTTGCGCAACGGCTCGACCGACCAGATCCGTGACGCCGCCCGCCGCGCCGGCATGAAGACGCTTGCCGAGGATGGCTGGCGGCTGGTGCGTATCGGCGCAACGACGGTGGACGAAGTTTTGAGTGTGACCACCGCCAAGGAGGTGTCGCTGACGCTGGACAAATCCCCGGATGAGCCGGCCGAAAACGTGCCGCACAGCATTGCGCTGAAGAGGCCATGAAACGTTCAACTCTCAACATTCAACTCCCAGCGCCGAAGGATTTGGGATTCGTTCGATGTTCGACATTGAATGTTGATTGTTGAATGTTTCCCGACTGAACCATGCCCACCTTCCACTACAAGGCGCTCTCTGCGGATGGCAGGATGACCGAAGGCCAGCTCGAAGCCGGCGGTCGCGCGGAAGCGTTTCGCGTAATCGAAGGACAAAACCTGCGGCCCATCAGCCTCAAGGAAGGCATCAACGGCAAAGCCAAGCCGCTCGCGAAGAAGCCTGCTGCTCCAGCCGCGAACGTGGAGAACGGGGCCGCGGCCGCCGCCGAGGTTCCCGCTGAACCAGCAGTCAAATTCTCCTTCGGCTCGAACAAAATCTCGGGGCGCGTGTTGGAGAACTTCACCCGCCTCCTGTCCAGCCTGCTGGCAGCGGGCGTGCCGTTGAGCCGGGCGCTGGTGATCCTGCAACGGGAAGCCGCGAATCCTACCGCCAAGGCCAAGTGGAAGGAAGTGCACGACCTCGTCGTGGACGGCATGTCGCTGGCGGACGCGATGAGCAGATCGCCGGGCACGTTCCCGAAAGTCTATGTGGCGATGGTCGAAGCCGGCGAGACGGGCGGATTCCTCGATGTCGTGCTCAGCCAGATTGCGGATTTCCAAGCGCGGGACAAAGAGATGCGCAGCAAGGTGATGGCCGCATTGCTGTATCCAACCGTTCTGTTGTGCTTGGCGCTGGGCGTTCTCGTCTTTCTGCTCACGTTTTTCATTCCCCGCTTCCAAACGCTCTTCAGTGGTTTCGGCGCGCAACTCCCGCTGCTCACCCGCATGATCGTCGGCGTCAGTGAAGTCGTGCGGTCGTATGGCTTGCTTGTCGCCGTCGTGATCGTCATCGCAGTGCTTCTGGCCCGCGCGTGGATTGTTTCTCCCGTGGGGCGGCGAAGCTGGGAAGGCTTGATTCTCCGTCTGCCGCTCCTCGGGAATCTCAGCGCGCAATTCGCCATGTCGCGCTTCTGCCGAATGCTGGGCACGCTGCTCGGTGCCGGCGTCCCGTTGATCAACGGGCTGAATGTCGCCCGCCGTTCGATCGGCAACCAGATTCTCGTGGATGCCGTTTCCAATTCGATTGAACGGGTAAAGGAGGGCAAGGCCTTGGGCGCGAGCCTCGCGGAATGTCGCACGTTATTCCCCGGGTCGGTGCTTGAAATGATCTCCGTCGCCGAAGAGAGCGGGCGGCTCGACGGCGAGTTGGTGCGCATCGCCAACGTCACGGAGGGCGACTTGGACCGCCAACTCAAGACCGCCGTTTCCCTTGCCGAACCGCTGCTGCTGTTCCTGATAGCAGGGTTCGTTGGAACGATTTTCATCGGCATGGTCATCCCAATTTTCACTCTCCAGGACTACATCAAGTAAACCGACAAGCACACTCATCACCATGAGACTCCAAATTCACAAACCGAAATCCGAAATCCGAAATCGCCGCCCATTGCAGCGCGCCTTCACGCTCGTCGAACTGCTGCTGGTGATGGTGATCCTCGCCGTCCTCGCGGGCATTGTCCTTCCGAAGTTCTCCAACCGCGGCGAGCAGGCGCGTCAGACCGCGGCCAAGACACAGATTGCCGCGTTCTCCACCGCACTCAGCGCGTTCGAGGTGGACAACGGCTATTACCCGCGCGGCAAGGAGGGTTTGGAGGCGCTGCTGCAAAAGCCGAACGACGCGACGAACTGGCGCGGGCCGTATCTCGAAGAGAAGGGCGGCATCCCGAATGATCCGTGGGGCCGGCCCTACATCTACGAGTGCCCGGGCAAACACAACGTGAATTCGTACGACATCTCTTCGATGGGCTTCGATGGCCGCGAAGGCACGGACGACGACATCAACAACTGGCAGCTTGGGAAGTGACCGTGAGGATTGGCGCGACAACTCGGCGTAGGGGCGTCTCGGCAGAGCGCCGCCAGCATTGCACACGGCGTTCAGCGGCGCTCTGCCGAGACGCCGCTACGCGGGCTGGCTTCACGCTGATCGAGTTGATCCTCGTGATGGCGCTGCTGGCCATCGTGCTGGCGATTGCCGCGCCGTCGCTGTCGCGCTTCTTCCGCAGCCGCAGCCTCGAATCCGAGGCGCAGCGCTTCATGGCCTTGACCCGCGCGGCCCAAACGCGCGCAGTTTCCGAGGGCGTGCCGATGGTGGTGTGGCTGGCGACTCAGGAGCGGGCTTACGGGTTGAATGCAGACAAATCCTATGTGGAAAACGATCCCAAGGCGGAGGAATTTAGCGTGGATGACACGCTGGAGATCGAGGTGCGGTATTCTTCCGACGCGGTGGCCGCGGGCCAGGCGAGTCAGTTCAAGAATGAGAAACAGACCACAGGCGGACTCTACCTGCTGCATTTCAATCCAGACGGCTTTGTCGGCCCGGCCAGCCCGGAGGTCGTGGTCTTTCGGCAGAGCCAGAACGGCGAGTTGTGGGTGGCGCAGAGCCGCAATCGTTTGAACTATGAAATTCAAGCCGGCAAACAGGTCGCAAGCCGTTGAGCGAACCTGCGCCGGCTTCACGCTGGCGGAAGTGCTCGCGGCGATGCTGTTCATGGCCATCGTGATCCCGGTGGCCGTGCAGGGGCTGCGCATTGCCAGCCGCGCGGGGGTGGTGAGCGAGCGCAAAGCCCTGGCTGCCCGGCTCGCAGAGAGCAAGCTGAATGAATTGGTCGTGACGCACCAGTGGCAGTCGGCGGCGCAGAAGGGGACGATTCAGGAAGGATACCGGAGCTACTCGTGGCAGTTGCAGTCGGAGCCGTGGAGCGAGAATGGCGCAATGCGGCTTCTAACGGTGCATGTGACCGTGCCGGTGCAGGGAGAAGATTACGACGTGCAGGTGAGCACCTTGGTGGATGCGACGCAGTGATGAAATCCGAAATCCTAAATCCGAGATCTGGAAGAAATCCGAAGGCCGGAGGCCGAATCGGAAATGAAACGGTTTCGTCTTCGGATTTCGGAATTCGGGCTTCATTCGGATCTCGGATTTCGGGTTTCGGATTTCGACAGCGGGGTTTCACTTTGCTCGAAGTGCTGCTCGCCGTGCTCGTATTCGCCATCGTGCTGGCCGCCATTCACACCGTTTTCTTCAGCGCGTTCAGGTTACGGAAAAAGACGGTGGATGCCATCGAGCGCTCGCTGCCGTTGCAACAGACCCTCGCCATCATCAAGCGCGATCTCGTCAATCTCGTTCCCCCGGGCGGAGTGCTGGCGGGTGCGTTGCAGAGCACGCCGACGATCACCACCAACGCCACCGGCGCCAGCATCTCCAGCATGTTGAACCGCCAGAGCAGCCCGCAGTTTTTCACCGCGGTGGGCATTGTGGACGACAACGCGCCGTGGGGAGAGATCGAGCGGGTTTCGTACTATCTGACGTCGCCCACCAACAACACGCCGGGTCAGGATTTGTTCCGCTCGGTCGCGCGCAACCTGCTCCCGGTGATGCAGGATCAAACGGAGGACCAGTTCCTGCTGAACGGCGTGGAGGCCATCAACTTCAAATACTTCGACGGTACCAGCTGGCAGGACACATGGGATTCGACAGTGGTGGACACGATGACGGGTCTCACGAACAACCTCCCCATCGCGATCAAGGTGCAGCTCCAGCTTTACAACGAAACCCCCGCGCTTGGCACGCCCGCGCCGGTGGAACTCGTCGTGCCCATCCCCGTGCTGGCTCGAACCAACGCGGTGGCGGCAATCACCGGAGGCACGCAATGAACCTCCGTCTCCACCCGCTCCCAAGCAGTGAATCCGGCTCGCTGCTCATCATCGTGCTCTGGATCGCCTTCGGGTTGGTGGCGCTGACGTTGTACTTCGCGCATGCGATGAACCTCGAACTGCGCGCGTCGGACAATCGCGTTGCCGCCGTGGAAGCCGGCCAGGCCATTAATGGCGCGGCGCGTTACTTGAGCAACATCCTCGCGACCGTTACGTATCCGGGCTACCTGCCGGATCCAGTTCAGTACGTGAGCGAGGCAGTGCCCGTGGGCGATGCGAAGTTCTGGCTGATTGGCCGCGACACGAACGATTGGGAAATGAACCTCACCACCCCGGCGTTCGGCCTGGTGGACGAAGCCTCGAAGATCAATCTCAATGCGCCGTGGCTCACGGCCGACATGATCCAATATCTCCCGGGCATGACGCCGCAAATCGCCGCCGCGATCATGGACTGGCGGGACTCGGACAGCACGATTTCGATGGACGGCGCGGAGGACGAGACCTACAGCCGCCTCCCACAACCTTACAAAACCAAAAACGCCCCGTTTGAATCTGTTGAGGAGCTTCGCCTCGTCGCGGGCATGACCGAGGATATTCTCTATGGCGAAGACGCAAATCTGAATGGCATCCTCGATGCGAATGAAAACGACGGCGACCTTTCGCCCCCCAACGACAACCGCGATGGCCGGTTGGATCCCGGCCTGATGGAATACTTCACCGTTTACAGCCGTGAGCCGGCGACCAGCACAAACATCAATTCCCAGGCGGACGTTCGGGCGCTGCTCGCCACTGCGTTCAGCGACACGCGAGTGACAGAAATCGTGAATCAGCTTTACCCGAGGCGACCACCCGGCCAAGGCGGCGGCGCGCCCGCTGCGGCCACGCCGCAAATGGGCAGTTTGATGGAATTCTACCTGAGGAGCGGCATGACCGAGGACGAATTTGCCCAAATTGGCGAGTACATGACCGCCACGACAAACACCTTCACCGAAGGACTCGTCAATGTGAACACCGCGAGTCAGCCGGTGCTCGAGTGCATCCCTGGCCTCACGAATTTCGGATCGCAGATGATTTCATATCGCGAATCGAATCCTTCGAAGCTGATAACGGTGGCCTGGGTGGCCAGCGTGGTGGGCGACACGAACGCGCTGACCGCCGGCCCCTACATCACGACGCACAGCTACCAGTTCACGGCGGACGTGGCAGCGGTGGGTCACCACAACCGCGGCTACCAGCGCGTGCGGTTCGTGTTCGACATGAGCGAAGGCTGGCCGATCATCCTTCATCGGCAGGACCTCACGCATCTCGGCTGGGCGCTGGGGAAGGACATCCGGATGCAGATGCTGGCGACGAAGGAAACACAATGATCGACCTAAAAAGACTCGACAAATTGTTCCAACGGCGACCGGGCAATTCGCTGCTCGGGCTGGCGTTTGACGGCAGCCGGCTGGAGGGCGTGCTGGTGCGCCGGACGAACGGCTCGGTGGAAATCAAGAAGGCCTTCTCGGCGTCGCTTTCGCTCGATCCGCTGACGGCCGAGGTGGAACTGGCCGGGCGCGAAATTCGCAAGCAACTCGACGCGGAGCAAATCCGTGAGCGCTGGTGTGTGGTCTGCCTGCCGTTGAATTGGGCGCTCACGCTCACGGTGAAGCTGCCGGAGATTCCGGAGGAGGACGTGGCGGACTTCCTGCAGATCGAAGCTGAACGTGGTTTTCCGTATGGCCCGGAGGCGTTGATGCTGGCGCACTCCCGGTTCAACGCCGGCGACGGAGGCGAGTTTGCGACGCTCGTCGGCATCCCGCGCGAACACGTCACACGGCTCGAAGCGGTCTTGCAAACGGCGCAACTCCGCCCGGTGACGTTCTCGCTTGGCCTGACCGCGTTGCAACCCGCCGATGCCAAGGACGGCACGCTGGCGTTGCTGCCCGGCGACAGCACGGTGGGCATGCAAATCACGTGCGACGGCGGTGTGGCGAAGCTGCGCACGTTCGACAGCGCCTACGAACAAGTCGGCGCGGAGCGTGAGCTCCAGACGGAAGTTGTCGCGCGCGAACTGCGCATCACGCTAGGCCAGTTGCCACACGAGGTGCGCGACGCGATGAAGCGCGTGCGCGTCTTTGGCCGCAGTGAGGCCGCGACGCAACTTGCCGAGGAATTGCGCGGGCCGGCGCAGGATTTGGGATTGAAGATCGAGCACGTGCGCGAGCACCCGACCGAGGAATGCGGCATCCGGATTCCCGCCGGCATGGCGGTGTCGGCGGCGCTGAGCCTGGCGGTGCGGCAGTTGGCGGGACAGGCGGGCATGGAGTTCCTGCCGCCGAAAGTCAGCCCATGGAAGCAGTTCGCCGATCGCTATTCGACCGGGAAGCTCGCCTACGCCGGGGCCGGGGCGGGCGCAGTGGTGCTCATCGTTCTCCTCGCGTTCTTTGTGCAACAGATCCTGCTCTGGCATTGGCAGGCCAAATGGTCGGGCATGGAGCCGAAAGTCGTCGAGCTGTCGAAAATGCGCGATCAGATCCGCCGTTACCGGCCGTGGTTTGATGAATCGGTCCGGACGTTGAGCATCCTGAAAAAGATCACGGAAGCCTTCCCGGAAGACGGCGCGGTTTCGGCGAAGACGGTTGAACTGCGGGAGCCGGCGCGGGTGACGTGCTCCGGCACGGCGCGCAACCGCGACGCGTATAACAAGATGCTCGACCAGTTGCGGAAGTCGCAGGGGATTTCCGAAGTTCACACCGAGACGCAGCGCGGCAACACGCCGCTGGAATTCACGTTCAACTTTCAATGGCAAGGCCCGGGCGGACAATGAACCTGAACAAACGACAACAACTTCTGGCGATCTTGGCCATCGCAACGGTCGGCCTGTTCGTGGCGGACAAGCTGGTGATCACGCCGCTGACGAACAGTTGGAAGGCCCGCTCGGCGCGCATCGCCAAGCTGAAAGAGCAGGTCCGCGACGGAACGGCGCTCACCGAAGCCAGACGCGAAAAGGCCTTGCGCGAGCAATGGGACAACATCCGCACGAACACGCTGTCGAGCGCCAAGCCGGAGGCCGAAAGCCAGATGCTCAAGGCCTTCGAGCGCTGGTCGCAGGCCGGCGGCGTTTCGGTTAGCTCCATTCGCCCGCAATGGAAGGAAGTCGAGGACGATTACAAGACGCTGGAATGCCGGGCGGACGTCGCCGGCAGTCTTGCGGCAATCTCGCGCTTCGTTTACCAAATCGAGCGCGACCCGCTGGGCGTGAAGGTGGATTCGATGGAACTCACGACCCGGAACAGCGAGGGTTCACAACTGGCGCTGGTCATCCAGGTCAGCGGGTTGCTGCTGAACCCGGCGAAACAAGTCAAACGATGAGCCCTTCACGAACAGCCAATTTGTGCGAAGGTAATGCCGTGAACCCGAAGCGTCAGGCTTGGCAAGCGGGCTGGCTCGCGATGCTGCTGGTTGTGGCTGGATTCTCCGCCGCGGCCCAGAGCACGAACAGTCCCGCACCGACCAACGCGCCTGACGCCGCGCCCACGAACACGCCGGTGGTTGCCGCGTCTGAACCAGCCACAGCGGCGCCTTCTGTGCCGTCGCCGTCGGTTTCCACGCAGGCCCCGCCTGCGCCAGTGGGACCACGGCCGACAGCCATCGCGTCCACGTCGCGGCGCTCACAATTCACCTCTTCGCGAACGGACGATTCCGCGTTTCGCATCATCAGCGAGCGGAACATTTTCAACGCCAGCCGTTCCGGGGGCCAGGTGAGGCTTTCGACGCGGCGCCCGTCCCGCGTGGAGAGCTTCACGCTCGTCGGCACGATGGCGTACGAGAAAGGCGCGTTCGCCTTCTTTGATGGAACGAGTTCGGAATTTGCCAAAGTCCTCAAGACCGACGGCGTGATTGCCGGCCACAAAATCGTGGATATTCTGGCTGACGCCGTGAAGCTGGAGGCGGACGGAAAGACTCTGGAGCTGGTGGTTGGCTCGGCGATGCGCCGCGAAGACGAGGGCACCTGGCATCCGGGCGAAGGCGTGGCCAGCGGCTACGCTGCGTCGTCGGATCGCGACCGCTCCGACCGTGCGAACGGTTCGGAATCCGCGAGCCGCGCCGCGCCGGCCAGTTCAACCGCCAGTGCCGATCAATCTGAAATTCTCAAACGACTCATGGAACGTCGAGAAAAGGAGTCTCAATGAAAACAAACATGACCAAACCCATCATACTCCTCACCGCCGCGATGCTGTGGCTCGGAGCCATTGTCCAGGCCCAGGAGCGGCAGTCCGGCGGCAACGCGGCCCGACCCGGGACGCCACCCGCCACACCGCCCGCGTCGCCGACCAGCGGCACCGAAACCAATGCGGACGACCAGACACAATCGGTCGGCGCATTGATTCAAGCGGTGGTGGACGCGCAGCAGGCCATGAACGGCGAGCAGCCGGCGGAAGGCGGCACCAACGAATCTGTGGACGCGAAGTCGCCCCGCTCGATTCGCGGCCAGGGCACGCGCGGCAGCGCCGGCTCGTCCACGAACGCCATCTCGCTCACGGCCCTGGTCGCCCGGCAGGCCAGCAATCATGTGGCCGTCGCCACGAACCTCTTGCGCCTCAATTTCCGCAACGCGCCGCTCAGCCAGATCCTGGATTACCTGAGCGAAGCGGCCGGGTTCACGATCAGCCCGAACTCGAAGGTGGATTTGAAGGGCGCGGTCACCGTCTGGGCCAACCGGGCCGTGACCCGCGATGAGGCCGTGGCGCTGTTGCACAAGGCGCTGAGCGAACACAACTACGCCGCAACCGTGGATGGCAACATCCTCAACATTTTCGTCGTGGACGCCACGACCACGGAGATCATTCCCGGTGTGACGAACAACGACTACACCACCATCCCGCCGACAAAGGATTTGGTGACCCAGATCGTCTATGTTCGCAACGTCGAAGCGAAGCAGTTAATCGAATCGCTCCAGCCGCTCATGCCGCCAGGCACTTCGATGACCGCCAATCAGGGCGCCAATGCCATCGTCATCACCGACACCAAGATGAACATCCGCCGCATGGTGCAACTGGTGAAGTCGCTGGACACGGCGAGCGTGAGCGCATCGAAGCTTCAGGTCTTTCCCCTGACTTTCGCCGATGCGACCGCGCTGGCGCAGGTGGTGCAACAGATGTTTCCGGGGACAACCGCCAATGCCATGCAACAGGGCGGGCCGTTTCCGGGAATCTTTGGGCGCTTCGGTCCGGGCGGCGGTCGAGGCCAACCCGAAGCTTCGGGCAGCACGCAGGCTGGGCGCGTGGCCGCCCCAAAGGTCGTGGCCGCCGCGGATGATCGGAGCAACTCGCTGATCGTGAGCGCGTCGGAGGAGCAGATGGCGGCGATTGAGGATTTGGTGAGCAAGGTGGACGTAAACGTGGATGACATCACCGAACTCCGCGTGTTCCGTTTGCTCTACGCGGATCCACAGGAGACGGCGGATCTACTCACCAGTCTCTTCCCGGACACCACGCAGCAGAATTCCAACAACCGGGGTGGGTTCCGGGGTTTCATGTTCGGCGGCCCGCCTGGCGCCAACTCCACCAGCAGCACCACGGGCACGAGCGCGCGCAAACTCCAGCAGACGCGCGTGGCGGCGGTGGCCGATCCGCGGACCGGCTCAGTGATTGTGAGTGCGGCACGCGATGTGATGGAGCAGATCGCCAGTATCATCCAGAGTCTCGATTCCGACCCGGCCAAGAAGAAAAAGGTCTATGTGATCAAGGTTGAGAACCGTGATCCGCAGGCGGTGGTGGAGGATTTGCAGAGCGTGATCGCCACTGACAGCAGCGGCAACTTCAGCACAACGCGCTCCTCGTCGCAGCAGTCGGGTACCCAGTTGAGTACACGGCAGCAAAACAACCTCCGGAACACAGGCAACAGCTCATCCGGCACCGGCTTCGGCACGACGTCACGCACCGGACGCTGAGAGCCGCAAGGGCAAATTGATTCTCAACATGAAAACGAAATCCACAATGAAACGATTAAACTTCGCACGGTTTGGTGGTTTGTTGCTCGCAGGCTGCGTCCTCGCGGAACTCGCGCTGCACGCCCAGTTCGGCGGCGGCGGCGGCTTTGGCGGGCAACGCTCGACTTCGTCGCGTAGCAGCAGCACCACCTATCCGAGTAGCACGGACGTGGGTCAGGCGCGCATCACTTACGATGCTGAGACGCGCAGCATCATTGTCGTCGCGGACGAAGCCACTGCCGCGCATATCACCAACGTGGTACGCCAATTGGACCGGCCGACGCCGCAGGTGTTGATCAACTGCGTCTTCATGGAAGTCACGCACACAAAAGGCACGGATATCGGTGTGGACGGCATGTACACGCACACGGTCTCGAGCAAGAGCATTGGTGAGTTCAACGGCACCGCTACGGCCTCCACCGTCTTCGATCTCGCCACGAGCGGCGGTCTTTACACGCTGGTCGGCAAGGATCTGACCATCAACCTCGCCGCGCTGGCTCAAGCGGGCAAGACTGAGGTTCTATCCCGCCCATCCATCCTCGCGCGCAACAACCAGCAGGCCACCATCTCCATTGGTCAGAGTGTACCTCTGATTCAGGGCGTCACCTACGACAGCTTCGGCAATCAGCGCAACGCCATTTCCTACCAGGACGTCGGCATCATCCTCCAAGTGACGCCCTTCATCACCTCAGAAGGCATGGTGGAAATGGTCGTGGCGCCTGAAGTTTCCTCGGTGTCCTCCTCGACGGTGAGCTTTGCCACCGGCGGCACCAACAACGTCGGCAGCCCCTCCGCGCCCATCATTGACAGACGCAGAGCCGATACGGTGGTCGTCGTGCCTGATGGCCAGACGGTCGCCATCGGCGGCTTGATGCAGACCCAGAAGGTCAATTCCGAGAAGAAAGTGCCGATCCTCGGCGACATTCCGCTGTTGGGCCTGGCGTTCCGGCACAAGACCACTGACAACGCGAAGAAGGAGTTGCTCATCTTCCTGACGCCGCACATTGTGAACCGGCCGACCGAACTCGCGGCGCACACCGCTAGCGAACGCACCAAGGCGGAAATGTCGCGCAAAGCTTTCGGCGAGGGGGAACTCAACCAATACCTCGACAATCTCCCCGCCAAAGGGGAGGTTTCCGAGCCGAAGAAGCGGAAATAATCCCGGCCCAAGCCTCGCGCCCTCGCAGTTCCCATGGCGATGAACCAACGAACCCGGCTGGTGTACGGCCTATTGATCGCCGTGTGGGCGGTGCTGCTGGCCTGGCAGGGTGTCGAGCACCGCCGTGTCGAAGCCGCGGAACGCGCGAAGCTGCGCAACAGCGCCAAGCTCACCACCACGACTGTTGGCCTCGTCCTCCGCTCGCAAAGCCATTTTGGTGTCATTTCCAAGGACCGCCTCGAATCCGCGCTCGCCTCGCTCTTGAACCCCTCCGAGCTGACCGCCGTTTCGATGCGCAATGCCGCAGGCAAAGAGGTCGCCTCCGCCGGACCGCCCATTGACTTCGACTTGCTCGACCGTGCCAATCTCAGCGAGCACTGGGGTGCGCATGCCGTGACCATGATGAACCTCGTGGACCTGGGTACGAATCTGACTTCCCAACTGGAAGGCCCGCGCCCGCCCATCGTCTTGCCGCGGAGCGAAATGTTCCCGCCGTTTGGCACGAACCGGTTTGGCACCAATCGTTCGTCGGGCCCGCGTCCGCCTCCGCCCTCTGAGGCCGGCGAGCGCGCCCCCGGCCCGCCACCGCCAGATCGGTTTGGCGAGATGAACCGCCCTCCACCCGGCCCGGGTGACGAACGTGGCACCAACGCTCCTCCGCGCCGGCGCCGCGAAGGTCGCCCGCCATTTGGCCGCCCGTTCTGGATGAGCGAAACCGAATATAAAGCGGCGCTGGAAAAGCAGGGCGTGCACAGCTTCGTCATCGTGCTGCCCACCGAGGCGATGCAGACGGTCGTCGCGCGCGACCTGTGGCTGCGGCTGGTCATCGCGGGTCTGGCTTCGCTCTCCGCGGTGGGCCTCCTGCTCGCGTGGCGCAACCTTGCGCGCACCGCCGAGCTGGAACTCCGCCTCGTCCGTGCCGCCGAGTTGAACACCCGGCTCAAGGAAATGAATTTCGCCGCCGCCGGCCTCGCCCACGAAACCAAAAACCCGCTCAACATCATCCGCGGCCTCGCGCAGATGGTCTCCAAGCGGGAGGATGCCGCCCCGGAAATCCGCGAGAAATCCCGCAGCATCGTGAACGAAGCCGACCGCGTCACCGCGCAGTTGAACGAGTTCATCAACTTCTCCAAACCGCGCGAAGTCCGCCGCGCGAACGTTTCCCTCGCCGCCGTCTTCACCGAAATCTCGCGCGCCCTGAGCCACGACCTCGACGACAAAGCCCTGCGCCTGGCAGTTACGGACCATTTGCCGATCATCGAGGCGGACGAACAACTCCTGCGCCAGGCGCTTTTCAACCTGCTGCTCAACGCCACACAGGCCGTCGAGCGCAGCGGCGAAATCCACGTCGCCGCCACGCGCACCAGCGCCACTGAAGCCGCGCTCGAAATCCGCGACAACGGCCCCGGCGTGCCGGCCGAACATCGAACAGACATCTTCAAACCGTATTTCACGACCAACGAGAAGGGCACCGGCCTCGGCCTCGCGGTGGTCCAGCAAATCGTGCTCGCTCATGGCTGGGAAATCGAGTGCGTGCCCAACCAGCCGCGCGGCGCCGTCTTCCGCATTTCGCACTTGCGCGTCGCCGCAAACACCTGAGCGGCCTCTTGGACGAAAACCTTGTCGCCCCGGTGGCTTGCGGTAGCATGGCCCGGCAATCGTCGTGAAAGCGCCGCGCATCCTCATCGTTGATGACGACGCCGGCCAGCGCAGCCTGCTCGATTCCTTCCTGCGCGGCCAGGGGTTTGAAACCGTTGTCGTCGAGTCCGGCGCCAAGGCGCTCGTTACACTCCGGGCGCAGCCCG
>Ga0315277_10004181_pt1 | contig 19336 bp, 14 predicted proteins | sample YL17G05_15_MG_FD_203695 | JGI IMG/M metagenome (GOLD analysis project Ga0315277, IMG submission 203695) | Sediment microbial communities from Yellowstone Lake, YNP, Wyoming, USA - YL17G05_15 | ecosystem: Environmental > Aquatic > Freshwater > Lake > Sediment | place: USA: Wyoming | collected... | reverse complement strand
CGTTGTCCGTGAACTTCGCTAGTGACTGTGAAAAAGAAATCGTAGCGCGACCCTTTCAGGGTCGCTAAAAAACCAAGGCAGACACAGGGGTCTGCCCCTACAAAAAAATAAAGGAGGTGTTATGTTCAGCTTAACCGATGCATTATTTATTCCTCTTTCCATTTTTTCCACTGTGGGTGGCTGGGTTCTTTCCGGGATCGGGACTTTAGTCACTCTCATTGTTGCCTGGCTGGCAAAAGAGTATCTTTTGCCTCTTCTTTCAACAGAGAGAAGGAAAAAGATGGCAAGCTATATCCTTTTGATCGCAGATGAGGTGACGGATTATTTCCGGCTGAAATATCCAGAGGTAAAATGGACCGAATGGCTGGATCAGGCTATTGAAAAAATCATCGAAATTACCGGCGCTCCAAAGGAGGTGGCTGCCAGAGCGGCTCAGGCGGCGATTGCCAGAAAGAAATGACAGATGACAGAACGGAAATGGAAAAAGACGTGACCGTGATTCGGGATTCGTGAGCTTGAAAAAAAAGAGGGGACTCAACGTTCATATTACACAGATCAAATCACTTCGGTAGAGACACATAGCTGAGTGTCTCTACAAAAAATAATATAGACCCACCTTGAAGGTAAGGTGGGTCTACTGTTTTGTAGGGACAGAACAGTGTTCTGTTCCTACGTCTTACATAGATAATTTGTCGGGCAGTCTTTGACAGCCCGACCTACCAAACTACCAACCTATATCAACATGGTCAGACAGGAATGTCTGACCTACCATTCAAAATCATTTTTTTCTTGACAAATAAATTAAATCGCTCTATATATTCCCCCATCAAGGATGATTCAATTTCAATCTTGCTTTTGAAACCAGGGAATGTCATCCTCAGGGCGCAAATATCTCAGAAACAAAATCTCTAACCTTTTCCCGCAGGAGGGTCTTATGCGTTACCGTGTTTTATTTTTGGTAGTAGTAGGATTGTTGATCTGCAGTTTAGCTTATGCAGATGTGCCAAAGCTGATTAACTTTCAGGGGAGGCTGACTGATGCTGCAGGCAAATTCGTGCCGGATGGGAATTACTCTTTGACCTTCAGACTTTATAACGATTCAGCCGGGGGAAGCTCAAAATGGTCTGAGGCGCAATTAGTGAGCGTGAGCAAGGGGTTGTTCAACGTCATCTTAGGCTCAGTAACCCCGATACCGGATAGCATATTTGAGTATTCCAATGCATTCTTAGGAATTCAGGTGGCAGCAGACCCGGAGATGACTCCACGCCAGAGGCTTTCAACTCTAGGTTATGCCTACTATGCTAAGAATTCTGATAAATTGGATGGTTTGCACGCCTCTGATTTCACCAGTCCGGTATCTGATTATGGTCGTTCAGGTGTGGCAACAGATTTATATGAGGGGTCAAACACCTTAACCAGTAAATATGTGAACGTGGCTGGACCGGATAGTGTCTATTCAACTTCTGGCTGGGCTTTTAAGGGTAAAGTCTCTGGCAGCAGTGGCTTGTTTTTGCGGGGTATTTATGGATACGGAGATAACAGTTCCACGGGGACTGCTGCTGGCGGACATTTTGAGACTTCGACCAATGGAACAGGAACCCATGCTGGGGCTTTAGGAGTAGGCTATGGTTCTTCTTCTGCTTCCACCAGAGGTACAGAAGGGGATGCTTATGCTACTTCTACCGGTGATGCTCTGGGTATATTTGGTTGGGGGGATAACACCTCCTCAGGTAATGCTTATGGTGGATGGTTTTATGGTACTTCCAGCGGGTCTGGAACTCATTATGGGGTTTATTCACAAGCCGGTACGGCTACTTCTAGCCCGGCTTATGGCTCAAATAATTACGCCTACAGTTCTAATGGAACGGCTTATGGCACCTATAGCAACGCAAGCAACAGTTCAACAGGTTCAGCTTATGGCGGATATTTTACTGTCAACTCTTCTGGAACAGGATCTCATACCGGGCTAGTTGGGTCTGGTAATACTTCCTCTTCTGCTTACGCTGACGGCGTAGATGGCTATGCTTACACAACCTCTTCCGGCGGTGTTTTTGGAGGATATTTCCTTGCTTATTCCAGTGGTTCCGGAACCCAGTACGGGGTTATAGCTACCGGGCAGGGAAATTCCTCCGCAACCAGTTATGGTGTCAGTGGGTATGCCTACAATAGCTCTTCCGGCATCGCCTACGGTGGATCTTTTTCCACCAGTGACACAGGAACAGGGAGCCATTACGGAATAAGGGCAGATGGTTTTGGAGAATCTTCAAGTTCAACTTACGGTGCCTATACTCGGGCAAACAACAGCTCGTCTGGCATTACCTACGGTATTTATGGTCAGGCTCAGAACACCGGCACCGGGTCTGCTTTTGGCGGATACTTCACTACTTCCGGCTCTTCCGGCTCAGGCTGGCATTATGGAATTTTTACACAGGGAACTGGGTCCTCTTCCTACCCCACCTATGCTTTGTATGGTGATGCGGATAATAATTCTTCAGGGGATGCCTATGCTGGATATTTTATCACCTCTAATTCCGGCACAGGAACTCATTATGGAGTGAGGTCTGACTGTTATGGTGCTAGTCCCTCTACAACTTATGGTTCCTATAGTTATTCCTCTGCTTCATCCTACGGTACTACCATAGGCTCTTATGGTTTTGCTACAAATAATTCCTCAGGTATGACCTATGGCGGATGGTTTAAAACCGATTCAGTGGGCACCGGATTTGAGCATATCGGGGTGGTCGGGCAAGGATACAGTAACAACGGTTCTGTTCTTGCTGTTGGTTCTCTTGGTTCTGGTTCTAACACTTCCGCCTCAGGCAGTTCCTATGGTGGATATTTCTGGACGAATTCTCCTGGTACCGGGACTCAATACGGAGTATATTCCTCCACAGCTACCTCTAAAGGGTATGCGGGGTATTTCTCAGGTAATGTAAGGATCACTGATAGTCTGATTGTTTTGGGTGGAAAAAGCGCAGCCGTGAAGGTAAATAACGGCGAATATCGCTTGCTTTACTCTCAGGAGTCGCCGGAGAACTGGTTTGAGGATTTTGGTGAGGGAACCTTAGCGAACGGTAAGGCAGTAATTCAGATAGACCCTCTATTTGCTCAAACAGTCAATACTTCGGTCAAATATCATGTTTTTCCCATACCTGAAGGTGATTGCAGGGGTTTATACGTAACCAACAAGACTGCGAGTTCCTTTGAGATAAGGGAGCTTCAAGGAGGTAATTCGGACATCTCTTTCTCCTACCGAATCGTTGCCAAGAGAAAAGGGTATGAAAATCTCAGACTGGCAAAGATGGGAGGACCCACTCCTGAAGAGGTGGCTGCAGAACAGACCAGATTCAGGACAGAGTTCGAGAAATCAAGCGCGAATATGAAACAGGAAAAGCCCCAGGCAAGACCTCAGACCATTGAAACCAACGAGAACGAGCAGAATTTGAAAGAAGAGCAGATCAGGATGCAGCAGGAAAGGCTGATCCGTCAAAAGAATCGGGAGGCAGAAAAGCAGAACGTAGAAAAAGACAAGCAGCCAATGCAGGCAGCCAGATAAAAATTCTCGTAGGGGCACGGCGTGCCGTGCCCCTGCCATTATGGTCATTGCGAGCTCTCGCAGGGAGCGAAGCAATCCGTTTACCTCAATTGCGTTTCTGTAGTGTCAGGAGTCACTTCCTTACACCAGATACATACCCTAAAGCACGGCTGTGAGGTGCTAACACCTGACAGCACGTGAAGGATACGGGAAAATATCTGCCTTCTATTGCACCAGACAATTTGTCGGGCAGTCTTCGACAGCCCGACCTACCAACTACGTCAACATGGTCAGACAGGAATGTCTGACCTACCATTCAAAATCATTTTTTTTCTTGACAAATGAATTAAATCGCTCTATATATTCCCCCATCAAGGATGATGTGATCTTCGACCTCGATTTAAAAATCAAGAATGTCATCCTCAGGGCGCAAATCATTATATTAGCAAACAAAAAACCTATAACCTTTTCCCGCCTCTGGCGGGATCCCGCTAAAAGCGGGAAAACCAACAGGAGGGTCTTATGAGTTACCGTGCTTTGTTTTTGCACGTAGTCTGTGTTTTGGGAGTGGTGGTGGGGCTGTTGATCGGGAATTTAGCTTATGCAGACGTTCCCAGACTTATCAACTTTCAGGGAAGGCTGACTGATGCAAGCGGGAAGTTTGTGGCAGATGGTAGTTATTCTGTGACCTTCAGCATTTACTCAGTACCATCAGGTGGAAGTGCCTTGTGGACTGAGGCGCAATCTGTGACTGTAACCAAGGGGTTGTTTAATGTTATCTTAGGTTCAGTTACACCGATTCCCAACAGCATTTTCGATTCTTATGTTGATACTTACCTGGGGGTACAGGTGGGTGCAGATGCAGAGATGACACCTCGCCAGAGACTCACCAGCTTAGGTTATTCTTATTATTCTCTGAATTCAGACAAGTTAGATGGTCTGCACGCCTCAGATTTCACCAGCCCGATATCTGATTTTGGCCGTTCTGGAGTTGCGGCAGATTTATACGAAGGCACAACTACGCTAACTGATAAATATGTGAATGCACAAGGACCGGACGGTGTTACTTCTACCTCTGGCACAGCCTTTACCGGGAGCGCCTCAGGAAGCAGCGCAAGCACTATGATAGGTGCAGAAGGATATGTATCGAACTCCTCTAGCGGAATGGGTTATGGAGTCTGGGGAGAAGTATCTTCTGCGGGTACGGGATATCAACATTATGGGGTGGTAGGTATAAGTCAGAGCGCTTCATCCAGCGTAACTTACACTTCAGGTGTCTTGGGTCAAGGTTCTGCAAATGGCAGTGGTAACGCATACGGAGTTATTGGCTTATCTAGTAATTCATCAAGCGGGCCGGTTTACGGAGGATATTTCGATGCTTCTTCCGGGGGCACTGGAGAACATTATGGAATGATGGCAGAGGCATATGGTTCTTCTGCTACTACCTCATATGGTAATTATGGTTATGCTGTCAATTCTTCCACCGGTGATGTGTATGGTGGATATTTCACCACCTCTTCTTCTGGCACTGGAGACCATTACGGTGTTTACGGAGAGGCTTATGGCAGTGCTGCTGGTACTTATACTTATGGGTCATACGGCTATGCCTCTAACAATTCCGTATACCCAGCTTATGGTGGATATTTTCAGGCTGATTCTGCGGGCACAGGGTATCATTATGGAATCAGGTCTTATGGTTATGGAGACGGATCTGGAGATGATGCTTATGGCATATATGGCTACGCTCAGAACTCTTCTTCTGGATGGGCTTACGGGGGACGTTTTTCCACTTCCTCGGCAGGTACTGGAGCTCATTTCGGAACCTATACCACTTCCAGTGGGAATGCATCTGCAGTTACCTATGGTTCCTATACTTATGCTTCAAATGCCTCGGACGGCGATGTTTATAGTGGATATTTTACCAACTCTTCTTCAGGCACAGGAGAACATTACGGAATAAGAGCAACGAGCTATGGCTCTTCTGATTCTACCACTTATGGTATTTCTGGCTATGGTTCTAACTCTTCCACCGGTGATGTGTACGGTGGATTTTTTGAGACCTCAACTTCAGGCACAGGATACCATTATGGTGTAAGAGCAGAAGGGAAGGGGAATTCTTCTTATCCAGTTTATGGGGTTTATGGTTGGGCTGAAAATACTTCCAGCGGTACTACTTATGCTGGAGTTTTTTATGCTCCTTCTAGTGGGACTGGTTACCACGAGGCAATTGTTGCGACTGCGTATGGTAATTCATCTTACCCCACCTATGGAGTTGATGTCTATGCAAATAATTTCTCGTCTGGAAATGTGTATGCTGGATATTTTTCTGCATCTTCTGCCTCAGGCACAGAATATGGAGTCTATGCTTATGCTCCTTCCACAGGTTATGCCGGATATTTTGTAGGAAATCATGTGATTACCGGAACCAAGAGCGCGGCAGTGAAGATGGATAACGGGGAATATCACTTGCTCTACTCTATGGAATCACCGGAGAACTGGTTTGAGGATTTCGGTGAAGGTCAACTGGTAAATGGCAGGGCACAGGTGCAGATAGACCCGATGTTTGCCCAGTCGGTTAATACCTCAGTGAAATATCACGTGTTCTTAACTCCTCAGGATGAGCCATTGACCTTGGCTGTGGCTAATAGGACAACAAGCTCCTTTGAGGTAAGAGGTCCTGCAGGCTCAAATATATCCTTCTCCTACAGGGTCGTTGCCAAGAGAAAAGGTTATGAGGATTTGAGGATGGCAAAGATGCTCGGGTCCACTCCTGAGGAGATGCAGGCAGAGCAGTCAAAGCGCCTGGCTGAGTCAGAACAGGAAAGGGCAAGGATGAAACCGGGGAGAATAGAGAGGACAGAGGAAGAAGAGCAACAGTATAGACCCAAGCCACCTGAGATAGAGAGCGTGCAGAAGGTAAGAAAAGAAGAGCCAAGACCGGATACAGAGAAGATGAGGGTAGTATCTCAAGAGAGGTAGAATTTGTGTAGGGGCGTATTGCAATACGCCCCTACATTAAAAAAAATCTCTTGCTTTGTATGAGTCGATTAGTTATGTTGAAATAAATTGAAAAGTTAAAATCAAAGGAGCGGAAGATGTTAAAAAATCTAAAACTTCTAATTGCAGTTTTGATAATAGTGTTGTTTTTCTTCTCCTTATCTTTCTCTGTGGACAGGACAATAAACCGCGGGGAGAAGACTCAGGAAGAAAATGTGTTGACCGGTAGAGAGGTGGTCATACCCAAGGATGCCAGCAGCACCCCGCAGAACTACCATATACCCTGGAGCGTTTTAAACGGCGGCGGCACTAATATGGCTTCTACTGGTTATAAGGCGATGGTCTCCACGGCTCAATCGGTTATCGGTGAAAGCCAGAGCACCAATTATCAATTAAAAATTGGTTATTGGTACGGTGGGAAGCCTTTTGTGTGCGGGGACGTTAACGGAACCGGAAACATGGATATAGCTGATATCGTCTACCTGGTGTCTTATTTATTTAAACATGGTCCGGAGCCAGACCCGCTCTACTGTGGAAATGCGAACGGTGACGGCAATGTGAACATTGCTGACATCGTCTATCTGGTAGCATTTATCTTTAAACACGGTCCTATGCCCATCTGTTCTTAACTTACGCTGTAGTGTAGTTTCATCAGCAGGAAAAAATCTCCCCGCGTCCTTGCGGGGTGATTTTTTTTTGCCTCAAAAAACAGTTATCAAGAAGATTCTTTCCTCCGATAAGATAAAAGACAGCTTTTTTTTCAAAGAACAGTTTAAGGAGGAAAGATGGATAAGATAAAAGTATTTTTAATCAAACACTTAGAAAAAATTCTCATCCTGGGTCTCACAGTTGTAATTTTGATAACCAACTATTTCATCACCCAGAAGATGGCTTTTCTTAATTTCTATTATCTGCCGGTCCTGGTCTCCGGCTATTTTCTGGGGAAGAGATATGCAGTTTACACCAGTCTTTTCAGCATCAGCCTGGTGGTTTTCTTAGGAGTCTTATACCCGCACTCCTTTTACAATCAATCCACTGGTCTACAGGTAGCTTTAAACCTGGTAATCTGGGGAGGTTTTCTTTTCTTGTCAGCAGCCGTGGTGGGGACCCTCTACGAGCAAAAGGAGAAGAAGATTCAGGAATTGAAAAAAGCTTACGTAGGAGTCATTGAGATCTTGACCAAGTACCTGGAATCCTCTGATCGCTATACTAAAGGGCATTCGATCAGGGTAGCTGATTATTCTACTGAGATCGCTAAGGCAATGGAACTTCCCAAGCTCGAGATCGAGAATATCAGGGTAGCAAGTCTTCTGCACGATATCGGGAAGATAGACATATCCAGTGATCTGATTACCAAAGCTGCCAGCCTGACCAATGAGGAGAAAAAGATCGTTGAGAGTCACGTGGAGAAAGGTGCAGAGATATTAAATTCGGTCGGGACGGTTCTCAAAGAGGCAATCCCTATAGTTTTGTCGCATCACACCTTCTTTATCGAGAGCAACCAGGAGGAGAAGAAATTCAGCAACCTTCCCCTGGGAGCAAGGATTTTGGCTGTTGCAGATAGTTTCGATGCTATGGTTACAGACAGGCCCTACCGGGCAGGGAAACCGCTATGGCAGGCAGTGGAGGAATTAGAAAAATGTGCAGGAACCCAGTTCGATCCGACAGTGGTAGAGGCTTTCAAAAGGGTGCTGGCGGATAAGGTAGAAGTCACTTAAAAAGGATTCAAGGATTCGAGGATTCAGGGGTTCAAGGAAGAAAATAAAAATCAATTCACAGCGCTCGATCCAATTAGAGGTCGGGCGTTTTTTTAGTCCGTAACTTTTTCACTTAGTCAAGAAATAGCCGGTAAGACAAAGGGGAACCTAAAGTTAATTAGCCATTAATATATTGCCGGGTAATATCTTAACTTTAAACTTTTTTTAAAAAAATAGATTGACAATTGTAGAAATTTGGTTATTTTATATTTTGAGAAGAGGGGGAAAGCTCTTGCTCTTTGCTTCTTAATTCCTGGAGGTTTATGAAAGCAGTTGTTAAAGCTTTTTTTTGCTTTACTATAATTCTCTCTCTTTTCAGCGGTGCCTCAGGCAGAATAATCTACATCCCTTCTCCTTCCTTAGCCACAATTCAAGGCGGGATAAATTATGCCTTGGATGGGGATACGGTCTTAGTTAATTCAGGAACCTATTACGAGAACATAAACTTCAAGGGGAAAAAGATAGTTGTTGCCAGCAGATACCTTCTGGACAACGACACCAGCCAGATAAGCTCAACCATCATCGACGGTCAATATCCCAGAAATCCCGATTCCGCCAGCGTGGTGCGATTCATCTCCAACGAAGATTCATCTGCGATTTTGAAAGGTTTTACCCTGAGGAACGGAACAGGTATAAATATACCCGGGTATTCATATGGAGGAGGGATATACTGTTATTCTTCTTCCCCGCTGATCTCAGATAATATAATCGAGAGCAATTCAAGTAGCATTGGAGCAGGCATCTATTGTGAGAATAGTTCTTCAAGTATAATGGGAAATAGGGTATTTAGTAATATGAGTTCTAGCCGCGCCGGAGGAATTGATTGCGTAAATTCCTCAGCTAAAATAGTCAATAACATTATTCAAGATAACAAATCAGGTAGTTTTGGTGGGGGGATAGAATTAATCTTAGGCTCAAATCCTGTAGTTAGAAACAACCTGATTATATCTAACGAGGGCGTTTATGGTGGAGGCATTGCGGTCCGAACCTATAATCCTATTGATATAGTGAATAATACCATATCTGGCAATAAATCCCCGGCTGGTGGTGGTATTCTTTGCTCGAAGTCAAGCCCTAATATAATCAACAATATCGTGGTGAATAGCATTGAAGGTACTGGAATTGAAGCCTCTGGAGAGAGTGCTAATCCTACCATAAAATACAACGATGTATGGAATAATGCAGGGGGTAATTTCTCCGGAACACCGCTGGGGGTTGGAAATATGTTCTGGGGCAAAAACCAAAAGGGAATTCCCTGTGACCAGTTTTTCAATATCAGCCAGGAACCTAAATTCGTCAATCCTCCGATCGATTTTTCATTACAGTGTTCTTCTCCCTGTATAAACGACGGTGACCCCAGTTTTCCGGTACCGCCTTCAGGCGGACCCAGGATCGATATGGGTGCTTTTGAATATCCGCTAACCACCGGTGATGTTGACTCAAATGGGAAGATCGATATCTCGGACGTGGTCTATCTTATAAATTACTGTTACAAGGGGGGACCTGCTCCAAATCCCCTGCTTAAAGGGGATGTGACTGCAGATGGCGCGGTAAATGCTAATGACATAATCCACCTGATAAATTATCTTTTCAGAAACGGCATGCCGCCCTGTCATTGACCCCGATTTAGAGAGGAGGCTGGAACTCCCTTTATAAAACAAAAGGGGTTTCATACCAAAGCGAGTCCTGCAAAAAGAACTCGCTTTTTTGTTTTTAAAAATAGTTTGTTTTTTATAGAAAGAAGATTTATAATAAAAGTTGAAATCAAGTTAAGCACACTGGAAAATGATCGCAGAGAATCGTTATTGGTGATCGGGAAAACGAAATGGAACAAAATTCAAAACAACGTCGTCGTAGATCAATCAGGTTAAAGGAATATGATTATTCACAAGCAGGTGCCTATTTTGTGACCATATGCACGCTTAATAAGAAACATATTTTCGGAGGAATCAGAAATGGTTTGGTTGAGTTATCAATGATTGGCAAAATTGCAAATGAATTCTGGTTTGAAATACCTAAGCATTTTGAAGATGTTAAATTAGATGAGTTCATCATCATGCCTAATCATATACACGGCATAATATTTGTCAATGATGTGAATGTAGGGGTTCAAAATTTTGAACCCCTACAAAAACAAAATCGATTTCAGCAGATAATACCGAAATCAATTGGTTCAATCATTCGCGCATATAAATCGAGCGTAACCCATTGGTGCAAACTAAACGGTCATGAGCATTTTAAATGGCAACGGAATTACTGGGAACATGTTATTCGGAACGAAGATAAACTAAATAAAATCAGGCAATATATTCAGTTTAATCCTTTAAAGTGGCATCTGGACCGGGAAAATCCGGAAAGGGTTGGCGCAGACAGGCTGGAGGATGAGATTTTTGATTCAAAGATAAAGATGTATGCGGTATTAAATACGGGATAAAGGGTATCAATCAAATATTTGTGGGGTGGAGGTCAGTTGCCGAGTTGAAAAACAAGGAGGCATTGCAAATGCGATATTTAACTTCTGCGGTAAAATTTACCATAATCTCTATCCTGGTGTTTTTCTTCTCAAGTTGCAAGCAGAAAGAAAAAGTTGACGAGATAGTTCCGCTTAAAGGTGTGATGGGTGTTTTTGAAAGAGGAGTCCTTTCTCAGGATAAGGCAGTTCTGGATTCGGTCTACAGCACTAAAGAGGTAAACCGGGACTCTCTGATCAACTCACTTCTCATGGAGATTTCCAATTTGAAATCATCCGGTTCAACCACAGGTGGGGAGGTCAGAAACCTGCAGTTTACCCGGAGAAGGTTTTCCATCCCTGAGGGTAAGGACAGCGCAAGGGTGGAGCTTTCTTTAGGTGGGGAAAATCTAAAAGAGGAAAAAAGATTAGAGGTTTTCCTGAAGAAGAGAAAAGGAGAATGGAGAGTCGTAGGGCAGGATATAAAATAAGAAAGTTCAACCGTTCAAAGGCTCAAAGGTTCAAGGGAAAGAAAGCTGCACATCTGTCATTGCGAGGAGGTCATCTGACCGACGAAGCCCAGATGGGCTTCGCCCTGCGGGTTCGCAATGACGATTTCAGCCTGTCTTTGCGAGGAGCGAAGCGACGAAGCAATCTGTCCACCCGTAAGCGGATTGCTTCGCCCTACGGTGACTCGCAATGGCGATATAGGAAAAGGAAAAAAAATGTTAGGTTTGACTGAGAATATCGATAAAGAGGTCACTGAGGCAGTCTCCTTCATTAAGGAAGCCCTGAAGGAGAAACCTGACCATATCGAGATCGAGCCGGGGGCAGAGGAAAAAGAGCTTTTAGTTCTGGATAAGAATTTAGACCAGTTCTCTTTTGAGAAAATCCCAGATATTTCGTTCGATGGTAAGGTCGCGGCTGTGGACGGTGGCTCTGCCACGGTCTTAAAAACCAGGTCGTTTCTAGTCGGGATCTATCGTGCAGGATACGTCATTTTCCAGAAAGGGAAAAGGGTGGAGGAGAAATTCTTGCCGTTAAAAATGGAGGTCATCTCCTTAGAGAATAGTGCAGAGAAATATCTTTCTGCCTATTCTGAACTGGTTGGGCAGGTGCCGAATGAGGTCCCTGAAATTGATAAGATTCTGGACCGTCTGCGGCTTTTTGCTGAATGGATACTGGTCAAGGAACTTTTAAAAAGATTGGAAAAAGGGGATATGATTTTAGTGGACGGCTCCTTAAGGGCAAGTATCGTTCCGCCATATGAGCTACTCTTAGAAGTCACTCAAGAAGCTAAAAATGAAAATATCTGCCTGGTCGGTGTGACCAAAACCTCAACTCTTTACTGGGGTAAAAAATCTCCCCTGATTCCGATGGTGGTGAAAACCTCTGAGGAGTTCTGTCCCGAATCTAAGTGGTTCTGCAGACTTTCAGACGTGGATTTAGCATTAAAAAATGCTAACTGGTTCGGGACGATCTACGTTTCCAAGCTCAAAGCCTCCTCTGATTATGCTTTCCGGGTGGATGTGAACCGGCTGGACCAGACTGAGCCGGAAAAGATTTTCTCCTGGTTATCTAATTTTTCCTCTGATCCGGCTTTCTTATGGTATCCTTATCCTTTAGCAGCAGCGCATAACCGGGCAAGGATTTCAGGGAGCGAAATCGAGGACATAAAATATAGATTGCAGACAAAAGCATTGGAGAAAGGGATTTCATCTGCTGACTGGGATCTCTTGTTCCGGGATTTTCACGAGATTCTGAATGCGGATTTGAATAAATAAAAAAATGACGAATGATGAATAAAAACAAAAGGAAAATGGAAAAAGAGAAGATGGAAAATAAAAAATAAAGAAGGTGTGCTATGAAGAAGCTTATTTTAAATATTTTTATTTGCCTTATTTTTCTTTCGGAAATTGGTTTCTGCAGCGATGTGAGGAAAGAAGAGATTTCCAAGAAGATTGCCTTGCTGGCAATTCAAGAGGAACAGATAAATGATTTTCACAGTCTCGACCTAGCAAAAGATAGCTTAGGTGAAATAGATTGCAAATTAAGCGAGATACTTTACTCAAAATATTCGATCTGGAAAATCCCGGAATTTAAGATAGAGGGCTTGAATGTTTTTGACATTTATTTAGAATCTTTAGATATGGACTCGGTCCAACTTGAGACAATACCCAGGCCTGAGTTTTTGGTAGCTGTTACCGAAGATTTAGAGGCTTTCAGGTTAGCAGGTTTTAATGATCAAACTGAGTTTATCAAAATGACACAAAATCTGTTTAAAAAAGGAATGAAAATAAAGGAGAACATTATCCCTTTATCCATCCTTTTTTACATGACGGCAGTATGGCCACGGCATGTCAAAATGATCTCTGATGCAGATGAGTTTAGGAAATTAAAAAAGGATATCCTTTCTGAGATAGACAAATCTACTATGAAAACCATTGCAAAACAGATCGAACCCCCAACTATAAAAGAAAAAGGAGAGGAATTGGAGGTAACTTTTTTCCTGATTGTATATGGGGGTTATTCTTGTTGGGATTGGCCTAGAATCAGGAAAGTAAATATTAGCGCAGACGGCGGAGACTTCAAGATCGTTGGGTATGAAGAAATATCTTGGTAGCTCCTAATAATGGGATTGAATATAGGTAGGGGCACGGCACGCCGTGCCCCTACACAGAGGAGAAAAAATGGATTACAAAGGCAGGATTACCGGGAAAAGCATTACTGAGATTTATTTCCGGACTTTTTATGAGGAGGAGCTGCATCTGGGGGACATATTGGTCGCTCTGGATGAGGAAAGGAATCTTCCTTTTTATTTGAGGATAGTCGATGTCAGCTACGGGGTGGAGGCAACTGACCCGGATTGGGCATCGCGCACTGCGGGGAATATGATGCTTTTAGACCGGCAGGATGAATCTTACCAGTTTCAGGAAAAGGAGAGAAGACTTTTCAAAATTGGTAAATGCGTTCCCTTAGGTTATGTCAAAAATAATCTTTTTAAAAAACCGAAAACCATACCGGAACATTTCTCCAGGGTGAGAACTCCGAATAATGAGGATTTTCTTTTCCTGAAAAAATATATGGGGGATGTCGAGGTTGGCTCTTTGCGTTCTGGAGAAGATATCCTTGACTTTAAAATCGGGATCAGCGGAGAGCTGTTTCCATATCACATAGGAATTTTTGCCACTACCGGAATGGGGAAAAGTAATCTGATGAAAGTTTTGGCTTCCTCAGTCTTGGAATCGGGCAGATACGGAATGCTGATCTTAGACCCGCATGGTGAATATTATGACGGTGGGGGTGACCCGAAACACAAAGGGCTGGTTGACCATCCTCTGGCAAAAGAAAGGCTGAGGGTTTATTCTTCCAGAGATCTAAAGGGACCTTATAATAAGCTCAAGATAAGCTCCAAAGAGATAGAGATAAAGGACGTCAGGCACATTTATGGTTTCACTCAGCCGCAGATTGAAGCGTTGTATGCCTTAGCTCATCATTTCGGCAAAGACTGGTTAGAAGGAGTCAAGAAAAGTTCTATTCAAGAGCTGGCAATGAGCATATCCTCAGGCGGTGCATTTTTTGAATCAACCATCGGGGTTGTCCAGAGAAGGGCAGAGCAGATTTTGAGGCTTCATTTTGTACACGGTGACCCACAGGTCTCCATCACTCTGAACGTGATTAATGATTTAAGCCTGGGGAAGGTAGTCTTAATTGACACTTCCAATATGTCTGAACAGGAGGAGCTTTTGATCTCCGCGGTTCTTGCCAGAGCGATCTTCTCCAGGAACCGGGAAGCTTATCAGGATCCTGCCAGGTTCAAAAAAATCCTGCCGACTTTGATCGTGATGGAGGAAGCCCAGAGAGTCTTATCTCAAAAAGGAGAGTCAGACATAAATATCTTCGCACAAGTTTCCAGGGAAGGAAGAAAGTTTAAAACCGGTCTTTGTGCCATCACCCAGCAGCCAAAGCTGATTAACGAGGAGCTTCTATCTCAGTTCAATACCCTTTTCATCTTAGGGCTGGCAGATGAGCGGGACCGGAATATCCTGAAAAGCTCAGCCAAGCAGGATATCTCCGATTTGGGTACAGAGATTCAGATGCTTGAGGCAGGAGAAGCTCTGATAACCTCTCCTCAATCCCCTTTTGCCATCCCGGCAAAGGTTTATCTTTTTGAGGAGTGGTTAAAGGACAGGAAGGATTTGTTCAAAGATAAAAATGCTGTGGACGTGAAGGTGGATGAAGGGTTCTTTAAATAGGGTAAGATGTAAGAAGTGAGACGTGAGATGAAAAAAAGTTGTAGGGGCAGATTCCCGTGTCTGCCCTAATGTTTCTACTAATATGAGGGAGGACCGATGAATAAATTACCCTTAATTTGGATTATCATCTTTTTTTGTACTCTGCCTCTATTTGCCCAGTCTGTCGATACTGCCTGGGTGAGGAGATACAACGGACCGGCCAACAACCAGGATGGAGCCGTGGCTTTGACAGTAGATGCACGTGGCAACTGCTACGTCACCGGAGCAAGCATGGGCAGAGAAACATGGAACGATTATACCACCATAAAGTATGATGTCAATGGTAATGAACAATGGATGAGAAGATATAACGGACCAGGAAACTATGAAGATGGGGCTCACGACATAACCGTAGATTGTTTTGGCAATGTTTATGTAACCGGGGGCAGTTTCGGCAGTAATACGAGCACTGACTACGCCACTGTAAAATATGACTCAATTGGAAATGAGATATGGGTCAGAAGATATAATGGACCAGGAAATTCCAGTGATGATGCTTCTGCTGTGGCCGTCGATTTTTCAGGAAATATCTATGTTACAGGAAGCAGTCTAGGTATCGGGACAGGCTACGACTATGCTAACATTAAGTATCATCCGAATGGAGATACAGCCTGGGTAAGAAGATTTGATGGTGCGCGAGACCCCGGGAATGGTGCCTCCGGCATAGAAGTCGACCGGTCAGGCAACGTCTATGTGACCGGAGCAGATGGGACGGTAAAGTATGATAGCACTGGACGAGAGTTGTGGATTGGCTCATGGGTCGGTGGGGCACTGGCTGTAGGTGATTCTGGATATGTTTATACCGCTGGATCCATTTACGGGGATGGGGGGGACTTTAACTACGCCACAGTGAAATACCGTCCTGATGGAGACACTGCTTGGCTGAGAAGATATAATGGCCCAGGAGACTATAGTGATTTGGCTGAGGACATTGCAGTAGATGACTCTGGCAACGTCTATGTGACCGGTTCCATCTGGGGCATTGAAACATCCCAGGACTATGCTACTATAAAATATGATCCCCATGGGAATGAACAATGGGTGAGAAGATATAACGGGCCAGGAAACTCCAGTGATATGGCTTTTGCTTTAGCCTTAGATGATTCGGGCAATATATATGTGACCGGAGGGAGTAATCATGATGTAATTCAGGCTGACTATGCTACCATTAAATATGACCCAAATGGGAACGAACTTTGGGTGCAGAGATATGATGGTCCGGCAAATTATGGGGATCATGGTATGGCTATTGCAGTAGATAGTTCTAACAATGTTTATGTGACTGGAGCAAGTTGGGGAACTTGGTATGACTATGCCACCATAAAGTATGTCCAAAAATCTAAGGATTATGAAACCAAAGATTGGAAAATTTATCAGTATAGAAAGCCTGGATTTGAGATAAGATATCCTGCGGATATTCTTAAGGTTTCCAAGGAAGGGGAGAAGGTGATTTTGACTCACTCCATTCCTTTTGAACATCCTAACCCTTGTGCCTTTAGTGATGAGTCTCCTGCTACGGTAAAGGAATTAACTGATTTCAGGGTTACCCTTGAGACTATTAGTAAAAGCTTCAAAGAAACAATTGCCACTTATGAGGGTGGTTCCATAACGCAATATTATTTGTTAGATGACACGTTAAGGATTGAGCCAGGGTTTATAGACAAAATGAGCATTGGTGAATTGAACGGATACCGCATCGCCGAAGGGGTTGAAGGCTGTGGGTTTTTTGCTTATTATTTCCCTCTGGATCAAAACAATACCTTGAGAGTTGAGCGCTCTTACATCACTGAACTGCTACCGGTAATGCCGGACCGTGAAAAGTATTTAAGACTCCCTGGGGTCATTCCACCGGATGAAGAAGAAAGACTGTTCAATCTGATACTTTCATCTTTTAAGTTACAGAAATAGAAAAACCTCAAAGCGTATCTTGAGAGTAAACGGATTGCTTCGTCATCCAAATGGACTCATCGGTATGCACCACCTTGGTGCATACCTCGCAATGACTGATTAAGTGTATAGACAAATCGTCGAGCCCATTTCAAAACTTCAAACGCTTTCCTTATTAAGTAGAAATCTGCAGATAAGCTTTACTTCAAGTGATACTTTAAGTCTTATCAAGACCAGGAGAAAGAAGGTCAAATCAGTGCCTCAAAGGCAGGTCTCTGGAGCGGGCACTTGACATAGTGTGAGGCTAATTATCCTGTAAAAAAAGTTGCAAAATGTATGAATTTGCTTGCATAAAATCTGGTTTTGATTATATTATTTACAGCTCTTTGGCAAAGACAGAATTGGACGAAACGACATCACGCAGGAATATGATGGTTACAATTTGAGGGTCGTAACTCTTTAGTGATAACTTAGTTAAGTGAATAAAATAAAGTTTCATATCAGCAGTGTAGACTGACCTTAAACTGTTACTTTATGAGTAACTGGACTTGGGCATATAAATTGCATATATCTTTTTCAGGTCGCGTGATATTACTAAGAACTTGGGAGTGGTGTGTGCTGGTATATTAAAACCCAGCCACCCCGATGGATTCGGGGCATCCCCCCTCCACCACTCCCATCAAGTCAATTCAAGCCCCTCTCGCCTTGGCGAGGGGGGATTTTTTTTGGCAAAAAGATTAAGAGATCAAGGGATGAAGGGATAAAGGGTTCAAAGGAGTCAAGGGAAAGGAAAAGGCAAAAGTCGGACACAAGGCCCGACGCTACGTACTGTAGATGGATTGCTTCACCCCCTGCGGGGGTTCGCAATGACGGTGGGTTTTTCTGGCGAAGAAGCCTCGCCCCTATGGAAAAAACTGGGCACGGCATGCCGTGCCCCTGCAGTCAACGGTCACGGACAACGAATTACGGTCATGTCCTTTTTATGTTTTATCCGTCATTCGTCATCCGATGTTCGCCATAAATTCTTACATATCCAGTTTTATTCCTGCATAGATCTTTCTGCCAGGGTTGGGGTAATATAAATCCGAAAGAGAATTACCAAACTGGGTCGGAGTTTTATCATTAAACAGATTGTTTACCTTCAAACTGAAAGTCAAAAGATTGATTTTCTGGCTGAGATTAAGATCGAAATTGGCACTGGGTTTAATTCTTTTGGTGTGGTACTTTATCTCCGGATAAGATGAGTAATCAGGATAATAGTTCAGCTTCTGGGTTCGGTAGTTGAAGGAAAACTGGGTGGACAAAGAGGCGAAGAGCTTAATATTCAAATTCAAATTGAAACTATGCTCAGGCTGAAACCGGGCTTTCCTCTTTAGTTCCTCAAATCTCTTCTCTCCGGTGAAATAATTATCATAAACTAATTCCTTTTTTATCTCCTCCCCTCTATTAAAAGAATAATTCAGATCAAGGTCTGTGCCGTCTTTAAAATTATAACTTAGTTGAAATTCTGTGCCCCAGGAGTTGAAACGGTCTAAGTTAAAAGGCTGCCATAAGCCGTTTTCGCCCAGGGGCTGCCAGGAGATCAGATTTTTCACCTGGCGGGAGAATAAAGAAATCTGGCAGGAGAGCTTCTGGTTGTTATAAGATAATCCTGTTTCAAAACTCTGTCCTGTTTCCGGCTTCAGGTCTTCATTGCCGCCATCGGGCCAGTACAGGTCGTTAAAGGTGGGGGCTCGGTAGGCTCTGCCGTAATTAAGTTTGAGGGATAGATTTTCTCTCAGATGATAAATTGCGCCTAAATTCGGGGAGAAAGATTTCTCAAAATTACTGGGCAGGTCAACTCTGGCACCAGCCTGAAAAGTGAATTTACCTTTGTTCAGGGAGGAGTTTCCCCATAAGCCGAAGATGCTTGAGCCAGGATTCCAGGAAGAGGTCAGATTAGTCCCGGATGAAATGAAATGAGAGTTTTTCTCAGCCTCAAAAAGGTCTGAAGAGAAATCGCCTCCGAGAATGAGCCGGTTTTCTTTTTGAAACGAGAGTGAATACTGGATAAATCCTCCTAAGCTTCTGGTTAAATAAGAATATGCCTCATCTACTTCCCCGAGGAAATCATATTTAGTTGAATAATCCAGATGCCTGCGGTCAACAAAGAGCCTGGTTGAAAGCTCCTCTTTAGCATCTTCAGAGCGGAAATTGAAATTCAAATCAGCGGAGAAGTTCTTATCCGCCTGTTTATCAAAAAGGGAAGAGACACTGGAATTGCCGTATTTCGGGATGCTCAAAGGGTCGGGCACTGGTCCGGGTAAACCTAAATCGTCAGTCTGAGTAAGGAGGTAAAGTTTCAGGTCAGCCTGAGAAGATATCTGATAGAAAAAAGTCGAATGGAAAAATAATGAAGAATAAGCCGAATTCTCCC